>Ga0180438_10000623_pt1 | contig 66632 bp, 69 predicted proteins | sample SS_ome_12_FD_132455 | JGI IMG/M metagenome (GOLD analysis project Ga0180438, IMG submission 132455) | Hypersaline lake sediment archaeal communities from the Salton Sea, California, USA - SS_3_D_2 metaG | ecosystem: Environmental > Aquatic > Non-marine Saline and Alkaline > Hypersaline >...
CCCACCCCCCGCCCCATCGCCGCCCCCACCCCCCGACCCACCCCCGGCCCCACCCCCCGACCCAACCCCGGACCCACCCACCGACCCAACCCCGGACCCACCCGCCGACCCACCTGCCGACCCACCTGCCGACCCACCCGCCAATCCGCCCGCCGACCCGCCGCCGGATCCACCTGCCACCGACTTCTGGTCCGACGACTCAACTATCCAGGAGGGACAATGCACGTGGATTCACTGGCAGACGACACACGCCACCGTCGTTGAGATCGACGGCATCGGGGTGAACGAGGCAGGGGATGAGTACGTATGCCCGGCGGTCACCAGGAATTACATGCTTAGAGCCGTCGGTTCCGGTGGCGAGATCACGCGCAGCCTCGACGTGATGGTCGCCCCGGCGGCCCCGGACCTGGCGTCGGATCCAGTATCGTCTCAGCCAGAATTCACATCGGAGGGCGAAGCCGCGGCAGACATTGATTCACAGTCGGCAACACGACCGCAAGTTGAAGTAGCCACAGCAACTGATAGACCTGTCAGCCGACCGCCGTCGTGGTTGACGCTCGTGGGGTTCAGTCTCCCGTTAGCCCTGCTTCTCGTTCTACCGCTGCGCCCAGTTCGGGAGGATGGCCTACCCGGAAGCCCTCTATTGATACAGGCTGAACCCGAGAGGTTTCCGGAGTTCGTTGAATTACCCTTCGATGCCACAGTTAGCTTCGAACAGTCTCTGCGCGAAGGAAAGCGCTTCCTGAATGCAAGATAGACGGCCGGTGTGCTCCGCTCTACACTGACTTTCCGTCAGAATTGTAGTCCGCCAATTTCGGTAGAGGCGAGAGTCATTGATGCTGTGCCAGGAGTCGCTCACGCTGTCGGGGCTGCCGCGACTGGTAGCCGACGGGCAGAGCCAGACACCCTGGTCGGCGGAAGAGGTGGCGAGCGCGTGATGGGACACAGCTTGGTGCCAGGGACTGTACGTGCTGCTGGACACCTGATACATTGCAGGCGCGCGTTTAGATTCGGAATTATCGTCACCCACCCGCGGAATCCAGCGCCCGTTCGAAGATCTTCAGAGCGTCGTCAACCTGTTCCTCTGTCACAATCAACGGCGGAATCCAGCGGATGGTGTTGTCCCACGGGCCGCAGGTGAGCAGCATCAGGCGCTCTTCTTTGCACGCCGTTTGAACAGCCTTGGCGGCAGCCTTATCCGGTTGGCCATCAGTGGCAAACTCCACACCGATCATCAAGCCCAGTCCACGAACGTCCCCGACAACCGGGTGTTTTGCCTGCAAGTCGCGCAGTCCAGCCATCAACTGCTCCCCACGCTCTCGTGCATTGGAGAGCATGTTCTCCTCACGAATGGCCTGGATGGTGGCGACCGCCGCCGCAGCAGCAATGGCGTTGCCGCCGTACATTCCACCGTGCGAGCCTGGCGTCCATTTCTCCATCTGGTTCAGCGGCGCAATCACCCCAGAGATCGGCAGGCCAGACGCCAGCCCCTTGGCAATCGTGATGATGTCCGGCCTGACGTCGAAGTGCTCGCGGGCAAACCAGTATCCGGCTCGTCCGAAACCAGACTGGATCTCGTCGACGATCAGCAGGATGCCATGTTCGTCGGCAATCTCGCGCAGACCCTGCAGGAAGCTCGCAGGGGGCACCACGTAGCCGCCTTCGCCCAGTATCGGTTCGACGATGATAGCAGCCGTCTCGTCCGGCGCGGTCTGCGTCAGCAGCAGGTAGCGCAGCTCATTCAGGCACCACCGGCTGGTTTCTTCCTCGTCCCACCCATAGCGATAGGCATAGGGATAGGGTGCGACAAACACGCCGGGCATCAGGGGTTGGTAGCCAGCCCGGTAGATGGTCTTGGATGTCGTCAGCGACATAGTGCCCACGGTGCGCCCATGGAAGCTGCCCTGAAAGACGATCACATTGGTGCGGCCCGTCGCCATACGGGCCAGCTTGACAGCCCCTTCCACGGCCTCGGCGCCAGAGTTGCTGAAGAAGAAACCGTCCAACTCCGATGGCACAAGGTTAGCCAACTCCTCCACCAGCTTCAGCATCGGGGGATGGTAGACGATGTTGGCCTGTCCGTGCAGTAACAGCCCGGCCTGTTCGCGAATGGCCTCCACGACCTTCGGGTGACAGTGCCCGGTGTTAGTAACGCCGATGCCGGTCGTGAAGTCGAGATAGGCGTTCCCCTTCTCGTCGTAGAGGTAAGCCCCTTCGCCACGAACGGCCAGGATCTCGCTGTAGTGCGTCCAGACGGGCGAAAGCGACACCCTAGTTTCCTTGGTCGCAGTCATCAACAGAACCTTTCTAGTGTGTGTTTTCTCGCGTAGAGAGTGGACTGGTCTATCCTTCTCGCCGGATCGGGAAGCTCATACAGTGCGGGCCTCCGCCTCCCTTTAGCAGGTCGCGCAGGTCGACCTCGACAACCTCGATGCCAAGCGCCCGCAGTCGACTGTTGACGCTCTTGTTGCTGGTCGTGGAAAGCACGCGTCCCTCGTCCAGCGCCAGCAGATTGCAGTTCAGGCTGAAAACACCTTCTGGCGGTTCCTCGATAAGCTCAAAGCCTCGGTTCCGCACCAACCTCACAAACTCGTCTGGCAGCGCCTCGAGGCACACAACCGCCACACGATCGCTTACCACGTTGAAGATCATGTCGATGTGCAGGTATTGCTCGTCAAAGACGACCGGGATGACCTCAACCCCAATCTCGGCCATTGTCGCTTGCACCCGGTCCGCACCGGCCCGGGTCGTTCGCGCCCCTATCCCCAGAGCGACGGTCTTCTCGTCCAGGTACATGAAATCGCCGCCTTCAAAGGCCACGCCCTCTTCTTTGTCCAGGGCGCGCCAGATGGGGCCGTAGCTCTCCAGAACCCTGGTGGCTTCCTCCTCCTCGCCGTGGCGAACCGTCCGGAAGAACCGTCCCAGCAGCGGGCCCTCGCGGGTCACCACGCCGATATCGCGTGTAAACACCTGATAGGGCAGGTTGGGCCGTGGCTCGACCCAGACTACCTCCACTCCAGCCCCCTCGATGGCCGCCGCGAAGTCGCGGTGTTCGCGCTGAACCCTCTCCGGGTCGGGCAGTTCCCCGCGGCGGATGAACTCGCTGGCAATCTCGTTGATCGGCTGCAGTTCAAAGTGGTCTGGCCTGCACAACAACACGCTTTCGAGCTTGCTGTACTCGTTGCTCACGAAAGCCTTCACGATCCTCACCTCGTCTCTATACTTTGCAGTCTGGGGCCTATCAACTGACGAGCAGAACCACCAACGCCTTCCAGGCAGTGCATGAAGATGGCATTGTCCTTGGCCCAGGTCATGACCTCCTCTGGGGGTCTTGTTCAGACATCATCAGATTGGTCTATGGCCGCACCCAGTTCCTCAGGAAGCCACTCGTGAATGTCTTTGATCACAGTAGGCACGACAACTGTGCTCGTTCTTTCAACACCAGGGACACGCGCGAGTTTTTCCGTGACGAACTTGTGAAGTTCCCCGGTGGATTTGGTCACGACCTGTATGCTGATATCTCGATCACCAAAGGAAGCAGCCACGTAGCGCACTTCGGGAAACGCGGCAACACTTCTCGCAACCTCATCGAACTCTGAGGATTCAACCTCGCAGAAGATGTCCGCCATAACCTCGTAGCCGAAGAACGTGCTATTGATGACGCCGATGATCGAAATAGCGCCGCTCTGGATCAGCTTATTGACTCGATTGACGACGGTGCGCTCACTGGCACCGACAAGCCGGGCCATTTGGGCGCTGGACATCCGGCCATCTCTGGCCAGCAGCGCGAGTAATTTCTTGTCAAGCTCGTCAATCTTCTTGGTCATAACCAGTCAGTACGGACTTCGCGTGTGCCAGCGTCGTGAGTCTCCTTATCTCGGTCAAGTCACTTGATGCATTGCCAGGCAAGCTTCCACAGAAACCTGGTGTATCCGCAGGACCTCTTCGACGTCTTGCTGGCTGTGAGCAGCGGACAGAAAGGCAAGGTGCAAAAAGGGAATGAACACGCCATTCAGCCGCAGGAACAGCTGCAAATCGTTCAGGGCATCCTCGTGCTGGCCTATCAGGTCGCGCGGCTTCTCTACGGGCGGATGCTTAATGTGAGTTTGGAAGAGAGAGGCGATGCCGGTCATCGTGGCCGGTAAACCCTTGGCCTGAGCGAATTCGTTGAAACCAGAGCGCAGGAAATCGCCCTTGGCATTCAATTCATCGTAGATTTGCGGGTTATCCATCAGGTGGCCCAGCAAAGCGTTTCCAGCCGCGAGGGTGAACGGGTTGCCGCTGAAGGTGCCGCCGACAAACACCGAGAAGTCATTGTCGGTTACCGTGCTTTCGAACTCTTTGGCGAAGCCCACCGCACCTACTGGCAGGCCTCCCCCGATGATTTTCCCGTACGTGGCGAGGTCGGGCATGATCCCGTGCACTTCCTGCGCGCCACCCAGCGCCATGCGGAAACCGGTAATCACTTCGTCAAACATCAGAAACACACCAGTGCGCCGGGTCACGTCGCGCAGCTTCTCCAAGAACTCCTTGCTCATGGGGATGGTCCCGCCGCCAAACACCGGCTCGATCATCACCCCGGCCAATTCGGCGGCGTGCTCCTCTATCAGGTCGAAGGCGCTTTCCTCGCAAGGGAGCATGAGGAGGGTATCCTCAATCGGCTCAGGAATTCCAGCCGAATTAGGGACGGCGTTGGGCCGGTCTGCGGGTCCCATTTCATCAGGCACCACGTCGATGCTCCATGCGCCATAGTCGTGCCAGCCGTGATAGCCGCCTTCAAACTTGGCGATCTTGTCCCGGCCTGTGTAGGCGCGCATAAGACGGATAGCCTGCATGGTGGCCTCGGTGCCGGAGTTGCAGAGCAGTATCTGGTCAGCACAGGGGATACACTCGATCAGCTTCTCTGCAAAGGCCACTTCCAAGCCGTGAGGCGTGCCGTAGACGGTCCCCCGCTCAAGCTGGTCGTTCAAAGCTTCGACGACTGCAGAGGGCCGGTGTCCCAGGAACAACACCCCATAGGCCATGCAACAGTCCAGGTAGCGATTCTCATCCATGTCCCAGATGTAGGGCCCTTCTCCACGCTCGGTAAAGAAAGGGTAGGGCTTGAAATAGCGTGCCCCACTAAGCAATCCTCCGGGCACGACGCGTTGAGCGTCTTGCCACACCTTGCCTGAGCCGGGCGTGCGTTCCCGAAGCGCTTCGAGTAATTCCTCTCTGGTATTGGGTTGATCCATGCGGATTGCCTCCAATTTGCTTGCTCCGGCCAGTGGTGCCTGTAGCAAACGTACGGGCAGACGAGTGTTCTCTCCTGGAGATCTATTTAACAACAACCTTCCGATTGTGTCAACTGTTCTCAAAAATCTTTCTGAATCGGAAGAACAGGCCTGTAGATATGAACGGATGCAATCTGCAACAATGGGCATTGGCAGGATAGTTGGAGCGCTAGGTGTTGAACTTCCCTACCGTTTGTTGAGCGAGAGTAGCGCGCGCTTGACCAGGGCCCTCGTGATCTGAACTTTGTACGCATTCCGGCCTAGAGGGAGCGCCGTCATGACGGCAATCTCGGCTGCTTCGTCAGCGATGGCCCCGTTGATTGCTTTGCCTCGCAGGAAATCTTCAACTGCCCTTGCTCTCATCGGGACGGGGGCTACCGCCCCCAGAACCAGCCTGACATCGTCAACGTATCCCGATGCCACGTTCAAGGCAGCGGCCACGCTGACTATGGGGAAATCGATGGATTGCCGCAAGCGAAACTTACTGTAGGTCTGCTCGAAGCCCGGTGGTGACGCAGGCAAACGTATCTCCACCACCAACTCATCGTGATCCAGCACGGTTGACGACCTAATTCCGGCGGCAAAGAAGTCCTCTGCATCGATAGTGCGCTTCGTCGTCTTGACCTTCGCATCCAGCGCCACCAGCACCGGGGCAATATCCGATGGGCTAACAGCCACACAGCCACAGTTCAGACATCTGTCGGCCTCTGCTTCAATCTCAGCCTGGGTGAGGCCCAAGGCATCCTCCATATCGAGGCTCCGCTCTGGAACCGGGCGCTGCGGCATCTTGGAGCTGTCCGTCTGCTCCAGTGAAACGCTGTCCATTCTGAGGAAGGGTTCTTCGGCAGCGATTCCGGCCTCCTCGGCGAGGTAGTCGCCGTCGTGACCAAGATAGGCGCTGATGCCAAGGGCTGCCCGGCGGCCAGCGGCGATGGCCTCGATCACCGTGCCAGGTCCCATCAGATCACCGCCCGCAAAAACACCGGGCAACAGTGTAGCCTGGGTACTCGGATCTACCTCGATGCGACCCTGCTCGATTTCCAGCGCAGACCCGACATACGAGAGATCAACCCCCTGCCCGACAGCTAGAATCACTTGATCGGCTTCTACGGTCTCCGTGATGGCTGTGTCAAACGCGGGGGCAAACCGCCCTTCGGCGTCGAAGACGGAGGTGCAGCGGACGAGTTCCAGCCCGGTTATCCTTCCGGCGGTCTGGAGAACTCTGGCAGGCCCCCAGGATGTCATGAGACTTACGGCCTCTTCCTCGGCCTGCTCTATCTCCCACTTGTGCGCGGGCATCTCTTCGCGGCTTTCCAGGCAGACCATGGTCACTTCCACGGCGCCGAGACGCCGGGCGGAGATCGCAACGTCCACAGCCACGTCACCGCCGCCGATCACGATCACTTTTTGGCCTGGAGTTTCACGACTGCCACGGCTCACATCGGCCAGAAAATCGAGACCGTACACCGTAGACGCTTCGCCCTCCAGCCCGATAGCAGGCTGTTTCCAGGCTCCGGTTGCCAGGAATACACTGTCGAAGTCGTTTCTGATCTCCTCCAACGTCACGTCCGTGCCAACCTCGACGTTGAGCCTGAATTCGACACCGAGGTTCTCAAAAAGTCGGGTCATCCGCCGAACCAGGTCTTTGGGCAGCCGGTAGGAGGGGATGGCGTACATCAGCATGCCGCCTGCTTCTTCATGCCGGTCGAAGATGGTGACGCTGTGCCCCAGTTTCCGGAGGTAGAAGGCGGCGGAAAGCCCGGCGGGCCCGGAGCCGACAATTGCCACCCTCTTGCCCGTCGTGACAGCAGGTATGTTGATGAGCGTGTCGGCATGGTCGAGAATGTAGTCGCCTGCGAACCGCTCGATATCGCGGATGGACACCGCTTCGTCGAATTCTCCGCGATTGCAGCCCTCCTGACAGGTGTGTGGACAGACTCGCCCGGTTATGGCAGGCATGGGGTTGGCGGCTAACAGCACTCTGGCTGCCGCTGGCAGATTGCCCTCCCGGATTTTGCAGAGGTACAGGGGAATATAGGTTTCTGCCGGGCAGCTCGACACACAGGGCGTATCGCCTACCCTGGACGCGCCGAATATGGAATGGTAGCGATTCTCGCCCAGCAGGGCGCGACACACGTTGCCGCCTTTCCTCATGCAGTGAAACACGTTCTCCGGGTGGCGATAGTACCAGCACCTCGTTTCCTGGCAGATGTTGCCGCCTATCGTGCCCATCCTTCTGATCTGGGGGGAGGCGACGGCGTGGGCAGCCTGGGCGAGAGCGCCGTACTTCTCTCTGACGACCGGATTGGTCTCGATGTCGTGGAGTCTGGTCATCGCGCCGATCTTGAGGCCCTGGTCATCTTCCTCAATATAGGCCAGCCCTTCGACGCCTTTCAAATCTATCAAGGCTTCCGGGTACTCCGGGTGGACATTGTCTTTCAGTGTCCCCAGCAAATCGGTGCCTCCGGAGATAACACGGGCGTTTCCGCCGTATTTGGCGAGAGCGTCTACCACTCCCTGGAGCGAGTCACCGCTTAGATGTTTGAAGGCTTTCATGTATTTTCGCCATTTCCACTGGTTCTATATCCGCCCTAAAGCCTTGAGGATTCTTTCGGGTTTGAAGGGAATCTGGTTAACCCTGACCCCGGTAGCGTTGTAAATCGCGTTGGCTATGGCGGCGGGCGTGCAGGTGAACACCGATTCGCCAATCCCACAAGCGCCGTACTCGCCGCTCCCTCTCCAGACTTCCATCAGAGCGGGTTCAACATCCGGGAAGTCGGCCATGGTGGGAATCTTGTAGTCTATCCAGTTGAAGTTCAGGGGTACGCCGGTGGCCTCGTCGTAGATGATCTCTTCGGTCAGCGTTTCTCCCAAACCCAGGCACTGTCCCCCGATCTGTTGGCCTTCCGCGCCCGGCGGGTACATCACCGTGCCGCAGTCGTTCACGATGACCAGTTTAAGGACTTCTACTCGTCCGGTTTCGGTATCGACCTCTACCTCGGCGAAGTTGGCTTCGTACGGCACGCCCGTTGGCGTGCGGTCCGGTTCGCGGCTGACGGTGACGAGGATGGGAACCATGTCGCCTTTCCACAGCAGGTCCTTGATACGCATTTCTTGCTCAGTGTCTTTGTCAAAGACGGATCCGTGGGCAACGTCCAGTTTGTCGGGGGTGGCGCCGAACTCCACGGCAGCCAACTCAAGTATCCGGTCTTTGACCTGCCTGGCAATTTCGGGCATCAACTCCGCCTGCAGGTAAGAGACGGCGCTGTCTGTCTGGACGCAATCCTTATAGCCGGTCTCTGTATCCACCGTCGACACCCAGGTTATATCTTCGGGGGTTATCCCCAGAAAGCTCAGGGCTTCGGCACAGGCCAGAACGCTGCAATTGTTTGACCCCGGCCCTGTTTCTACCGTGGGTGCCATGAGGACGACGCTTAGATCGGGGTTGACCCTGACACCGGCCTCGCTGTGGCCACGCAGTTCCTCTTCCCATTCGGCGTGCCAGCCCATATGACAGGAGAAGCCCATACCCCGTCTTTTGTGGCCGTCGCGCGCCGGTCCCGCTCCCGGCTGGTGACGGCTGTCCCAGCCGATTCTCCTGGCCCCTTCACGCAAAACGGCTTCCAGGTCTTTGTTCGGAACGGGACCCCATTCGTGCCCAAAGTTTTTGGCAACCAACTCGACGGGGTCTACGTTCAACTTCTCGGCCAGCATATCCACCGCTATGCCCAACACCAGGTTGAATTGGATGTTTCCGGTGCATCTCATCATGCCGCCGGGCAGCTTGTTGGTGTAGACCCCATGGCCCTCCATTTTCAGGTTGGGAATGGGGGCCAACAGGCGGGTAGCAACTTCTCGCGGAACGAACTTGAGGATACCCGCTACGTGCTGGGCATAAGCGCCCGTGTCGGAGAGCCCCTTGAAAGAGCCTGCGGTTATGTTCCCGCCGGTCTCAGCACCCAGTTTGCACGACCAGGTGATTTGCAGCCGCGTATCGTGAAAATCCTCTCTTCGCGTGTGCTTGAACTTGACCGGCCTTCCCGTTCGCTTTGCCAGCAGGGCAGTGTAGATGAAAAAGGTCTGATCGCCGACGTTCCAGCGGCCCATCGAGGCGCCCACGTAAGGGCAGATCACTCGCACCTTGCTTAAGGGTATGTCCAGCATGGTGGCGATCATCATCCTGGTCTGATCGGCCTGATAGGAATTCGTCCAGCAAATCAGCTTGTCGTCGTCCCAGTAGATCATGCAGCCCATGCTGTCCAGGCAGCCGTGGTCTGCCCTGTGGTGTTCTGTGGTGACTTCCATGGTGACGTCGGCTTGCGCGAGAGCCTGCTCCACATCGCCTTTGTCGAGGAAGACGTCTTTCACGGTGTCTGGGTCGTCCTCGATAGGCGTTGGGTCGTCGGGGCGTCTGGGGTCGCCTGGGATGAGGTTGCCGTCAGGGTTGATTTCTGAGTGGATGACCGGGGCGTCGGCTGCCACCGCTTCTTCTGGACTCAGGGTGAAGGGCAGCACTTCCCATTCGATATCCAGCAGCTTCAGGGCTTCTTCGGCGATCTCTTCGCTCTCGGCTGCCACGACGACACCATTTTTGTCGCCGACGTAGCGAAAATGGTCGCCGAGAACCCGCCGGTCATTGTATTTGACGGACGTGTAACGATCATAAGGCGTCGTGATGACGCTCGTCCAGGCATGCGAGGTCGGCTTCAGGGAAGCTACCTCAGGGTCATCGTAGGTCAGAATGGCATGTACGCCGGGAAGTTTCTCCGCCTGGGCAATGTCCAGGCGTTTGATGCGGGCGTGCGGGTGAGGACTTTGCAGGATTTTGGCATGCAGCATCCCCGGAAAGCGAATGCCCAGCGCCACGTCATCCAGATATTCCGCTCTGCCACTGGCTTTCTCCCTGCCGTCCGCTGCTCTGGGACGGTAGGTACCGATGAAATCTCTTGGGTTACGTGGTTGGAATGGCATTTTCATTTTTTGCCTCTTCACGTCCCTTCATTTTTTCCACTGCGTGCAGCGCCGCCTGGGCTATCGCCGGATAGCAGCCACAACGACAGAGATTGCCTGATAGACCGTCCTTGATTTCGGCCAGCGTCGGGTTGGGATTCTCGTTGAGGAGCCCTTTGACAGTCATCACAAATCCAGGCGTGCAATACCCGCACTGCATCGCCGTGCCATACCCCGGTTCGCATTGCTCGGCGAAGGCCTCCACCACCGGGTCGTCGGGCTCAAGACCTTCAATGGTGGTGATCTCGTGTCCGTCGGCTGCTATGGCAAGCATCATACACGACAGGATGGCGACGCCATCGACCAACACGGTACAGGCTCCGCAGGCCCCTTCATCGCAGGCGACTTTGAGACCGGTTAAGCCCAGTCTATTCTTAAGGAGGTCGGCGAGCGTGTCCGATGGTTGTATATCGACCCACACTTCGAACTCGTACCACGTGTTGTTCACCTTGAGCTTTACCGATTCCATTTTGAGATGTCCTCCAGGTAGAGGTGTGATGCAAACGCAAAGCAAGGGTTTTCGTGTGAATCAGTTGTTTTTGACCGCCCGGTACTGTACTCCCATCCCACAACGGGGACACGCGTATCATATCATAGTATTGCCTCTTTCCGAAAACGACATGAGAGTGGAATCTCTTGACCCTTTCGGACAATCATGATAGGATGTTTGTGAGAAACCACGTTTGTTTTCCGCAACATGGGCCGGGCGGATGACTTACCGAGTCGATCACATAGACCGGTCAATAGTAAGTCTCCTTCTCGAGGATGGACGGATGTCCAGCGCGGAGATTGCGCGTCGACTGCGCGACATCACCGAGCGTGCTGTTCGCTACCGTATTGACCGCTTGATCCGAGAGGGTGTCATCCGGGTGAGCGCCCTCGTGAACCCCAAAGCAATCGGGCTTCCTGTCACTGCCGACATCTCTGTCGAGGTCGAAGCCGGGCGTGCCATGGAGGTAGCTCAGCGACTGACCGAGTTCGAGTATGTGGGCTACGTAGGGTGCTCGACCGGCGACCGGGAAGTCAGCATTCAAGTGTACGCGCGAGACAACGAAGAGTTGTACAGATTTGCGGCTGAGACAGTGGGTAGCGTGCCTGGGGTCAGGAAGACAAGTACCCACCTGGTTCCACTGGTGCTGAAAGATACTTATCAGTGGCAAATCCCCGATGCGGTATGCAAGGGTGAAACGGACGAGTTGTAGAAGTCTGACGAACAAAGGAGGTGCTTCCAGGCAAGATAAGCGAAAGCGGTTCGTTGTCCCCGGCGGTTTGAGTTCGCCTCGCTTTTTTGCGGAGCAGACCGTAGGGGCTCACTCCGACCAAATAGGGAGGGCAAGATGTCTGAACAAGCACCACAAGTGCAATCCGAGGTGGTAGAGGAGGAATTCGAGCGAGGCGGCATGGCAGTCATTGCCGGTGCCCCCCTTTCATGGGTTGCTCTGTTTGCGGCAATCGCTGCCGCGACCACCATTATCCCCTTCTACTTCTACGTGACCGGCGGAGGCTACGTCTCGGTGGCGACGGGTCTCTTCATGCCGCTGGCCGGGCAGGTGTTGGGCCCGTGGGCCGGCCTGATCGCAGCCACAATTGGCGGCGTGGTCGGGATGTTCATCGCGCCTGGCGCGTTCCCTCTAGGGCTGTTGGACGTCCTTCTCAGCGCGACATTTTTTGGCATGGCCGCCGGGTTGATGACCCGGAAATGGCGTTGGGTGTTCCTGGCTTGGTGGATTCTCAATCTGGTCATGATCGCCCTCTATCCCTTCCGCATCATCCCCGGACTTACTCCCCCAGAGGAACCCCGCTACACGCTCTCGTTTATGTACGTAATCCTGGCATTCGTGGCATGGCTCATCTTTGGCCCTCTAACCACGGACTTGATGCGCAAGTGGGCCAGCAGAGGTCAACCGGCGTGGCTGCAGACCGTCTCATTCTTCCTGTATGCCTGGATTTACCGGAGTTCGGTGCAGCCCATGTGGATGCTGCCGTACAACCATATCTTTGAGTGGCCGTTCGACTGGGCGATCGTCGATAACTGGGTCTCCATTCCCACCTACGTCCTCGACTGGGTCGGCTCCGCGTTCCTGGCCGTGGTTGTGTTCCGCGCCCTGTGGCGGGCCAAGCTTCGTCAGGTGCCAGATAGCATGGTGGCCGAGTTGGGTGCCGGCGGCGACTGAACAGCGCAACTGTGTCTTTGAATTATGCAGGAGGACAAAATGTCTGACGACAGATCCCCTGGACTCGACTGGGTTCGCATCGTGCAAATCATCGGCGTCGTACTGCTCCTGTGGGCAGCCATCACGCTGATTTCTGGGCTTTTGTTTGCCCAGGTGGACGCTGAGATTGGCCGAGAGTACCGCTTTGCAGACGTTGGCGTCGCTGGTTATCAAACAATCGCCTGGGTTGGAGGGGCCGTCGGCCTCGTGGTCGTGCTGGTCACGGCCTTCCTGGGCAAGGATAAGTAACGTCAGTGACATGCGGTAGGGGCGGTCTGGCGCAATGTCGGACCGCCCCTTCTCCTCATCTACTAGGAGATTCGAAAGAGAGGCAGCTGAATGACGGAAAAGGCCGCGCAGATCCCGGTCTCAGTGAAAAATGTGACCTATACCTATCCTGAGCAGGACGCGCCAGCGATACGGGACGTCGAATTGGACGTGAAGGAGGGCGAATATCTGGTCATCATGGGACCGAATGGGGCCGGAAAAACGACGCTCTGTCTGCTCTTGAACGGCGTCATTCCCAGCGTGCTCGGCGGTAAGATGCGAGGCTGGGCAGAGGTGTATGGCCTGGATGCGCGCCGACACCACGTTTATGAACTGGCACAGTACGTGGGCATGGTGCTGCAGGACCCTGAGGCGCAACTCTTCACGTCGAATGTGCGCTCCGAAGCCGCATTCGCCGCAGAGAACCTTGGCGTCCCGCGTGAGGAGATGATCGAACGGATCGACTGGGCGCTGGAGGTCGTGCGCTTGCAGGACTTCGCGGACCGGGCACCGACCCAGCTTTCAGGAGGGCAGAAGCAGCGTCTGGCGATCGCAGCGGCCCTGGTCATGCGTCCCTCGGTGATGGTGCTGGACGAGCCGACTTCTCAGTTGGACCCTATCGGGGCGGGGGAGGTCTTTTCGGTGCTGCACGACCTCAACCAGGATGTCGGGATCACCGTGGTGCTCACGACCCACAAGAGCGAGCACGCGACCCGGTACGCCGACCGGATCGTCGTGTTGGACCAGGGGCAAATCGTCGCGCAGGGTTCCCCATCCGAGGTCTTCTCCGAAGTCGAGTTGATGGACCGCATCCACGTGCAGGTGCCAGCCGTCACGCGGGTGGAATGGGACCTGAAGGAGGCTTTGGGGAAGGATCGCTTCTCGGTAGTCCTGGAGGATACGCAGGCCAGTCTGAGCGGGCTGCTGGACAAGCGAGGGCATACCAAGCAGCAAGCAGCAGATCATAGGCCCCCTCCGCCGACACCGCCCGAACTGGACACCCCCTATATTGAACTGAAAGACGTCAGCTTCGTCTATCCCGGCACGGACAAGAAGGCATTGGACGGGGTGTCGCTAGCAGTGGAGAAGGGCGAGTTCGTGGGGATCATCGGGCAGAATGGGGCCGGGAAGACCACGCTGGTCAAGCACGTCATTGGCCTGCTCAAGCCGACGGAGGGCCAGGTTGTGGTGGACGGCAGGGACATGGTTGACGAGACCGTAGAGCGCATGGCCCAGTGGGTCGGCCTGGTCTTGCAGAACCCCGACGAGCAACTCTTCGCCATGAGCGTGGCCGAGGAGGTGGCGTTCGGCTGCACGAACCTGGGTCTCCCTGAGGAGGAGGTTGCCGAGCGAGTAGACCACGCCCTGGAGGCCACCGGTCTGGAGCCGTTTCGTGACGTGTACCCGTTCAATCTCAGCTTTGGCGACCGGCGAAAGCTGTCTGTGGCTGCCGTGGTGGCGATGGAGCCGGAGGTGCTGATATTCGACGAGCCGACCACGGGCCAGGATCATAAGGGACGGCGGGAACTGGCCGACATCGGCAAGCGGCTGAACGAGATGGGCCGTACTGTCCTGATGGTGACTCACGACATGGATTTGATCGCGGAGTACACCAAGCGGCTGATCGTCATGGGCGAAGCCAGGGTACTTATGGACGGTCCGACCGAGGAAGTCTTCCAGCAGGTAGAAATCCTGGCTCAGACGTATATCTCGCCCCCGCAGGTGACACAGCTTGCGCTGAGCCTGGGCGAATATGGGATACCCGGCAATATTCTACTGGTGGATGATCTCTATCAGGTGCTGAAAAGCGAGGTGGGCGTATGAATGCGCTGACGTTTCTCAACCTGGACACGCCTATTCACCGGCTAAATCCGCTAACCAAGCTGTTTATGTTGGCTTGCCTGTGGACGGCGTCTTTCTCGTCCCGCAATTTAGGTGTCATGGCGATCATCGTCGTCTATTGCATGATTCTCTGGGCGCTCGCGCGTATCCCGCTGGCCGGGATGAAGATATTGCTCGGGGTGGTTCTCTTCGTGGGCACGCTGATGGTCGTGATCCAGGGATTCTTCTACATCGCCGGAGACACGGTGGTCTTCACCGTGTTCGGGAAACCCTTCAAGGCCGAGGGCGCGGTCTTTGGATTTACCATGATGGTGAAGCTGCTATCGATAGCGAGCACGGTTCCTATCCTGACGATGACCACGGCGATCTCGCCGCTCATGGCGGCGCTGGCCGCGCTGAGGATGCCCTACAAGTTGGTTTTCGTGTTTGGCACGGCGATGCGGCTGACGCCCCTGGTGCAGGAGGTGTACGAGGACATCCACGATGCACAGCGACTTCGCGGGCACAACATCAAGGAAATGGGGATCATCAAGAAGATCACCGAGGGTTACTTTCCCATTTTCGTCCCGCTGCTGCTGTGTCTGCTGCGCAAGACGAGTGACATGGACGTGGCGATAGAGTCGCGGGCCTTTGGCGCGCCGGTGAAACGAACCTATCTGGACGACGTGTCTTTGAAGGGACGCGACTACGCCGCCATGCTCATTACGTTCGTGTTCGCGGCCGGCCTGTTGGCGACCTCCGTCTATATGGGATGGGGAGCCGGGCTGATTGGCTGGGGAGGGCCGTTGGCCGATTAGCGATCAGGCTGTTTTCCCTGAACGTAGACCTTCTTCTGACTCGCTGATACCTGGAAAGGGAAACTGTGGCCGAATCGACCAGCTCAACCCTATACCACCGAGAGGTGTGGAGCGGCCTTGCCAGCGAAGACGCCGACGCGGATGTTGGTGTGCTGGGCGTGCCGTTTGACAATGCGGCCAGTTTTCGTAAGGGAACGGCTCAAGCCCCGGCTATCATTCGGGCGATTACGCTACACGTAGCGCCCGCCACTGAGGACGGCAAGCAATTGTCGGGCCTGCGTGTCCGCGACTACGGCGACGTCCCGACCGATCTCAACTGGGAGCGCTATTTTGGATCGGTTGAAGCCATGGCTGAGGAAGCGTTGCGCCATCCGTTTGCGCTGTTCCTCGGCGGCGACCACTCAGTCACGATTCCTCTGTTCAACGCTTTCAGCAAATCGGTGAGCGGTCGGCTGGGCTACATCCAATTTGACTCTCACCCTGATCTCATAGACGAATTCGAAGGACACAGGTGGTCGCACGGTTGCACTGCCCGCCGCGTCCTCGAAATCCCCTCCATCGAACCACGTGACGTGGCTTTTGTCGGGATCCGGTCATGGCTGCGCGAGGAGTTGGAATTTGTGGAGGCCCATCAGGGTATTCGGGTCCACAGCGCTCGTGATGTTCACCAACGGGGCATCGAAGTGGTCGCCAGGGACGTTGTGAGCCAGCTTGAGGACGTGGATGCCGTCTACTTTTCGCTCGACATCGACGGCCTCGACCCGGCCTACGCGCCGGGCACCGGGACCCCGGAGGCGGGCGGCCCCTCCACGCGCGAACTGCTCGACCTGCTGAGCATCGTCTTTGCCGGGCTGCCCGTCCGCGCGCTGGACGTCGTCGAGGTGTGCCCGCCGATTGACCACGCAGACATCACGTCGGTGGCAGCGATCAAGATCATCTACGAGGTTTTCGGCTGGGTAGGTGCCAGGAACTGAAACCCTTGGCAGCTGCCCACAGAGATGTGTGACGGTGGCTTTTCACCTCCCATGATCCTGCGCAAACGAGGTCTACCCGGCAAAATCGCGATGCTCGCGCTGGACCCTTTTCGGGTCCGGCAGTTCTCCCCGGCTGAGGAAGTCACTGGCAATTTCGTTGATGGGCTGGAGGTGGAAGTGGTCCGGGCGACAGAGCAGCACGCCCTCCAGTTTGCCATATTGGTTTTGCACAAAAGGTCTCACGGGCCCAATCACCTTGCGCTTGGCAGCCGCGCTTGTTGCCCGACAACCAGGTACAGCACCGCCTTCTCGGTGTGCATCCGGTTCTCGGCCTGGTCGAATACCACCGACTGCGGCCCTTCGATCACGCCGTCGGTCATGTCCTCACCTCGATAGCCGGGCAGGCAATGCATGAAGACGGCATCGTCCTTGGCCCAGGTCATGACCTCTTCATTGATCTGGTAGGGGCCGAAGTCCCGGATGCGCTGTTCCTTGGCCTTCTCCCCCTCGCCCATCGAGTGCCAGGTGTTGGCATACACCACGTCGGCGTCCTGCACCGCTTCCTCCAGGTCGCTGGTCAGCTTGACCGTGGCCCCCGTCTTGGCCGTCATCTCCGCGACGTAGCTGGCGACCCGCTCAGCCGGTTCGTAGCCCTCAGGCCGGGCCACGTACACGTCAAAGCCGAACATCGCCCCGGCCACCATCAACGTGTGGCAGACGTTCCACACGTCCCCGGCGTAGGCCAGCTTGAGGTCCTCGGTGCGGCCCTTGTGCTCGCGGATGGTCAGCAGGTCCGCCAGGCCCTGGCAGGGGTGCGTCATATCGGTCAAGGCGTTAACGACCGGCCTCTCCATGTGGTGCGCGAACTCCTCGACGCGCTCCTGCCCGAAGGTGCGCATGAACAGCACGTCGCAATAGCGGTCGATCACGCGGGCCGTGTCCTTGATCGGCTCTCCCCTGCCCATCTGGAGCTGCTGGGGCATGGTAAAGAAGCTCTGCATGCCCAGGTGGGCGCAGCCTGCCTGGAAGCTGATGCGCGTGCGGGTGGATTGCTTCTCGAAGATCATCATGGCGGTCTTGCCCTGCAGGACATCGTGCGGCTCGCCCTTGCGCAGGCGCTCCTTCAGGTCTGCCGCTGTATCCAGGAGGTAGGCGATCTCCTCCTTGGTGAAATCCATCCAGGTCAGGAAATCGCGATGGACGAAATCTCTTGCTTTCATTTCATAGCCTCTCTAATTTGATCTGAGCTTTAGCTGAAATCGATTGAAGCAGAGTAGAACTGCACTGGCACTCTGGAGTCTGATGCATCCCCTTTTTGAGAGAGCGCATTAGCCATGAGAGCCACGGTCTTCACGACCTCGCCTGCGCGATGTTGATCGCACGACCTCCCTGCAGTGCCTCTTTAATCATCTCGTCTGAGACCGGTTCGAGAATCTCGACGTCGACCCCATCGGCATCCTTGAGCCACCCGAGCGTCATGCCGTACTCGTCGTAGTAGCGCGGTTCATCGTCGGCCTTTCCGCCCCGCTCGACGGCAGCCCGCCACGCCCCCTTAACGTCGTCGGCGACGTAGCACAGGTGATCGTAGCAGGCCCCGTACTTGTCGAGCAGGACCTCCTCACGAGGTTCCAGGTAGGGCGGGCCGATTAACTCCAGCATGAGGTTGTGGCTCTGCGAGTCGAAGTAGGGGTCTATCATGAACAGGAAACCGCCGTCGTCCTCGGTGTATTCGAGCACGGTGGTCAGGCCCAGCTTCTCGGCGTAGAACCGCTCGCCGCGACGCAAGTCGGGGGTGAGGATGGAGACGTGGTGCAGCCGCAGGTCTGTCGGGCCAAACGGACCGCTCACGTCTGGTGTGGCCATTGGAAGGGGCGAGATGTGATGGAACACCTCGAAAAGCAGCCCATCCTCGTCGCGAAAGGCGCACTGGCGAACTGACAGCATGTAATGCACGTCCTGCGGCTCCCAGGCCACTTCGACCCCCTGCGCCTTAAGCTCTTCGAACGCGGCGTCCGCGTCGTCGACCAGGTAGGCGACGTGGTTGATGCTGTGCCCGTAGCGCGCGACGTGCTTCTCTTCATAGTCCAGGTGCGGCGGCCCCACCAGTTCCAGCGTCCCATCGCTGCCGCAGCCCACAAAAGCGATGTCAACCAGGCTCCGATTGTACCACCGGGAGGTCAGCAGGTTCGTCAGCGGCTCGCGATAGACGGTCAGGCTCCGCCCCACGTCCTGGCACACAATACCGAAGTGATGTAACCGGTAATCCATCTGGCTCAGCTCCTCTGCGGATTCCGCGCAGCACAACGTCGATCCAAACCAACCTCCTTACGTTGCCGGTCAAGCCGTCAGGCCGCCGTCCACGAGAAAGGACGCCCCGGTGGCGAAAGATGCCTCGTCCGAAGCCAGAAAAACGGCCACGTTGGCGATTTCCTCCGGCTGTCCCAGGCGTTTCAACGGCATTTTTTCGACGTCCGCTTGAAAGACCGGGTCGTCGACTATCGAGGCGACCATCGGCGTGTCTATGTTGCCCGGACAGACGGCGTTCGCACGGATATTGAAACGCGCATAGGCATGAGCAACGTCACGGGTGAGCGCCACCATACCGCCCTTACTGGCGCTGTAGGCACCGGTCACGTCCCAGCCAATGAAGGCCGCCACGGATGCGACGTTGACGATGGAGCCGCCGCCGCCTTTAATCATCTCCGGGATGGCGTACTTGCACGCCAGAAACGTGCCGGTGAGATTGACCGCGATAACCCGGTCCCACACCTCTTCGGCCAGGTCAGCCACCGGCACGTCCTCGCCGAGCAGCAGGACACCCGCGCTGTTGACCAGCACGTCCAGGCGTCCGAATGCGGCCACGGTCTCTGCCACTGCCGCTTTTACGTCCTCGCTGCGCGAAACGTCACCGGCTACGAAAATCACCTCCGCCCCCGCCTCCTGTGCGGCGGCCCGCGCGCGTTCCCCTGCCGCCGCGTCGAGGTCGAACAGAGCCAGGCGCGCGCCCTCCTCGGCGAAACGGTCAGCCGTCGCGCGTCCGATGCCGCTCGCCGCCCCGGTGATGAGCGCGACTTTGCCCTCCAGTCTCATCTGAAATCTCCCTGAGCAAGCCACTGCGCCACGTTCTGCAGGAACGCCGCGCCCAGCGCTCCGTCCACCACGCGATGGTCAATTGTCAGGCTGAGGACGGCCAGGGTGCGGATTGCGACCCGGCCATCCACGACCGAAGGTTTCTCGACCCAGCGGCCCACGCCTAAGATGGCCGTCTGCGGCGGGTCGAGGATTGGGGTGAAGGCGTCAATGCCGTACATGCCCAGGTTCGTCACGGTGAAGGTCCCACCGCTGAGGTCTCCGGCAGACAGTTGGCTGGCGCGAGCCTTCTCCGCGAGGGCGCTGATCTCAGACGTGAGCCGGGCGAGGTCCTTCGTATCGGCCTCGCGAACTACCGGAACCACCAATCCGTTGTCCGGCAGCGCGACGGCCACGCCGATATCGCGCTGCTCCCAGACCTGGATTTCACCGCCGACCAGCGTGCTGTTCAGCATCGGGTGTTCGCCCAGCGCGCCCGCCACTGCCTGTACGACGATGGCCGTCGGGGAGAACTCCGCGAACCGCGCCGCCGTCTCTGTCAGGTCGACCTCGATGGTGAGGGAGAGTTGGGCGGCCTCTCTCAGGCTCGCCGTCATGCGCTCGGCGATGGCCCGGCGCGTCCCTGCCAGGGGAATCCGTTGTGCTGGCCGGGAAGGCACCGCTGGCTGTGCCGTGATGGCAGCGTCAGCCGGGGCCGGGGCGGGCGGCCCGGTCTGGTCGCCGGTTATCAGCCCGATGACCGCGCCCACCGGAATACTCTCTCCCTCGCCTGCCCGGACCTCGCTCAACACGCCGGAGGCGGGCGCTTCCACCTCCTGGTTGGCCTTGTCGGTCTCGATGACGAATAGGGGTTCCCCTTCTGCTACCTGCTCGCCCGCTTCTTTAAGCCACTCGACGAGTGTGGCCTCTTCCATCGTCCAGCCGAACTTGGGCAGGACGACTTCGACCACCGCGGCTGCCGTGGGTTGAATCTCCTCTGTCCCTGCCTGGCTCGCCATTGCCGGTGTGCTGGCCGGGGCGCTCGCCAGAAAGGTCTCCACGTCGGCCTTCACGACGCGGCCCTGCGGCCCACTGCCCCGCACCTGGACCAGATCGATGCCCGCCTGCCTCGCCACGCGCTGTGCCAGCGGGCTGGCCTCTACGCCCCTGATCGAGCGCACTGCTTCGACGACGTGCGCCGCGTTGGGGAGGAGGAATTCTTCCAGCGGCGGGCTGAACGGAACGGGTACGTCCGGGGCGGCCACGCGCCGGATGGGTGCCTTGAGGTCGGCAAAGCACTCTTCTCCGACCACGGCGGCAATCTCGGCTCCGGCACCACCCGTCAGCCGTGCCTCCTCGACGACCACCAGCCGACCGGTTTTGCGCACAGACTCAAGAATCGTGGTCCAGTCCATCGGATTGAGCGTACAGGGGTCGACGACCTCGACCTGCAGCCCCTCGGCGGCCAGCGTCTCGGCGGCGGCCAGGGCCTGCCGCACCATCGCGCCAATCGCGACGACGGTGGCGTCTTTGCCTGCGCGCTTGATTTCGGCCTGTCCCAACGGGATGACGTACTCTTCTTCCGGGACAGGACCCTTGTCTCCGGCGAGCAAGGCCACTGGCTCGAAGAACAACACCGGGTCGTCGTCGCGGATCGCCGCTTTGAGCAGGCCCTTGGCATCGCGAGGGCTGCCGGGCACGGCTATCTTGAGTCCCCCGATGTTCATGAACAGAGGGTAAAGGCTGTCTGAGTGCTGGGCAGCCGCCGAGCCGAATATCCCTGTCGAGGCGATATAGACGACCGGGAGGTTGATCTGCGCCCCGAACATGTAGCGCAGCTTGGCGGCCTGGTTGGCAAACTGATCCATCGCCACGTGCATGAAATTCGCGGTCATGATGTCCACGACGGGGCGCATGCCGGTCACGCTGGCCCCCAGGGCCGCGCCCACGACAGCGGCCTCCGTGATGGGCGTATTGCGCACGCGGTCGGTCCCGAACTCCTCCACCAGACCCTTGGTCGTGCCAAAGACGCCCAGACGCACGTCCTCGCCCATCAAGAATACGCGGCTGTCGCGCCGCATCTCCTCGCGCAGAGCCTCGTTCATGGCCTGCACAAAGCTAATCTCGCGCAGGGGCTTCCTCCTCGTCTGCTACGTGCTGAAGACGCCTTCAAGCGCTTCTTCAGGTTGGGGCCAGGGGCTGTCCTGGGCAAAAGCGACAGCGGCTTCCATCTCGGCGATGGCCTCGGCGTCGATTTGCTCCATATCCTCTCCGGTCAAGGCACCAGCCTCCAGCAACACGGTCCCAAACCGTGCAATTGGGTCGCGCGCCTTCCACTCTTCGAGCTGCGCTTCAGTGCGGTAGCTCCATTCGCCGATGACGGCCTCTTCGCCCTCGTTGTGAGCCATCCAGCGGTACGTGCGGCAGTCGAGAAGGGTAGGCCCTTCCCCGCTTCGCGCCCGGCGGACGGCGTCCTGGGCTGCGTTGTACACCGCCACCACGTCGTTCCCATCCACCTGCACCCCGACGGCATCCCAGCCCGCCGCGCGCGCGGCGAAGTCCAGCGAAGCGCTCAACTCGTGCGCGGGCGTGTACTCGCTGAAACCGTTGTTTTCAATGACAAAGATCGCCGGAAGCTTCCAGAGCGAGGCCAGATTCAACGACTCCCAGACGACGCCCTGGTTGGCTGCGGCGTCTCCAAAGAAGCTGACGGTCACCGAGTCAGCACCGTGCATTTGCAGCCCCAGCCCCACGCCAGTGGCGAGGGCCACACCGCCGCCCACGATGCCGCTGGTGCCCAGGATACCCTGGCTCACATCGGCCAGGTGCATCGAGCCGCCCTTTCCTTTGGAGTAGCCGGTGGACCTGCCGAAGATTTCGGCCATCATCGGTTTGGGATCGCCGCCCTTTGCCAGCACGTGACCGTGGCCCCGGTGCGTGCTGGTGACGTAGTCATCCTGCCGCAGCGCAGCGCACACACCAGCGGCGATGGCTTCCTGCCCGATGTACAGATGGACGAAACCCGGTATTTGTCCACGATAGAACCACTTGCCGACCGCCTCCTCAAAGCGCCTGATGCGCACCATGGTGCGGTAGAGACGATCACCCAGATCTCGGTCCAAGTTTTCTCTCCTGGAGTTGCCCCTTGGAAGCTTCTACTGCCTCGCCCCTAACGCCGCCGAGAGTCGCCGGGCGGCATCCATCGCCAACTCGATGAGCTGCTTCCGGCGTTCCTCGCTGTAGCGACTTTGGGGCACGGCAATGCTTAACGCTGCCACCACGCTGCCCGAATGGTCCCACACGGGCGCACCTACCGCGCATACGCCCGGCTCGTAGTCTCCCTCATCGGAGGCATACCCTTGCTCCAAGACTCGCGCAACGTACTGCCTTAACTCATCCCGGTCGGCAATCGTGTTAGGCGTGTAAGAGGTGAATTCCATCTGGTTGATAGCGTGCTCCCTCTCAGGCTCAGGCAGGTAGGCCAACAGCACCTTGGGACCCGCACCGACGTGGTGCGGGAGAACCTGCCCAATGGGTGTTGTTACCTGGAGCATCTGGCGTCCCTGGCGGCGGTCGGCCAACATCGCTCCAGTACTGAGCCGGACAACCAGGTAAGACGTGTCACCAGATACGTCGGCCAGTTCTACCAGGAATGGCTCGGCGGCCCGAAGTAAGTCAATCCGATTCCGCACGGCTTCTCCCAAAGCCAGGAATCCCAACCCCAGGGTGTATTTCTGGGTATGCGGGTCTTGTTGAACATAGCCCCGGCCTGTCAGAGTGTACAGGATGCGAAAAACCCGGGTCTTACTGAGACCCAGACGACGGCTGATCTCGGTCACGCCCTGGGCGCTGTCCTGTGCAGAGAGGAAGCTCTCAATAACGTCGAAAGCTGCCTCTAATGTATGAAGAGGATATTCTTGCTCGGTCACTTCGCTACCCTGTCAAGAGAGGAATCCCCACTTGGGTAAGCACATCAGGCAGCCGTGGAGCCGATTTCGCTTTCCGAAACGTTGTTTTCGCTACAGTAACAAAATATACTGATGGCAGGCAATTGTCAAGGGCGGTCGACCAGCCGGTGCACCTTCCCCATAGGGCGAACATACTCCTCAAGGGATGATTCAAGGTGCCGGTGCCTCTTCGACGCGATCTTGAGGAGAGCAGCTGCTGAGACTTGGGCTGCTCATCTCAAAGTTGCCCTGAATGCTGATCCGTCAGCCTGTCGGGAATCTCCCTTGATCTCAAGAACCAACCTCGCAGAGGAATCGCCTCATGACCAATTGATACGGAGGAACATCAGCACGGATTTCGCTTGTTTGACGTCAGAATTCGTGGGAGAAAGGTGGTGTAAACTGAAGAGATACTTTCCTCACCCAGGCTGGCTAAGAAAGGATCTGCAGCATGGCAAAGGAAGGATCTGCAGAGGACACCATCCGGACCATCAAACGCAAGACGCGGCGTAAGTACTCGGTGGAGGAGAAGATCCGGATCGTCTTGGAAGGCTTGCATGGAGAAGATAGCATCGCAGCCTTGTGTCGGCGAGAGGGCATTGCGCAGAGTTTGTACTATAAGTGGAGCAAGGCATTTCTCGAAGGAGGCCAGGGTCGGGATGCCACGCTCCTTCTGTGGGCGGTTCGCCGCAGCCCCAATTCCAGCCTGTACGGTGTCACAAAGTGATCGCTGGGTTGCCCAAGAATGCGTGGAAAAGCAGTGGATTGTTGATTAAGAGATTGACAGTGCAATCTGGACCCAGGAGCTCCAGAGGTCGCTGCAACGTCTGGAGCCACTTGCGAGGGAGGTCTTCTGATAGTCGGTCCTCTTGTCATTCCCGTCCATAGCACAGGCAACTGAACAGCCATTTGCTCTCGGCGCTGGCGCAGGAGCAAGGCACTCGCCTTACTCGCCCAACCCATTGGAGAATGATAAAGTCCTGCCTGACCAAATGGGTGCCTTGACTTAGCCTCGAAAACCGTGTACGCTATTTGTGCCGCAATACACAACGCTGTGCCGTAATACGAAACAACCTCTTCGGCTTCCGGCACAGCAAGGCTTCGAGTCGACCTCAGGCAATCTGCGGGGACTGTCTTCGTGCTCACGGGGCAAGACACCCTACTGAGAGAAGCTGGCGTGAACAAGCAGGGGTCTGGAGTTCAATCACTTCAACGCGCCATCGCCGTGCTTCGTGCTTTCACCGTCGAGACCCCCGAGTTGGGCGTGACCGAGGTTGGCAGGCGGGTTGGATTGCACAAAAGCACCGCCTTCCGGTTGCTTAGTGCGCTTGCTGCCGAGGGGCTGGTCTCGCAAGACCCCGAAACTGGACGCTACCGTCTGGGCGTTGGCCTCATCGAACTGGCAGGACGTGTTCTGGTCCACATCGACTTGCGCCAAGTGGCGCGGCGACACATGCGTCCTCTGGCGGAGAAGGTGGGCGAGACCGTTAACCTAGCAATCCTCGACGGCACTCAGGTACTCAATTTAGAGCAATCTGTGCCACGCGGGCACCTGGTGGTGAACTACGGCTGGGTGGGCCGCCGAACGCCTCTACATGCGACTTCGACGGGAAAGGTGCTGCTGGCCTGGGCTCCACCGTCCAAGGTTGCGGCTGTGCTGGATAGCCCTCTAGAAGCCTACACGCCCAATACCATCACGGACCCCGAGATGCTCCAGGCTGAACTGGATAGTGTGCTGGAAAGCGGTTACTCGATGGGCCACGAGGAGTACGAAGTGGGTCTGAATGCAGTAGCGGCCCCGGTGCGGGATCACACCGGCCAAGTGGTGGCCGCTCTAAGCGCGTCGGGGCCTTCCTACCGGCTGTCTGCCGAACGTTTCGAGGAGGTGGCGAGGGAAGTTGTTGCTACTGCGCAAGCCATCTCGACAGAACTTGGTCACTTAGCGACGGATGTCCTGCACGAACCGGCTGCTGAATGACAAGGAGGATACAGAATGAACCAACCAGATGCCATCATCATTGGGGCCGGAATCATAGGCTGCACCACTGCCTTCGAATTGGCCAAGAAGGGCTACAAGACTCTGAACATCGACAAGCTGGGCGCTGCCGGTGCAGGGTCGACCATCAACTCGTGTTGCATCGTCCGAGCGCACTACTCCACCTACGACGGCGTCGCCCTGGCCTACGAGAATTTCCATTATTGGTGGACCTGGGAAAGCTACCTCGAAGCGGAGGATGAGCGCGGCTTCGCCAAGTTCATGAACTGCGGCACCATCTTGCTCAAGACCCAGGGGCACAACTGGAGAACGGTCTTGGAGCAATACAAGGAAATCGGTGTCGAACACGAGGAGTGGGATGTAGAGACCCTGAAGCAGAGGATACCCATCTACTCCACCAAGTCCTACTTCCCACCCGCCCTGCCGGAGGACGAAGATAATCCCTTCTGGCAAGATTCTGAGACGGACCTTGAGGGTGCGATTTATACGCCCGGCTCAGGCTACGTGAACGATCCGCAATTGACCTGCCACAACTTACAGGTCGCCACGGAGGCTTACGGAGGCGAGTTCCTGTTCAACAAAGAGGTGGTGGCGATACGGCGGGACGGGGAGAAGGTGTTGGGCGTGACGCTCGACGACGGGCAGGAAATCGACGCCCGCATCGTGGTCAACGTCGCCGGGCCGCACTCCTTCGTCATCAACCGCATGGCCGAGGTCGAAGAGGGGATGAACATCAAGACTAAGGCCCTCAGGCACGAGGTGCATCACGTCCCCTCGCCCAAAGGGTTCGATTTTGAACACAGTGGTTTCCACACCTCGGATGGCGATTGCGGGCTTTACTTCCGGCCAGAAGTCGGAAACAACATCCTGGTCGGCAGCGAAGACCCTGAATGCGACCCGATGGAGTGGATTGAAGACCCGGACACCTTCAATCGGGAACTGACGGAGGAACGGTGGAAGGCCCAGGTGTACCGTCTGGCCAGACGTATTCCCGATTTGCCCATCCCCGCCAGTCCCAGGGGTATTGTGGACTTGTACGATGTGTCGGACGATTGGCTGCCCATCTACGACAAGTCTGACCTGAAGGGCTTCTACATGGCTATCGGCACCAGCGGCCACGAGTTCAAGAACGCTCCCGCTGTGGGTTACATGATGGCCGAGTTGATTGATGCCTGCGAGCAGGGGTATGACCACGACAAGAATCCCCTCGTCGTCACTGGCCGCTACACCGGCCTGAAGCTCAACCTTGGGTTCTATTCGAGGCTCAGGAAGATCAACCCGAACAGCAGTTTCTCGGTCAATGGGTAACTGGCAACATCAATCCTCCTTCTGTGCGCATTGGACGTGGAAGTGCCGAGATCCTTCAGAATAGACTCGGTCGAATAGAGAGCAGAGCCTGTGAAGGTTGTGTGCCACACAGCCTTCACAGGTGGTGCCGGGTGCCAAAATTCTAACCAACCGCAGTGAGCAGGGACGACAACTATGTCAATCCGACTATTGAGGCAGGCCCTCAATCCTGATTCGTTGACGCCAATGTGGCGACGCCCCCCCATGAAAGACCGCTACGAGGTGGTCATTATTGGCGGTGGCATCAATGGACTGGGCATGGCCTATTATCTGGCCAAAGACCACGGCATCACCGACGTAGCCGTTCTGGAAAAACGGTACATCGGCAGTGGGGGCAGTGGTCGCAACACCACCATTGTCCGCGCCAACTACCTGACCCCCGAAGGTGTCCGGTTCTACGACGAGAGCCTCAAGCTCTACGAGAACTTGACGGAAGAATTCGACTTCAACATCATGCTGTCTCAGCGAGGCCACCTGACGCTGGCTCACACCGATGCCTCGCTGCGCACGATGCGCTGGCGGGCCGAGGTGAATCAGCTTCAAGGGGTGAACAGCACCGTCATCTACCCCGACGAAATCCAAAAACTGGTGCCTCATATGGACCTCAGCGACCGCCCCCGCTTCCCGGTGATGGGGGCCTTATACCACCCCCCCGGTGGGATCGTCCGCCACGATGCAGTCGTTTGGGGCTACGCTCACGGGGCCGACAAGCGCGGTGTCCACCTTCACCAGATGACCGAAGTGACCGGCATCGACGTGGAGGACAACAAAGTCGTCGCCGTGCAAACCACCCGGGGCCGCATCAAGACCGGCACGGTCGTCAACGCGACCGCCGGTTGGTCCACAGTAATCGCCGACATGGTGGGCGTAAAATTGCCCATCCGAACCCACCCGCTGCAAGCCGTCGTAACCGAACCCCTTAAGCCCTTTCTGGACACGGTCGTCGTATCCGGCACGCTTCACTTCTATCTGAGCCAGAGCGACCGGGGCGAGTTGGTCATGGGAGCCGGGATAAATCCCTATACCTCATACTCCCTGGACGGGACGCTCAGTTTTATCGAGGGCCTGGCCGCGCACGTCTTGGAGCTTTTCCCATCGCTGGCCAAGGTGCGATTGATGCGTCAGTGGGCCGGTCTGTGCGATATGACCCCCGACTACAGCCCGATTTTGGGCAACACGCCCGTTGAGGGCTTCCTGGTAAACGTTGGCTGGGGTACCTACGGCTTCAAAGCCGGTCCTGTTGCAGCCAGACGCGTGGCCGAGTTTATCGCCACCAACCACATGCCGGAAGTAATTGCGCCCTTCGCCTACGACCGCTTTTATACAGGCAAACTGGTCGGCGAGAAGGGCGCGGCTGCGGTGGGCCACTAGTCGATTTCGGATTGGGGGAGCTTGACAATGTTCCTGATCGATTGTCCAAATATTGGGCCGCGAAATGCATCCGAATTCCGCTTTCGCGGCGAATTCGTGGAGCGTCCACCAAACCCAGAGGACCCCGCGTCAGACGACGCCTGGACGGATTTCCTGTATATGAGAGAGAACAAGTTGGGCGTGCAAAAAGAGTGGTGGTACCACCGCCCCAGCGGCACCTGGTTCATAGCAGAGCGGCATACAAAAACCCACGAGATTGTGAGAACCTATCTGTGGGAGGATCGTGACGAATGACCACATCAACCAAACAGACCACTGCCTCCCAGCCCACAGATCGTCTGCCAGCCCACCCTTCGCACAAGATTGACCGGGCGACACCCATCGAATTCAGGTTCAACGGCAAGACGTACCCCGCTTTTGCCGGAGATACTATTTCCAGCGCCCTCTGGGCATCCGGAGTCAGGATGCTTGGGCGTTCTTTCAAGTATCACCGGCCTCGCGGGCCATTTGCCTTCACCTCTGGAGACACTAACGCGCTGGTCCGGGTTGGCGATGAACCCAACGTCCGGCCCTGCGTGAAGCGGGTTGAACCAGGGATGAGGGTCAGTCCGCAAAACGCCTGGCCCTCCCTTAACGTCGACATCCTGTCGCTGACGTCGCTCGTGTCCGCTTTCATGCCGGTCGGCTTCTACTACAAAGCCTTCATGCGACCCAAAGCTCTCTGGCCGACTTACGAGAAAGTGATACGCCACGCCGCCGGTTTAGGGCACGTGACGCGGGATATACCCGACACCCACTACGAGAAGAAATATGCGTTTGCCGACGTGTTGGTGATTGGCGGAGGCCCTGCCGGAATGCGTGCGGCCCTGAGCGCCGCCGAGGCGGGGGCCAGTGTGCTGCTGTTGGAAGAGAACCCTTACCTGGGCGGTCACCTGGCCTACGAGCGTCAAACGGTCGAAACGGATGAGGGCTCTACGTCGGCTTACGAACTGGCTGAACGCCTGACCAAACAGGTAGAAGCTCATCCCAACATCAACCTCGAACTGAATACCGCTGCCACTGGCATTTACGATCACAACTGGGTCGGTGCGCTCAAGGATGGTGCGCGTCTGCTCAAGATCAGGGCCAAGACCCTGGTGGTTGCCAATGGCGCGTTTGAGCAGCCGCTCATTTTCGAAAACAATGACCTGCCCGGCGTGATTCTGGGCTCGGCAGCCCAACGGCTTATGCATCTATACGGCGTCAAGCCGGGCCAGCGGGCGGTCGTGCTGTCGGCTAACGACGACGGCCTGCAGGTGGCCCTGGACCTGCAGGCGGCTGGCGTCAGTCTGGCCGCCGTCGCGGAACTGCGTGCCAATCCGAATCCTGAGTTGGTCGCCAGGCTGCAAGGGGCAGGCGTTGCGGTCAGGACTGGTCACATCGTGACAGAGGCGCGGGGCAACAGACGAGTCGGCGGGGCTGTCCTGGCTCAGGTGGATCGGCCCAAGGCAGGTACTGGCACCCTCGTTGCCTGTGACCTGGTGGTAACGTCCGTCGGCTGGACGCCCGCCATTGGCCTCCTCTATCAGGCCAAGGCCCAGCTTGCCTACGATGACCAGCGGGCCGAGTTCTTGCCGGTCGAACTCCCCCCCAAGGTTCATGCAGCGGGCCGCGTGGCCGGTGCGCACGGTGTTCAGACAGAGTTGCTGGAAGGAGAAATGGCCGGGCTGAACGCCGCCGCCGAGGCCGGTTTTGGTCAGGGCGCGCCAGAGGCCCTGAAGGATAAGGTCTCGTCCCTCAAAGCTGCTGAGCCTCGCCGCACTTCCGAAGTCATCCACGTGTCGAGCGGCAAACATCGCTTCATCAGTTTTGACGAAGACGTGACCGTCAAAGATGTGTACGACGCGGTGGCCGAAGGCTTCGGTAGCATGGAACTACTCAAACGGTACACGACTCTGAGCATGGGACCCAGTCAGGGCAAGTACGAAAGCGCGGCCACGATGGCCCTCTGCGCTGAGGCCAACGACCGGCCCATCGCTGAAATGGGAGCAACGACCCACCGTCCCCCCTACATCTCGGTGCCACTCGGCGCGCTGACTGGTCGGCATATGGAGCCCGTCAAGTATACGCCCATGCATCAATGGCACCTCGACCACGGGGCCACCATGATGAACGCCGGTCTCTGGAAGCGCCCGGAACACTATGGCGATCCTGTGGCAGAGGTAATGGGCACTCGCACCAGTGTGGGCCTGATTGACGTGAGCACGCTGGGCAAGCTGCGAGTTCGCGGCAAAGATGTCCCAGAGTTGCTGGAAGGGCTTTATGCCAATAAATGGTCCGGGCTAGCTGTCGATTGTGCGCGCTACGGCGTGATGTGCAACGAAGAGGGGCTTGTCCTCAACGACGGGGTGGCTGCCCGTCTGGATAGCGACACCTGGTACGTAACCACGACCTCCGGCGGAGCCAACACTATCTACGAAGAGATTGAGTGGTACCTGCAATCAGACTGGAACCTCGAGGTGCATATCTGCAGTCTGACCGACACCAACGCAGCTATGAACCTGGCCGGTCCCAATGCTCGCGTCGTACTCCAGTCGCTGACCGACATTGACCTGAGCAACGAGGCTTTCCCATACATGTGTGCCCGGCAGGGCATGATTGCGGGCATCCCGGCGATTGTTTTGCGGATTGGTTTCGTCGGCGAGTTGGGCTACGAGATTCACGTGCCGGGCGGCTACGGCCTCTATCTGTGGGAAACGCTCGTGGATGCGGGTCAATCCTACGGCATCACTCCCTTTGGCGTCGAGGCGCAGCGCATCTTGCGCCTCGAAAAGGGACACTTCCTCGTCGGACAGGACACAGACGCCCTGACCGACCCCTTCATGGCGAACCTGGATTGGGCTGTCAAGATGGACAAGCCCGATTTCGTGGGCAAGCCGTCCCTGGTTCGTGCCCAGAAGCGGGGCGTCACCCAGAAACTGGTGGGGTACCAGATGCTAGACCCGACCGTCGTGCCGGAAGAGGCCAATCAAATCGTTCGGCCCAACCCCGACATGCCGGTTGGGCTGGAGATAATCGGTCGCGTGACGAGCTCGCGCTACAGCCCTACCCTCAAGCAGTCGATTGGTCTCTGCTGGCTGCCTGTTGAACAAAGCTCGCCGGGCAGCGAGTTTACCGTCCGCATCCGGGGCAAGCCGCATAAGGGGAAGGTGGTGCCCACGCCGTTTTACGACCCAGAGGGGGCGAGGCTGAGAAGCTGAGCAACCGTCTCGTGTTACTCGCTGCCATTACCCTGAAGATACTATGACCAGGATTCCATTCAATGGCTGACTTTAACCCTGTTTTCCGTAGCCCTATCACCGTCCGAGAGCCCGTGGACAGAACGCCATCGGCAGGTGACCACGGGTTGACGTTGTCCGACCAGACCGGTGTGCCCGTCATCCTCATCCAGGGCGAGGCGAATGACATCCTCCAGGAACGCCTTCCCCTCATTCCAGCCCAACCGGGCGACCTGACGGACGCAGGCGATGGCCTGCTGGCCCGCTTGACCCCCACCGAACTCTACCTGTTCGGGAAGTTCCCCGCTGCAAGTCTGCCGTCCGTCAGGGAGCTTGACGACAGCCTTGCCAGGGCCGAGCGCTTCGCTCATGCCACCGACTACACCCACGGCAAGGCGGCCTTGCGCTTGGTTGGCCCTCCGGCCTGTGAATTGCTGAGCAAGATCTGCGGGCTGGACTTTCGCGACAGAGCTTTTCCCAATCTGCATGCCGCTCAGACCAGCGCCGCTAAGATAAGCACGTTCGTCGCCCGCTTCGATGAAGGGAATACTCCGGCCTACTTCCTGCACGTCAGCCGTCCGCTGGGGCAGTATTTCTGGGGAATTGTGTGGGGTGCCGGGCAGGAGTTTGGGATAGTCAGGGTTTGAGCGTCACCGGTCCGTCCCGGCGGAACTGGGCTGGGATTGACCAACCAACATTGTGAAGACGGGGTCTTGTGCCCGGCTCTAGGGGTCCACCACAATCCCCGGGCCTGTGCCTGCGCCAGTTCGTATTAGCACACTCGTCAGTGAAGTCTGGCCTGAACATAACAAATGATGAGCGTGAGCGACGGGGATCGTTCACGCTCTGGAAGCTTGCCGGTTGATCCTCATTCCGCCATATGCTGCGAAAGGCCAAGCGTTGGAATTGGTAGGAGGGATGGGGGTGGCATACCCCCCTGTACCTCTGTGGCTCATTCACCCCGAGGGCCCTGACCCTGGGGATTCCACGTTTATCTCCCGCTTTCTACGGCAATATCTATAGGCCCATTTCATCGTCGTCCCCGCCTTCTTGCGCAATCAAGGTGATCTATCAATGGTGATAGACAAGCGCAAAGCCCATTGTGACTGGCGTCACTAATACAGACTCCCCGAACCACTTATAGTTAAAGCGGTTCCACGATTAACAGTCCTGTTTAGTGAGCAACTGGTACGAGACCATGGAAGCCAGAATCCGAGAGGTCGCGAAGAGACAAGCCGAGATGTGCAGAGTCTTTGGCAATGCCTCTCGAGTGCTGATCCTGTGGGCTCTCAGCGAGGGGGAGATGTCCGTAAGTGACGTAGCTTCCGCCATCGACACCTCCCTGCAAAATACGTCTCAACATCTTCGACTGATGAAGGACAAGCGCATCCTGTCGTGCCGTCGAGAAGGCAGCAGCGTCTACTACCGGATCAATCAAGGAAATCTGACAGAAGGTTGCGGGCATCTGCTCGTGGCAGGACACAAAGCGCTTGAAGAACAAGAAACGACAGCCAAGGCCATATCTTAATTGAACAGGAGAAAACCAATGACTTCCGCTGATTTGTCCGATACCCAGGCCGCGAAGGTTGTAGACGCCCGCGGCAGTGCCTGCCCCGGCCCCCTGTTGGAGGCCAAGAAGGGGATTGGCGCCATCAAGGTCGACGAAGTGCTCGAGATCTGGTCGGGCGATCCGAAGACCAAAGACGACATCCCCAAGTGGGCGGCCAAAGTAGGGCACGAGTATCTCGGATCCCTGGAGGCTGAGGGTTACGACCGCATCTTCCTCCGGCGTTTGAAGTAAAGGTTTCGATGATGCGAAGCGACGGTAACGGAGACCAGCCCAAGATTCTCATCCTGGCCACGCTCTCCGGAGGCTACGCTGGCGCCGATTCAGTTGGGCAGCTTCACGTGGACTACGCACCGAACGCCTACGTCCTGCCGGTTGTGTGCCCCAGCATGTTCGCCGCGGATTTCTACCTGCGGGCTTTTGAGCGGGGTATAGATGCCATCATCGTGATGTACAGCGGCACCGACTGCCCTTACAAAGGGGGCGCCGAGCGCACGGCAGAGATCATCAACCAAACATACCCGTTGATGAAAGAACGCGGCATTGATACGCGCCGGTTGCGCCTGGTCGCCATCTGCACGGTGTGCACCAAGCCGTTTCTGAAGGAAGTCGGTGAGGCGAATGCGTTGTTGCAGGAGATCGGGTCCGTCCAGCATGAACTCGCACCGGCACAGGCCAGGAACTAAGAGGGTAGCGACACATGACTATGGACCGACTACAGGTGGATGCACTGGTCGTGGGTGGCGGAATCGCCGGGATGCAATCGGCGCTTGACCTCGCCGATCAAGGATACCAGGTCGCGCTGGTGGAAAGAGAAGCCAGCATCGGCGGCAAGATGATTGCGCTGAGTAAAGTGTTTCCGACGCTGGACTGCTGCAGTTGCATCACCACCCCCAAGATGTCCGCCGTGGCTCACCACGAGAACATTCACCTGCTCACCTACTGCGAGGTGCAGTCAATTGGCGAGAACGGCATGGGGTACGTCGCCGAGGTGGTGAAGAAACCACGCTACGTCGTCGAGGACCTGTGCACCGGCTGCCGCCAGTGCGAGTATGCCTGCCCCATCGACTTACCCAACGCATTTGACAAAGATCTCGGGGCAGTGCGTGCCATCCGGGTGCCCTTCTCGACCGCTGTCCCACAGAAGGCGGTGCTTGACATCGAGAATTGCCTGCTGTGTGGCAAGTGCGAGAAAGCTTGCCCGGTAGACGCGATTGACTTCACCCAGACGGCAGAGGCATTCGAGGTTGCCGCAGACGCCATCGTGCTGGCGACCGGCTTTGAACTCACGCCAACCGATGCCAAGAAGGAATACGGCGGTGGCCAGTTGCTCAACGTCGTGGATGCGCTGGTCGTGGAGCGGCTGTTAGCCCCGACAGGCCCCTACGGGCACGTGTTGCGCCCATCGGATGGCAAGGAGCCTGATTCGATCGCCTACGTCCAGTGCGCCGGTTCGCGCGACCAGACGCTCGGCGTGGAGTACTGCTCGCGAGTCTGCTGCATGTATGCCATCAAGCAGGCCATGCTGCTCTCCGGCGCGCTCCCGCTGGCGGACATCACCATCTACTACATGGATATCCGCACGTTTGGCAAAGGCTACGAGCAGTTCTATCAGAACGCCAAGGCGATGGGAATTGAGTTCGTCAAGGGCAAGGTCGCCCGCATCACAGAAGACGAGAACCAAAATCCCATCGTGCGGGTGGAACTGATCGACGAAGGCTCGCAGATCGTCGAGCGCACACACGATCTGATCGCGCTCTCGGTGGGCATGCTGCCCGGCTACGATCCCAGGGCGACTTACGGTGTCCCCGTCGCCGACGACGGCTTCGTGCAAATTCCGGAGCCCAATATCTCCCCTGCCGTGACCGCACGCAAGGGCATCTTCGTCACTGGCACCGCGAGTGGGCCGATGGACATCGTAGACAGCATCGTGATGGCAGGCGCAGCGGCAGCCGAGGCAGCAGCCTTCTTGAGAGCGAATGGTGCGGCTGAAAGCCAACACGTCACGACCACGAGCGAGGGAGCAATGGCCCATGCCTGAACAAGCTGACACCGGAAAACAAAAGGGGGTTGATCCCGCTTCCTCAGGAGAAGAGATGCGGATAGGCGTCTACACTTGCTACTGCGGCGGCAACATCAGCGACGTGGTCGACTGCGAGAAAGTCGCCCAGGCGCTCCGCCAACTGCCCAACGTGGCCGTCTCCCGAACGGATATGTCGATGTGCTCCGACGCCGGTCAGGCCATGATCGAAGAGGACATCAAAGAGCACGGCGTGAACCGGGTCGTCATTGGGGCCTGCGCTCCCTCCCTGCACGAGAAGACGTTCCGGGGTACTGTAGCCCGCGCTGGGCTGAATCCTTACCTCTATCATCACGTAGGCTTGCGGGAGCAGGACAGTTGGGTCCACCACGACGACCCCGGCGGCGCAACCGAAAAGGCCATCCGCCTGATGTCAGCCGGCATCGCCAAGGCCCGGCTGTTGGACCCTCTCGACCCCATCCGGCTGGATGCAGAGCAGCATGCGCTGGTGATTGGCGGCGGCGTGGCTGGCCTGAGGGCGGCCTGGGATATCGCGCGGCGTGGTATCCAGGTCACACTGATCGAGAAATCGCCCTTCCTGGGCGGGCACATGGCCCAACTCGAATCGGTCTTCCCCACCGGCGAGTCGGCCCGCGAAGCCCTACACGACTTGATCGAAAAAGTGCTGGCTCATCCTGGCATTGCCGTCCACACCCTGGCTGAGTTGGTCGGTGTGCGCGGTTACGTAGGTGATTTCCAGGTTCAGATCCGCCAGCAATCACGCGGCGTAACCCCCGAGCTGGCTGAGGCAGCGCTTGACGCCTGCGACGGAGAAGTGCCAGACGCCTTCAACTACGGCCTCACGACACGCAAGCTGATCTACCGCGCCTATCCAGGTTGCTATCCATCCACCCCGGCAGTTGATTGGGCGAACTGCCCGGACGGGCGTCTGGAGATCGACATCGACGGAAAGACCGTCGTCTCGGAGAACCAACCTGAGACGTTTGATCTGACCATTGGGGCCATTGTCGTCGCCACCGGCTTCAGACCCTACGAGCCACATCAGGGCGAATATGGTTACGGTGAAATCCCCGAAGTATTGACGCTGCCCCAGTTGATCCGGCTGCTGGCGCTGGTCGGCGACACTGAGAAGTTGGCGTGGCGCGGGCGTCCCGTCCGCAACATCGCCATGATCCACTGCGTGGGTAGCAGACAGGTCGAAGGCATAGATGAGCCACAACCCGACGGCCAGGTCAACGACTATTGCTCGCGGGTATGCTGCACAGCCACCCTGCACGCGGCCGGCGAATTGCGGGAGCGTTTCCCTGCCGTCAACGTGTTCGATATCTACCAGGATATCCGCACCTACGGGCGCGGTCACGAGGAGTACTACAACCGGGCATCCGAGGAAATGGTGCGCTTCTTGCGTTTCCATGCCGAAGAGCCGCCTGAAGTCGTCGCCGCTCCCGATGGCGAAGCGCACCCGGTGTTGGTCAGGGTGCATGACTACCTGACCTGGGGCGAAGAGGTCGAAGTTCCCGTTGACCTGGTCGTGCTGGCAACGGGCATGATGCCCAATCCAGTGGATGACATCGTGAGCCTCCTCAAGATCGCACCGGGGACAGATCGCTTCCTACTCGAAGTTCACCCGAAACTGCGCCCGGTCGAAACGGCAGTGCCGGGCATCGTGCTGGCCGGGACCGCACAGGGACCGATGAATATCCAGGAGAGCTGCGCTGCGGCCTCTGCGGCTGCCTCAAAGGTGGCCGTGCTGTTGGGTCAAGGTTCCGTTGAACTGGAGCCGTTCGTGGCCCACGTCGACCCAGAACGCTGCGATGGCAACGGCCAGTGCGTCGCGGTGTGCGCCTACGAGGATGCCATCTCTCTCGAAACCATTGCAGTCAACGGCCATCAGGTACAGAAGGCCATCGTCACGCCAGCTAACTGCGTCGGCTGCGGCTCGTGCGTCAGCGCTTGCCCCAACCGGGCCATTGACGTGCAGGGCTGGACGTTGAACCAATACGAGGCCATGATCGACGCCATCACGGCGGACTTGCCAGTGCTGGAAGGTATTGAAGCATGAGCAACAAGGAAGATGCCAAAAAGAGAACGGCAATGCTAAAGCGCCTGCGCGAGGAGCATCAGGATACCGTCGAGCGCACGCAGGCCCTGCTCAAGGAGCAAAACGCGATCCGCAAACAAATCCGCCAGGCCATGGCCGGTGGCCCCAAGACCGTGCCGGAAGTGGCCGAGGCAACCGGTATGCCGGGCGATCAGGTGCTGTGGCACCTGACGGCCATGAAGAAATACGACCTGGTTGTTGAAACGGGAATGGGTGGCGAGTACTACCAATACCAACTGGCAGAGGAGTCCAAGTAATGAGTCTACGTGTCGATCCCGGCTTGCTCTCGGAAATCAAGGAGTACGGTGCCATCAATCCCGAGGCTTGCTTCAACTGCGGGAACTGCACCGCCATATGCCCCCTCACCACCGACGAGCATCCCTTCCCGCGTAACGGGATCCGGCTCTTGCAGCTTGGCCTGAGAGACCGCCTGCTTCAGAGCACAGACCCGTGGCTGTGCTACTACTGCGGGGAATGCTCCCAGACCTGTCCAAAGGGGGCGGAACCTGCCGAAACGATGATGGCCCTACGTCGCTGGCTCACTGCCCAGTATGATCGGTCCGGTCACGCGGCCAGGCTGTACACGTCGGAGAAAGCCGTGTTCTTCACAGTGCTTCGCGTGATGCTGGTCACGCTGGCGCTGTTTGCGGGCTACCACGCAGTGACCGGCTTTGAGCGCATCGTCACGAACCGCGTGGAACTCAACACCTTCGCGCCGGTGATGCTGGTCTGGGCGCTGGTGGTGGCACACTTCGCCATCCTGGGTTTCCGGATCCTGTCAAACGTGATGCATATGTTCCGGCTGGTGATGGGCTCGACGATGGAGGCGATGCACATCCCGCTTTCCGCCTACATTGGGGAAGCCAAGACGTTCGTGCTGCACTTCGCCACCCAAAAGCGATGGCGCGAGTGTGACACACAGGACCGCAGCAGGTGGCTGAAGCATCTGTTGCTGGTATCGGGCTACCTGACCATGCTGGCCCTGGTCGTCGTCCTGCTGTGGTGGTTCCAGACCGACAACCTGTATCCCATCTCTCACCCGCAGCGCTGGCTGGGCTACTACGCCACGTTGGTGCTGACCTATGCCTCGTCGGAGGCGCTGGTTGGACGCCTGCGCAAGAAGGAGGAACTGCATAAGTTCTCCCATCCAACCGACTGGCTTTTCCCGGCCTTCATCCTGGTCGGGGCAGTGACCGGCATCCTGGTCCACGCGTTCCGCTACGCCGGTTGGCCGTGGCCGACTTACGCCATGTACGTGTTCCACGTCATGGCCATGGTAGCCATGCTAGACACCGAAGTGGGGATCGGCAAATGGACCCACATGATCTACCGCCCCCTGGCCATGTATCTGGAGGCCGTAAAGGTGAGGGCTGCCGAACAGCAACTCGCGCCGGGTCTCGCCGCTGTAGGATCTGACTAACCACGACACGTCCAACGTGCGAGCAGCCCGGCAAGAATTGGGATGAAACGACAAGTGAGATAGCAGCCTTCAAAGGGGACAAGGATTATCAGGCGCGATTCAAGCGTCCTATGGAGGAGTGAGATGATTCCCATTGAAACGCTGCGCCGCTACCGACTATTCGCAGGACAGGATTATCAAATGCTGAAGCAGCTTTCCAGGCTTGCCCATGAGGAGGTCGTCGAAGCAGATGAATGGCTGTTTCACCAAGGCAACCCCGCTCGGAAGTTCTACCTGGTGCTGGATGGCACTGTGTCGATGAGCGAACACCGGTACGAGGAAGAAGAACATACGCTGAGGGTAGGCACGTACAGCACGGGCGAGGTGGTGGGCTGGGGGTCGCTGTTCGAGCCTCATGCCTACACGCTGTGTGCAAAGGCGGTCCAAGAGACCAAGCTACTGGTCATCGACGCCGGAAGGCTGCGTGATCTGCTGGGCGAAAACCCAGAGGGAGGCTACCACTTCATGGCAAACCTGGCAAAGGTGCTCGGCGACCAAATGCGCAGCCTGACCACTCAATTCATTAGCATGACGGTGTAAACCCGGAATACCAACCTATACAACCAAGGAGATCAATTCGTGAGCGCAGAACAGAACGGCAAGATGGTGATCATGTGCAACAGCAACCCCGGTGGTGTCATGCCCACCTTCATTATGGGGGCCTCAGGGGTTGGGATTGGCGAAGAGGTGCTCCTCTTCTTCTGCCCAGGTGGCTCGGAGGTCCTGGTGAAGGGCGAACTGGAGAAGTTCCAGGGCAAGAAGGGTTTGCCTGACCCTGTTGAACTCTTCGATACCATCCTGAACGAAGGTGGACGAATCGTCTTGTGCGAACTGGCTCTAGAGAACAAGGGTATCAAGAAGGAAGATCTGCGCGACGAGCGTATTGAGATTATGAATGCGCCTTCGTTCCTGCTGGAAGCAGACGGTGCAGGCATGTCGCTCGTCTTCTGATCGAACAAGCGACCTCCTCTCCAGGGGTTACGAAGTGCCAGGCTTCGAAGCGCGCTCCGCGCGCACCCCTTGAGAACAACTGACGCCGGCCATCACGGTACACATCGTGTGTGGCCGGCGTTAGCTTGCCCTGAGCGCAGCAGACCGGAAAGAAAGTGTGCTTGCAGGCCGTTCAGTCAATACTAACTCCCGGTTGCTTGCTAGCCGCCCAGCATCTTGACCACATCCTGGCAACCTCCGAGAAGGATGCCTATCGCGCTCAGCAGGCCACCAAGCGCCATAACACGTATTCCCCAACGAGCCTCACCGGCCAGAACACCGAACCTGTCCCGCCGAAGATCTAGCCAGACTCGGTAAGCAGCATATCCGAATCCACCAAGGGCACCAAGCAAACCGGCAATTACTAGCGCCACTGCAATAGTCACCGTTCCTATCCCCGTCCGCAATGTTCTCGGCAAGATGCTTATGGCAAGTCAAGGTGATGCCGTCGCTATGCTTTTTCCGGCACGCGCTCCAGTTCTTCTCCTGTTATCTCGCCGTTCTCAACCTCTGTCTGAAGCTGGGGATGCAGATAACCGCCGTACAGCCGCCACTCGTCCCAACGGCACGAATTGACCAGTGTCCCGTTGTGAACACACATATCCGGGCACGAATCGCACATGTCGACGCGACCGTCAGACAGCATGTCCGGGGCCTGAATGATCCCGATGGATTGCGTGTATATCGGTGAGAGGAGCAGCAGCGGCCTGCGCGCGACGGCGCGCCAGTACGCTCGCCACGCCGAGCGCACCTTCTCATCGACCAGCCCCGCCAGGAAAACTTTAGGCCCGGCGCGGTGGCTGGGCCGGTGGGCCACGTAGGTCCCCTGCTTCCAGTGGCGCCACGCCTGAGCAGCTTCCATCAGGCGCGGCCCTATTGACCCCAGCATGTGCCCGCCTGCCAGCCCGACCTGCAGCCCCAGCAACCACTTGATCGAGTCGTGGCGTTGCGTGCCGTTCAGATAACTAGAAGCATCATAGTGCGGGAACTCCGAGCGCAGCTTGGCCCACACATCCCGCGAGGTGACACCCGCATCTTCTGCGACCTCCCGCTCGGCTGCGTAGCCCAACTCATCGGGCGTTACCTTCTCACCCTCAGGGGTGTAGTAATCGACGCCTGTGTCCAGACCCGCGGCGCGGAAGGTGATGAATACCATGCCGTGTACTTTGTCGATGTGCTGATTACCCCAACGCATCACGTCGACGATCTGATTGAAATTGGAGCGATAGACCGTCATGCCGAAGTTGCAGTACATTCCCGGCACCGAGGCCACGAGCTCCATCAACTCCTCACGCAACTCGTTGAGCTCGGCCTCTGTCTTACCATTCCAGCGTGGGCTGCGCTGCTGCAAGCTGTCGATATGAAAGGCGATACCCATCGACCCTGCTTGCTTCAAATCCACCAGCAGCTCGCGAGTCAGCGCGTGCCCGTTGGTGAGAATCAGCGGCTCCATGCCTTGCTCGCGAATAAAGGCCACGATCTCAAGAATTTCCGGGTGTACCAGCGGCTCACCGCCGGCAATGCTGATGTTGTGAACGTTTCGCCATCGCTTGAGGAATAAGACATCCTCTTTGACTTTCTCCAGAGGCATATGTCCGGCAAGCTGCTGGCGATAGCATCCCAGACAATGGATATTGCACTTGTCGGTCACTTCCAGCCAGCCAATGGGGTTATCATTCATTGACCACGGCATACGGTACAAGTTGCGCTTATCAAGCTGGTCCATAACAAATACTCCTTGTTGCGTGGATGCCTATAGAGTCTCTACTACAAGGGTAATCCGTCGGCGCTACGCCCTCTTACCGAACGGCGATTACCGAAGAGCCAGGTTGCTGAACAAGCAGACCGATGCTCACGCTTCCAGCAACCGCCCAACACTGATGCTGTGCCGGTCCACAAGCTTTGAACTTTTGGGCATCGAGAACGAACGCTTCCTACCGCTCCGCCAAAAACAGCAAATCGGCGTTGGATGGATCGTGTACAAAGCCCCAAAACGCCTCCACAGCCCTGTTGGCCTCGTGAATATGGTTGCGGACCATGAAAATCTTCCGCCGCAGGTCAACCCCCGCCAGCGGCACCTCGACGACAGTCCCCAGATCGAGAGCCCAGGCCGCGGCCGGGCGAGAAATGAACGATACGCCGTAGCCTGCCTCAACCGTCTTGACTATCGCTTCGGCGTTGCCAACCTCCAGGAATATGTTCATGTCGGCAAGCGAAATGTCGTGCTTGCCCAGTTCGGCCAGCACGACCCGCCGCGTCCCAGAGCCTGGCTCTCGCATGATAAACGGCACATCCACGAGTTCTGAGGGTTCGACGCACTCCCGAGAAGCCCAGGAATGCCCTGACGGTGTAACCAAGACGATGTGATCGTCGAAGAACTCCTGAAGCCTGACCTCGTCTCCGCATACGTCGCGGCTGACAACACCCAGATTGGCCTCCTGTTCCAACAGATGCGGGACGACGTGCTCCGACGTACACTGCAGAATTGAGACTCTGACACCCGGATGCCGTTGGTGAAAGCGGGAAGCAAATTGAGGCAGGACATACTTGCCGGTTGTTGTGCTGCAGGCAATCCTGATATGGCCCGCGACCTCTTCATGCAGCGAGTCCATTATCTGTTGTATCTCAATGGCTTGGTGGATAAGTCTACGCGCCCAGGGTAACAGCAGGTACCCGGCCTCAGTCAGTTTGAGGGTGCCTCCACAGCGAGCAAACAGGTCAACACCGAAATCTGTCTCAAGAGCTTTGATGTGATGACTGATCGTTGGCTGAGAAAGGTGAAGATGTCTTGCGGCCTTGTGGAAATTCAAGTTCTCGGCAGCGTACACAAAGACTTCGAGTCTAGTAAGGTCAATCATGGCTCCACTCTCTCGGAGTCCCTCTCCTGGCCCTTCCAGGCAGCAGTGTTGTTCGAGGTGAGGCAACCTCCAATGTGGCAAGGTTGCGCTTGCTAATCCAGGTGTTGGTCCCAGCCTATAAGCCGACCACCAGCGGTTTCGAAGACCAACAGGATTACGGCTGGCACCTGTGAGGTGTTAGCGCATTTGTGTCCCTGCTCGGCTTGGAAGAGCAGGCTATCACCTGCTTCCAGCCAGTACACCTGGTCTCCCACGAAGTACTCCACCCTGCCCTCAAGGCAGTGAACAAATTCCTCTCCCGGGTGGGTGACCGGATTGACGGTGGTCTCCGCTCCTGGATCCAGAGTCAGCACAAAAGGCTCCAGGCGCTGCTCAGGCAAACCAGTCCCTAGACTCTCCAGCAGGACGCCATTGGCGCTGGAACCCGGGCGCCGGTCTCGCTTGACGAACACCGTCACCTGAGGGACTTCTTCGGCAAAGAAGTCCGTAATCGGCACCTCCAAAGCGGTTGCCAACTGGCGTAAGGAGGCGACGGTAGGCGAGTTCTCACCCCGCTCGATCCGGCTAATCGCATTGATGGACAGACCGCATCGCTCTGACAGCGTTCGCAAGGAGAATCCCTGCTGCTCTCGCAGAGTACGGATGCGGAGTCCAACGTTGGGCAGCGTCTGCTCGGTCATCATCGTACATGTCTCCTAAAACCCTGTCCGACAGCCCCAATATACCACAAAAGTGGTCAATAGATACACTTATTGTGTAATCCGTCCTTAGAATAGAGACGTTTGTCACATAATAGTTGACGATAACACACTTTAGTTGTACGGTACGAATGAGGCCGCTGAGGGCTGGAGAGACGCCAGACAGAGTCGCAACGGATGCAGACAGAGATGGAGACACCAGTGATTACCAGCACCTTTGGAGCCGTGATCTTGGCCAGCTTCCTCGCGTGCGTGGTCACGACAGCCGGCATCCTCGTCATCAGCAAGTATGAGCAATGGGGTAGCGGCCAGGCGGTTTACTTCATGAGCTTTGCCGCTGGCGTGCTGATCTCTGTCTCGTTTGTCCACATCATCCCTAAGTCCTTCGACATGAACAGCACAGCGCCGGTAGCCCTGCTGGCTGGATTCTTGCTGCTCTATCTCACCAACCGTTTCTTGGACGCGTATCTATGTCACGCGTACGACTGTACCAACTACACCCTGGGGATCATCCCCATGGTTGGCGTGGGCTTGCACTCCTTCCTGGACGGAGTGGTCTACTCAGTGACGTTCAACGTCAGCATCTTTACCGGAGTGCTGGCAGCCATCGGCATGATCCTCCACGAGTTTCCAGAAGGGATTGTGACGTTTCTGCTCCTGGAGCGGGGCGGCTTTGGGAAGAGACAGTCGGCCTGGTATGCCTTTCTCGCAGCAGCCATATCCACGCCACTGGGCACGCTGGTTTCTTATCCACTCGTTCGTAGAATAGAACAATCCACTCTAGGCATCTTGCTGGCCATTTCCGCTGGGGCATTGGTCTATGTTGGTGCCTCCCACCTGCTGCCGGCTGTCGAAAGAGAGAACAAGAAGTACACGCTGGTTGCCCTGGCTATTGGGGTGTTGGTGGCTGCGATCATTGTCGTGGCAAAGGGATGATCCATTTGGTTGGGCAAGATGAGTCGAGCGCAATTGTGAAATCAATTCGGGTCTTGTAGGCAAGCCGTATCACAAGTGGGAGGGTGACATGAAAGGCCAACTGGTAAAAGACTGGATGACGCGCGACCCGATAACCATAGAGCGGGAGACCACGCTACCCGAAGCCCATCGTTTGATGAAGGATCACTCCATCCGCCGTCTCCCCGTGGTGGATGGCGGCAAGCTGGTCGGCATTGTGACATTGGGCGACATCCGTGAAGCAGAACCGTCCGACGCCACTTCACTCAGCATCTTCGAGCTGCACTATCTGCTGGCGAAGTTGAGAGCGAGCAAGTTCATGACGCGCGAGCTGATTACCGTCACGCCCCTCACCACCATGGACCGCGCGGCCCAGATCATGCTGGAACACAAGATCGGCGGCTTGCCGGTACTGGAACGCGGCAAGCTGGTCGGCATCATCACCGAAAGCGATATCTTCCGCATGCTGGTAAAGGGCAAAGCCGCCTAGGTGAGGCCGAGAGCGAGGCACAACCTGAACCTGCGTTAAGGAGAGTGAAACCATGTCAACCAAGAACAAGCCTCTGTCCGGCACGAGAATAGGCGTTCTGGGCAAGGGAGGCAGCGGGAAGAGTACGGTTACTCTACTCCTCGCCAAAGCCCTTCAAAACCACGGCTACGACGTCTGCGTACTGGATGCAGACTCGACAAATCTTGGGCTGCACCAGGCCCTGGGAATCGACAAATGCCCCGTGCCTCTCATCGATTACTTTGGAGGAGTGGTTTTCAGCGGAGGCCTCGTCACCTGCCCTGTGGATGATCCCTTTCCCTTGCAAGGTGCTGACGTTTCATTCGAAGACCTTCCAGATGAGTACTATGCCAGGAGCAGTGGAGGGATTCTCTTCCTGGCAGCGGGAAAGATTGCAGACCAGGGTCCGGGAGCAGGATGCGACGGTCCTGTCGCGAAGATTGCCCGCGACTTGAGAATACATGAATTCGGCGAGAACCCGGTGACCCTGGTGGATTTCAAGGCGGGCTTTGAGGACTCTGCCCGAGGAGCCATCACCAGCCTGGATTGGGGTATCGTGGTCGTCGATCCCACCAATGCTGCCATTCAAATGGCTTCAGCCATGGTGAACATGGTGCATCAGATTAAGGACGGTGCATTGCCCGCCACCAAGCATCTGGAGAGTCCCGAACTGGTTGAGATCGCCAACATGCTGTTCAGGGAGTCCGACATAAAAGATGTAGTGTTCGTGCTAAACAAAATCCACGACGAAGATATGGAAGATTATGTGAGAAGCAAGCTCCGAGAGAGGGACATCACACCCATTGGAGCAATTCGCGAAGACCCCTTGATTGCAATGGCGTGGCTGAAAGGGACGCCACTGGAAGGGACCGAGGCCAGCAAGGAAGCCGAACGGATCGTAGGAGAACTTGAGGCAGCCGGGGAGGCATATTCAGTAGAAAAAGGAGTGACCCTTAATGAGTGAAGAATCGGATCGGGGATTGGGCAGTGGCAGAGGCCGCAGCCGTGGACGCCGGCGGGGTCGTATGGGCGGCCCCAAAGCCGCCGGGCCGGGTGGCGAGTGTGTCTGCCCGAACTGTGGCCACAGAGTGACGCACGAAGCCGGTCATCCTTGCTCGCGACAGAAGTGCCCTGAGTGCGGCACGGCGATGATCCGCGGGGACCGATAGACGATGGACGAACGTGATCGGGCGGAGGTGGCGCTCCGGGCCAGGGAGCACATGACCGAGGGCTACCATTGATCGGAGGCTATCGTGCTCGCCGTGGGCGAGCGCCTATGGGGCCAGGTGGATGACCAGGTATGCCGTATGGCCTCAGGCCTGAGTGGTGGCGTGGGCGGCACGCACCAGGAGCTTTGTGGTGCACTGAGCGGCGGCGCGCTCATCATTGGCGCCATTCACGGTCGCACACGACCTGACGAAGACGACAGCCTGTGCAGGAACCTGGTGGCCCGCTATCGGGAGCGGTTCGCTCAGGAGCTTGGCTCGACCTGCTGCCAGGCGCTTCGAGACAGCGGTTACGGTTCCGACGGGACAACACCCTGCTCGGTGCTGGTCGGGCAGGCGACAGGCGTCTTGCTGGAAACGCTCGCCCTTAAGGAATGAGATGAAGCGAACAGCGGTCCTGGTGATTGGGCTGTTCTTGTTAGGAGCCTGCCACTCTGAGGCAGCACCTGTCTCAACGCCATCCCCGGCAGTGGTCGAGACAACGCCAGACGAGGCCAGGGTACCGCTCCCAGTGGCGACATCAATTGAAAAGATAGCTGAGACCATGACGCCAACAGAAGATACTCGCTCGACCATCACTATCGTCTACGACAACTACGCCTACGACCCCCGCTTGAGGACTGACTGGGGCTTCGCGGCCCTGGTGGAATACCGCGATCAGGTCGTCCTGTTCGATACCGGCGGCGACGGACAGGTGCTGCTGGACAACACGAGTGCGCTAGGAATCGACCCTACTCACGTCGAGGCCGTGATCCTTTCGCACATCCACGGAGACCACACGGGTGGGTTGAGCGCCCTGCTGGATACCGGCGTACGACCAACGGTCTACCTGCCTCCGTCCTTCCCGAACAGCTTCAAGCGCCAGTTGGGTGAGGTGACGACAGTGGTCGAAGTCACACCCGGCCAGGCAATCGCCGAAGGGCTGTTTACCACCGGTGAAATGGGATCCGGCATCCGGGAGCAGGCGCTCGTCATCCAGGCCGGACGAGGGTTGGTAGTAGTGACCGGTTGCGCCCATCCAGGTGTCACCGAAATGGTTGCCCAGGCAAAAGAGCTGTCAGGCGAACCTGTCTATCTGGTGTTGGGTGGCTTTCACCTGGGTAGCAAAGGCGACACTCAAATCGAGGCTATCATTGCGAGTTTCCGGGAGATGGGCGTTGCCAGGGTGGCGCCCTGTCACTGCACCGGGGACCGGGCTATCGCCATGTTCGAGGCTGAGTATGGCGACGACTTCATCCAAGCCGGGGTAGGGACAGAGATCATTCTCGAAGAGTAGTGTTTCAAGACTCCACAAATCCTATGTGAATCAGGGAGAACTAAGAATATGAAGATTGCCGCTATCACCGACGATGGTCAGACCATCAGCATGCATTTCGGACGGGCCGAATACTACCTGGTGTGCACGATTGAGGACGGACAGATTGCCGAACGCGAATTGCGCAACAAGATGGGACACAGACAGTTTGCAGGCCACGACCACGAAGAGACGCAAGACGCGCGCGGGCACGGCTTTGGCAAGGGCGCAGAAGGTCGCCACGCCAGTATGATCGCCTCAATCACAGATTGCGACGTCCTGCTCGTGCGCGGCATGGGCCGGGGCGCATACATGGCCTTGGAGGCGGCAGACATCAGGCCCATCGTCACCGACATCGAGATTATTGAAGAGGCTGTGCTGGCCCATGTCCGTGGCGACATCGTCGATCACACCGACAGGCTGCACTGAGTGGTTGGGGTGTCGGCGCGAGATCACGAAACCCCAGTGTTATGCAACCTGCCAGATCGCACGGGAGGACCGTAAATCAATGGAAGAGCGCATACCTTTCGGTGACCGGCTGAAGCCCTGGACTCTGTCCTCCGTTGGTGCCCTGTTCACCCTCACGCAGATTGTGCTGAGCTTTGTGCTCTACGACAGGACAGGCAGCGACGCGGTCAGAAACGCCGGGTGGGGCATAATAATGATCTCGGCCCTCTTCGGTTGGCTGCCAATTTTCACTCTTCGCGCCAGAGGTGGCGTGGAAAAAGGAAGGAGCTACGTCCGGACAACCAACCTCGTGACCAGTGGCGTCTACGCCCTAGTCCGCCACCCGCAATTCCTGGCCGGGATGTTGCTCAACGTGGCGCTGCCACTTATCGCACAGCACTGGCTGATCGTGGTCCTGGGTGTTCCGCCCTTCGTGCTCACTCTGTTCGACGCTCGCCTGGCGGACCGAGCGTCTCTGGAGAAGTTCGGTGAGGATTACAAACACTACATGGAGGAGGTGCCAAGGCTGAACTTTCTCTTGGGAATCGCACACTGGTTAACACGCATAAGGAGAGATTCATGTCCAAGGAAGAACTGATCGAGGGATTGAACGAGGACCTGGCGGCAGAACTGGGAACAGTCATCCGCTACACCTACCAGGCCAGCAAGGCGTTTGGCCTGCAGGGAATCGAACTGCGCGAGATGTTCGCGGAGGAAGTCCAGGACGAACTCGGCCATGCGGCCTATCTTATGGACGCGATTGTAGACCTCGGCGGTGAGCCAACCACCACGCCCAAAGAGTTTGCCAAGCCGGAAGGCATCAAGGCCATGCTCGAAGTGGACGTGGAGATGGAAAAGGATGACGTGGAGAACTACATGGCGCACGCCAGGCTGGCGGAGGAACTCGGTCTCGTCGGGCTGCAAATGAAGCTGGAAGAGATGGCCGCGGATGAAGCCGGTCACGCACGTGAACTGCGCCGTCTCTTGAAAGGATTGTAGAAGAGGTCGTGCGGCGATGGCTGTGCGCCCCCCACCCTGCTACCAAGCCATGACCACCCTGCAACACGACGGTGCTAAGGTGGCCAGACCAACAACTGTGAGCGAGGACATATCATGAGAGTGGCTATCAGCGTAATAACCCCCGAACGCGACGCTGTATTGGACACGCGCTTCGGGCGTGCCAAAGCCTTTGTGGTTATGGACACAGAAACGAACGAGTGGCAGGGCTACGCCAACCCCGCTGTAGGGGCGACAGGCGGGGCAGGCGTCGAGGCTGCCGAGTTCATCGTCGAAAAAGACGCGGAGGCTGCCATCAGCGGCGCGTTCGGCCCGAACGCTTACGACGTGCTTTCTGCTGCCAACATCGGAATGTACCAGGCCGAGACAGGCACGGCGACGGAACTTGTGCAGAAGCTCAAAGATGGGGCGCTTGAGCCGGTGAAAAGTTACTCCGTTCGGGGCGGGCGCCGTGGTGGCGGGGGCAGGCGTCGCGGGCGAGGGCGCTGAGCGATGATCATCGCCGTCGCCAGCGGCAAGGGCGGCACGGGCAAGACAACCGTGGCAACCAGCCTGGCCCTGGCGCTTGCTTCGGAGACGCGGGTGCGCTTCCTCGACTGCGACGTGGAAGCCCCGAACGCGCACCTGTTCCTCAAGCCCGTGTTCGATCAGCGTGTCGAGGCCACGTTGCCAATTCCGGAGATAGACGAGACCATCTGCCAGCTATGCGGCACCTGCGCAGAGGTATGCCAGTACAACGCCATTGCCGTGGCAGGGGGGCAGGTGCTCGTCTTCCCGGAGTTATGTCATGGCTGTGGCAGTTGCACATTGAACTGCCCGGAGGGCGCGATCGGCGAAGTGCCGGAAGTGTTGGGGGTCCTCGAAGGCGGGATCACCGTAGAGGGCATCCGCTTTGCGCGCGGTACGTTGAACATCGGCCAACCGATGGCCGTCCCGGTGATCCGGCAGCTCAAGCGCTGGCAACCCTCACACCCTGACGAGACGGTGATCGTCGATGCGCCGCCGGGCACCTCCTGCCCCGTCGTCGAAGCGATCCGGGGTGCGGACTTCGTCCTGTTGGTCACGGAGCCTACGCCATTCGGTCTGCACGACTTGAAGCTTGCCTACGAACTTACCCAGGAATTGGGTCTTCCCGCCTGCGTGCTCATCAATCGCGACGGAATTGGGGACAGCGGCGTGGATGACTTCTGCGCCAGGTCAGGCTTACCGGTGCTGCTGCGCATCCCTCTGGACAGGGAGATTGCGGAAGGCCTCGCGCAGGGGTGGCCGCTCATTGCGCTGCAGCCTGATTACGAAGGGCTTCTCAGGAGCATCGTCAAGGCAATTAGCAGCCAGGTAAAGGAGCGTGCATGATACAGGTGCATTGTCTCGTAGACAACAGCGCGCGGCGCAGTTCCCAATTCTGGGCGGAGCACGGCCTATCGTTCCACTTGGAGACACCCGGCGGGCGAGTGCTCTTTGATACCGGCCAGAGCGGCCAGGTATTGCTGCACAACGCCGGGCAGCTTGGCATCGACCTGCATCAGATAGACGCGCTGGCGCTCAGCCACGCCCACTACGACCACACCGGGGGGTTGGAGCACTTTCTGGCGCATAGCAGACCGGGGATTCCACTATACGCTCATCCCGACCTGTTCCGTGAGCGTTACGCGCAACGTGCGGATGAGTACGACCCCATCGGCATGAGGCTGTCGCGCGCCGACCTCGAACAGCACGTCACCCTGAGTTTGAGCGCCGACCCGGTGGAAATCCTGCCGGGAGTGTGGACCACAGGCGAAATCGCCGAGCGCCCGGAGTTTGAGGGACGCAGCGAAGCGCACCGAATCCGTGTAGACGGCCAGTGGCAGCCCGACCCCTATCGTGATGACTTCTCCCTTGTCTTGGAAGTTGAGGATGGGGTGGTCGTTCTGTGCGGCTGCTGCCACGCCGGTCTGCTCAACACACTGAAGCACGTGAGGCGAGTCTTTCGGCGAGACATCATGGCCGTGGCAGGCGGTATGCACCTTGCCAGCGCCACTGACGAGATGCTCCACCGGACGATTGATGCGCTCCGTACCACCTATGGGACACCGCGTCTCTACCCCGGTCACTGCACCGGGGAGCGCGCTTACGTGGCGCTGACCCAGGCCTTCGGCGAGCGCGTGCAGTCCTGTCCCGCCGGCACGTTATTGACCTTTTGAGAGAACGGTGATGAAGCAAATCGTCATCTTGAGCGGGAAAGGGGGCACCGGCAAGACCAGCGTCACAGCGGCCTTCGCCCACCTCGCCAGCCAGGAGTCTCATATCCAGACGGTCCTGGTTGACGCGGATGTGGACGCTGCCAACCTGGAACTGATCCTGGCTCCGCAAGTCGTCGAAGCGCATGACTTCGTGGGCGGGCAAGTCGCCGTGATAGACCAGACGGTGTGCGCAGGTTGCGGCAGCTGCACAAGCGTGTGCCGCTTCGATGCCGTCATTGACGAGGGCAGCGTTTTCGCCATCGACCCCGTCGCCTGCGAAGGCTGCGCAGCCTGCATGACACAGTGTCCTAACGAGACGATCCACATGCAGCCGCAGGTTGCCGGACGCTGGTTCCGCTCCAACAGCCGCTATGGGCCGCTCCTCCACGCAGCACTGCGCCCTGCCGCCGAGAACTCCGGCAAGCTGGTGGCACTCATCAGGGAACAGGCCAGCCTGCTGGCGCAGGCCGAAGCGCGCCCACTGGTGATCGTGGACGGCCCCCCTGGGGTGGGATGTCCGGTCATTTCAGCCTGCTCGGGCGCAGACGTGGCCGTGATTGTGGCCGAGCCTACAGCAGCCGGGGTCCACGATATGGGCCGCGTTCTAGAGACGACACAGCACTTCGGCGTCCCGTCGTTGGTGTGCATCAACAAAGCTGATATCCACCCGCGAGGCGCAGCCGAGATTGAGACGTATTGCCAGGCCAGGGAGTTGCCCCTGATCGGTCATCTCCCATTTGACACTGCCGTCGTCGAGGCGATGGTCCAGGCGCAGCCAATCACCGCCTACCAGCCGGAGAGCCCCATTAGCCGAGCTGTGCGTGAGGCCTGGCAACAGATACTGGTCGAAGTGGACAGGAATGGAGATGTCGGAACCTGACCAACTGGAGCACCGTCACATAGCTCGCATCCACAGCCAGGCTACCGCTCCCAGCCGGAGGTGTCGGCATTGAACCCCTTCGAGGACCCAGACCTGGTTTCGGGTTACGAGGAATGGTACCGGACTGTAGGCCGCCGCGCCGACCATCTTGAGAGAGCTCTGCTGGGCCGACTGGTGGCCGCTTTCCCCCAGGCACGGACAGCCCTGGAGGTGGGCTGCGGCACCGGCCACTTCACCCGCTGGATGTCATCAAGAAACCTGGCGGCCGTCGGGCTGGACGTCTCGCGGACGATGCTGGCCGAGGCAGCCAGCTTGGGGAGCCGCCCCCTGGTGCGCGGCGACGCGCTGCGGCTGCCCTTCAGGAAAGGCGCATTTGACCTGGTGGCACTGATCACCACCCTGGAGTTCACACGCAAGCCGGTTTCTGTCGTGGCCGAGGCGCTGCGCGTGACCCGCTTTGGGCTGGTCCTGGGGGTGCTGAACCGCCAGAGTCGATTGGGACAGCAAAGAAAGAAGGAGGGAGGAACGGTCTGGGATGCGGCCTGTTTCTTCACCCCAAGGGAGCTGTCCGATCTGGTGAAGCGCGCCGCCGGGGGAAAGCAGATAGCCATCATCTGGCGGACAACACTGTGGCCGTGGTGGCCGGGAGCGCTGCCGTTGCCATGGGGTGGCTTCATTGGCATGGTTGTGGAGTTGGTGGAGTAGAAAGGAAAGCAGGACATGATCGGCACCGCAGCACAGGTCAGCCTATACCCGCTGGGACAGGAGTCCCTGTCGCCCGCGATTGACGAGGCGCTCCGGGTCTTCCGACGGCACGGCCTGCAGGTTGAACCGGGGGAGATGAGCAGCATTCTCGTCGGAGAGGATGCGGCCATCTTCGCTGCCCTGCAGGAAGCTTTCGGACGCGCTGCCGAGCAGGGCTGGGTGGTCATGGTCGTCACCTTCTCGAATGCCTGCCCCATTCCACCCCGAGAAGAGTAGGGGGCCATCTGCCGAGACCTTAAAGCTTGTTTGCCGCTCGTCGAGTCAGGTTGAACGCCGCCATTGGTGATGGGCCGACTGGTGAAGACCGAAGGGCAGATGGACGAGGCAAGCACCAGCCAGGATCCTGTTATGTTTCAAACAACTCAGGGTCGTCACCTGGAGCGGGAACATTTCCTGAACGTGGGGGGATAGCATTCAGTGCCGTCGGCGGTGACCTAGCAATTTGACGGACTGGAGGAGGGATTGAACATGGAACTGAAAAAAGCTGCCGAGGATGCGGCTGATGCCTGAGATTACCCATCCCACATCTGCGGACCGCTGCCTCATATCCTGCGGAATGCTGCACCCAGAGATAGACCACTTAGTGGAGACCGGTTTTATGAACCCACGCAAGGTCCTTTTCACGCCGCCGGGTCTACATGCTCTGCCGGACAAGCTGGAGGAGCATCTTCTCAGGAGACTGACCCAGGCCCGGGAGTCGTGTCCCGACCACGGAATTGTGGTCATCTATGGGAAGAAGTGCTACGTCAACACTGACGAGCCGCTTAAGCGAGTGGACTCGATCCTGCAGGCAGCAGGCGAAGAGATCGTCAGGGTTCGTGGGGAATACGGCTACGACATGTTGGCGGGCTTTGAGGACCGGCAGCGAATCAGCGGGGGAAGGCAAGACAAGATTCTGTGGTTTACGCCGGGCTGGCTTAAGCACTGGAAAGGCGTTTATCAGAAGTACTTCGGCTGGGATAGCGCCGACGCCAACGCGAACTTTCCAGGATTCTACGACAAGATCATCGTCCTAGACAGTCTCGGACTCGCCGAGGAGTATACGACGCAGCATGCGGAGGAGATTCTGGAACTGTTCGACTGGACAGGTTTGGAGGTGGAATTTCAGCCGATCACACTTGACCGCTTCAAGGGCTTGTTGGAGGACGCTCTGTCTTCGGCTGCTGTTGGAGGCGCTTCATGATTTGGCTGACGCAGAAGGCGAGCCAGGGGCAGATCGCGGAAGTCCCTTGCCCGACCAGCGTCTGAAGCTTTGCGAATAGGAATGAGATGATGAGTGTTCAAGAAATCGTTCTGTACCCAGAGCACGAAGTGGCACTGCGCAAAAAGAGTGAGTCAGTGCGAGTGGTCAACCAGAACATCAGGCGATTGATCGGAGATCTAAGAGACACATTGCTTGCTCATCCCGAAGGTGTTGGATTGGCTGCCCCTCAGATCAATAAGCACCAGCGTGTGGTCGTCGTCCGGTTGGGCGCTGGCCCTGACACCGATACTGAACCCAGCCAGCCACTCGCGCTGGTCAACCCGGTGATCGTCGATGCTCAGGATGAGCGAAAGGACTTCGACGGCTGCCTCAGCATTCCAGGGATCTACGGCGAAACCAGACGCCCTCACCACCTCAGCGTGATCAGCCGGGACGAAAGCGGCAAGACAGTCAACCGTGTCTTTGAGGGCTTTGACGCAGTTGTCGTTCACCACGAGATTGACCACCTGGACGGAATCCTGTTCATTGACCGAATCGAGCAGTGGGAGGATCTGTACCAGTTGCGCGTCAATGAACAAGGAAGCATGGTGCGGGTGCCAGTGTCATTGCCTTTGGAGCAGTATCGATAGTGCGCAGTCTGTTCGAGGAATGGAGTGACGATGCGACAGAGAATATCTGAGTCGGATATCAACGATGCGTTGGAATTGATCACGCACCCTGAACTTCCGAATCGCAATCTTGTTGAGTTAGGCATGATTTCGAATGTCAGGGTGGCTGATAGTCGCGTCAGGGTGACGCTGGCGCTTCCATCTCCAAAAGCGCCAATCAGTCAAACGCTCATTCGCTTAGTTGAGGAAGCCATCGCCAAGCTCGAGGCCGAGCTTGAGGTGGAAATCGAGGTGACGGAGATGAGCGCTGAGCAACGGCGTGCTTTCCAGGCGCTTATCAGCGACGATCGGTCCCCTTCCACACCAACAAGGCGAATTGCGCATGTCGTGGCCGTAATGAGTGGCAAGGGGGGCGTCGGCAAGTCGTCAGTCGCCGGCCTGTTGGCCTCCGCGCTGCAGCGTCGTGGACTACAAACTGGTGTTCTGGATGCCGATATCACTGGCCCCAGCATACCCAAGATGTTTGGTGCCCACACTCACCCCCTGACCAGTCCGGAAGGAATTCTACCGGTCGAGTCGCGCACCGGGATCAAGCTGATGTCGATCAACCTGCTGCTACAGGACGAGGACCAGGCTGTCGTCTGGCGTGGACCCCTGATCAGCAGGGCGATTGAACAGTTCTGGAAGGACATTGCCTGGGGGCGCCTGGACTATCTCGTAGTGGACCTGCCGCCGGGAACCTCCGACGCTGCTTTGACGGTCACCCAATCTCTACCCCTGAATGGGATTGTGCTCGTCACTTCTCCGCAGGATCTGGCAGGCATGGTGGTCCGCAAGGCAGCAGGCATGGCCCAGCAACTGGGTGTTCCGCTGATTGGGTTGGTGGAAAACATGAGCCACGTCACCTGCCCCGACTGCGGCCGCGAAATCAACGTTTTTGGCCCCAGCCGAGCAGCCGACACGGCAAGGTCAATCGGGACGACCGTCCTGGGAAGCATTCCACTCGACGCTGAGTTGGCAGTCCTGTGTGATACAGGTGCAATTGAGGACTACTACAGCGGCGACTTTGAACCGGTTGTCACAAGAGTAATCCGATTCAAAGCAAGCCGCCCCTCTGAGCCCCCAGAAGTCGTCGGTGGGGAGGGGTAGTATGACGAAGCTCCTGGAAGATCTTAGCTGGCAAATAGTCTCTACACGTTAGGCTTTGGCATTCTAGCAATGCTGGTGTGACTTGAAGTTAGCGCAGGAGTGGAGAACGCGCCATGATCATCGCGGAGCAAAAACCCTTTGCGGAAATCAAGGGTCTGGTAGGCAAGGCCCAGAAAGTGCTGGTCGTCGGATGCGGCACCTGTGTGACGGTCTGCTTTGCCGGGGGAGCCCGTGAAGCGGCCACGGTGGCCTCCATGTTGCGCATGGCTTCCAGGCTCGACGGAGAGAAGAAAACCGTCACTGACGTGACCGTCCAGCGGCAGTGTGAGTGGGAATACCTGGACCAAATCACTGAGCAGGTCGAGGATGCGAATGTGGTATTGTCGCTCGGCTGTGGGGTCGGCGTGCAGGCCATCGCGGAGCATTTTCCGCAGGCATGGGTCGTGCCGGGCCTGAATACCAGCTTCCTTGGCATGCCCACTGAGCAGGGTGTCTGGACAGAGCTTTGCGCGGCTTGCGGCGATTGCATTCTTGGTCTGACGGGGGGTATCTGTCCAATTGCGCGCTGTTCCAAGTCCCTACTCAATGGTCCATGCGGCGGGTCTGAGGACGGACACTGCGAGATTGACCCGGACATCCCTTGTGCCTGGCAACTCATCTATGATCGGCTGGCCGGTGCAGGCAAACTTGACAACCTACTGGAAATCCAACCTCCTAAGGATTGGCGCACCTCGCGAGATGGCGGTCCGCGTAAGATCATCCGCCCGGACTTGCGCCTGGACCATGAGGAGGAGACCTAGCGCCAGCCCATGAGCCTGACTGGAGGCTGGAAAAGGATCTGGCCCAATATCGGCTTCCGATCCATAGCAAAACCACAGCTTAACGAGAGAACAGAACTCCCGCTTCGCGAAGGCATTCCTCACCACCTGGAGCGCAAGCCACTCCTGGATTTTCACCATTTGGTCGACAACCTCCCAACCCGTCCGCCTGCGGAAACCTGGGCAGAACCTCCCGACGAGGAAGCCCTGACGCGAGCCGTAGCTATCCTGGGCGAGGTGGCCGAGATAGTGCATCCTGCCGTAGGAAGCTTCGACCTGAGCGGATCCGACAGTCTGCTTGAAGCGGTGGTTGGCATCATCACCCACCACCCGATGCGCCAGGAGGAGCCAGAGCTAGCGCTGTCACAGTGGGCTCCCGGCCAGGTGAGACTGCGGCAAGGCGACCGGGTGACAACCATCCACGACGGAGTGAATAAGCGTATGTCGCGACAAATCCTTTGGATAGCGGGCACACTGCTACTCGCAGCAGTCATGGCAATTGGGTCGGGAGGAGCAACGCGAGCGTTCGCTCAGAGTGAACAACCCGTCGCCTACGTTGTCCTCTTTTACTCACCCACCTGCCCACACTGCGCCAGTGTCATCGAAGAGGAACTGCCTGCCCTTCAGCAAGAGTTTGGAGAGCAACTCCAACTGTTGCTGATCAATGCTGCTCGCCAGAAGGCCAGGTCATGATCCAATCAACTTACGAACTGTTCGACGTTCCTGAGCACCGCCGCGGTGTTCCGACGATGATCATCGGCAGCAGGGTGTTGGTCGGTGGGCTGGAGATCCCCCAGTGGGCCCCTATCCTGATCCGTGAGGGCCTTGAAGGAGATGGTGTGGACTTGCCACCCATCCCCGGCCTGCAAGAGGCCTACCGAAGCGCCCTGGCTCAGTCCGAGCCGGGCCATGACGAATCGCACACCGCAGAGGCACAGGATACGTTCGGTGAAGAAGCTGCCAACGTGCTGGCCAGCCACGTGGCCCGGGACCCGCTGGCAAATGCGCTGTCCATTGGCGTATTGCTGGGGCTATGCGGTAGCATTGCCGCCGTAGTCATCAGTGGCCTACAGGGGATTTTGGCCCGCGACAGGCGTCCGTTGACCTGGCTGGTGGAACAATCCGGTTGGCGGGCCAAGGTTGCCATTGCCACCGCAGGGCTTGTGCTGGCGATGACACTGGTCGTACAACCGGCCGACAGCCCGTATGCGGCGCCGCTGGCGATGAGTATGGCCGCAAGTCTGGCTGTCGTGGTCGCCATGCTCTGGGCGTCTGCCGCGAAGGGCATCACTCATGAGGAAGCCTGGACAGTGCCTGGTTGGCTGATTGCGCTGGCCGGACTGGCTGGGTTGGCCGACGCGATCTACATGGCCTACGTCGAGGTGGCGGGGACAGAAGCCTTCTGTGGCACCGTGGGCGATTGTAATTCTGTTCAGCAAAGCTCCTATGCGATCCTGTTTGGCGTAATCCCCGTTGGCGTGCTGGGAGTGGCTGGCTACGCGGCGATCTTCGTGACCCTGATTGTCATCCAGGAAGGTAATGGATATCTGTCTGATCTGGCCCAGATCGCGCTGTTGGGGATGACCCTGTTCGGTACCGTGTTCTCGACCTACCTGACCTTTCTGGAGCCATTCGTGATCGGGGCAACATGTGTCTGGTGCCTGACGTCAGCCGTGCTGATGATGCTGACTCTTTGGCTGGCCGCACCGCCTGGTTGGGCAGCGCTTCCACGCGTCCTAAATGGAGCAAAGCAAGCTGCTAGCCTTAGCGACCCGACTCGTTGATGTGCCGACATTCTCTTAGCCCAACACTATTCGACGGAGACCATTGTGAAACGACTTTCGACATCATCCAAGATTTACTTAGGGTTAGTTGTGGCTATGATCGCCCTACGGGCGGTCTTGCAGAACGTGCAAGTCGAGCGACTAATCCCCTGGCCGGTGGTCACGGCCGCTGTGGTGCTAGGCCTCGTTGGCGTACAACTTGCACCCCATTCCGGTTTTCCGGAGTTCTTGTCCTCAGAGGTTTCGGATACTCAGCGGTTTGTTGTCCCGGTGCTCGTCGGGTTGGGGTTTGGCATCGCGATCGTCGTACTAGACGTCATTTCTCCACTTGGGGAAGTGCATGCCCCTTTCCCCGATTCACTCGCCGTCTACGGGTTTGCTGCCCTGTTTGAGGAGATCATTCTGCGTTTGTTCCTGACCACTTTCCTGGTTTGGCTAATCTCCAGAGTGATCCTTCGCGGGAGAGCCCAGAAGCTGGTGTTTTGGGCGGTGGCAGTTGGAGTGGCTGTGCTGTATCTCCTGGTTCAGCTGAACGCTTACGCCACCCACGTGGGTGTGTTGACGCTGCCGATTCTGGTACAGATGGTCCTGCTCATTGGCGTGTACTCTGTCGTTGCTGCGTACGTTTTCAGGAAGGCTGGGCTCTTTGCCCCAGAGGTCATGCGCCTCTCATTCTACCTAGTGTGGCATATCATTTGGGGGGCAATCTAGGTTGCTTTCAGACAGATAGGAGCTATCAATGACCAAGAAGACATTAGTGACCGGGCCAACGTTCGAAGAGATGCTGCACCCGGACAAGATCAATCCCAGGGTGCGCAAAGCCGCGCAAGAAGCGCGCGACGAGGACCCACTGGATCCCATCAACCTGTTCAACATCACCTGGAAAGATGACGACGACGAAATCTACTACCACGTGCTACCCAAGGAACTGACAGGTGTTGAAGCACCGATAGTCGTCTTGCACAGCGTCCACTTTCCGACGCGGAGCCACAAGGTGGGCGCGACCTACTCGGTGTTGATCGAGAAGGAGCTGTTTGGCGAGGTCGACCCCAGCGTGCACACGCTGGTCTGGCCCTCCACCGGCAATTACGGCATCGGCGGGGCCTTTGTTGGCTGCCGAATGAACTTCGACAGCGTGGTTATCCTACCGGAGGAGATGAGCCGCGAGCGCTTTGAGTACATCGAGCGCCTCGGCGCGCGGGTGATTGCCACACCCGGCTCGGAGAGCAACGTTAAGGAGATCTACGACAAGTCTTGGGAGTTAGTGCGCGCCGATCCGAACGTGCGTGTGCTCAACCAGTTCGAGGTGATGGGCAACTATCGCTTTCATTACTATGTCACCGGCAACACCATCGTCGAGTTGGCGGGCATTCTCCAGGGGCAGGGCATTGGCAACGGTCGCGTGGCAGCCTATGTGTCAGCCATGGGATCGGGCGGCACGATCGCCGCGGGCGACCGGCTCAAGCAGGTCTGGCCGCAGCATAAGATCGTGGGCCTGGAGCCTGTCCAATGCCAGACGATGTACGCCAACGGCTACGGTGCGCACCGTATTGAGGGCATTGGCGACAAGCACGTCACCTGGATCCACAACGTGTGGACCATGGATGCTCTCATGTGCATCGACGACATGGAGAGCGTGCGCGGTCTTGCGTTGCTGACCGACCCGGTTGGAAAGGAGACATTGGTCAGGCGCTACGGCGTGCCCGAGGCCGACGTCGAGGCGATGAGTGGGTTCTTTGGTATCTCCAGCGTGTGCAACGTGCTGGGCGCAATCAAGACGGCCAAGTTCTACGAGTTCGGCCCGGACGACGCCATTGTCACCATCTGCACGGACGCTATTGACCGCTACCACTCGGTGATGGACTGGCTGGAGAAGACCGAAGGGCAGATGGACGAGGCAATGGCTGCCGAGCGGATGGGTAGCACCTTCCACGGCCAGAAACTGGACTACATCCTGGAAGGCTCTCGGGAGGTGCGCAAGCGCTGGCACAGCCTGAAGTACTATACCTGGGTCGAGCAGCAAGGCAAGACGGTAGAGGAACTGGACGCTCAGCGCGATGAAACCTGGTGGAACGAGCACCAGGAGATGGTAGCAGAAATTGACAAGCGCATCATCGAGGCGCGGTAGGTCGTCCGAGAGGACAAGTATCAACCTGGATTTTTGTGACGACGAGCGGCTATGATCCTTTCCTCTGTGCCCAGGATCTTCCCACAAGCATTGCCACCGGGAGGGTGGATATCGCTGGTAACGAGGCCATTGTAGATGTGAGTGCCAGCTTTCAGGGACACTCCTTCACGGTCCGACTGATGCAAAAAGAGGGCCAATGGAGAATCGTACAGGTCTGCTGCCCCACTGGACTCGGCTGGCCTTCAGCTTCTTCCTGAAAGGCGAACGGCAGGCCGTCGACCTGCGCGCTGAGGAGTCGGTCAAGGAAGAGGACTGAGGCGCGTCCTCGCAGGCTCCCTCACAGAGGAGGCCCGAACAAAATACACCACACAGGCCAGGCTCGCCGCGCCAGGGCTCACGCAGCCCGCTCTACTCTGTGGATAGCCCGGGCTCTCCCAGGCTGAGTGATGCTGGGCAGGGCGTAGTCCTGTTGGCGCTCACCCAAGACGCACCGGTAAATCTCCACGTAATCCCACGCCATACGCTCCGCCGAGAACCGCTCTTCGAATACCCGCCGGCAGCGTTCGCGGCTCAGCGCTGGGATCTTGCGTAGAGCCTCGACTGCCTCGTCGATCGAGTGGACGACGAAGCCCGTCACGCCGTGGTCAACGACTTCAGGGACCGAGCCGTGCGAGAAAGCCACCACGGGCGTCCCGCAGGCCAGCGCCTCGATCATCACCAGCCCAAAGGGCTCCGGCCAATCAATCGGGCACAGCAGCGCGATGGCGTTGCCGAGGAACGCGTCCTTTTCGCGCTCGCCAATCTCGCCGATAAACCTGACCAGCGGTTGATCCTCTATCAATGGATGGATTTCTTTCGAGTAGTACTCGTAGTCGGCACCATCCACTTTGGCCGCAATTCTAAGGGGCAAGCCGAGACGAGTCGCCACCTCGATGGCGCGGTCGACGCGCTTTTCGGGCGAGATGCGACCCAGAAAGGCCAGATAGTCCCCTGGTTCCGGATGGGGGGTGAGCAGGTCCAGGGGCAGGCCGTGATGGACCGTCCCCACCCAGTTCGCGCCGGGCAGGGGCTCGCGCTGCGCGTCCGAGATAGAGACCACCGGCATATCGTCGAATTCTTGGTAGAGGGAGGGCAACTCCGGCAGGTCGAGCCGCCCGTGCAGGGTGGTGACGTGGGGATGCTGGTAAACGCGCGAGAGGGGGAAGTGAAGGTAGTCGACGTGGAAGTGAATGACGTCGAAATCGTTCGCACGTTGGAACACCCGTTCCAGCATGAGCACGTGAGGAGCCAGATGATCAACTGCTCCCTCGTCTAGTCTCAATGAGACCGGGCATATGGGGACGAGCTCCGCAGCAGTAACCGAGTCTCCACTGGCGAAGACCGTGACCTCATGACCCTGTCTGACCAGTTCTTCCGTCAGGTACGATACCACGCGTTCCGTGCCACCGTACAGCTTGGGTGGTACGCTCTCGTAGAGTGGGGCAACTTGGGCAATCCTCATTTCAGCACCTCCCAGCCTCAATTCACAATGCCAATGATGACGAGTCTACGGATAGGCAGATGGGTGCCATGCCCTTTCTGGCAGGTGTCGCTCGCCAGAGTCGTGCGCCTAAACGGTACGTTTGGTCTTGAAATATTGTTGTCTGGCCGCGCGCGGCCAGACAACATGACTAGCTTATCGACACCTCCTGAAATGGGTCGAGTGAGAAGAAGCGCTCCTCAGTCCGGCAGGTGGGGAGACCTCAGATGGCGTCCCCAGTCGGTCCGGCCACGTTGGAAGCGTGTATGCAAAAACTCAACTTCGTCCGGCCGGAGGTCCGCCAGATTAAACTTCTGAGACGGCTCCTGCAAGTAACCCCCATCGGCTTGGAAAAGCCACAACTCGCTGCCATTCGTCAAGGCAGCTACAGACGGAAGCCGCCCTAGCACATCTCGTGCGCCCTCCTCCAGTTGATCGCAGCATTCAGCCAGATCAACGTCAGAGGGTAGGAACTCCAACAGGGCAATTGGACGACCGGTGAAGGAACGAAGGATGACTTCCACCTGCCCCGAAACGCTCCGACTGGAACAGCGGACATCTGCGTCCATGGAACCATACCCCATAGTCGAGAAGAACCCTGACTCGATGAACAAGTCGACCAACTCAGATTCACTCAGATCGTCGCCCTCGTCTACACTCGTCGCGATTTCCCAGGCGGCTTCACGGAGTCCAGATAGCCTATCTGCTAGCGACCCCATCAGAATCACCTCCCAATAGACTCCTCTTACGTCAGTCTCCAAAGTGACGGGGATACAGGCCTTCGGTTCTTTCGATACTGATAGATGAGGCGTGGGAGGACGGGTAATCGGAGGGGTTTAGTCGACGGTGATGAGAGCGAAGAACCTCATCAGATCCAACAAGCCGACCCTGACATAACTAGCATACCACACTTTTTCATGGAAGAGCCGAAGCCTTCTACGAAACTACCGTCGTCATGCAGCAATATCTGTCAGGTATCTCTCGACTCCCGGCACGTGTGCTTCTGGAACGCGGAGGATCTCCAACACCTTCGATTTCAGCACAGAGTCCACCTCGATCGATCTGGTTGTGCGTTCATTGCCACGTTCTCCCTCTTCCAGGGAATCGATAGCCTCGACCACCCAATCGACCGCAATCTCGGGGTGGACCTTGCCAGTGTCAATCACCAGATCGAAAGCGCTGCAGTCGCTCCACCGGACGTGATACGTGGACTCGACAAAAGCGGTCCTTAGATGGTCCCACTTCTTCAAGAACGCTTCGGCCTCACCTCGGTGTTGTACGCCGAGCTGCTTCATGATGCGCGGCACCCTGATGCTGAATGGAGCCTCTACACGCACGTTGAGAACGTTGGCAAAGCCCTGCAATAGAGCATAGCCGCCGCGATCCAAGATCACCACCTTGTCATGCTGAGCCAGCGCCCGGATAACTCTGTTCAGCATCTCCAACGTCAGTGTTCTGGTATAGTCGAAGCGCTTCCGCAGGCCCGGTTCAGCCTCATACAGTTCCAGGAAGGGCGTCTGAAGGCAATAGTCGCGAAGCACCAGTTCGATAGACTCTTTGTCCACGAAGGGATAGTCAAGAGCTTTTGCCACTTTCTCGCCGACATATCTGCCCCTGCTACCAAGCTCTCTGGATATTGTTACTACAGCCATGCTCTCATCTCCGGTGTTTTTTCCAGGTACCATATTGGGGATTCTCAAGGGCTCTCGGCAGACCTGTCAGGACGTGCCGGGTGTCGCCCTTAGCTGACCCCGTGTGCAGGTTTCACAGTTTGGTCATGATTGGCCGTTACGTAACCGGAAAACTGGCTCAAATCGACTCGAATCACGCTCAATCCAACGGTGACTCCTCGAGCAGGAGCCTCCGCGCGCTCTCAGTGATGCTGCCGCGCCAGGTCGTGGTTTTGGCCAGCCTGGAAAACAATGAGGACAATAGCAGGGACAGGCGAGACGTTGTGGTAGGCATGTGGCTGTGTGGCCTCGAACAACAAGCTGTCCCCGGCTTCCAGGTGATACACTTGATCGTCCACGCGGTATTCGATTGCTCCTTCAAGGCAGTGGACGAACTCTTCTCCCAGGTGGGAGATCAGCTCGGCTGTGCTCGCGGCCCCCGGCTGGACGGTCATCATAAAGGGCTCAAGTTGCTGGCCGGGCAGGCCGATTCCCAGACTCTCTAACATGACGCCATTGCTAACAGAGCGTCGCCGACGGTCTTGTCTGGTAAACACGGTCGTCTGCTCCGTCTCCTCCTGGAACAATTCCACGATCGGTATCCTTAACGCGGTCGCCAATCGGTGGAGAGAGGAAACCGTGGGGGAGTTATCCCCACGCTCAATCCGGCTGATGGCGGTAGGGGACAGGCCACACTCTTCAGCCAGCATATGCAAGGTCAACCCTTGCTGCTTGCGCAAGGCCCGGATTCGCCGACCAACGTGAGGCTCTGCAGAATCAGCGATCATCGCAAGACACGTCCTTTCATGGATAATACCTGTCATTACTATACCACAAAGTGCAGGGAATTACACTATTCTTGCAGCACATAGCAATAAATCGACTATTTTGGACACAATAGTTGATTTTCCTGCACTAAAATGGTAGCATATATACAGCGTATCTAGCCAGGTGGTTATTACCTCTGGGAAGCGCCACGTTAGCCTCAGAGGGCAGGCTTTATTGTCTCAGAGTGGTGACTGTCCTCCGCTGCCGGAGCCTATTTAGGTCAGGGTATTGTGAGGTCAACCTCAGGGTATGTCGATGGTATATCCATCGGAAGGCAAGTACCGTGAAGAACGCATGGCTTCGAGATTGGATTAGCCCTAATCCTGTCACCAATTGTCACCGCACCACGTTGTCAGCCCTGCTCTGGGTGAAGCTCGGGCAGGACTGCCGGTGTTTGTCTGAGCCGAAGACGACGGTCCGGTGGGGGACAATCTGGGGGGCTTTGGGTCCCTTGAGCATTTGTCCGCTGCGAGGTCCGCTGTTGTGATGTTATCTGACCCGCTGGCTCTTCAAACGTGGACGTGGCGATGCAACCACCTGTTACATCCTGCCTAGACGGTGGAGGAGGCTTATTGTCGGCGCGTGCCTCCACGAGCCGAGATCGGGAGGCGCGGCTCTACGAGACCGATGCCGATGGTGTCGCACACTGTCACCTGTGTGCGCACAGGTGCCGGATCCCGGAGGGCAAGCGAGGCATCTGTGGCGCGCGCCAGAATGTCGGCGGCACGCTCTTCACCCTGGTCTACGGACGTACCATCAGCCAGCATGTCGATCCTGTGGAGAAGAAGCCGCTTTACCACTTCTACCCCGGCTCGACGGCCTACTCGATCGCCACGCCAGGCTGCAACTTTCACTGCCGGTGGTGTCAGAACTGGCAAATCTCCCAACTGCCACGTGTGGGGGCCCTGCCAGAGGGACGTGAGACGACGCCTGAGCAGATTGTCGCTGCCGCGCGTCACAGTGGCAGCCGAAGCATCGCCTACACCTATACTGAACCCACGGTTTTCTTCGAGTATGCTTACGACACCGCTCGGCTGGCTCGTGAGATTGGGCTGGCCAACATCTACGTGACCAACGGCTACATGACTGCCGAGATGTTGGAAACCTTTGAACCCTATCTTGACGCGGCCAACGTGGACCTGAAAGCCTTCCGAGATGAGACCTATCGCCGCTACGTTGGCGCGCGATTGGAACCGGTGCTGGACACCATGAAAGCGATGAAGCGCCTGGGTATCTGGCTCGAAGTCACCACTCTAGTGATCCCCGGCCTCAACGACGACCCGGAAGAACTGAGGGATGCTGCTGCGTTCGTCGCCCACGAGCTAGGAACCGACACGCCCTGGCACATCAGCCGCTTCTTCCCGGCCTACAAGATGACCAACCTGCCACCCACGCCTGTTGAGACCCTGCAGCAGGCGCGTGAAATTGGCCTGGCAGAGGGGCTTCAATTTGTCTACGTGGGCAACGCGCCGGACGAACGCTGCCAAGACACCATCTGCCCGAGTTGCGGGCGTGTCCTGATCCGGCGGCGAGGATACTCTGACGTGCTTGTCAACATTGTGCAGAAAGGGCGCTGTCCAGATTGTGGGGCGCCGATTGCTGGGGTGGGAATGGCTGGACAAGGGCGGGGAGGATGATGTTCCCCAGCGCGTTTGCAGCGGCAGGCTTGACTAGAAAGGAGCTTTGACTGATGAAGAAGATCGGCATCATTATCTGTGACCGGTGGCACACATGTGCCGGGGGCAAATGCTTGAGGTCGCTAGAGCAGCGCGACGGAGCCTTCAGCCGGTATCAGGGAGAGGCGGTTGAACTGGTAGGATATACGACCTGTGGCGGCTGCCCTGGAGGCAACGTCGAGTATGCCCCAGCCGAGATGAAGAAGAACGGTGCCGAGATCATCCACCTGGCAACCGGTTTGCTGGTCGGCTACCCGCCTTGCCCCTACATCGACGATTTCGTGCAGTTCATTAAGGTCAAGTACGGTCTAGATGTCGTCCTGGGGACGCACCCAATCCCGCAAAACTACCACGTCACGCATCAGGAATTGGGCACTTGGGCATCGCCAGGATGGCAGGAGCGAATCCGGGACGTCCTGACCGATGAAGAGACTCGCCTGAGCTATGACTGACGATCTAGATGCTATTGAAACACGTGTGACTGAGTCAGTGGTGAGGATACTTGGGCGTGCCTGTCAACAATGTGCAGAAAGGGTGCTGTCCGGTTTGCGGGACGCCGGTTGCTGGGCTGGGAATGGGGAGAATAGCGGAGGGCCAAATGGTAATCAGCCATATAAAGCCGACTGGTGAGAGGCGGGATCGCTGTAACGCTGATTCTCCTCAAGCGTCACTGGCGACAAGGATTGGAGCATGAGTTTGACTGTCCATCTCGTTAGGTTCAATAGCGCACCGGAACCAGTGCGCGTGCCAACCGGCACCCTGCTGGTCGAGGCCGCGCGCCAGGCCGGGGTAGACATCGTGCAACCCTGCGGCGGGCAGGGTCGCTGCGGGCGCTGCGCCATCCAGGTAGCAGACGGAACG
>Ga0180438_10000626_pt1 | contig 66550 bp, 56 predicted proteins | sample SS_ome_12_FD_132455 | JGI IMG/M metagenome (GOLD analysis project Ga0180438, IMG submission 132455) | Hypersaline lake sediment archaeal communities from the Salton Sea, California, USA - SS_3_D_2 metaG | ecosystem: Environmental > Aquatic > Non-marine Saline and Alkaline > Hypersaline >...
AATTTTGCTGAATGTCCAGGCGAATACAAGATTCGCCCCTACGTCCGATGCAGGTTTTCGTACCACTGTAGGGGCAAACCTTGTGTTTGCCTGTTCTTAATACGCCAAAATTAGAATTGCTGAAAGGGGTAGAGAGGTAGAGGGCATACCCGCTCAAATGAGGCATTAAAAATTAATTATTAGCCATTGATTATTGACAATTTTAAAAGGATAGCTGCTTATCCAGAAAAATAATAATTAATAATCAATTGCCAATGGTTAATAGCTTAATGAGCGCTTATGGGAGTAGTGATATAAAGAAGTAGTATGTAAAAGAGGTGTAAAAGATGGCGCGAAGCGCCTACCTCTTTACCCCTCTACCTCTCTACCTCTTTCCCTGAAAGCTCAACTAATACATTTCTAACATCAGGTTCTTTAATTCTTTTATCCTATCTCGAAGGAGAGCGGCTCCCTTAAAATCCAGGTTATCAGCTTTCTCTTTCATTTTTTTGGACAATTTCTCAACCTCCTTTATCAGGCTCTGTTTGCTCTTAAAATTGACTTTTAACTCCTCTTCGCTCTTTTTTATCCAGTAATCATCGTCATAGAAATCTTTTATTTGTTTATAAATCGGGGAGGGGGTGATATTGAATTTTTTATTGTATCGAACCTGATACGTTCGTCTGCGGTTGGATTCCCTGATTGCACATTTGATGGAATCGGTCATTTCTTTCATATAGAGTATGACCCGGCCGTTTAAATTCCTGGAAGCTCTGCCAAACGTCTGGATCAACGAGGTTTCAGACCGCAGAAATCCCTCCCTATCCGCATCCAGTATGATGACCAGTGAAACTTCCGGAAGGTCCAGCCCCTCTCTTAGGAGGTTGATACCCACCAGTACATGCACCGCTCCGGTTCGCAATTTTTTAATGATTTTTATGCGGTCCAGGGTTTTAATTTCAGAATGCATATAAGTGGCTTTGATTTGTTTTATTGCCAGGTAATCGGTTAATTTTTCCGCCATTTTTTTGGTGAGGGTGGTGACCAGTATCCGGTTTTTGTTTGCCACCTCTTTTTTGATTTCTTCCACCATGTCTTCCACCGGCGAATCGGCATTTCTCAATTCGATTTCCGGGTCCAGTAACCCGGTCGGCCTTACCAGCAGGTCAGTGACATGGCGGTCGGAATCATTAATCTCATACTCCATGGGAGTTGCGCTGACATACAATACTCTTTTTAGTATGCTGTTAACTTCCTCAAAATTTAACGGTCGGTTCTCCAGTGCCGAAGGCAGCCGAAAACCAAACCTTACCAATGTTTCTTTTCGCGACCGGTCTCCCCTGTACATACCCTGCAATTGAGGAATACTGATATGGGACTCATCGATGATGGTTAAAAATTCGTCTTTAAAAAAATCCAACAGGGTATAGGGGGGTTCACCTTTGGATCGACCGGTTAGATAGAGGGAGTAATTTTCAATGCCGGGGCAGTGACCGTATTGAGCCAACAATTCCATATCAAAGAGGGTTCGTTCCTTTAACCGCTGTGCATATTCCAGTTTGTCGCGTTGGTTAAAATAGGTGACCCGTTCCTGCAATTCCTCTTTGACCTGTCGGATGATATGCGTTATCCTATCTTTTTTACAATAAAAATAACTGATGGGGAAAATATTGACCGTTGAGAGGGAGCAAAAAACATCAGCAGTCACTGCGTCAAAGACCTCAATGGCCCCAATCCTGTCATTTTCCAGCACAAAGCGGATGGGGTTTTCTTCACTGGTGGGAAAGAGTTCCACCATATCGCCTCTTACTCGAAATTTCCCGCTTACTATTAAATCCTCGGTGCGGGTATAGCCCAGGGAGACAAATTCTTTTATCAGTGTCTCCCGGTCCACGTTGGAGCGGCAGGAATAGGTGATTTTCTGATTGAAAAAATCGTCCGGCGAACCAATGCTGTAGATAGAAGAAACCGAAGCCACAATAACCGTATGTTTGGATTCCAATAGGTTCCTAACGGCATCGATGCGCAAGCGTTCCAGTTCAGGATTGATGGAGACCTCTTTGGCAATGTACAAATTGCGTTGTGGAATATAGGCTTCTGGTTGGTAGTAGTCGTAATAGCTGATAAAATATCCCACCCGATTCTGCGGAAAAAATCCTTTAAATTCCTGGTACAACTGGGCAGCCAGGGTCTTATTGGGAGAAAGCACCAGGGTCGGTTGATTCAATTGGCTGATGATGTTTGCCATGGTAAAGGTTTTCCCTGACCCGGTGACCCCCAATAGTACCTGTCGTTGGATATTATTTTTATATTTATCTACAATTGTATCGACTACCCGTTTTTGTTCTCCAGTTATTTCATAGTTTGCGCATAACGTAAACATAGATGAATTATATCACAATTGGAACCCTTCAGGCACCTGTTGAGGCGCTTAGCGAATTTAGAGTTTAGAGATAAGAGAATTCTATCTGCCTAATTCTATCTGCCTGGCACCTTTTGCTTAAAATTGGCCTGGCACCAAAAAATGAATACTGCAATTATAATAAAGCCAAAACAGCTCCAGCTCTGGGATTGAGTCTATCCACATTAAAACGAAAGCTTCAGAAATGGGGAGTAGAAGTTAAAAAAACGATGAATGTCAAATCTGATTCAAGCAAGATTTAATCAAAATCATGCATAACGTCAGAAGGGTTTTTCAAAATATATTCAGGCTATTCATTCATAGATTGGAGAACCAGTGTAAGGAATTCTACCTCCCTCCATTCGTCATTGGCTGGATTCGAATCATTCCCTACTCTTACGATGACGATCTCCTTTTCCGGTATCACAAATATTTGTTGTGTATAGATGCCCCACGCGATGAAAGTGTCGGGAGGGATTATCGAGTTCTGGAAACCGGCCAGTGCCTGTACTAGCCACCATTGGTAGCCATACCAGGTGATATTATCGTTGGCAGGTTGGGTGGAATGGTCAATCCACTGCCTGGGAACGATCTGTTGGCCATCCCATTCCCCATTTCTCAGGAAAAGGTAACCGAATTTTGCATATTCTCGAACCGTTGCGCTGATTCCCCAACCTCCAATCGTATGTCCGGCTGGATCACTACTCCAGGTAATACCCTCTGCTCCAATCGGTCTCAGCAGGTGCTCCTGTGCAAACTCATAAGCCGTCCTATTCACGGCGCGTTCCAGTATGCCGGAGAGCAGCATCGAATCACCACTTGAATAATACCACCGCGTGCCAGGTTCATGGATGCTGGGTTTAGCCAGCACATACTGGAGGTAGTCGTCTGACTCGAAAAGAAAAAGGTGCCAGGAAAAAATTAATGCATTAAAAAAGCCATTGAAATTGTTGAATCTATGATTTGTTTGGTTTATAATTCATTTATGGTCATACATGTTCTTGTAGGGACACGAAACGCCGATTTATCGCGTCCGAACCTATTCCTCCCGCTTCCAATGAATTGATATCAAATGGCAAATAAAAGAATTTTACCTTATCGAGAATCTGTTCGGTTGCAAGATCGTGATTATTCCAAAGGCATCTATGTTGTTACCATTTGTACGAAAAATCGAGAATGTTTTTTCGGTGATATAATAAACAGGAAAATGGAACCGGAAAAGGGCGGGGGAATTACCGGGAAAAATAATCCTATGTTATCGGAGAATTCATTGCCGAAAATAATTCGATGGTACAAAGGGCGATGTTCATTTGAAATTAGGAAGATGAAAAATGCGAAATGTTTTGGATGGCATTCACGATATTACGACCAGGTAATCAAAAATAGGAAAGAATTAAATAAAAAAAGGGAATATATATGGGATAATCCCTGGAAATGGGAATCGGATGAATTGAATCCCCGGAATTAATTTATTAGAGAATTGCGACGTTCCAGCCAGGAGACGAATGAAATCCTGGCTTTTTTTAATAAATAAGAAGGCATACACATGTTTATGGGGTTTTCCTGTGAAATAGGCCTTCATCTGCATGCTGTCCTTTTGACCGTCATTATTGGGTGAAAAACAGGGATCATGCTCGACTTTTGTCAATTCAACCTCCGTAAAGGAGCTGGTCTCTTGCCTGGAAGCCAGTTGAAGGGCAAATACCAGTGTTAAACTTAAAATTAAAATGAAAATAAAAATAAATCCTCCCACAACAATTTTTCCTGTGACTTTATTTTTCATTGGAACCTCCCTTATGTATTAATATAGAGCCCACAGAATGCTACTCTGCGGAGTGGCTCCGCTACGTAGCACGAGAGCAAATTACAAATTCCAATGATCAAAATTACAAACATCTTAACCGAGCTTCTATTGCACTTGCTGTAATCAGGTTAAAACTGAGCTTTTCTTTTTCCTTCTAGCCTTAAAAGGTCTTATTTGTGATTTGTAATTTGTGGTTTGGGATTTGTTCTCGTGCTACGTAGCGAGGCTACTTCGCAGAGTAGCATGTAATTTGTGATTTGTATTTTGTAATTTTTAAAAAATAGACACGTTTCTGACATCTGCAATCATTTTCTCACCTATGTGGCTTTTTTCCTATGCGTAGTCATTGGAAAAACTTAGAATCTCCAGGACAACCCGTCAAGGTTAATAACAATGTGCTGATTTTTTTGACTAGCTCTTCATTTTTTTTATCCATTTTTTCTTCCTTGGGCAGCCTGTGTAATGTTGTTGACTTCATGTTAAAGGTTTTTTTAGTACCTTTTAGGACTATAAACCGGACCTGGGCGGCATCCTGCGGATACAAGCTGGTCCGGATCTTTCCAGGGCCACCGGATGGGCAGGAATAAAAGAGCTTTATTAGCCTTTAGCCCTGCCCATCCAACTGATCTAACTCTTTTTGTTCCCTTGACTATTTCCAGGGGGCTCTTTTTGAAAAAACTGCCCCCTGGACCCCCGCAAAAACTTTTTAATAGTTGAAGGCTTCCCACTCCATTGTGAAAGCAACTTCCCATGAATTATATAACATCCGACAATTTGTTGTGTTTTCTACTGAATTGGTTAATTTAAGGATGCCTTCGCGATGGGCCCAGAGGGACTTCTTAGAAATACAGGACAGGCAAGAAATTATTCATTTCCTACGGGAGATTGACCCCCTCCTACGGGTCCTTGACATACTTCCTACGGGTGGCTGACCCATTCCTACGGGTCCCTGACCCCCTCCTACGGGTCTTTGACACACTTCCTACGGGGGGGGTGACCCATTCCTACGGGTCTCTGACCCACTCCTACGGGTCCTTGACATACTTCCTACGGGTAGTTGACCCCCTCCTACGGGTCCATGACCCCCTCCTACGGGTCCATGACCCCTTCCTACGGGTGATTGACCCACTCCTACGGCTCCCTGACCCATTCCTACGGGTGATTGCCCCACCTACGAAAAAAATCAGGCCCTAAATGGAAATATTTAGGGATTTTAATCTTGAACAGCGGCTGTGAAATAATTTCGATCAATGCCGAAAAAGTGGTCAGGCTAGTTTCTCTATTTTTAGTGGTCTTTAATCATTATGCACCGGTCTTCTATTATTCTTAAGTGGTCTTCTATTTTTTTCAGTGGCGTTCTTGCTTGGCCCCTTTTTTCATTCCATTGGTATCATAGGTGAAGTTTTTCTGCGTAGTTAAATATTGATTTTTCCAGATGGTTAAGCGGTTCCCTTTATCATAGGTCATCTCATTTTTCTTTCCATCCGGGTACTCAATGGAAATAAGATTGTTATCCGCATCATAGGAATATTTTGTGACTCGATTAAAAACCCATCCGTGCCTGGCACCTTTTTCTTATTTCTTAATTAGCAGTTGGTAATCGGCACATTAGATGTAATTTCAATTATCAATTTTCCTACTATTTATTGTTTGTTTTTTTTTGCCTGCTGTTTACTGCACATTGCCTATTGAGCTTAACTTACAATATATTTCTCTATTTTTGAGTAGAATGCTTTTTTATTAAAGGGTTTGGATAAATAATCATTCATCCCCGCTGCAATGAATTTTTCCTTATCCCCATCTAAGGCATAGGCAGTTAAAGCGATAATAGGAATATCTTTCAACTCTTTACATTTGCGTATCTCCTTTGTGGCTTTTATCCCATCCATCACGGGCATCTGCACGTCCATTAATACAAGGTCGAAGCGCTCTTTCAGTCTATACTGTGCATCGATCATAGCTTCCACCACTTCTTTCCCGTTCTCCACCGCTGTTACCTGCCACCCTTTTTTCTTGATTAGTGCAATGGCCAGCTTTTTATTTATAATATTATCTTCTGCCAGTAGAATTTTTATTTTTTTGTCCTTTTCGGCTTCTTTAGGTAATATTTCCATTGGTTTGTGCGAAGCGATTTCTTTCGCTTCCTGCGGTTTTATTATAAAGGGAAGAGAGAAATAAAAACGGCTCCCCTTGCCTTCGCGGCTCTCCACCTTGATGGTCCCCCCCATTACCCGGACCATCTCCCGGCAAATAGTAAGACCCAACCCGGTTCCGCCAAACTTCCGGGTTATGGAACCGTCCAACTGGGTAAAGCCGGCAAATACGTTCTCCAATTTATCTTCTGGTATCCCAATTCCCGTGTCGCTGACCGAGAAGGAGAGTATAATTTCTTCCGAATCCTGTGCCTCTACACCCACTTTTACTGTTACATTCCCTTTCTCTGTGAATTTTATCGCGTTGCCGGTAAGATGAACAATCACCTGGAGCAGGAGGCTGCTGTCTCCCTCTACTAACTCCGGCACCTCCGGTGCAATTTCATAAATCAATTCAATTTTCTTTTGTTCGGCTGCAAGAGTAAACGTATCCATTGCCTTTTTTATGATGGCCCGTAAATCAAAGGTTTCCGCTTGCGATGTGAGTTTCCCCTCCTCAATTTTTGAAAAGTCCAGTACGGCATTAACAATATCCATCAACGAATCCCCGGAAAGCTTAACCATCTCCAGGTATTCCCTTTGCTGTGTGGTTAATTTTGTGGTCAAGAGCAAGTCTACTATCCCGATGATGCCGTTCAAAGGAGTCCGAATCTCGTGGCTCATATTGGCAAGGAACTGGTCCTTCGCCTTATTGGCGGCTTCGGCATCTTCCTTTGCTTTTATTAATTGGATGGTTCGTTCCTCGATCATTTTTTCCATGTTTTCCCTGATAGCGTTGATTTCCCGGGCAGCGATATTATAATTCATTGATGTGGAGATCAATTCCTTTTGAGCATAGGTGGGAAATAATAAAACAGAATCCCCTGCTGCCAACTTCCGGGTGGATTGGTTAAACTCCTCCAGGAATATGTTGATGGAATTCAAAAACATGAAAATAATAAAACCGATGGTAATAATACTTAGAACGATAAATAATGTAATTTGAAAAATCGATTTATTACCGGCCAATATATATTGCGCCAGTACCACCATGGTCAGTAAGATCAAAAGAATGACGAAATAGGAGTTTTCCCTGTAACTGAAGACATGCTTTTTTTCAAATTCTACATTTCGCTCAAAGAGAAGTTCCTGTACTTTTTTCCTGGCAGGCCCTGCCCAATATTCGGCGATAATAAAGGCAAAATAAGTGTTTATGATGGAAGCGATGGAACCGCCGAGAAAAATGGCAGCGGAATGCCTGAAAGAAGATGTAAATCTCACGTTCAGAAATATGACTGCAAAAACAACTGCAAAAGAGCACAGTGCAATAATTAAGGCATTCCAAAAAGGTATTTTCAACAGTGCAGTCAGAAGTTTTGTTAATTGCCGGTTATCTAACTTTGTAATCCTGCTGCCGAAAGGGTCTTTATGAAGCAAGCGGTTGATTCGTCTGGATATTTTATTGATCCCTGGAAATCCAAAGGGATGAAACAGCCCGGATTGGATGGAAACGACAATTGTTGCGATTCCGACTGTTATAGTGAGATGAAGTGCAAAGGCATGAAGCTCATCGGATGAAAAAACGACATTCCCACTGATAAAGAAATACCCATAAGCAGAGGCAAACCAGGAACAGATAATAGAAAAGACTGCGATGCCAAAGTTAAAAGAAGTTTTTTTTACAATAAATTCAAATAGCTTATTTGAAAACTTTTTTGCCCTTGAATGTTTTATATCATCTTCATTCATCATTCATCACTCATCATTCATTTTACACTCTGGTACCAGGTGCTGGGGTTTTTGCCCGGCCAAGGCCTGTTTGACATTATTGATAGTAATTTGTGCCATACCCATACGGGCCGTATATGTGGCGCTGCCAATATGGGGCGCCAGTATAACGTTTTTTAATTTTAGCAGCCCTTCGTTTACTTCAGGCTCAAATTCATAGACATCCAGACCTGCTCCGAACAACTCATTTTTTCCCAGTTTCTCTGCTAAGTATGCTTCGTCTACCAGGTCTCCTCTGGAGGCGTTGATAAAAACTGCATCTCTTTTCATGCGATCAAGTACCTCTTTATTAAACAGGTGGTGAACCTCGGGGGACGAAGGGATATGGAGACTCACAATGTCAGCCTCTTTCACCAGGTCCATGAAGGGCAGATAAAAGTATCCATGTTTTTTTTCCAGTTCGGGTTTCCTGGACCTGTCATAATAAATAATTTTCATGCCGAAGCCCCTGGCCCGCAAAGCCGTGGCCTGACCGATGCGTCCCATACCAATGATTCCAAAGGTGCTTCCGTTTAGCTCTTTGCCTAACATCAGGTTGGCGCCCCAGCCGGAAAATTTTCCCTGCCGGACAAAATGGTCCCCTTCTACAATCCGTCTGGATACTGCAAGAATCAGCGCCATTGTCAGGTCTGCCGTGGCCTGTGTTAAAACATCCGGAGTATTGGTGACCAGAATCCCTCTTTTAATGGCATAGTGAATATCGATATTATTGTACCCCACAGCGTAATTGGCAATAATTTTTAATTTGGGTGCCAGATCAATGATCTCTTTATCAATGGGATCAGACAAGAAACTGATTAATGCTTCGGTATCGGGGTTCTCATTTAGAGTCTCCCTCAAGTTTTTACCACTGCCCTGGACAATGATGAGGTTAAATGCCTCTTGTAATTGCTCAATGGCTCCGTCCTGGTATTTTTGGGTTAAAATAACTTTCCGTTTCATTGGGTCACCTTTTTTACGATCAATTCATAAGATTTTACAAATTCTTCCTTTAATCGCTTCTTATCGTGGAATACCTCGACTCCTGTCTCTCTTAAAATATCCGTTGCCACCACAATAGCGTGGAAGGATTTTTCCAGGTATGCCCTCAGGGGGAATATTTCCATTTCAACAAAATCCATTCCCAGTTGTTTCTGTTCTTTTAGCCATGAAGACGTTTCTCTCTGGATGATATCCACAGTGACCCCTTTGGCTTTTCTTAAATTATCCGAAGCAAATATTTTTAATGGGAACGATTTCTGTGGGGAAAAATAGTTTAAAATAGCGGAAGAGTATATGGTTTCTACATTCAGAGATATGGGTTCAATGATTTCTTCATTCATACTGCCGGCAGTGCCCAGGAAGTAAACCTCTTTTTCCTTCACCCTTTCTATAAATTCCAGGATGGTTAATATATTCGGGTATCCCAGGAAACCTACAATGACTGTATAATTCTCAAAGAGCAACACGTTGCTGTTGAGGAGGTTAAACGTGCCTGCAGCCTTTTTTTTCAGTTGATTAAAATAATCGGTTTCCCAAAATTGGGGGATTAATATCAGGTGAGGGGGAAGGTCGATCTTACCCGGGTTAAATAATAGTCTTTCCATTTTACATTTTTGCGATTTTTGTTTAAAAGAAGAACCTGGGCGATAGAGGATTTGAACCTCTGACTTCTACCGTGTGAAGGTAGCACTCTAGCCACTGAGTTAATCGCCCAGTCTTTTTAAAAGAAATATTATAAAACGAAATGAAAAAATCGTCAAGTGTTTAGCAACCAAAATTCACCTGTCATTAGTTATTTGCTTACTGCGGTCGCGGCAAGGAGAGCTTTAATAATTGTTATTGAGTGCTTTTATGTACTTGTCATTGAGTTCTTAAAGGTTCGTCATTGAGGTCTTTAGGCTTGTCATTGTCACTTTTAGGTGATTGTCATTTAGAGCTTTAAAGGTTTTTCGTTTTTTTAATTTCCCATTGACAAGCTCTCAAAAGTCTCCCTGACGTGAGCGGAGCGAACAACTGACCAATGACAAGCTCTAAAAAGCCTCAATAATATCTTGACACCATCTCACTATTTTAATAAAATCTGATTTCATGAAAGATCGAGGGTTTAAAAAGTATTTTAAATATGTGGCTCTAAATGTACTTATTGCTGCAATTGTATCTGTTTTGTTGATCAATTACGTTGCCTCCGCCTATAAGATTAAAGGTCATTCCATGCGGTCGGTATTAAAGGATCAGGAACGGGTCATCATATCCAAACTGGGGATAAGAAACGGCAATATCAAACGTTTTGATATTGTGGTACTTAACAAACCCAATGAGCATGGGAAATCCGTTGTCAAACGGGTCATTGGTTTACCCGGAGAGATTATCGAAATCAAAGAGGGGGAAGTCTATATAAACTATAAAAAATTAGAGCAGCCCTTTTTAAGTGAAAAAGAAAATCACAGCTACGAGGGTGACAACATGAAGCCTTTATTAATCCGGGAAGGTCATTATTTTGTGTTGGGTGATAACCGGGCAGTCAGCCATGATTCCAGGAGTTTTGGAACGGTCCCGGAGGATTACATCTATGGGAAAACCATATTCAGATACTGGCCCCTGGCACGTTTTGGAAAAATTGAATGAGAAAATCCGTTTCTGCACTTATTATCTCCACCTTTCTTTCAGCTATAGCAATAGGCACATTTATGTTGGTGCTGCCCTTCTCCACTGTTAGCGGTACCATTGCTGTTGAAGATGCGTTATTCACATCTGCCTCCGCTGTGACGGTGACTGGCTTGATTGTGAAGGATACCGCCACCTACTTTACACCTTTTGGCCAAATGGTTATTCTATTACTGCTGCAAGTCGGCGGGCTGGGCATTATGACTTTTTCTACCTTTGCTATTTTATTAATGGGAAAAAGTTTCTCTCTTAAGGATAAATTCGTTATTGAGAATGACTTTACTGCTGGCAGTTATAAAAATCTAAAGGAACTCTTAAAAAAAATTATAATGATGACCCTTGGCATGGAGTGTATCGGTGCTGTGATTTTATACGTTCAGTTTACCCAATTGAAGGGCAGCCATCGCATATTTGCGTCTGTTTTTCACTCGGTTTCTGCCTTTTGCAATGCGGGTTTTTCAATTTTTAGCAGTAATTTCGAGGATTATACCTCCCATTACGGCATCAATACTACACTGATGCTGTTGATTATTTTCGGCGGTATCGGATTCCTGGTGCTGAACGAGGTACTCCTATTTGTTCGCCGGAAAATCAAAGGTTTTTCGAAATTCAGCCTACACTCCAAGCTGGTAATTATTGCCAGTGGTCTTTTAATCGGTGTCGGTTTTATTGTTATTTTTATCGAGGAGTTGCTGAATAAAAGCAATAACCTCCCAATTGGAGACAAGATATTGTCGTCTCTTTTTCAATCGGTGACTGCCAGGACAGCGGGGTTTAACACCATCAATTTGAATGTTCTCTCGTTTGCTTCGATTTTCATATTATTACTATTAATGTTTATCGGTGCTTCTCCTGGCTCCACTGGCGGTGGTGTTAAAACCTCTTCCATCAGTGTGGTGATTGCGTATTTCCGGTCACGATTAAAAGGAAAAGAGAAAATAGATATGTTTTACCGGAACATCCCAACCAAAACCATTGAAAAAGCCTTTATCGTGATTATTATTTCTTTCTTGCTAATATCTCTCTTTACCATGCTTTTACTGACTTTCGAGACGAAATTCAAGATGGCTGAACTGGTATTTGAGACGGTTTCGGCTTTTGGAACCGTGGGACTCAGTATGGGTATTACGTCGCAATTATCCCTCCCGTCAAAATTAATCGTGTTTCTCACTATGTTCATTGGTCGGATTGGACCGCTGACGCTGTTAATCGCCCTAAGTAAGCGGGAATCCAAAGCGGTGTTTAATTACCCGGAAGAGAATATCATGATCGGGTAAGTTGATCAGATATAATTATAATATGGTTTTTCATTTATAATACTAATATTAATACGAATAAAGGAGGAAACAAAACGGATGAATTCCAAAAAATTTTATTTAACAGCAGTTATCGTCTTAGTTGGTTGGATAATTTTTTATGTTTTTTCCAACAGTGGTTTTGCCTGTACGGATATCATTGTAGGAAAGAAGGCATCAACGGATGGATCGGTAATTACGTCCCATACCGGTGCTGCGCCTGAATGTAGGGTCCATGTGGTTCAGGGCAGAACCTTTAAGGAGGGGGCTTTGGCTCCTGTCTATTATGGATTGCAGGATGTCAAAAAACCGCTTCACCAATATGGGAAAATTCTGGGATATATTCCGCAGGTGGAGGAGACCTATACCTATTTCCACAGTGGATACTCTCATATGAATGAGCACCAACTGGCCATTGCCGAGAGCACCATGAGCCAAAAAGAAGAATTGAAGGTAGATCACGAAATGGGGAAGCAGATAATGACGATTGAACAGGCAATGGTTTTTGCGCTGCAGCGCTGTAAAACCGCACGGGAAGCCATTCAATTGATTACATCGTTAGTGGAAGTGTATGGGTTCCTGCCTTCCTGTATATCGGAATCCGAGGCCCTATGCATCGCCGATCCTCATGAAGCCTGGGTGCTGGAAGTCTGCAGCGTCGGCAAGGACTGGACACCTGAATGCGGAAAATTGGGCGCCATTTGGGCGGCTCAACGGGTGCCGGATGACCATGTGGCTATTGTACCCAATTGGAGCATTATCAAAGAAATCGACCTTACCAAACCCGATTATTTTATGGCATCTAAAAATTACATGCAGGTGGCCATTGATTACGGATGGTACGATCCCAAAAGCGGTAAACCGTTTATCTGGCAGGAAGCTTATTCACCTGTTCCCAGGGAGTGGGCTGTGAGCCGTTTCTGGCTTTTTTTCAGCACTGTCGCCCCCTCAAAAAAATGGCCTGATAAAAAACTTACCAATCCCTTTAAAGGTTACGATTCCTACCACCAGTACCTGGAACCCCTCACGACCTATCCCTTTTCCATCAAGCCCGAAAAGAAACTTTCCGTCCAGGATGTCATCGCGTTTCAGCGGTCTGTGTTTGAGGGAACCATTTATGATATGACCGCAGATGAAGATTGGCTCGTTCCGGACAGCAAAGGTAACCTTGTTAAAAGTCCTCTCACCACACCCTTTCCCACCAGGCCCATGAGGGAGTTGTTGGATATCACCTGGCGCCGCAACGTCTCCAGGGGTGGTTACGGCATGGTCGCGCAACTGAGAAGTTGGCTGCCAGCTGCCATTGGAGGTGTTTACTGGTTTTACCTGGACAACCAGTATGTCAGCACCTATGTGCCTATTTATGCTGGAGTTCAAAAGATATCCCCTTTTTATAAAACCTATGATCCTGATAAATTCAGTGAAAATTCCGCCCGTTGGGCCATCGATTTTGTGGATAATCTCCTCTATCTCAGGTGGCAGGATGCGGTCAAGGATTTGTGCGCCTTTCGCGATCCCCTGGAAACCGGGTTTTTTATTAAACAAGCGGATATCGATGCCAAAGCCCTTGAATTGTATAAAAAATCGCCCCAAAAGGCCAAAAAATTTCTTACCGATTACACGTGGAAGAGTATGGAACAGGTCGTAAACATGTACAGGCAATTGCGCAATGTGCTGATTTCAAAATACACCAACAATAAACAGGGAAGTTGAATAAAAAAAAATGCATTTAATTTAAAAAAAATTATAATTTTGTGATATAATAAATGAATAAGGAAAAATGATAATGTCTTTTCTGAAGAAGTTAAAAAAGGAAGTTGAGGAGCCAGGCAATAAAGCAGGAGCTGTCCAATCGAAAAATACGTTAGGGACAGAGGAGGACTCACCCCCGCAGGAGGAAGCGAAACGAAGTGCCATTTTTCGAAAGTTGAAGGAAATCGGTTATAAAACAGGGGAAATTAAGATAGTTTTTGGGAAAAGAAAAAGTGCATCTGCGAAAGTACGCGAAGAAAAGCAGAAAAAATGAATCTAAAAAAAATGTTAAAATGAAAAAAAAAATATTTTTTGGAGATAGTGGTGTTCAAAAAAAGTTTTTTTGAGTATAATTAAGTTTGAAAAATTTTATTAAAGGAGGTTTGAATGAGGTACAAAAAAACAGTCGTTTTCGTTGTTGCCTTGTTGATGCTGTTTTCCCTTAGTACATTTGCCAGAACTCAAAAGCTTCGCACGGTTAATGTCTATCCGTTGATCAAGGTAAAAGGAGGAGTTGCTGATCCAGAGGAGTTGAGAGACCTGTTTGAAAAGTACGCCGAAGATATTAAAATGGGTTTTGAAAAAATTGGTGCTTCCTTCCTTTATTCTGACTTTATGGAACAGGTAAAAAGTGTGCCAATTAAAGAAAAGGTTATTCCCAAAGGACAGCACATTGAGTGGATGCTTTTCCGTGCCGGAGGTAAGGTCAAAGCAGTTAAAGATCTCGAATGGGCAGGAAGAAACACGCTGGATGTCTTTGGATTCGCAATCCAGAAAGAGTGCAAAGATTATATTTTCATTACTCCCAAACCCTGTGGAAATATCGCGTTGGTGGAGATAAGAAATAGTATTGCTACATGCGATATGAAAGTCAGCCCGTTAAAGGCGAATATTGGAGATACCATTACCGTAGATATGAGCGGTTCGAAATGTGCCACACGGATGGAAGTCAAAGTCTTTCACCCGGAAGGGACCATGATCGATAAGGCGGATTTAACCGCTGGGAATGCGCAGTGGACAACCAGTTTTAAAGAACCTGGCGATTACTTTATCAAGGGCGAAGCCTTTAATGTGGATGGTGTGGCCTCTAGTAACGAATGTGAAGCCAAAGTCTATATTAATTATCCCCCTGTGTGTGATTTAAAAGTGGATCCCACCAGCGGCTATGTCGGCCAAATATTTAAACTGGATGCTTCCGGTTCCACTGATAAGGATGGGAAAGTCGTAAAAGCCGAATTTACCATTACAAAAGACGGAACAGAGGTTGACAAGCATACAATTTCAGCAGAACCTTTTATATGGGAAACGAAATTCAAAAAATCTGGAATTTACAAAATCTTCCTTAAAGTGACCGATGATTTCGATGCTGTTTCAGCAAATGTTTGTGAACTCAGCCTCGAAGTGCAAAAGAGACTCTATGCCCTGGTTGAAGGCGGTCCCATGCTGGCAAAGGGAACCTACAGCGGCTACATTTTTGGCCGCCTCGGTTTGGCCTATCTGATTGTTCCGGAAAGATTCAGTGTTATCATGTCTGCCGGTGGCGCAATCAGCGTTGCAGGTGATCCCTTCAAGAGCCATTTCCTCTCCAACCTGTTGCTCAATGTCCATTTTAACGCCTTGTATCTTGGCGGTGGCGTTGGATATAGTTCTGAGGTAAGAACGCCGGATTGGGATGCTGGCTTTGATATCGTTGGGAATATTGGCGTGGATGTTTTTGAATCCTTTAATAAGAAGGGTTCAATTTTTGTGGAACTTCGAGTCCCAGTACATAGTGGTTTGAAATTTGAAGACGCTCATGAGCTTCTCCTGGGATTCAGATTCCTTTTTTAATTTAACTTTGTAACGTCGTTCGTTATACCAAAAAGGGGATGGGCGTACCCATCCCCCTTTTTTTGAGTTATCCCGCCATGTAGGTTTATATAGGTATAGATATCTACATATATACACGTACACACGTACACACGAACACACCGATAAACATAAACACAAAAAACGCAAAATAAGGGACGCTCGTCTATGATTAAAATGGGTTCTCTTTGAGATAAATGGTCAATAATCAATCGGTTTATATTAAAAAAAGGAACTAATTTGAATTAACAAAAATCTGGGTAATGTAGTATTTATTTCCATCCCTGGCAACACCAACGCCTGTCAGATTATAATTTCCCTCAATATTTCCCCTGTGTTGGGAATTGTTTAACCATTCATTTAAAACAAGCGATGCAGGGGAAGACCCCCCTGAGCCGACATTACTATAGGCAACATTCTCACCAATCAGTGTATAAGGAATCGTGTTTCTTATATTGACAGCACGCTGATCAAAGCCATCATGGCCAATAGGGACGGAACCGGAAGCCATATTTCTGCTGTGAGTTCGGCATTCTCCTGCTATAGTCTCATTCCGTTCAAGTGCGTTAAGCCCTATTGAAACGCGATGTTGATTCACCATTTCAAAAACCTCTCTTTCTACCTCACTTTCGCTCGGCTTTGAAGAAATTTTGCATCCGCTTATAGAAATTGATAAGAATAAGAATATGAATAAAAGATTGATCGTTTTCACTTTATATTTCATTTAAAATCTCCTTTTCGCGACATCCCGAATAATATAGCGGCAAGGATTTGGGGGTCAATACGTTTAAGTTCCAGGCCGCCATAAATATAATACAAAAAAAAAGAAAAATCAACCATAAAAACAATAAATAAACCGCGGTTAATCACTCTGGTTCCAGAGCTTCTTCACCTGGTCTGCTAGTTTCCTTGGTTGAAAGGGTTTTTCTATGACACCCACAGCACCTATTTCTTTGTATTTCTTCACCTTCTCTGGCCGTACCGTGGAGGTTAAAAAAATAACCGGTACACCTGCAGCCTCTGGGAGTTTTCGCAATTCCAACAGCGTTTCCGCTCCATCCATTTCCCGCATGACCATATCGAGAATAATCAGGTCCGGTTGAGACTCTTTTACTTTTGCGATGGCTTCCTTTCCTGAGTCGCAAACCTGAACTGTAAATTCGCCTTTTGCTTCCAGGCTTAGTTGTACAATCTTTTGAAGGTCGGGGTCATCATCCACATATAGGATTTTTTTTAATTCCGATGGATTCGTCATTAGCGATTCATTTATTCATTATCGTCACTCATAATTTCATCTTTTTGAGCTCTTTCCCGGCGGCCACAATCGGGTGATGTCGCATGCTATCCAACAAAGCCTCGATCTCGTGTTTCCTGGTTTCTACTGTCGCTTCTCCTTCCGTAATAACCATGTCCAGCACCACCTCCAATTGGCAGGCGTATTGGGTGATTTCTTTGAATCCAAAGGTCGTACCAGAACCAATTAACTGGTGGTTCATCCTGCGAAACTCGGACAGCTGATTAAGCTTATTATTGCTTTTTTGAATGGTGCTCCATATTTTTTCCAGTGCCTCAATTTTATCAGGTAATTGGTCTGCGTAATTTTGCTGTAAATTTTGCAGCTGCTCTTCCATCACATCCGGTTTCTCCGGATATTGAGGGGGAGCAGTACCGGTCAAACGAGCTATTTTTTCTAGTAATTCATCAAAATTCAATGGCTTTTCTACAAATTCTTTCACACCGAGTCGTTTGGCTTCCACTTTATGTATGGCATTGGTATATACCCCGGTCATGACAATTAATGGGATCTCCCTTAACTGGGTATCTTCGTTAACGATTCTTAAAATATCAAAGCCGTGAAGACGGGGAAGAAGTAAATCCATCAGGACTAAATCGGGACTCTTCTCATGTATTGCTTTTAACCCGTTTTCACCGTCACGAATATGAATCGCATGGTAATTATGCTGCTCCAGATGAGATTTAATAAGCTTCCCCAGGTTGTCCTCATCTTCAATAATCACAATTTTTTTAATCATCAATACCTCACAATTAAAACACTTGGCTTGTTGTATCATTATAACATATAACATTTTTTCTACAAATAGATTTTTATCAATTTTTAAATTTTTTCAACATTGTCCAACACACCAAAAATCTATATGTTCTCTTGACATTTCGTGCAAAAGATAATACACTGTAAATTCAGGATAAGATATTAGAATCTGAAAATATAAAATAAGGATAGTGAAGGTAGTATTCATGGCAAAAAAGAAAGGAAAAAGACGAAGCATGCAACCGGATTACAAGAAAGAGATTAGTGACGAAAATTTTGAACAGTTGTTAGCAGAGTCCTTTAAGCCGGTGCGTTCAGTCGAGATTGGAGATGAGGTCGAGGCCACCGTCATCGGTGTTGACAGCGAATACGTTTACCTGGACCTAGGAACCCGGTTAGACGGCATGCTCAGAAGGTCTGATTTATCGGAAGGAGAAAATCAAAAACTGGCCGAAGGTCAGACCTTCACCGTATATGTAAACGGTAAAAAAAAAGGGACATGGCAGTGCTCCTTCCGATTAGGAAGCGGTGACACCAGTGGGGAGGATACCCAAAAGAGAGCAGTTTTAATGGCCCTGGAGGATGCATACAATCGTAACTTACCCGTTGAAGGAAAGGTGACTGAAGTCAGCAGGGGCGGTTTTGAAGTCCAGGTAATGGGTCTGAAAGCTTTTTGCCCCATGTCACAGATTGATAAGAAGTACTGCAAAAACCCAGATGAATATTTGAATCAGATCTACACCTTTGTGATTACTCGATTTGAAGAGGGAGACGAAAATATTGTGGTCAGTCGAAGGGAATACCTGCAGCATCAAGCGAAAAAGCGGGCTGAAGCGTTTTGGGAGAAGATAGAGGAGGGTCATGTATATAAGGGAACGGTCACGTCCATCCGGGATTTTGGTGTTTTTGTAGATATCGGTGGTATTGATGGACTTTTGCATATATCGGAAATCTCCTACGAGCGCATTGAAAATATCGAAGAAGTGCTGAAAGTGGGTCAGACACTGGATGTGGCTGTCAAAAACATTGACCGTAATAGGAGAAAAATCGCACTCAGCCTCAAGTCCCTGATGGATGATCCCTGGGTCGCTGCCGTCGAGAAACTTTCTGCCAAAGGGGAATTCAAGGGCAAAGTGGTTCGCATGAAAACTTTTGGTGCTTTTGTTCAACTCTTCCCCGGGGTGGAGGGGCTGGTTCATGTCTCCCGTCTCGGTACTGATCGCCGCCATCAGCACCCCAAAGAGGTGTTAAAAATTGGGGATATTGTCACCGTCCGGGTATTGGAGATCGATGAAGCCAACAGGAAAATCTCGCTGAGCATGGAAAAGGAGGAACCGGATCGTACTGAAGATTTAAAGCGTTTAAGAAAGGAACAAAATAGGAGAGTGAAATCTACACCCACTCATATGTCCAATCTTTTTGACAAAGCATTGAAGAAGGATAAGAAATAGGTTGAAAAAAAAAGGAATGTAATACAATATTATATTACAGATTATAGTTATGAGGAATTTGCAATGACAGATCGGAAGAGTAAGCGCATTAAGAAAAGGTTAATGGTCAATTTATATGGCGAAAACTTTGATGGTATGGGGCTGACCAACAATATATCTGAAAATGGAGTGTGCGTTTTATCAGAAATAACATTTCCGAGTAAAAAGGACGTCGTATTATCGATAGCAGTACTCGATGAAGTTTTTGAATTAAAAGGTGAAGTGGTATGGTGCAAAGGCTCGAAAAGTAAAGAAAATAATGTCCCCGAGGCGATTGGAATAAAAATCACCGAGGCCTCTGATGAATATTTGAAGTATGTAAAATACCTCAAACAAAAAACACCTGACAAGGATTCAAAGGATTAACGGTTAACCATTACGCCTTGTTGTCTTTTAATGATTTTACGGCCTGGACCACCATTGAAATGGAGACCCCCAACAACAAGAGTGCACAGAAAGATAATAAGAAGTTGTGTGCTCGTATATTTTTCCAGAGTAGGATTACCAGTGCACAGGTGGTCATAATATACATAAAATACATGGGAATACGGGTGAACCAGTTGGATGATTTCTTATTTCGCAGCCATATCGTTACGGCCAGCAAGGCTAAGGCAGCCAGTAGTTGATTGGCCGTGCCAAAAAGGGGCCAGATAGCCTTCCATTGGCCGGAAAGTGCCAGACCTCCGCCTGCTCCCACTGAGATAAGGGTACCGAAAAAACGATTGGTTAACCATTTTTTCTGCCTGCTGGCTTTTTTTCCTTCTACTTTTTCTTTAGGTGCAAAAAATTCCTGGAAACTGAGTCGGGCCAGGCGGGTACCGGTATCCAGGCTGGTGAGGGCAAAAGCCGAAACAGCCAGGGCAGCAAACGATATCCCTGTTTCCAGGGGCAGGCCCAGTGTTGCCAGGAAATTTCCAATCCCATCGGCAAAGAGTCCCACCGGACCTTTATCCGACAAAATTTGTTTATATTGTCCGCTTGTAAGAACAGCCACTGTAATAAGAGCAATCACTGCCAGCAAAGACTCGATCAACATCCCCCCATACCCGATGATTTTTGTATCTGTCTCCTTGTTTACCTGTTTCGATGTGGTACCGGAGGCCACCAGGGAATGAAAACCTGAAATAGCACCGCAGGCAACGGTTACAAATAATATTGGGAATAGGTAGCCGATCTCCTGCTTAAAGCCGCTGTAGGCTTCCAATTTAATGACAGGATTGGTGGCCAGGATACCCACAAACGCTCCGATGAGCAAGAAATATAGTAAAAAGGAGTTCAGGTAGTCGCGGGGCTGTAACAGGACCCACACCGGAGCGACAGAAGCAATAAAAATATAGCCCATTAAAATTAAAATCCAGACCGTCATGTTCAACTGCAGAGGGAACAATATCCCCACATATATACAGAGGAACAGTAAAACAATTCCCACCAGGGTAGAGATCACAAGGTTCATTTTCAGCTTGTAGATGCACATCCCGAAGATCAGGGCCAGTAGGATAAACAGGCCAGAAGCTGTGGCCACTTCTGGGCTGTCTTCAAAAGTTTTAGCCACGATGGAAAGGAATGCTGCCACTATCAATACCAATGCAGCCCAGGCAAAGATCAGGAAGAGCTTTTTCCCAAAAGCGCCTACTTGTTCCTCGATCACTTTACCAATGGATTGGGCTTTATGGCGGACTGAGGCAATTAGAGCAGAAAAGTCATGGACTGCTCCCATTAGGATTCCTCCAATGATTATCCAGAGGAAGACCGGCCCCCAGCCAAAAACCGCTGCAGCAATGGGTCCGATAATAGGGGCTGCGCCTGCAATAGAAGCGAAATGATGGCCCAGCAGCACCGCTGGTTTTGCAGGCACATAATCCACTCCATCATTCATCGTATGAGCCGGTGTCTCTCGGCTGTTGTCCAGGTTAAACTTTTTGGCCAGGAACCGGCCGTAGAAAAGATATCCCGCTAAAAAAAGAATCATTGACAATATCAATAAAATAAGACCACTCATTTTTTAACTCCTTTAAAGGTTGTATTTTTACACGAAATCGTACTATTTGTAAAGTCGGTATTTAAATTTTAAATACCTCATGGTGAGGTTGAGGAAGTCTCTACAACTCTTTTTAAATCCCTATAAATTTTGGTTCTCCGCCAGAATGTGTGGGTAATCAATTCTTAGGAGCCCGCACATAAATCTCCTCAACTTCACCAAAAAACGCCAATGTATTTTAGAGCGACTCCGCCCCTTACCGATATTAGTGAGTAATGAGCTAAATATGCCAGCAACTGAGATTTTAGTCACACATTCTTTTCTTTGCAGAATTTTTTATGTTACCCATAGTTTTTGGCGGAGAACCAAAATTTTTAAGTTTTCCGCGTGGCAGGGAGATTATAAGGAAGAAGAAATAAACGCATCAATTGAAAAAAGGTGGGGGAGTGCATGAAAAAACACCACCTTCCTCCATATTCTCAAATTCTTGTTCGGCACAAAATATATCTTGCTCACTTTTTTATATTTTCTTTGTACTTATTTCTATTAATAAAATCTATAATGATAGAGGTATCAACCAATACCATTCCTACTCTCTCTCATTTCATCCAGGTTTCCTTCCCAACAGCCAGAGCCTCCTAGACTTAAGAAATATTCAGTTTCCTCTGATAATTTTTTTTCGGTTTTCTTATCCAAGGGTAAGATAATCACTTCAACTTTTCTTTTTCTAAATTCTTCGGGAATATGGATGACAAGCTCTTCCGCGTCTATTTCTCTAACTTCTCTAATCATTTCCATTATAGCCTCCTCTAAGAAATGTTCCAATTATATATTATGAAATGATTTATTAATAATGTCAACTAAATCCCTGATTTCTTATCAAAAAAGTTATATTTTTATCTGGCACCTAAACCAGACAAAGCGGAATCAAAACGGGCTTGTCTGGAAATCACAAATTACAAATTCCTTCTCCGTAGCAGTAATTACTACTGCGAAGGATGAACCCAAATCACAATAGTACTCTGCGAAGTAGCCCTGCTACGTAGCACGAAACAAATTACAAATTCCAATAGCCATAATTACAAAAAGCTCTGACAGACTTTTATGAAACTTTTAATATTTAAATAGAATTTTAAAGAGGTCTTTTATGTTCATGTTTGTGATTTGTAATTTGTGGTTTGGAATTTGTTTGTAATTTGTATTTTGTGATTTGTAATTTTATTTTCTGCCATTTACTGGCAAAACTTTATTCTTAAGTTACAACTATGTCATCTTCCCTTAAAAGAAAACGATTGCAGATTAGTCTTTTCTATTTATACGTATGCGAACCAGGTAGTGTAAAAAACGTCCCAATATCCAGGCACCAAAAGCAATACCTGCAAACATGGCTGCAATACCTGCATAATCATCATTAAAATGCCAATTTTCATAAATCATTATTATAAAAAGATGAGAACCAAATATAAGAATATTGACTATAAAACCGATTAAAAGTGCGCCTCTCTTTTTTAACCAGAAAAAAGTCATGATTAGTATCCATAAAGGCATAATCACAGACCAGATAATAATGGCTTTATCTTCCAGCCAATATTCTTTATCCTCCAGTATCCATCCCCAGATATATAAGATAAGAATTCCAACAATATTAACAGGTAATAACCCTTTCCAACCAAAATCTTTTAATACCTTTAACAGGAGTTTTCTTTTTATCTTTTCCCCAGATATTATATCAAATTCAGTTCCACAGTAGTCACATTTATTAGATTCTTTTGATAGAGGAGCACCACATTGCGGACATTTTAAACTCAGATTTTTAATTTTTTTCATAAGCCATTGTTATTATACCAAAATCAATTTTTTTTTTAAATAAATCATATTCTAAATACAATAGTACAAAACAAACGATATATTAACAATAGGAAAACGGCCTTATAAATTACCGGCTTTGCCGTTAAGGAAATATTCTCGTGGGTGGTCTTGTTTTAGTTCGAAGGTAATGGAACCGTTACCTTTTTCGTCTGTTACTACGATTTTTTTGATGATTTTTATGATGGCATCGACTGCAGCCGGGGAGAGTATTTCTTCTGCCTTTAGTTTCTTAATGATTCCCTCGATATTGGAGATATTGACAATGGCTTTTCCAACAGGTGGGGCACCCATGACTTTAAACTGGAAATTCATCTCTGCGGATAATTCACCAAAATAGTGTTTGAGGGGAGAGAGAGAGGCTTTTATCACTGGTTTTGAACTTATAATAGCGGTTCCGAATTGAATACCCATCATCATCTGCTGTTGTTTTGCACTCTCTTGATCTGCGACTGCGCTGATTTCAATGCTTTTTTTTATGAGATCAAATAAGGTCTGTGCAAAGGCGGGATTTAAATTCGCTAAGGAAAAATTCATTTTCATTTCTTTTATGTTACCTGCCAATTCGATCTCTTTTTTATCGGGGATCGACAATTCCAGGTTTTCCAGGTCCCAGGTAAAGCCGTAAACAAAAGCGGATTTAGACTTTTCGGGTTTTACGAAATATGAAAAACTTGTTTTTTCAATGAAACCGCCGCCCAGTTCTTTCGAGTTTTCTTTCACTGTGACTTTGAAACCGTTGCAGTTGGCTTTGATATCGAAAACAGCCATGCCCTGTTCAAGGATTTTTTTGAAATCCGGGGAGGGGGCGTCTTTTTTGTAGAATGCGGTGAAAATCTCCTGCCCAACGATATGGCTCCCTTCTATTTTCTCTGCTGCCAGGGAGACCGCTATCATTTTCTTTTCCACAATGGGAAACGTTAAATCATACGTCATGTTTTCAAGTTCCCACTCCACAGACGGGTTATCCTTGATAATCAGTGCCATCATCTCCAGGTAATCTTTTGTTTTGGGTTCCAGTATGGCTGAGATATTAAAGTTTTTGAAGGTGACATTCCCCAGCGACATTTCCAGGTTCATCCGGAAAGCAGGTGGAGTTTCACCCATGGTTTTTGATTCTTTTATCATCTCTGCCCAATCCCATTTGAAGGTCATGCCTTTCATTGATACAGCTTCAAGATATTTTTCTTTGGGTCCAAAGATATAGGAGATTTCGTCAGCCGTGAAGGGTATTTTTTTTTCCTTGATATTCTCCCCGAAAGCAAAGGTTTTATAGATAGAGGTATCAAAGGTCATCGCGGGTTTTTTGAATGTAATGTGGAAACGATTGTTACCTTTGGGTTTCACCACGATATTTTCCGGTTCGACTTTCATTTGAAAGCCGAGGGGTGATTGGTTGAAAGCCGCAATTAGTTGATTGGCGGCATCGATGTCATCTTGATCATGGTCTTTGCCGCAAAAGCACACAATCAGTGTCAGGGAAAGGATTCCTATCATTAAAATAGTGAAATAAATGTTTTTTTTCATATTCGTTCCTCCTTTTTTATCGCTACTTAGAATGTAACATTTTGAAAAAAATTTGTCAACGGCCTGCCCCTGGAACCCAATGTCTTTTATTTAAAACAAATTTCTTTGCATTTTTTTGAAGGATTCAATCTCTCTTTTAACGATCTTCTCGTCGCCTGTTAATTCTCCTAATAAGAGGGGAGATTCGGGGTTATGCAAAGCAATGTTTTGCCTCACGATTCGGGCATCGGAATTGGCATAACAATACAAACAGATATGGTTGCATGTATTGTAAGCCCCGATGTCGATGCTTTCAACACAGGAGCAGGTTTTACGCTGGTGACTGTCTTTTTTAACCTCCAATTGGTAACCGCAAATTCGGCTAATCAAGTCATCATCAATGCATTTCCCATGATCAATGCCGATGCCGGAAAGATCGATCTCCTCCGCACAGCTCACCATCTCAATATGGTATCTCTTTGCTACCTGGTTTAACTTCTCTGCCAGGGAGAACATCTCACGATGATTCAATTCTTTTATGTTAAACCCCTTGAGATTTCGTTCACATTTTTTGTACATGTCCAGGAAACTGATAATACATCTATCGGTATGGGAGTGGAGCTTTTGGGCAATAGAATCGAAATGGCGTTGGTGATAGTTTTCTTCGATGGTATCACTGATCAATATCGGATCATATCTCCAGATCACGCGTTCCTTACCGATTCTTTGTGATAGTTCGATAAAGGTATTGATAATTTTGTCTTTTTTTGGTAATCGTTTTTCCAGGTCACGGCCGTAGGACGTAATGGTAAACAGGAAATAATAATGATATCCCTCCAGTTGGTCCAATTTTTTCATCATGTCCTGGGGATTTTTGGTCCAGAAAACAATGCAGTCAATAAGCTTCGGGTTTAAATCGATTTTGCTGACCAATTGAGGATTCATGGGATTTCGTACCAAAACAAAGCCCTGCGTTAAGCGATTAAAAAACCACTGGCTGTAAAAGGCAGGTACATCGGTTCGTCGACTGGCAGATATGATCATCTTTTCTTCTCTATTTTTTAGCCACGGATCAACACGGACTTTCACGGGTCGTTAATTATATTTATCCGCGTTTCTCATGCTACGTAGCGAAGCTACTTCGCAGAGTAGCAATCTGCGTTCATCCGCGGCTAATGTTTTTATTTAAATAAGAAAGGTCACAGGTGCTAAACGGTTCCCTCTTCCGGTTCTTCAAATAGCAGATAACCAGCGATGTGCCGTTACGATGGATATGTAATTGTTCCCGTTCTTTATTTTTTTATAAATCCCTTCCTTGTTCACCAATTGTACTGCCGGAACATCCAATATCTGCTGAAAATAGTATAAATTTCTTGATGGAGTATCCAGGGAGGCTTTCGCCTCGATAAGTAAAAAAGGTTGATTATTTTCCGTAACCAGGAAATCAACTTCCAACTTCTCTTTATTCCGGATATAATGAAGAGAAAATCTTCCCGCCCCCAATTCATTCCAAAAAAAAATCAAACGTTTCAGTTCTATTGCCAACATATTCTCAAAACGTACCCCCTCATCCGGGATTTCCGCGTAGTTATATAAATACCATTTTTTTTCTTTTAAAATAGCCCGGGAAATTTTTGCTGTCCAGGGGGGAACCTTGAAAACCATGAATACCTTTTCAAGCAAAGACAACCAGCTTTTTACACTGTCGAAAGATACCTGCAAATTCTGTGCAACTGAATTTATCGAAAAGGGGCTACCCACTTTTGACGGTAATATTGAATAAAGCAATTCTATGCTATCGATATTTTTTACATCTGAAAAATTCCGTATTTCCTCTCGAATCACTTGGTTAATATAAGACTGGGTCCAAAGATTATAAAAGTCATCGCTTCCTTTTACAAAAGGTTCGGGAAAACCTCCCACTTTGAATAATATCTCCCAAATTGAAGCACTTTCTTTATCATTAGTCGGATCGATTCCCTTTAACCAATCTGAAGAATTTTTCGGTATTACCTTCTCCTCCTTTTTTATTAACTCCGAGAGTGTGAAAGGAAAGAGATGAAACATAAAATACCGGCCTGCTAATGAATCTCCTCCTTTTCGAAAAACATCCAGGCGACCGCTTCCTGTTACAAGGAATTCATATTCTCCTGCAAATTCATCATATAAGCCTTTCAGATAGTTTTTCCAATTTTTGTATTTATGGATTTCATCAAAAATCACCAGGGGAGTTGATTCATCCACCCGGTTTATTTCTTCCTGGAAAAACGTAGGGTTTTGTATTATTTTCTTTTTATGTGCAATAATATCCCAATTAAAATATAAGCTATTTTTAAATCGCTTTTGTATTTGTTCGGATAGAGTGGTCTTTCCTGCCTGGCGGGGACCTGTCATGAACACCATTGATTTGTTCGCGGATAATTTCTGCCATAATTTAAGATAATCATATCGTTCAATCATATTACCATTTTACACCTTAACCGGAAAAAGTCAAGACTTTTTCCCAGTGGACCCTGAAAAAAGAAAAGGCACAAGCAATCAGGGAGAGAAAAAGGGGACGAAGAAAAACGGAACAGATGCCAAAGGCACTTTCATTCATCATTCTTCATTTTTTTCTACCCCCTCTTGAATTCTTTTCTTGTATATGGTATTCAATATTTTTAAAAAGTGAAAGTGCGAAACCTTTGTGAAAAGGGAATCGCAAGGACACTGTTATAAAACAAAGTGAAAATGGGAATGCGTGTTTCCATTGGCCAGGGGTGCAGCCGGGTTGGCCGGCCACCCAAAGGCGGAAGCTTGCCCGGATTTAATAAGGTCAAAAATTCTATTGATTATAAAGAGTTATTATGAAAAAGCAAAATTTTTTCCAACTTACATTAATTTTATTTATACTATATTCTACACCCTCCTTAAACTTTTTTGCACAGTATACACAGTATAAAACAACTCCCATAAATATTGGTATAAAAATAAAATTTAATTCAAATGTTTTAAATGAAGAAAGAGAAATATTTATATCATTACCTCAGGATTACAAAGATCAGGAAAAAAAATATCCGGTTCTCTATCTTTTGGATGGAGATTTGAATTTTAATTATACAGCAAGTATCGTTCGTTTTTTATCTGACTTTTCAGGGAAGATGCCTGAAACGATTGTAATAGGTATTCCACATAAAGATAGGCTTAAGGATCTTTCATATAGCAAAGCTAAATTTATTAATCATATCTGTGGGGCAAAGAACTTTTTTAAGTTCATTGAATCTGAGTTAATTCCATTTATTGATTCAAATTATAGAACTTATAATTACAGGATACTTTTCGGTCATTCTTTAGGTGCACATTTTACTCTTAATACTCTTGTAAGAAAACCTGAAGTTTTTAATGCATATTTTGCTGTAGGTCCATGTTTTTTTATGAATCCTAAATTACTTCCATTTTTACAGAATAAATTTGAAAATATTCCAAGCATGAATCAATTTTTATATGTAGCAAAAGAAAATTATCTATCAGAAGAAGATGGGAAAGAGTATGAAAAGTTTAAAGATTTATTAAAGAAAGCTCCGGAAGGTCTAAAATGGGAAATACAATCTTTTAATGACGAGAATCATCAATCAATAGGGCCAATCAGTTTAATATCAGCCCTTAAATCTCTATTCCCTGATTATGAAATTCCAAGGGAATTATTTGTTAATAAAGATGCTAATGGTATTATAGAATATCTGGAAAGATTAAGCAAAAATTATGGTTTCAAAGTAATACATGGGGAAAACACAATTAATGAAATTGGATTTATTTTTATTGGAAAAAAAGATTATAAAAGAGCAATAGAAATATTCAAAATAAATGTTGAGAATTACCCCAAATCATACAATGTGTATGATAGGCTAGCAGAAGCTTATAGGCTATATGGTGATAAAAATCGAGCTGTTAAAAACTATGAAAAATCTCTTAAAATAAATCCTAAAAATGAAAATGCAAAAAGAAGATTAAGGGAATTAAAAAAAAAGAAATGAGTTAGAAAAGGAAGAAGGCAAAGAGGAAGTTTATTATGACTATGCAATTAAAGGATATATGGATTGAGCTTGCTTCCAATTATTTGGCTGACTCTGATAGGATTGATGAATTCAAAGAACGATTTGAAAAGCAAGCAAGAGATAACATGGAAAAAGAATTAAAGAAGCTTTAGGAGGAATAAAATGAAAAATCAAATCTATTTTTCCTTATTGATTCTATTGTTTTGTAATTTTGTCTTTTCAGCAAAGATAGTAAAACTTCCACAACTAATTAATCCCAATTATATAACAATGGATCAAAATCAGCTTTATATTAGTGAAGGAGCGACCATTTTTATTTATTCCTTAAAGAATTTTGATTTGATAAAAAAGTTTGGAAAAAAAGGTGAGGGTCCGGGAGAGTTTATGGTTAATCTTTATACGGGTGCTATATTGCTGGATGTCCATTCTGACAATATTATTGCCAATACCAGGCGGAAGGTATCTGTTTTTTCAAAAAAAGGTGAATTTAAAAAAGATATCAGGTCAAAATATATAATAGGACCTTTTTTAATGCTTGGTGATAAGTTTGTGGGTTTAAATTTATCACGAAAGAATAATCAGAGGTATTTTACTATTAACCTGTGTGATTCTAGCTTAAATAAGATTAAGGAAATTCATAAGCAAATAAACCTTGTTTATAAAGGGAGTCCCTTTGGTCGTCCCCCTTCTTTTTTTGTTTGCGACAATAAAATTATAACCGAAGGCCTGAAAAATGGGGAGATATATATTTTTGATAATCAAGGAAAAGAATTGTTATCTATAGAACCAAAATATGAAAAAATCATATTGAATAAAAATCATAAAGACAAAATCTTAAATATATTTAAGATTGATCCAAGGACAAGGCAATTCTTCGACATGATAAAAAAATCACTAATATTTCCAGAATATTTTCCAGATATAAGACAGTTTTTTGCTGCTGATAAAAAAATCTATATATTAACATATAAAGTAAAGGGAGATAAAAGTGAACTTTTGACATTTGATATAAATGGAAAATTTCTGAAAACATTTTTTGTTAAGATTCGAGAAATGAATCGTTTGGAGTTATATCCATTTACAATTAAACATGATAAGATTTATCAATTAATAGAAAATGATGATGAAGAAGTGTGGGAATTGTTTATTCTTGATATTAAATGAATTTTTCATTTCTAGCCTGGTTCGTCATCCCTTTTTGATTAATAGACTTATTGATTACTCTGGAATCGATGAAGAATAACTCATGAACATTTACGAAAAAATACCAAAAATTGAACTTCATTTGCATTTAGAAGGTGCAATCCCATTAGACGCATTGTGGGAGTTGATAAAAAAATATGGTGGCGACCCGTCGGTACCTACTTTTGATCAGCTTAAGGATAAATTTATATATAAAGATTTTAACCAGTTTATTCAAACCTGGTCCTGGAAAAATCAATTTCTAAAAGAATATGATGATTTTACCTTCATTACTGAAAAAGTGCTCGATGATCTCAAAAAGCAAAATATAAAGTATTCTGAGATTTTTATATCCCCTTCTCTTTTCAAAAAATTTGGTTTAAAAACGCAAAATATTGTAGAGTCCATTTATAAAGGTATTAGCAGCGTTAAAGACATAAACATTCATTTGATTGTTGACCTGGTTAGAGATTATGGCCCAATAAATGAATTGAAAACTCTATATGAGATAAATGAAGTAAAAAATTGTGGTATCATCGGAATTGGAATTGGAGGTTCTGAAAATCAATTTCCCCCCGAACCTTTTTCTGATCTCTATGAGAAAGCAAGAGATTTTGGTTTTAGAACAAATGCCCATGCTGGAGAAGCGTCTGGTCCTGAGAGCATATGGGGTGCCATTCGTTCCTTAAACGTTGACAGAATTGGACATGGGACCAGGGCTTGTGAAGATCCTGAACTATTGGAATATTTATCTGAACACAAAATACCTTTGGAATTATGTCCTATATCAAATTTAAGAACCAGAGTAATAGATGATTTTTCTGAATTTCCCATTAAAACATTTATGAAGTATGGAATTCCATTCTCTATAAATACAGATGATCCAAAGATGTTTGGAAATTCATTGTCTGATGAATATGTAATGCTTGAAACACATTTTAATTTTTCTAAGAATGAAATGATTGATATAATCATTAATTCGATACACACCTCATGGCTTGAACATGGAGAAAAAGAATTACTTGTTGATCAGTTTAAAAAAGAAATGAAACGTTTATGACACGTATCTATTTAATGTTTAAATTTTTATAACAATGTTTTATAAACAAAGGAAAATATTAGAAACATCTATTTCTAAAGCAGATGCTATTCATGCATTAAGTGAGAATCTAGATCCTCCGAGAATCTTTCCAATTATATTTTTTAAGAATAGGAAAAAATTTCATGGACGAATTAAAGAAGATAGTACTTTTGAAATGCAACAAAACATGTATTTTTTTTATGATTTTTTAAAACCATATTTAATTGGAAAATTTAAGGAAGAAGGAGAGCGAACAATCATTGAATTAACTTTTAACACAGAACCTTTTTACAAAGTATCTATATTTCTCATTCTAATCCTATTAATATTAGATTTTTTTGACCCAAAAAATCCATATGCTTTAGAGTTTATTCTATTTTTACTTATTCTCTTTTTTCCTCTGTTACTTTTAACAAAAAAATTATTTAATTATAGGTGTAATAAATCGATAAAGTTCCTAAAAGAAATATTACATGCAAAAGAAATACAACATTAGAACTTTTAAGATAAAGAGAAAAATAAGAGAAAAAGGGACAGGCGCCAAAAGTATAAAAATAAATAAAAAAAATAGGGCTCACGCAATTACGAATACACAGAAGGGCACAGAACTTTTTTTGTCATAATCTCCTATTATTTTTTCTATGTTTTTCTGTGTGTTCTGTGGGCTCTTATTAAAAAGGAGGAAAAAATGACTGAACCAACATGCCCAAAATGTGAGGGCCATTATTTTAAAAAAAAATACTTCGATGGTGTATACATCGTATATTGCGATAAATGTGGACATATTATTGGTTGTGTTACGATTAGCTAGCAAAAAAACGGCGAGGACCTTCTAAGATCGAAAAGAAGGACAAAAAAAGAAAATAGTGACAGGCAAATAAAATGAATATTGAGTACATTCACACCAATATCATTAGTGAAGATTGGAAAAAATTAGCACAGTTCTACATTGACGTATTGAAATGCACACCGGTACCACCCGAACGCTCGCTCTCCGGGGACTGGCTCGATAAGGGTACCGGAGTTAAAAATGCAGAAATAAACGGAATACACTTAAGGCTACCCGGTGTTGGCGAGGATGGACCGACTCTGGAGATTTTTCAATATACAAAAATGGAAGAAAAAACAGAACCCACCGCCAATAGAAAAGGATTGGGGCACATCGCCTTTAGAGTTGAGAATATCCATGAGGTATATAACAAAATAATTGAACATGGGGGCAGCAGCCTGGGTGAAATCGTAAATAAGCATATAGAAGGAATAGGTACGATAACCTTTGTTTATGCAAAAGACCCTGAAGGTAATATTATTGAATTACAAAAATAGACTTAGCTTAGTCGCCCATTTAGAAATTAACATATTTTGAATTAATAAAGGAGGTTCCTGTGAGATATTTTCATCTGGCACCGGAAAAAGATTTGACTTCAATATATAATAATGGAATTACTGCGGATAATAAAGGGGAAATTAATATTATTGTCCTTAGAGAAGATTTTTTAATGGATAAATTTATCTTTGATATTTATGCCTATGAAGTATTGGGATTGGACATCTACTGCTTGTTTCAAATTTTATCCGAGGGCCTCAACAGTGAGCTCCTGGATAGCCACATAGACCACCTATTTTCAGATTATTTTAAGATTTTAAAACAGGATACCATTAAAAAGAGATATATCACACCCTATCAATCGGAACTCAAATATGAAGGAATGGGATTGGTGGAGGGTGTGTTCCCTGTAGAAAGCCAGGAGAAATTCACTCCTGATTACAAACAAAAAATACTGCAATATCTAAAAGCATTGGAGTATTAAACCAATATAAAATCCATTATTTTGGTGTTCAGGCCATCAACTGGGCACTTCCGGCTCTTCGTCTAAAATTTCATATACCTTATAAGGTTTCCGATTTTTGTATTTCTTTAATATGGATTTGTAGCGCTCCAAATCAAATGGGACGTGGTACTTTAGAACACTGTAAAGCAAATACGCAAAAACCGCTCCTATCATATGTATGGTTTCGTGGTGAGAACATTTTTTTTTGCGCATCGCATTATAGAATTGATAGACTTCAATCGGGTCCCTATCTTTAAGCTGATTCTCTACGACTGAATGCATCGTGATATGCATAAAGGGATTTTCTTCAGTTTCCGGATCGAACTCTCTGTCACCCATAAGATCAGCATTCTCAAATTCGTTAAAGTATTCATCTTCATGCTCTAACATCACTTTCATTATAGACTTTTCTTCATCTGTTACGTCTTTCATGTCGTTTTTTTTGGCTTTTATCCATAAGTCACGGAAATGTTCGCGATTCATCCCCCTTAACGCTTTAATTATGTCATCATCCATACTTCTAACTCCTTTCATGAATTTTTAAAACACACATTCGACTCAATATCTATTTTATAAATTCACACTATAAATTATTTTAAAAAAAAATGCAACAAAGAACAAGGATAGTAATGATGAATGAAAAAATAAAACGATTTGGAAAGGAGCAGGGTATGGCTGAACGTAGTATATGTATGATAGATACACACACGCATCTTTGTGATCCGGTGTTTGATCCGGATCGAGAAGCAGTGCTTTTGCGCGCCGAGGCAGCAGGTGTATGTGCTGTTATCATTGTTGCAGAGAATCTCTCTGATGCTGAACGAAATTTGGAACTGGCAGCAAAGTACCCTCAATTAAAAGCGGCAGGAGGGCTCTATCCCACATGCCTGGAATTGGAAACAATGGAAGCAATGATTTCTTTTATTCGCAGGGAACGGGAAAAATTAGCAGCCATTGGTGAAGTGGGACTCGATTTTTGGGTGGTGAAAGAGGATCCCAAAAAAGAACTTCAACAAGAGATTTTTGGACGGTTTATCGATTTATCTTTGGACCTGGATTTGCCGTTGAATGTCCATTCTCGCTCGGCGGGTCGCCATGCGGTTGCCATGCTTTTGGAACGGGGTGCACGGAAGGTCCAGCTTCATGCGTTTGATGGAAAGGCAGCAGCAGCGCTTCCTGCTGTAGAAGCAGGCTTCTTTTTTTCGGTTCCCCCTTCAATTGTCCATTCACGACAAAAACAGAAACTGGTGAAGCAATTGCCTCTCTCCTCTCTATTGATTGAAACAGACAGTCCCGTACTGGGTCCTGTTCCAGGTGAGCGCAACGAACCGGCCAATGCCGCTTTAGTGGTTACAGCCATTGCAGAATTAAAAAATATAGATAGACGGGAGGTGTTGGAGGCAACCTTTCAAAACACCTACCGGTTGTATGGATTTCAAGATTGAACTGTAAAATCAGTCGAAACAGGAAAATCCGGAACGGTTGTTTTTCTAATCTTTCTTCTCGATTTTCTGCAGGTTCTGGGTTTTTCCTTCACTATTTTTAAAAACAAGGGTGCGGTAGGGGAAGGGAATTTCAATGCCCTCTTTATCGAAGCGTTCTTTCACACTTTTATTCAGATCGCAGCCCATAATATACGCTTTTTTAGGGTTTTCTGCCCATATATAAGCCCTTAAATTAACGGAAGATTCGCCAAAACCAATCACCCTTACTTTTAATGGTTCTTCGTTGCTGGCCATCTCCTCCTGGGTGCGGTTATCCAGGAATTCAGGATGTTTCATCACTTCTTCCTTAATGATTTGAATAGCTTTGTTTACATCTGAATCATAGCTGATGCCCATGTCAAAGTACTTAACGACTTTACTTTCAATGATATTTTCATTCTCCACTATTTCCGAACTGATTACCGAATTGGGTATAATAATTCGTTTGTTCTCAAAGGTTCGAATCACGGTATGGCGAAGGGTGATATCTTCAACAATACCGTAAAAGCCTTTACCCTCCAATCTGAGTCGGTCCCCGATGCGAAAGGGTTTAAAAAGAGCAATGAAAATCCCACTTACGATATTGGAAAAAGCCTGCTGCGAAGCAAAACCAATAACAACTGCCAGGACACCAGAACCGGCAAGAATGGATGTACCCAAACCCCTGAGAGCGGGAATCGAATAGAGGGCCAATAAAATCCCGATAAAATAAATAATCCCACTGAGAAAATGGGATAAAAATTTGTACTGGGTGGGATCCATTTTTATAAAATGGTCTTTTTTTGACATGGTTTTTTTTAGCAGTTTTGCAAAAATAATGGTTAAAATGAGTATAACCAAAACCACCCCTGCCCGGATTCCTATTTCTATTAGTAATTCTTTATTTATTTTTTCAAACATTGGATTCCCCGTTTTCAAATCATAACCATTTTTTCCGTTTAAAGTAGACAACCATAACAGTTACCAAAACTGCCATAACTCCCCATATGAAGAAATAACCCATTTTCCATTTGAGTTCCGGCATGAATTCAAAATTCATGCCATATATACCGGCAATAAACGTAAGGGGGATAAAGATTGTCGCAATAATGGTTAGGACTTTCATTACCTCATTCATCTTGTTGCTGACACTGGAGAGGTAGAGATCCTGGAGGCCGGAGACCATATCCCGGTAAGTATCAGCCGTTTCGATCACCTGGATGGTGTGATCGTAAACATCCCGCAGGAATATATTCGTGTTTTCTTCAATTAATTTCGATTCGCTTTTCAATAGACCGTTAATTAATTCCCTCAGGGGCCAGACCGCACGTCTCAGGAATATCATTTCCCGTTTCAATTTATGGACAATATGCAGGATTTTAGGCTCGGGTTTTTCCAGCAGGCGGTCTTCCAGGCCTTCGATCTCTTCACCCAGGGCTTCCAGTACCAGGAAATAGTTATCCACCACTGCATCCATCAGGGCATAAAGGAGGTAGTCCGCACCTTTTTTGCGAATTTTTCCCCTGGTATTTTTCAGGCGTTCCCGGATGGGATTGAACACATCTCCTTCCTGTTCCTGGAACGTGACCACGAAATTGGCACCCAGGATAAAACTCACATGCTCGGATTTGACCTCCTGCTCGGTGTTGTCATAATAAAGCATCTTTAATACAATAAAGAGATAGTGTCCCAGGTCTTCCTGTTTTGGTCGGTGAGAGGTGTTGAGGATATCTTCCATTATCAGGGGGTGGAGGTCGAAGTTAATACCGATTTTCTCAATGGTTTGCACGTCATGGATACCGCTTACATTTATCCAGCTTACGCCTTTGAAATCTTTTTCAGAAAGGTACTCAAAGGGGTCATCCATTTCTTTCTCTTCAAATAACGTTTCATTGAAGCGGATCAGATCAATTTTAACGGATTCGGTTTTTTTCTCTCCTACATGAATCAGTGCCCCCGGTGGTTTGGCCACTTTATGGGACATTCGTTTGGTAAATCTCAGCCGTTTCTTTTTTATTTTTGCTTTCATTTTATTCTCCAAAAGTTGCATGATGAATTCCTCCTCGCTTCTAATTTTCTTACAAAACAAAAAAAAAAGCAACCCATTTTCTTGACAAATAAAGGATTTTGTAATAACTTGAAATATGTTAGAAAAAGAGATCCAGAAGGTCGATATAAAACTGGGTATTCCTATGGCCTTCTCAAAAAATACAAATCTGTTTTATGAGCTCCCTGATGGCACCATATCCCAGGAAAATTCCTTTGGGGAGGATTTGAACGTGTATCGGGAAGGGGATCAGGATACTTTTGCCATATGATCATTCCATTTGTGTTACTTGCAGTGGGTTTGGCGCTGGTGGTAAAGGGAGCGGATTTCCTGGTAAACGGTGCCTCTTCACTGGCCAAACGTTTGGCTGTCCCGGAGATCGTTATCGGGCTGACCATTGTGGCCTTCGGCACTTCCGCACCGGAATTGGTGGTCAATGTGTTTTCCAGTATTGCTCACAAGAGTGAATTGGTACTGGGCAATGTCATCGGCAGCAACATCTTTAACACTCTTTTGATATTGGGAATAGTCGGTTTGATTTATCCCATGAAGGTACAGAGAAACTCTGTGCGCAAGGAAATTCCTTTCTCCTTGCTGGCGGGTATGGTTTTCTTTTTCCTGGCCAACGACCACCTCTTTTTTAAATCCTCAGCCGCTGCCAACCGGGTCTCGCGCCTGGACGGTATCATACTACTGGTGTTGTTCGGTGTTTTTATCTATTATACTTTCGGGCTATCAAAGGTAAAATCCGTGGGTTCCGATGAGATCAAATCGTATTCCGCGGTGAAGACCTGGGTGTTTATCCTCCTGGGGTTTGCCGGGCTTTTCCTGGGGGGGAAACTGGTGGTGGACAATGCCGTTGTTATTGCCCGGAAACTGCAAGTGAGTGAGAAATTGATCGGTTTGACCATCGTCTCCGTGGGGACGTCGCTGCCAGAACTGGCCACGTCAGCGGTGGCGGCCCTAAAAAAACGATGCGACCTGGCAGTGGGCAATGTAGTGGGCTCCAATATCTTTAATATCCTTTTGATTTTGGGGGTCAGCGCAGGCATCTCTCCGGTACGGTACGCCGTGGTTTTCAATGTCGATCTTTTTATTTTCGGCCTGGGCACCCTATTGCTCTTTACGGCCATGTTTACCGGTAAAACCCGGAAACTGGACCGGTGGGAGGCGCTGGTCCTGTTAATCACTTATATTGGTTATATGGTTTATATCGTATTGCGAGAATGATCGATCATTAAAAAAAACTCACCCATCAGAACTTGTAATTGATCCCTGCAATGAGGACTGCATCATTCTTCTTGATTTCATCTTTTGGAGGTTTTGAATCATACGTGTTTACAAAAGAAAAAGAGAGCGCCCATTTTTTAGAAATAGCAGCTGCCAGGCCCACTTCAAAACGAATAAAAAATTCCTCCATCTTTGACAGGCTGGAAATAAATTCAGCCATTTGATTCAATTCAGTGGTGGCAGTGATTTTCCAGGTCAATTGGTCACCTACCTTCACCCCCGTAAAACTTTCATTACCACTCGTACTTCTATAATTGGTGATAACCTGGGTTAATCCTCCGTATAGGGTGAAACCAAAGGACTTTAATTCCACCAGTTTATAACCCAGCCCGGCACCCGGTATGAGCCTGTAGTTGTAAGCCTTAAAAATATCTCTTAGAACCTGGAACTCGTAATAGGAGTAGAACCGTTTGCTATTAAGCCAGTTCAAGCGTGTGGTAAATCCCATGGATTCGGCGGATTTTTTATTTTTTTCCTGGTTATAGAGGTAAAAGCCGGAATTGAGCCATTCCAGTTTATCGCTAAATTTTTTTTTCAAGCCAAAAGAGAGCGTAACACTCAGGGTTTCGGAATTTCCCCTGGTCATTGCAAATCCCAGGCTCATATCTCCCGACCATTTTTTCTTTTTGGGTTCGATTTCCCGGGGAAAACAAAATGAAACCAGGATAACAAGTAAAAGTAAGTAAGTCTTCAAAATATTCATTTTTCTACTCCGTGTTCTATGGATTTATTTATATTTTCAGCAAATCGTTCCGGTTTTTTCACCATACGGCTCATCGGATGATCAGGAAGACCAATATAAGGAAGAGCAGTGTCCATATGATAATCGCCATATAGGTGGAGCGTTTGGCTTTTTGGGCTTCCCACCATGTTCTTGGGCGGATTCCCTGGATAAGAAACGTTGACACACCGGCAAGATTAATGCAGATCAAATTGGCTGTGAACAATAGGAATGCATTAATAGCAATGCTGGGATGACCGCTTCCCATTAACAGTCCGAAATTCACCAGTGGGGGCAGGAGTGCCACTGCCACCATGACACCAATGAGTGAGGTAGACACCCCTGTGGTATAGGCCAGGACTCCGGCAGTGCCAGAACCCAGGGCCAATACCAGGTCGGCCAGGTCCACCTGTGTGCGCGAGGCGATTTCCCTTGAATCCGGGTTAACCGGTAAAAGTACCCCGATGAGCAGTGACAGGATAACGGCAATCATAATCCCTGACAACAGTGTTTTTATCGAATGTTTGACCAGGGAGTAATCAGCCAATGTAGTGGCCAGGGAGAGGGCCACATTAGGGCCCAGGAGCGGTGCAATCACCATTGCACCAATGATGATGGCCACACTATCTTTTAACAAACCGATGGAAGCCACGATGGATGAGATAATCACTGCCACCACGAAAATCCAGGTTAATTTTGATGAGTTAATGATATCGGCATATAACTCCTCGCGGCTGATGCGTACTGTTTTTCCCGGTTGTTTCTGTTTAGTGGTTTCTGCTTTCTCTTTTTCTTGTTCCTCGGTGGGGGGCTGCGGCATAACTGCCTCCACAGGCAATACAATGATCTTAAATCCTTCAACACTGGAAAAATGCTGCTGCAGCATATCCGAAAGCGCTTCTACCTTTTCCGTTTCCATCAATATTCTCACCAGGTATTTCTCCTGTGATATCCGGTCATACCACAAATCCTTGAGCGAACAGCTGGATAATAGTTCCAATGTCTTTTCCTTTTGCTCCACCGGTATAATCACTTCAATCAAACGTTCTTGCATTGTCTACCTCCAGCATCAAAGCATTGAATTATTCTTCGTGTATTATAATTGCGGCGGTTTGTCCATTTCGTCAAAAATCTCCTCCCGGAGGATCTCCTCCAGGACATCTTCCAATGAAACAATACCGATGAATTTTTTATCTTTGTTAAAAATCAATCCCAGGTGCATTTTCCGTTGGATAAACATATTCATCAGGCTGTCCAATTTTATATATTCCGGTATGATGATGAGGTTTTCTTTATGGACGAATTCCCACACGGTTCGGTTCTCGTCCCCTTTTATACCAATCAATTCCTTTGCCATTAGAATTCCCATTCGCAATGGGTCCGATTCCATGTATACGGGGATCCGTGAGAATCCCCTTTCCTTGATCTCGGATAACAGGTGCGAATCCATGAGGCGCTCGCCTTGCAGGCAGTAAACGTGTGACCTGGGGGTATAAATGTTTTCCGCGGTTTTGTCGGAGAATGAAAGGGCGCCCAGGCTGATTCGTTCTTCGTCGCTGTCGATGGGGGACTCCGGGGAATCTTCGTGGAATTTGATGATTTCCATAATTTCTTGCTTGCTCCAGAGCACCGCTGATTCCTTTCCTAAAATTTTATCCAGCAGCCAAGCCAGGGGCCAACTGACCGGGAATAGGAGGACCATAAAAACTCGTACCAACCAAACCGTTTTAGCTCCAAGAGTAAGGGCATGCCTTGAAAATACCGCCTGGGGAAATATCTCTCCAAAGACAACGATCAAACCCGTGGAAATGATGCCGGCAATCACCCCTTTTGCAATGCTTCCCAGGAAGATGGCAATGGCCGAGTTAACCGCCACGTTCCCCAGAAGCAATGTACATAAAAGCAGGCTGCTTTTTTCCCTTACAGTATATATCTTCTGAGCCCTTACATCTCCCAACTTGATTTTTCTTTCTAAAGCAGTTACATTCAAGCTGAACATTCCCAGGGTTAATCCTGAGAATGTTCCTGAGAGAGTGACAAGAATGATGACGATCGCGTAATTCATACTTCCTCCCTTTAGGCCACAGTGGAGTCGCCTTATTATTAAAACATCATGATTTGGTTTTTGTGGTTTTTTCTTTTGTTCGTTCTCCTATACTTTTTAAGATCGCACCCACCAAAATCCCGATGATAAACACCATCAATACGACTAATGCTCTTGAGATAGAAATGGTCCAGAATAGAAAGTCGATCTCGACGATTTCCGTATTTTGAAGGATAAAAATCACCACTAAAATACCGATAACCAATCCTAAAACAAATGTAAATTTCATGAGAATGCCTCCTTTTTAATTATCCTTTGCTTTAATAACATATGAAAAGGTCAAAGTCAACAACCACCTGCTAGCCGGTAAAACATATTCTATATCTCGTTGGAACGGTATTGAAATACGTTTGCCTTTTCTATATAATAGTATTTTAATTTTAATCTGAAAAGAAAATGAATAAAATTGCGGATTGGATCCAGGAATTTACAGGTTTAAGCCCTCAAATGCAAAGCCGGATTTTTACTTCCTTGATCATCATTATTCTCCTCTGGTTGATCCGCACCATTGTGGTCCGCATTGTCTGGCGTAAGACAGAAGACCCTTATATCCGCTATCGCTGGCGAAAAAGCACCATATATGTGACGGTCGTCCTTGGTCTTTTAATTGTTGGCCGGATATGGTTTGCTGGCATCCAACCCATTGCCACTTTCCTGGGCTTACTGACCGCCGGACTGGCCATTGCCCTCCAGGACCTGGTCAAGAGTGTGGCCGGTTGGATTTTTATCATGTGGCGGAAGCCGTTTAGTATTGGTGACCGCATCCAGGTGGGCAGCCATGCCGGGGATGTGATCGATATCCGGCTTTTTAAGTTCTCCCTGGTGGAAATCGGTAACTGGGTAGATGCAGACCAGAGTACGGGGCGTGTGATCCATTTACCCAATAGTCTAATACTGAGCGAGGTGATTGCCAACTACACCAGGGGCTTTGAGTTCATTTGGAATGAAATCCCGGTCTTGGTGACCTTTGAAAGCAATTGGAAAAAAGCGAAAAAATTACTTATTGACATTACCGAAAAACATGCGGCCCATATTACCAAGGCTGCAGAGAAACGAATCAAGGAAGCCAGCAAGCGTTACATGATTTTTTTTACTGCCCTGACCCCGACTGTTTACACTTCCGTTCGAGACTGTGGTGTTTTATTGACCATTCGTTACTTGATTTCTCCCCGTAATCGTCGGGGCAGTGAACAGGCCATTTGGGAAGATATTCTCATCGCATTCGCTGCCTGTACGGACATTGATTTCGCCTATCCTACCCAGAGATTCTATGACAATGTTTTAGAAGGCAAAACCGACGCTCGCGCCAAACCGGATCAACCGCCATTATAATAATATCTATTACCGTTCTTTAGAATTCTCTCTATTGGGAAATTAGGCTGGAAACGGATTTAATGTAGCCTTAAGTTAGTGGCATTCGGGCCAGGCACGAATACCCACTAGAAATGAGATTTTTTCGTCTTGAGATTTTTTCACCTGGCCCCTTTTTATCACGGAGGTACCAAAAAAAGGAGCCCTCCCCAAAGGACAGGCACGAAGGACACAGGACGGGTGAACGAAACATGAACGCATGATAGCATGATAAGTTTTTCTAAAACTGAATAGTTACAATCCGGGATATTGACTTATATATAAAAATAATCTAATATATTGAAAAAAATTTAGGAGGAACCTTAAATGGCAGAGAACAACCATTCATGTGTAAGCGGTATGATATCGGCGTTTTTTACAGGAGCTTTAGTAGGGGCCAGTCTGGCACTGATCTTCGCACCGGTGACCGGGAAGGAAGCACGGCAAACCCTGGCCCATCAATACAAAGAGCTAAAAGAAAAAATTAAAGAACTGGAAAAAAAAATGCACAAATCCAACAGCAAAACCGTTACTGAAGAAGCAGATGAAGAAGAAATCGGAGTGTAAAAGAAAATACAACAGGATCTGAAGAAAATGGACCGGAAAACAATAATATAATTAGGAAAACAGCAAAAATCAAGAATTGATGGTATATAGTTAAGGAAGAAGATGAAAACTTATCGATTGACAGCGGTAATGATTATATTTTTGTTCGTAGTGATAAAAAATGGTGCGATATCAGAGGTTGATCCTGATTTGCCTTTTTCTATCGATGATACACGGATCAAACCCCTGCGGCAGTTGGTGGATAAAAAACTCCAGGAAAGCCTGGAAAAGCGGATCAAAAAGAATAAGACATGGCGTCGTTTGGTGAGGCGAAAACAAATGGCAGTGGGATTGGTGGATATCAGGGATCCCTATAATGCAAAGTTTGCCCGGCTCAATGGCGATCATATGATGTATGCGGCAAGCCTGCCTAAATTGGGTATTCTACTGGCTGCCTCCCAGGCCTTGGAAGAGGGATTCTTGAAAGAAAACCCCGACATTCTAAATGATATGCGCATTATGATCAGCCGTTCCGATAATGAGTCGGCTACCCGAATGATCGATCTACTGGGTTTTGAAAAAATCGCCGCCACCTTAAGCGATCCCCATTATCAATTGTATGACAGGAAAAACGGCGGTGGTTTATGGGTGGGGAAACGGTATGCCAAAAAAGGTAAACGCTACCCGGACCCGTTAATGGGTATTAGCCACGGCGCCTCGGTTACCCAGGTGTGCCGTTTCTATTACCTATTGGCACTGGGAAAATTGGTGAACTATGATCGCAGTAAACAAATGCTGGAAATGTTGGAGGACCCGGAAGTCCATCATAAATTTGTCAATACCCTGGAGCGAATCGTTCCCGATGCAAAACTCTATCGCAAATCCGGTACCTGGCACCAGTGGCATTCGGATTCGGTACTGGTATGGGGACCTCATTGGCGGCGATATATACTGACAGCCATTATCGAAGACCCCAGAGGAGAACAAATTTTACGCGAATTGCTCCCGGCAGTGGAAGAAGTGCTACATAAACAATCCGGGGAAACACAGGTCACCGAGTAATAAAGATTGATGCTGAAATCCTTTCTCAATTTTCGTGGGCAGACCGGAGAATTGATCGGACAATTCTCCAGGAAAACTTTCGATATCCGTCGAGGCGAAGGAAAACGCGCTTTGCTGATGTGGACCAATATCTTCCTGATTATCTCCACTCTTCTTATCATCAAACCAGTGTGCTTTTCCCTTTTCCTGTTAAAATTCGGGGTTTCTCAACTGCCCTATGTATTTATCCTGGTGGCTATTTTTGCTGCGGTTGTGGCGTATTATTATTCCAGGCTGGTGAAAAAAGTTAATTTTGAAACAGTAGTAGAAAAGTCGCTTCAATTCTCTATAGCTTCGTTATTGTTTTTCAGGATCCTATTCTATTTTGAAGCTTTGGAACCCATTGCTTTTTATTTGTTTTATATATGGACAGCGATCTTTGCGGTATTGATCACTTCTCAGTTCTGGAGCCTGGCCAATCTCCTGTTTAACGCCAGGGAAGCCAAACGTTTGTTTGGGTTTATTGGCTCAGGGGCAATTGCCGGGGGGATTTTCGGCGGATATTTTACCAATCTCCTGGCTCCGATCCTGGGCACTGAAAATATGCTGATTATTTGTATGTTTTTCCTCACCCTGTGCGTTTTTATTACCAAATGGATTTGTCAATCCGGGAACCAATGCTTACATCCATTGGAACCGGTAAAAGATTATGAAAGCAGCCCGATCAAACTGTTGGCAGGTTCGCGGCACTTGCTGCTGCTGGCCGGGATCGTTGGTATCAGCGTCATCGCCACTAAAATGGTGGAATATCAATACAGCGCCATCGCTTCTAAACAAATCCCGGACGAAGACCAACTCACTGCATTTTTCGGGTTTTGGTTATCCAACCTCAGCCTTATATCACTGGGGATCCAATTATTTTTGACGCGCCGGATAGTAGGTGTATTTGGCGTGGGTACATCACTGTTCATTTTACCGGTGGGGATACTTATCGGTACGGCAGCGGTCCTGGTTCACCCTGCCCTCTGGTCGGCCATACTGGTAAAAGTTAGCGATGGAAGCCTGAAACAGTCCATCAACAAAGCAGGAATGGAACTGATGATCCTCCCTATCCCCACTGAGATCAAAAACAGGGCCAAAGCCTTTATCGATGTATTTGTAGACAGCCTGGGCACCGGTATCGGCGGATTACTACTGTTGCTTTTTACATTGGTATTTGATTTTTCCACCCGGTTTATCGGTTTGATTACCCTGGTGCTGTTGGCGGGATGGATTTACCTGGTGCTGCGAATCCGGGAAGAATATATCCATTCCTTCCGTTTAAAAATCGAAAGACCGAAAAATCTTGAGGATATGGACTCTCCTCCCTTAAGGGACCTTAAAAACGAATCTGTGTTAGGGGGTGTGGTAAAAATTTTGGAGCAAGGAAGTGATACCGGGATTGTGAAAACCCTGAAAATGGTCAACCAAATTCAAAGTGACCGGCTGATTCCCAGTTTCAGCAAACTGCTGCACCATCTCTCGCCCCAGGTCCGGCTGGAGGTGCTGCGGAATATTTATTTTTACAAAAGTCCTGCTTTTACTGATGAAGTGAGGGCGATGGTTTTTGATTCAAACCAGGATATCAAGACCGAGGCCATCCGGTATTTATTCCAGCATTCCCCTGACACTCGCCTGGAAATGATGAAGCAGTATTTACATCATGAAGATTATACCATCAGGGGGGCGGCGCTTCTGTGCGCAGCAAGAGAAAGTCGTAATAACCAACGTTTAAAACAAATTTTCCAGGTTGAAGAAACCATTCGTGGGCGATTAAAACAAGTGGAACATTTTTTAGCGGGAAACCCGGAACAGGCGGAGTTTACCCGTATCAATTGTGCCCGGGTGATTGGTGCCGCCGGTATTCTCAGTCTTCATCCCTTGCTGGGGGAATTGATGAAATACACGGCCACAAAAGTAAAAAAAGCAGCGATCCTGGGGGCCGGGGAAAGCCAGAACCCGGATTGCATTTCCCCTTTGGTCCAATTCTTGGGCAATCAAGAACTGGAGGAAACCGCCCGGGAAGCACTCCAGCAATTCGGATTAACTGCTATTCCTACCCTGGTTGCTACCATGGAAGATTCATCCGTAGGAATCGAGGTCCGGAAAAATATCCCCCGGGTGATTGCAGCCATGGGGCTTCAAGAATCCGTGGATGTGCTGGTGAATCAACTGGAATACCCCGATCCTTTCGTCCGCTTTGAAATCATTCGGTCCCTCAACAGACTGCGCTCCAGTCATCCTTTTTTCAAATTCGATGAAAAATTCATTGGCGAACGAATCCTGGAAGAAGCCCGGGAGTACGTGAGTATCCTGGCAGTGTTTTATACCTATACCCGGGACAGCGTCCAAAAATTTTCAACCCTTCAACAAGAGGAAAAAATATACACCGCCCGCAGGAATTTGATTCATGCCCTTGAAAAACAACTGGACCGAAACCTGGAACGGATATTTCGGCTTTTAGGTTTAAAATACCCACCCCAGGATATTTATAACGCGTATCTCGGGATTCAAAGCAGTGAAGCGGATTTAAGGGCCAATGCCGTTGAATTCCTGGACTCCCTCCTGGCTCCAGATTTAAAACGCTTGATTATTCCTATATTAGAAGCCACCATAGCCGATACCCTGGTGCGGCAGACATTAAAACTCTTTGACTTAAAACCACCCTCGGAAAAAGAATGTTTAACGATGCTCTTATCCGGTTCCCATAATGAATTAAAAATCCATGCCCTATACCTGATCGCCCGACTAAAAGATGAGGATTATTTGCCTCTTATCAAAGATTTAGATTTATCCAATGATTCCCAATCCCGGTTAAAACGCATGTGCCAACTGGTGGAGAAATCCATTGCTGGCCACTCCTCCTAGTCAAGAATTTTTGCAGGAGAAATGATTTTATCTATTGCCGCAGCCAAGGTTTGGTGATCAACTGCAGAATTCTTTCGCAACACGTTGGACATCAGTACCACGATGTAAACCCTGCCATCAGGATGCTCCACAATCACCACTGAATTCATGTAATTGGATACATTTCCTTTGTATTTGACACAGGTGAAACCAGGTTCAGGCTTGCATTTGTATTGACTGCCGGATTTAAAGTATACACCGGCATTGGCTAAAGCTGGGGCAGAAACATAACGGATGCGCCGGTCGGTCAGGTACATCAACCGTTTAATCTCCAGGCTGGACCATTGATCCACCACTAAACCCCGTTCCAATGCCACCATGAACTGCATCAAACCCCTGGGATTAGCTGTACTCCCTCCCAGGCCCGGGGCCAGCCTTTTACCACCGGCAGTAAACAAACTGCCCAATACCCAATCTTCTTTAGCAATACCTATCTCCCGCAGCGGATCGTTCACCACCGACATTACCATTAATGCCAGTTCATTTTTAGGTGTTTTGCTAAAAAATTGGTTCTCCTGTTCAGCTGAAGGGGGGTATTCTTTACCAAAATGCCGCATCAATACCAGTTCTTTCCAGATCACACTGGCGGCAGCATTTGCGCTGACAGATAACATATGGTCCGCCCACTCGTACAACGAAAACTCATGGGTCTCACGGGGAATTTCCCGGGCAAATCCCTGACTCTGGGGATCAAATACCGGGATGGTATGATGATCGGGAATCACCCACGGACCACCCTTTACCATACGGGTCTTTAACAACTCCCGGCGCTTTTCCACATTGTCCGGGAAGAGACGTTTTAATTCGGTGAATAAACCGGTGATTACCGCCAGTTTACCAATACTTCCGGGCACAAAATGCCGGTCCGCCTGACGCTGTGCATAACGAAACGGACGGCCCGGGGTGATATCCAATAATGCCAGGGAATAACTTTGATGTATATTGGGGAAAAGGGCATCGATCTGCTTTTGCAGCACCGGGTCTACTGCCGGGAGCTGCTGGAGCGTATTTCCCCGTTCTCCCACCAGGTTTAACCGGATATCCTTAAGCAGCGTTAAACCACCCGGTGGCAGCTTTTCACCCTTTAATTTGTCTTCCAGTATTAGCTGCAGCCGCAGTAAACGGCGTATACTCGTGACAGCATAACCATCCACCGGGTAACCCAAAATAGGTTCCCATAAAACCACTAATGCCAAAACACCCACTACAACTTTCACAAACACCTTGCTCATTATGTTTGTAATTTGTAATTTGTAATTTGTGATTTGTTTGTAATTTGTATTTTGTGATTTGTAATTTTTTTTCATCTTCTCACCTTTTAACCTTCATCTTTTATCCCCCATGCTAAGAGGCCTATCCAGGGGAATTTTTAATTCTTTAGGGGGTTCCGGGTCCAGGGATTTTAAATACATAGAGGACTTCGCTCTTTTGTTTTCTACATAAGGCCGCACCTGGAACAACCAGATTTTGGAATCCCTGAAACCCAATTCGATATCAAAAGGACCACTGCCCTGGATACCCGGTGTCCCGGGCAAACGCTGTTTGATGGTCTCTACCAAAAGCCGGAGTTGATGCAAATCTGCGGTACTTAACAGGCGGTGATTTAAACGACTGTAAGCTTTTTCCGTACCGCCAGTTACAGGCAGCACCGTGTATCTCATCTCCCGGGCCGGAGAAAGCAGAAAGTTCTCCTGTTTATCACTTATCACATATGTTTCCGCTGCCTGACCCTCAACCGCACCACCTACCCCCCTGCTAAACGCAATGGTTATATCGTTACTCTTAGAGGTAGTCACCCCAGTGGTAATCAATACTCCTGACTTATCCAGATTCACCGACGGCAGCAGTAAAATGGAAGGGAATACATTTTCCGGGTTCATCAGGTATTTCTGCCGCCAGAGATAACTGCGCTCACTGTAAGGTGATGCCCAGACATCCCGAATTCCCTGTAAAATTTTATCCGTTTCCAGGACATTAAATACTGTCAGGTTTAAACCTGCACCGGTAAAATCTTTCAGGTCTTCCATGTTGGTATCGCTACGCACAAACACCGGCAGCTGCCCCATGGGTATCCCAAAGGTGTCTTGAAACTGGCTGCGCAGTTTTTGCGCAAATTCCGGTAAAAAAGGCATTGACCGGATGGCTTCTCTTAATATTGTCAAGCGCTCCAGGATGATTTTTTCCACCTCCTCGTCACTCTTTGCCTGCTGGCGTTCCTGTGCGACGGTTTTAAACGTTTGATTTAAAAATCCCCAATAGGTCAGGTCCTTGCCGGGCATCTGTTGATCCATATGTTCCCGGAAAACTGCGAAGGGAATCACCAATCCCTCTACCACCTGTTCAGGAAAAAGGGATTTCAATTGGCCCAGGTTGGCAGCCTTGGGTCCGCTGATTCGGCCGGAATCAGCCGCCCGTAAATCGGATAACCGTTTTAAGCCAGCCCTCCAATCGATACGCCGGACAGGCACAGTGACTTTTTCTTCCGGCCGTTTTTTCTCCACCACCAATGATTTTTCCGTAGAAGTCAATTGGTTGAAGGGCTTAACCACCACAACCCCTCCCCGTGATACGGCATAAAAAACCACCTGGCCAGAAAAGGTTTTCAAATCATTGAAATTTTGCAAAGAAATAGCGGCGTTAGGAATACCCAGGTTCCGGGCCAACAACTGCACATGAGATACCAGGTTCCCCTCAGAAACCGCCATGATCCCTGCCACAGGCTTTATGTCTGCCGGAGCATGCTCTAAAACATAAATTTTTTTGGAAGACCAATCGATCTCTTTAGGTATACCTGCAATCACCGCTAACTCTCCCAGAGCAAATCCCGGGTTAAGACCGCGGACCTGGTTCTGGTTCCGGATGGTCATCACTTGATTGGAAGTACCTGACATGCCACTGGCAATATCCCATAAACGGGCAGCGGTATTTCCCATGGGCAGCAGCAAGGATGAACGGACCCGGTCATCGATAAAACCGTCAGCCAGGGATTCAAAACCACCAAAAAGAGAGACCACCTCATTATATTCAGCCCGAAACATGCCCGTGCCCCATTCCACCAGGCGGCGGGCATAATCGGCTTTCCGGGAAAACTCTGCAAAAGTCAACTCCTGTTGGTCTTTTGCCGGTTTCAATAGGGGTTCTACTGTTTCCCATTCCCATATTTCCAGGAAACCACAAGCAGCCGCGGCTTTAGCCAGGATATAATTTTTTTCCAGCAATTCTCCCACCACTGCCGGCTGCCAACTGTTGGCCCAGGTAAATATTATCTTCTCCAACACCAGGGAGAGGTCCATGAGAGCCAGTCGAGAAACTCCTTTTGAAGGAACTGCAAGATTTTTTCGTATCTGCCACATCAGGTCGCTTATCTCGGCATAAATCCCGGGCCGGTTCCCCGGGACACTGATAGCGCTGAGTTTTTTTACAGCGGCCTTGAGGGGCAGATCATCAGGTATTGAATTTAAAAATCGCCCCAACATTTCCAGGTTCACCGGTTGATAAGCAATTTCCAGGTCGGCAATCAATGTATCCAAGAGAGCGGACAATTCAGCTCCCAATTTGCCTTTGTTTTGGACTTTGAATTCTTTTACCTTTGGCAGGTCGGATGGCTCGGGCTGTCCGTGCAGTTTAACCCGTAAGTTGAAAAATTCCGGGAATTGATCGGAAATGGTTTTGGAATTGGCCCGGATATTTTCCCAGCGTGTATCATTGGCTGCCAGGTGGGGAATATCTTTGGCCCCCTGCCGTAAAAGAAAATAATAGGAATTTATGATTTCGTTATGGGTCAGACGATCGATAAGAAATTGTCTGCCCCATTTTTCTTCGTCCTCGGCCTGGAAAGCGCCCCGGTAGTACCTGGCCCGCCGCAGAATCCAGCCATCATCCGCCGATTGAAGAAATTTCTCCAACTGGTATTGCTTCAGACGTGAATGCTGATGGGCTGCATCCCAAAAATCTTCTAAGGGTGTACCAGCTAAAATCTGCCCCAGGTGGATATTGTGGTTTTTAGCCATTTCCTTGACCCGTTCTTTGGGCAGCGCATGCATAATGCCCCCGGGCTGCGGACAGCGGGCCGGAGGTGCCACCATACTTCCATCCGTGCAAAACCAACGAATCGCTTGATAAGGCCCCCGGTCATCCCTCTTAAATGCTGATACCAATTGCTTTAACTCGTCGTTCAATCCCGGGGATTGTGCATACTCCGGTAGAAATAAAACCCAATACAAAATAAGGTATAAAGTAAAAAACCTGGCAACCACTGATAAATACCTCATCTTTTTCATCCTTGTCACCTGCTTTAACCTGTTCAATTTTTTTGCTCTCTTTAATCATACCACATTTTTCTTACTTTTTGAATAAAATTATAATGGAGATAAATTAATGAAACATTAAATTCAGATTAAATTTTTTTAATGTTCAATGTCTTGTTTTTTCATCGAATAAGTAATAAAAAAAAGTCAAATATTTTGTTGAGAAAATTTTAAAAATCGGTTATCATTCAGCAATGTTAATACCTTTTATCTTACTGGCGCTTGGACTTCTGGCTGTGATTAAGGGAGCGGATTTTCTCATCGATGGCGCATCATCCCTGGCCAAAAGATTGAATGTGTCTGAAATTGTTATTGGTCTTACCATTGTCGCCTTTGGGACATCTGCACCGGAGTTGGTGGTGAATGTTTTTTCCAGTATTTCCGGAAAAAACGAATTGGTGCTGGGTAATATTATCGGCAGCAACGTCTTCAATACCCTGTTTATCCTTGGCATCGCCGGTTTAATATATCCCCTGGAAGTCCAGAGAAATTCTGTTCGTAAGGAAATTCCCTTTTCTTTATTAGCGGCTGTGATCTTGTTTATCCTCGCCAACGATCGATTGCTTTTTAAAGGATCAGTGAGCCGCCTGACGCGCATTGATGGATTGATATTTTTAGTGCTGTTCGGGGTTTTTCTCTGTTACACCTTTGGGCTGTCCAAAATCAAATCCACCAACTCCGATGAGATTAAATTATTTTCCCTGCTTAAAACCTGGGTTTTTATCATTATCGGTTTTACCGGATTATTTTTAGGGGGAAAACTGCTGGTGGACAATGCGGTTATTATTGCCCGAAAGTTAGAGGTAAGCGAAAAACTCATCGGCCTGACAATTGTGGCGGTGGGTACCTCTTTGCCTGAATTGGCAACTTCTGCAGTGGCTGCCTTTAAAAAAAGGTATGACCTGGCAGTGGGAAATGTGGTGGGGTCTAATATCTTCAATATACTTTTTATCCTTGGCATCAGCGCTGAAATATCCCCGGTTCATTATAGTACTGCCTTTAACCTGGACCTCTGTATCTACGGATTGGGAACACTTTTACTCTTTGCTGCGATGTTTACCGGAAAAAGCCGGAAACTTGATCGCTGGGAAGCACTCATCCTGTTGGTAACTTACATTTTCTATACCGTTTACATCATTGTACGAAAATAAAAACCCGGTGGTTTTCTTCCATCTCCAGGAATTTTAAAAAATTTATCACCCCCTATTGACAAGTCAATTGAATCGCAGTAGAATTGTGCAATTTTACCAGAGGAGGTAAAAAATGAATACGAAAAAAACAGTTATGCTTAGTGTTGTTATGTTGCTGTACACCGTCTTTTCCTTTGCCGGTGTCCAGTGGACAACGTCTATTAAAACCACCGGGAAAGGAAAAAAGGCTAACAACGAAATCGATGCCCAGACTTATGCCCAGGGTGGCAATGTCAAACAGGTGTTCACAGGTGTGGCCAATGAAGACATGTTCCGTACCCAGGATGGATACTGGCTGTATAAGACAAATGAAGACAATATATATATTGTAGATGATAAAAAAAACAATTATATGGTCATCCCCATGGATGGACTGCTTCAAATGACCGGCATGTTGGGACAACTGGTTAAAATTGAAATCCTCGACCATAACATTAGCACTGAAGTTCTTCCGGATGAGGTCCTGCTGGGTTATCCTTGCTCTCACCTCAAAGTTACCACCGACTACACCATGAAGTTAAAAATTCTCATTGTTAAACAGACAATAAATGTTCATGAGGAAAAAGAGATATGGGGCACGTCGCAAATACCAGGATTCGATGATATCAACCCGGGATTCTTAAAAAAAGAATTCAAAACCGGTATCCCGGGTCTGGACGAAATGATTCAAAAAGATATGGAACAACAAAAAAAGATCGGTTTTCCCCTAAAAGTAATTACCAACACGCAGCACAAGGACAAAAAAGGTAAAGTAAAAGACGAAAGTACCACTGTTATGACGGTGACGGAAATTAATGCCAAAGATTTCCCTGCGTCTTTTTTCGAGATCCCAGCCAATTACAATCGAGTTGAAGGTCCCTGGGAAAAGAAAAAACTATTCTAATTTAACCCTTCCACCTCCAGGGGGGATCTTTTCGAGAAAACACCGTTACGCCCCCCTGGAGCGCTGGCAAATTACATGCGGAAAGGAGAGAGAATATGAAATATGGGGAGATATTTTTCGCCCGGCCCCTTTTTACCTTTTTAACCTAAAACGAATGGCCGATGCTAAAGAAAAACTCTGAAAGAGATTCCCCCGGTTGACGGTCCAATTTGAAACCCCAATCCACGCGCAGCACCAGGCCGGATATCAAAAAACGCAAACCGATTCCCGCTGCCTTCCTCAAATCCAGGGGGTTGAAATCCGAAATATTCGGGTATACATTGCCCATGTCCAGGAAAAAAACAACACCAAGCCGGGGAAGGAGTTTCCAGCGGAGCTCCTCCCGGAGTAGGAGCATGGCTTCCCCGCCTACAGGTTCGTAACTGATCGGATCAAGGGGTCCTAACCGGTTATATTTAAATCCGCGCAGGGTGGTGCCGCCGCCGGCAAAAAACCGCTCACTGCCGGGCAGCAGTGCCTGGCCCAACGCTGCCCCCAAACCGAGGTGAAAAGAAGACGCCCATACCAGGCCGGATGTGATCCTTTTATATATATTAAACTGCCCCAAATATCGGAAATAGTTCACATGAGACCCCAACCACTTTCCTGCGTATTGAAACCCCTGGGATAGGGACACACCACGGGACGCTTCCAGGAAATTATCGCGCGTGTCATAGGTGAAGGATGCAGTCAAATGGCCCAAATGAAGACGGGTTTCAGACAGGTATTTCTCAAACGTATAGCTGAGGGAGAGAAGCGAGGCCTGGGCCAATCGCCACTGCTGTTGTAAGGTAACCCCGGTTCGCTCAATCGCCGCAGCCGACAGCGTTTGTTTTATACGATTGGCAAACAGGAAAAGCTCTGTGGTGCCCTTACTGCCCGGGAAATGAGGAAGCCGGGAGAAAATCCGCATGTCCCGTTCCATACTGTTCAAACGAAAGGATGTCCCCAGCAGTTGGGCGCGCCCGGTGAAATTGGCATGGGTGAATTCACCGGTAAGACCCAGGGACGTTTCCGTGTCCCACTGGAGACCATACCGGAAACGATAGGGTTTCAGCTCCTTTACTTCCACTTCAATGATACACGGCTGCTCCGGGTCCCCGGTGGGTTCCTTTTCTACCGGCTTCACTTCGATATTCACCCACTGGAACGCACCTGTGTCGTATAACTGTTTCCGGCTTTTATTGAGGGTTTTAAGATCAACGATATCACCTGTTTTAAAAGCAAACCTGCGTCGAATCACTGCTGCCCGGGTGACGTTATTGCCCAGGATGCGGATCTCTTTTATCCGGAACTGTGGGTACTCGGCAATGGTGAAATACAAATCCACAAGGGCGTCGGCTTTGCGAATGTTTGGCTTCATGACCACATGGGTATTGTAAAATCCCTTCCCGGCATAAAGGGATTCGATGGATAGGGCGGAGGTGTTGACCTGCCGGATCAAGTAGGTGTCACCTTTTTTGAAGGGGAGATGATTTTCCAGTGTGGGGCTGTCCAGGAAACGGTTCCCCTGCATTTCAATGTTCCCCACTCGGAATTGTGGACCTTCCTGGATGGTTACGAAGATAATCACCTTGCGATCCGATTCTGCCCAACGAATCTCCGGTGGTCCGACTTTTACCAACAAAAAACCCTGCTGACGGTACCAGCCCTCCAGGTGACGGGCGGCGGTTTGCGGCTGGTTCAGCCACCAGGTTATTACCGGGGGACGCTTTAATAGGGTGGTTATTTTTCGCGCCGGGATCGAGTGATTCCCCCTGTATTGGAATTCCAATTCTTTAAAATCGGGACCTTTATTAATGTGGATGATGACCCGTTTTTTATCGTCCCCATCTGTAATGGAATCAACCCGGATGGCTGCTCTGTAATACTTGTTTTTAAAAAAATATGAATATAACTGCTGGAGGAGGTTATCGATTCGTCGGGCTTCAAATCGTCCTTTTATCCAGGCCTGTTTGATTTTTTGGCGGATGCGGCCGGGAATTTCTGCGCCCTGGAACTCAAAATATACAGGATTTCCAGCGTTAATCTCTATAAATACCGTTGTCTTCTTTCCTTTCTCTTCTTCCTGGGTATTTATTTCGACATCCAGGTACTGTCTCCGGTGGAAATGGTTTTGAATACGTCGGATGTCCCGCTGGAGCTGAAGGAAGTGAAAGGGCTTTCCCTTTTTCAGGCTCAGGTGTTTTCTTATCTCCTGCTCTGGTAATTTGAAGTCGCCTTTGATGATGGTTTTTTCAATCCGGGGCGGTGGGGTTGGACGAGGTGGCTTTTGCCGGGTTCTGGTTTTACTCTTCAAGCCCCATTGGATTTCATGCAAGGCACCCACGGAGTAGGCGTTATCGTCCTTTCTGGCTCCCTGGAGGTTGATACTGGAAATGGGATTGTAATTAACGATCCAGGTGCGATCCTGGGATTGTGCCAGGCTTTGGGACAATATCACTTCGAGATTGGGAGTCAGGTGATGGCCCATGGTGAGGCGTGCACCGGGGTTTTCTTTCGATGCCACCAGGCTGCCATCAATACGCACCATGTCAAGGCCCAGGGTTTTCCGCACAGAACGTTCCACTTTACCGGCCAGGGTGCTGCCCAGATAGGTCACCACTCTGGCCCTGGTATCGCTCAATAGAGATGTTGACGTGCCTTCTGCTGGTTTGGGTTTCCCGGAAACCAGCAGTTCGATGATCTGGGTTTCCGGCATTGGGGGTGTGGAGGAGAGGGAAGCCGAAAGCGCCGTCGGTGTCCCGTCCAGCCGCAGCCGGATATCGGTATCACCCGCGCGGGTGCGGGCACTGATATCCAATTCCGGTTCCAATTGAAGGGGATTTATAAAATTGACGGTGCCCCGGTCGATATAAAAGGTGTTTTTGCCCAGGTAAATCTCACTCCCTTCTTTGATGAAGGCCCTTCCTGCCAGGATGGGATTCATTGGGGTACCGGTCAGCTTTAATGCGGCTGATATTTCTGCTTTGGATATATTATTGTCCACCTGGATGGAAGGTTCGGTACGAATATTGATGTCAAAGTCCACATAATCCTGGGATTCCTCGTCGAGAGTGTCTGGCAAACGGGCGCCGGAATGGCGAAAGTACCGGTAGAGCTGGGAACTGAGATCAAAACGCTGCTTGTAAACACCCCTGGACAGCACAATGTCCCCCTGCAGGCGGTACCTCAGCGGCAGGGGGGCCAGGGTCAGGATACCGGCAGCCTCACACATCAGGCCCGGGGGGTAATCCAATTTGGCACCCTGAAAACGAAACGTCCAGTCCGGTCCGCCAACAATTTCCAGGGGACCACCGTTCAAACTCGCCTTTATGGGCCCTGGGGTGTGGAATTCCCCCTTTTCCCAGGATATGGTCCCATTCAATCGAGTAAGGTAGAGATTGTAATCCTCCAGTTGCATCCCAAAGTCCTGGAAAACGATTTCGCCACTGAGTTCGGGATTTTCCATATCCCCTTTTACCTGCAGGTTAAGCCGGCTGGAACCGGAAAACAAGGCCTCTTCCCAAAAGTGGCTGAGAATCCTGGCGTGGATATTTCCTACCAATGCGGCCTGGAGGGAAAAGGGGCTGGATAACTGCAGCTGACCGTTTGCTTCCAAAGAGCTTTCCGGCCCGGTGAGGAGAAATTTGTCCAGGATCAACCATTCGTTTTCCAGCACCAGGATGGCGGGTTCGGTTTGCCGGAAGTGGAACCCGTCGATACCGGCCTGGAAACCATGAATGCTGCCGGACCCGGTTAAGCGGTCCACCTCAGGGCGGTCGCCCAACAGGTTAAAATCAAGACCCATTGATCCCTTGATGTTTTCGGCCCATTCTTCCGGCAGGTAAGGGGCAATGATGCGGGAGGAGATATCCCGGACCGTTAATGTCAGGGATACAGTGGGCAGCACCTGGCCGGTTAACGAGACTTTGCAGCCGTTCCATTCAAAGGCCAGTTGATGGATGTCCACTTTCTTCGGCTCTCCCGACAGAGAGATATCAAGGTGGATGTTTTCCAATGGTGCAGGTAAAGGTGTCAATGAGACTTTTCCACCGGTTAACTGCAATTGGGCGGTGACGACAGGCTCGGATAGGGAACCGTTGATTTGACCGTTTATGTTGAGACTGCCTTCGGCCGACAGGGAGGGCAGAAAGGCCTGGAATAGACCGCAATTGATCCCGGCATCGAAAGAGAGTGGGGAAAGGGTGAGACTGCCTTTTTGGTTAAACCCGATGCCGCCGTTGACCTGTAGGGTGGTTCCCGGGCCGGTCAATTCCAGGCGGTCTACTGAGATGCCGCCGGGGGTCATGGATACACGGAAGGGTGACCGGGTTTTTAAGACCTGGTTGACGGTATTTATCTCCAGTTGTTCCACTGAAGCTATAAATGGGCCAGTGTTCCGGTGGATTTGCACACCGGCGGCAAAGGATGTCCGGGCGTTTATGGGAAGGCGGCGGTCAAAAAACGCGGCAATAAGAGCGGGGTCGATGGCCTCCCCCCGCAGATGGAGGGAGACGGGGCTTTTGGCTGAAGAAGGGGGGACCTGGCCGGATATATGTAGATGCGCCTGGCCCTGCTGCAGGTGAAAGGAATCGATCCGGGTGATTCCCTGGTGGTAAGAGATCTTTCCTTCCAGATTGAATACTTCCAATTCTTTCAATTTTTCCAGCCGGAGGCTACTTTTGATTTGAACAATCACCCGCGGCGAATCCGAAGGGCCTTTTAGTTTGGCCTGGATTAGGCTGTTGCCACTTATCCCGTTTCTCAGGGCGGTTTGCAAAGCTTCGGCTGCTTCCGGGCCCGGCTGCAGGGCCAACAGCGTGTGGAGGTTTTGTCTGATATCCGGTATATCGATGCGCAAGTCTCCCTCCAGCCCGGTGGTTTTTTTCTTCAATGACCCGTCAACCGTAACACCTGGCAGCCGGAGACGTTGAAGCTGCGCAGAAGCAGTGCCGTTAGGACTGGTTTTGAGCTTGAGAGAACCTGCCAGCGGGGGGCCTTTTTTCAATAACTTTCCCGCTCCTGGTTTTTGTATTGGGGGGGTGAATAAAAAATCCCCGTTACCTTCCAGGCCATCCAGGGTATACCCATAAAGGGAGAGGTGTACTGTACCTGTTATAGAGGTGGAAACGGGCTCAGCCAGGAGGAAATTGCGGGTTTCGACATTGAGTTGAATCCTGGGGGCAGCCAGGGGACCGTGCAGGCTGGCATTAAAAACCAGGTCACCATCCACGGAGCCCCCGGGGACCGTGAGTACCCGTGGTATAAAACTCTCTTCGCGGGTATGGAAATGGCCCCGGAGGGAAATATCTATGTCGGGGGCAGCCAGGTTCTTCATGCTCAGGCTCCCATGCATTTCAAGATCGTCTGCGCCTGACCAGAGGGTACATCGGCGAAATACCATTTTCCGGTGGTCCAGGGTCCCCAACAAGGAAAAATTTTCCACCGGGATGGTACGGTGTTTTACCCGGAGGCTTCCCGAGGTTTGCATCACAATTTCCAAATGGTGTTTCCCCTGTGGGGCTCCATGGAGTGCAACATCGATACCGGGGATGTCGGCGCTAACCTGTTCCTGGGAATTGTCGTACACGACGTGGGCGTTTTTGATCTCCAGGCGTTTGATGAAAAAGGGTGGTAGGGCTTCTGGCGGTTCCCCCTTACGCTGGAAAGGGAAATTGTTATCTCCGTCGGTCTGCACCATATAACGGATTTCAGGTTGAAGGATTTCTGCTTGTTCAAGGTTTAGCGAAGCCCTGGTGGGAAATGGGAAAGGTATATTGATCATCACCTGGTCTGCTTTTAAAAAGGGGGGAAACTGCGGCGCTTCTTTCTTAAAAAGAGACACTTTATTGAAAGTGAATTTCCAGTGGAGCAGGTCGTAATCCAGGGATTCGATGGAGATACCTGCACCAATAGAGGTTTCGATCTTTTTGATGATGTAAGACAACACCCAGCCCCGTACCGGTGCTGTATGAAAGAGTGCAAACAAAATTAACAGCAGGCACACAAACACCGATAGGATAATGATGATCTTTTTTTTCATGGTATGATATTTTCCCTGGAGTATATAGCACCCTCAAAGGGAAAAGTCAAGATGCTCCCTAACCGCGACACCATGAAGACTGTAATTATATCAGGCTTCCGGCAAATTCCCCGGCATTGCGAACAAAGATAACGGTGCTCAGACCTATAGAAATGGTATTTAACTTTTCAACATAATCACCTTCTTTTCCGGGTTCGGGAATTTTTAAACCAATAAAAACAATATCTGCTCTTTCACTGTTGATTCGTATGATTTCATGAATTCCTCGGTCCGGAGGTTTGATGATGATCCGGGTTTCTGCATCGATTCGCGTCTCGGAGATGAGATGGGAGAGGCTGATTTCAAGGGTTTCGCGTTCTTTTTCGTCTTTAACGATGGAATTGATGACAATTTTCGTACCCTGCCATTCCTGGTTCAGGCTGAGTAAATGAGCCAACAGCAGCATCAGGTCCCCGTTGTTCTCCAGCCCGCCCCACCAGAGATCAATTCGCTTCTGCTGACCGGGTTCATGCCTCCAGTTAACCCGTGCGATAATACAGCTTTTCCCTGTTTTTGCCATGGCCCGCATGATGCGAAGCTGGGATTCCAACCGCTGTGGTTTTTCAGACCATCCAAACATAATTGTATTGGATTGCAGGCCGGCAATACCGTTTGCCTGGGCAATATCAATAACCCCGTTCTCAAAATCCCTGACCACATTAACTTCGCTAAAGGCAACCAGGTCACTTTCTTTTAAATCCATATCCATTTGATCCTGGGTTTGTTTGATGTCTAAGTCTTCTTTTTTGAGATCGCCTGTAATCACCTGGCAAGCAGTTACTACTCCACGGTCCTGGTTAAACCAACTGCCAAACGGACCAGGTTGATGCGTTTCCTGGTATCTCCTGTGAATACCAGGATATGAGGTCGCCAATTACGGGGGTCGTTTGTGTGGGAACGGAGCTTCAGGAGAGCAAAACGGGCCAGCGATACCCACAGTCCTGCGCGTACGTCTCCCCATCTTTTTTTCATTGCTTTCCGCCGCAGGTAGAAGTAGAGCACCAGCTCAATTAATACGGCAATGATACAGGCAAACGGATTTAATAAAAACATTACCATAATGGCACCAATGGAGCCCAATAGGGAGACATACCAGGGGACATTGATGGTGGGACGATAGGAGGGGTCTCCCACAATGTTCTCGATGGCGGCACTGAGATTAATAATCACATAAAGAGTAAGGAAGAGAATGGTGACGAATTGAGCCACTGCATTCAGGTTGCCCAGTCCCACCGCAGCCAGGGCAATGGCTCCGCTTACCCAGGTAGCCAGTGTGGGCTGGCCCTTTTTTGAGAGACGTGAAAGGAGTTTTGGAGCGAGACCATCGCTGGCCAGGGCCTGGAGTACCCGTGGACCTCCCAGTACACTGCCGAAGGCAGATGAGAGGATCGCTCCCCAAATACCGGGATAAACAAAAATCGCCCCAAAAAGTGCAAGAGAAATCCAGACCCCCACACCCGGTTGGGCCAGCTTTTCTAAACTGATCCGGGTTGAAACCGATAATACAAAGGGGATCACCAGGTAGACAACTGCACCCGTGGTAACTGCCAGGAGTGTGCCCCGCGGGATGGACCGCTGCGGATTCTTAAGGTCACCACTCATACCGATGCCTGCGGTGAAACCGGTAACAGCCGGGAAGAACACGGCAAAAACATACCAGAAACCCTGGGGGGCGGTGCGATAGGTGGCTGCCAATTCCGGGGTACGTAGATCGCCGGAAAATACGCCGATCATTAGAGCCACGAATGACAGCCCAACAGCCGCCATAATGGGAATTTGCAATTTCAGTACCACGGCCGCACTTCTACCGGAGAGAGCAGTGATAATAACGATGATGACCGCTGTTACCAGTTGGATTACATATGAAGGAACAGTCCCCCATGAAGAGGGCCATAATATTAACAGGCTCTCTGCAAGTCCGAAACTATAAAAGGTAATGCTTAAGGTGCGGCACAGGTAAAGAGGAATGCCGATGGCTCCACCCAACTCCAAACCCAGGCTGTGAGAGATTATGTAATATTCACCGCCTACACCGACACGCATGTTGGTGGCGATGGCAGAGGCACTCAAACCGGTGATAAAGGTGATTGAGCTGGACAATAGGACGATAAAAAGAGTTAAAATGAGACCGATGTTTCCCACTACCCAACCGAAACGAAGGTACATAATCAGACCCAGGATGGTCAATACACTGGGTGTGTAAACTCCCAGGAAGGTCCCGAACTTCTGGGGAGAGCCGAATCTGGTCTCTTCTTTTTCCATCTTAAAATTTTACAAAAATTAGAGCAAAAAGTAAAGGAAACAAATTTTTCCTGAATTTTCCTCCATATTTCTCATGGTTTGAATTACGTTCGACATTTTGTTGTATTTTAAACTGGGTCGGTTCATTTTTAAAAGTCTTTAAGGTGACCCGGAGGGTCTTATTAGGATTTTTTTACCGCGGGCTTTTCTATCAGCAAAAATTGAGCTAATAGCAAGGTACGCTGCAGGAGGCTGATACGGTTGATAGACTCTTGAGGGGTATAGAGGTCCTGTGCCACCGGACCAATCCCACAGATAACACCCACTTTATCCGGGACCAGGCCGGCACTGGAGGGCCAGAGAGAGGTTTTTTTATCGAGGGGAATTTCCCATTTCTGTGCCACCTCTGAAAATTTCTTGAAGAGGCGTTGATTTTTTCTTTTTTCCTTCATAGGGGGGCGTTCGGATATTTTTTCCAGGGTCCATGAATAGCCTTCCTTGCCAAGGATTTCACGCATGTGTTTTTCCGCTTCGTGTACAGTGGTTTTATCCAGGTAACTGAGCAGTAATTCTGCCTGGCAAAAATGGGGCAGCCGCATGGGATAATGTCGGATTTGGAAATCCATTAAACCAATGGCCAGGAATTGTTTCCGGGAAGAAAGGGAGATGATTTTTTCGATTTTCGCATTGGCCCATCGTGCCACTTCCAGGCGTTTTCCCGATTGACCCAGGCGTCGGGGTTCCCCTTCCACCACCAATCGATACTTGATTTGCCCGCGGCGTTGGGTCACCAAACAATGAGGCGGCACACCAGGGCGAAAAAACAGCACCTGTTTAACTTCACCAGCAGCAGCCTGGATAATTTCTCGACTGTAACGGGTATCCTGACCCTCATCCGTGTAATACAAGATTCCAAGAGGAATACTTCGCAATCGGCGAAGATTACGCAGTGCCCCCAATGCAAATTCCAACATCACCAAAGACCCACGCGAAGAGCCTATACCTTCCCCATAAAGCCGGTCCGGTACCCGCCGGAATCCCTGGAAGGGGATTTCCGGGTCCAGGGGAACGTCCAGGTGTCCGATCAAAAGAGTTCCTTCCTTCATACCTTTAGCAGTTTCCCAGGTCCACACCGAGCGTTCATCCGTAAGGTGTTTTACCGGTTTAAGTTTAAAATTTTCCAGGGTTTTTTGCAGTTCTTTCCTGGCTTCCTGGAGTCCCACCGGGTCTGAGGTGCGGCTGGTGCGGCGGACCCATTCACGCAGTCGCTTTTCCACCTGGTCTCGCCGTTCGGTCAAGTATTGGAATACCTGTTCTTCAGGCTCTTTTTTCTTTGTATCAATGGATGGTGGTCTAGGGGTGCCGAAATACCGGGCCACAGCCACTTCCACCAGCCGATTCACCAATGCATCGTAATCCAGGCCAACTGCTGCTGCCGCATGGGTATAAGAACCATGCTCACCCAGGCTGGGCAAGCTATTGATCTCCAGGATATAGAAGTTGCCCTCTTTATCCATACGCATGTCCACACGGGCGCAATCGCGGCATCCAAGAACCTGGAAGGCTTTTTTTGCCAGTTCCTGGGCTTCCAGGGTCTTTTCCGAAGACAATTGGACTGGGCATTCGACTTTTATCTCCCTGCCGGATCGTCCGGTTTTATCCTCATAAGAGTAAATTTTAGGACCGGCTTCGTCGAATATGATTTCTGCCGGTGGGAGTGCTTCTGGTGGATCATTGCCCAGTAGACCCACATTGATCTCGCGGCCATCAATATACTGTTCTGCCAACACGGGTTGAGAGAATTTATCAAAAATCACCTGGGCAGCCTCCCGGAGTTCCTGCTCATTGTGTACCACACGAATACCAAAGGAGACCGCTTCATTTTTGGGTTTTACGATCAGGGGGTATTCCAGGTTAGGGGTGGCAAAGCCGGGGTCATTCAGAACGGCAAAATCTGCAGTAGGAAGTCCGAATTGTCGAAAAATGGTTTTTGAAACCACTTTGTCTAGAGCCAATGAATGGGCCAGGGGACCCGATGCCACGTAGGGAACTCCCACCATCTCAAGGATACTGGGGACGTGCGTATACCGTGCCTCACCCTGGATACCGTAGGACACATTAAATACAATACCCGGCCGCTCACCTTTCAACACCCGGGGCATGAACTCTTCCAGTTGATGGATAAGCTCTTTATCACCTTCCAACGCAATGGCTTGATGCTTTCCTTTTTTTAATGCATTTAATATTCGCTGGATGGTTTTTTTACCGATTTTCTCTTTATTCAACTGGCCAAAAAGATTAATCACATTTTTCTGCTGCCGGTTGTATACGATGACTACCTTCATTGTTTTTTCCTCTTTACATTACCATATTACCACATTACCATTGTCTTACAATAATGAAAAAAAGTCAATCGCATTATCTCCATTTTGTTAGCCCTTTGTACTAGAGATCCCGAGCCAGCTTTTTGCAGAATTAATGTCAGAAAATACAATAATCGTTTGTGAACTATCTGAAGGGAATAACGTTTGCCAACGGAAGGCATCTTTGTCATTAGAAACAACGGCACATCTCGAACTGGACATCTTGGAAGGCGCTTTTTTGTCGATCTCGGCAATTTTTTTGATGGTTTTTTCATTATTTAATTGGCATTATTCCTCCGTTCTTCACCTTTTGAATGTGTTTATATAGCACAGTGTGGAAAAAAAATCAAGTGAATTTTCTGTAACTATTCAGTTTTTGCAAGTAAAATGATATTATGCGTTCATGATTGAACGAGCCTCAGGGAGGTGGCCCATAGGACACCGGACGGGCGAGTGAAACATGAACGCATGATAACATGATACATTTTTCTAAAACTGAATAGTTACAATTTTCTTGCTAGCACCTTCTCTTATCTCATTTCATTCCCAGCTTTTGCTTTTTTTCGAGAAGATGAATCGCTTCTTTTAACCGTTTTTCTCGTGTCTCATCTCTTTTTGCACTGGCTATCCAACCGATATATTGGCGTTGGTATGAAGGCGCTAAGCTGTCAAAAAAGCTTTTTGCTTTCTTATTGGTATTTAACGCATTTTGCAATTCCCCAGGCATGGCCCACATTTGCTTTGAAGCAGCGGTTTTATCCCATTGGCCATTTTTCTTTGCTGCCCTGATCTTAGCCATTCCAGCCTCAGTCATCCGTCCCTGTTTTATCATCTTTTCAACTCTGTTCTTATTTAATTCGGACCATCCACTGGTTTCTTTTCTTGGAGTAAATTTTTGGCTATACGTCTCGTCGTCGATTTTCTTGATAATACTATCAATCCACCCGAAGCATAAGGCTTCTTCTACTGCATCCTCGTATGGGATTCGAGGTTTTCCTGTGTGTTTCTTGTAATAGATTAACCATATTTCTTTTTTTTTGGCGTGATTTGCTTTCAACCAGACCCGCCAATCATCTCTGTTTGTTACATAGAGTTCGTTGCTTGGTTGCATGATTTTTATGTAACACAATAGAGAAAAAAAAGCAAGGCTCGTGTTTTGATTTGCAATACCAGTTGAGATAATATATAATCTTTGCGGCGGTTAAATGAATGATAAAGTGATTAAACGAATTCCTTATGGTCTGTCAGATTATGAAAAAATTGTACTGGGAAACTATTATTATATAGACAAGACCCAATATTTGCCAATAGTCGAAGAGGCCGGGGATTATCTTTTCTTTATCAGACCTCGACGATTCGGAAAATCCCTGTTCCTTTCTATCATGGAAACCTATTATGATATTTCAAAGTCGGATCAATTCGATCTATTCTACAAAGGGACTCATGTCTATCGATATCCAACAGGAGAAAAGAATAAATATTTGATCTTGAAATTTAATTTTTCAACAGTTGATCCTGATTATAAGCGATTGGAAATATCTTTTTTAAACAATGTTCGAACGGTGGTTAATTCTTTTTTAAGTAAATATGCCGGTTACCTGGATGCCCAAGAGCGGGAGAACTTACGAGAAGAGTTGAACAATATGGAGTCCGGTGCCGACATATTATTAAAGGTTATCAATTTATGCAAAAACTCGAACCGAAAACTCTATGTGCTCATCGATGAATATGATAATTTTGCTAATACCATTTTATCCACTACCGGGACTAAGGATTACAAAAAACTGACCCGTGGAGAAGGATTTTTCAGGGCATTTTTTAATGTTTTGAAAGGTGGCACCACCGGTTCCGGTGCGCCCATATCCCGGCTATTCATAACCGGTGTATCGCCCATTACACTGGACGATGTCACCAGTGGATTTAATATCGGTAAAAATATTACCATTACTCCTGGTTTTAACCAGATGCTGGGATTTACCGAAGCGGATGTGAAAGAAATAATCGATTACTACAGGGAAAGTGGGGTGATTAAGCACCCGGAAAATGAGCTGTTAAACATTATGACCTCCTGGTATAATCATTACACCTTCTCAAAGAAATCAAATGGAACATTATTTAACCCGGATATGGTGTTTTACTTTATCGATCAATATATCCAGGGTGAAGGCATGCCGGATGACCTTATTGACCGGAATGTGCGCATGGATTACGGTAAACTCAGGCACCTCATTATGGTGGATAGGGATGGAGTCGTGCGTTCCAACGGCAATTTTTCAAAATTAAGGGAAGTGATAGAGGAGAAAGAAATCCTCCAGCCCGGTATTGCAAAAGGATTTCCTCTGGATGAATTGCAAGAAACCAATAATTTTATTTCGTTGTTGTTTTATTTTGGTCTTTTGACCATCCAGGGGGGGGAAAGGAACAAATTGCGTTTAACTGTTCCCAATGAAACTGTCAAGCGACTTTTTTATGAATATATTGAAAAGGGATATAGGGAGACCAATGTATTCAATATTGATTTATCCAGGTATTCGGACCTGATGAGTGATATGGCTTATGATGGCAAGTGGAAGCCTTTATTTGAATATATTTGTAATCTGATGAAGGAAAGCATGGGGCTTAGGGACCTGGTTACCGGAGAAAAATCCATCCAGGCTTTTTTAAATGTCTACCTGGGATTAAGCGATCTTTACATCGTTCATTCGGAGAGAGAGCTTTACAAGGGCTATGCAGATCTGTTACTGGAACCTTTTCTTGCTGTTTATGATGGAATCGGTTTTTCTTATCTCATCGAGATCAAGTATATAAAGACAATCGAATACCGGAAAGAGAAGGTTCAGCAGCTCAAATCAGAAGCAGAACAGCAGTTGAGGACTTACAGTCTTGATGTGAAAATGCAAAGGAGTATTGGAAAAACCACTCTTATCAAATTGGTTCTTATTTTTTCCGGATCGGAGTTAAAATATATCAACGAAGTGCCTTGATTTTTCTTGCCGGGCACTTTTTATCTTTAAAATAGTATCCTAAAAAACAAATCTTTTTAAATTGAAGATTGATAAAATCAATTTTGGTTCTTAGTCAGAATGTATGGGTACAATGCATCCGGGGCTTCCGCATAAGCCTCCCCGCCTTTACCAAAATGTGCGCTCACATTTTGGAGCGTCTCCACCCATTCCCGATATTGGCGGATAATGGGCTCCGCAAGCCGGCGGCTGAGGTTTATGCTACGCCCCTATCACTCTTTTCCTTAACAGAATTTTTAAAATTACCCATAGTTTTTGACTAAGAACC
>Ga0180438_10000628_pt1 | contig 66515 bp, 112 predicted proteins | sample SS_ome_12_FD_132455 | JGI IMG/M metagenome (GOLD analysis project Ga0180438, IMG submission 132455) | Hypersaline lake sediment archaeal communities from the Salton Sea, California, USA - SS_3_D_2 metaG | ecosystem: Environmental > Aquatic > Non-marine Saline and Alkaline > Hypersaline >...
GGTTTCGACCCCGAAGGAGGTTTTCAGGTATTGCGACAGGCCACCTCCTAAAGCGTTACAACGTAACATCTTAGGAGGTGGATTTCGAGAGGTCCGCTTCAGTACCACTTTTGATTATTTGGTTTGAAGTGGTGGTCATCTTAAGTGGTTTAAGGGTAAGGACTTAGATCATTCGAGAGGTCGTGGGGTTTTTTGCGTCACCGGACCCCTCGAAAAAAAACTTTTTCAGGTTAAGTTTTGACTCTGTAATGTCGATGAATATGAATAGGCACAATACCTGAAAGCCTCCTTTGGATTGAAACAAGTTTGTACAAATACCATTGTACAAACGCATGTCACTAGACAACGGTACAGACGGTAAAACGTTACTGTGCTAAGCAACCTACCCGCCACTCTGTGGCGGGTAGGTTGCTGTTTCAGAAAAGGAGATTACAAATGACTCAGTATCTAGGCGCTGATCCTGGCACGAGTGGTTGCGCATTAGCCATCTTAGATGATGCAACTAAAATTATTGGTGTGTCTTTGGAAATATCTCATGCATCAACAGCAGAGGGCCGTCGTATTGCCCGTCACCAACGTCGTCAGATCAAACGAAAGCGGCAAAGGAGGGACGCCGTCCACAAACTGAACGAGAAGTACTTGGGAATTAAAGAGAGCGACTTGGCAATATACCCTTTCTACAACCGCCAGCTTGGCCTGACAGAAAGGCTTAGTAAAGCAGAACTGGCAGCATGCTTGTCGCACTTAGCCAAGCATAGAGGTCCGCAATACGGTGGTTTCTTTGATCCGAACCAAGACAGCCGATGGATAGAGGCGAAATATTTGGATTACATAGAATCCGATATAGGTTTTCTTAACCGCTGCGATTCTATAGAGTTGTCCGACGACCGTCAGATGAATTTCCCTAACCGTCGTGAAGTTGAATGTGAGTTTGAGCAACTTTGCTCGGCACAATCGGCCCATCATTCTGAGCTATCACCTGAAGTTGTGGAAGAGTATAGGGAGGCAATTTTCACCCAGAGACCCTGGTGGTTTAGTCGGAGCACAATCGGCAAGTGCCCTTTTAGACCTTCAGACGACTGCCTTTCTAAGTGTGATCAAGATGCTCAACTTTACATTCAACTGGAACGACTAAACAATATCCGTGTTAATCCTGATGGAGAGAACAGGTCGCTAACCCCCGAAGAGCGCCAAGCGGCTTTGGATCGCTTGAAGAACGGCAACCTAACAATAAACAGGTTAAACCAGATTGTTGGCACAGAAGATCATAACTATTCTCCGAAATCTAAATCATCCCAGATTCAGCGAAGCTTTTTCGAGTTAGTGGTATCCAAGCTACCAACATCGGCGGATTGTCCGGAACTTAGATCACAATTAAATCGCATTCTAATACAACTTTCCGATAATGGTAAAAAGATCGGTCCCGTAGTAGACCGGCTCAGGAGGGTATTAGGGTGGCATGGGTGTTCGCCAGAAGAATGTGAACAATTCGTTAAGCATGTCGGTGAATGCACATCGAAAATCCCAACAGGTCGTATATTCTGTTCTAGGTTTGTATTACTTGAACTTGGGTTGCTCGATAGGATGAAGCAGGGGGACAACAGTTCCGCAGCTTTGCGGGCACTGGGATTAAAGCGAATTTATGTTAAGAACCCAAGACCGCCAATTTTACCCAACGCTGTTGCGACAAGTTCGTTGAGGTCACTTGACCGGCAACTTGGACACATTGCTCGTGAGTGCGGAGTTGATTGGAAAACCGCAAAACTAACCATAGAAAGTACTCGTGATATTAGGCAACCAAAGAATGTGCGACAAGCGATAGAGAATAAACAGGCAGCAAGAGAGGTTCTCAACAGTAAGATCAAGTCGCTCGCAAACCAGCACGGGGTACCGTTTAATCACTTCAAACTATGGGCGCAGCAGGGTGGAGTTGACCTGATATCGCAGAAATCGATTACCATTGCTGATATGCAAAAAAAGCACTGCCAAGTCGATCATATTGTGGCAGTGGCAATCGGGGGCGACGATTCGTTGGAAAACAAGATGTTAGTGCTAGCCAACTCTAACCAATTCAAGAGCGACGAGTTTCTTCTTGGTAAGCTTGGTGCATTGAAGTGCGAGGCGATTGCGGAGCACTATAAGTCATCTCACGTTTTCGAGATTGATGGCGAAAGTCTCAAGTTCCCTCCCGATTTCAAGAAAGCCGAGATGATTCTTTCTACGTTATCCTCTGCCGAGACGTTCTGGGAAAAGCATCATGGCCCAACAACCTCTTACATTTACACGGAGTTCGCTTCTTATATTCAGTCAAAGCGTTTTCAAGATCACCCAACGGATGTTCAGTCAGCAAAACCACTTCACACGCAAATGTTACGCAAGCATTGGCGGCTAGAGTCTCTGCTTTGCGGTGATAGTAAACGTGAAGATCACCGGCACCATATCGTTGACGCCATCGTGGTTGCATGCCTAGGCGTTAGTTCGATAAGGCGTCGTGTGGAAGAACTGGTACTGGGGAGAGATGTTGTTGTTCCACCACCATGGGGAGACATCGAGGCATTCAGAGCACAGATTAAACGGTGTCTTGATTATCATGTTGTTTATCACCGTGTAAAACGAGGTGCCAGAGGACCCTTACACAAGGCCCAAATGTTGTCATGTTACGATGAGGAACACCAACTTTTCGCCAAGAGAAAGGAGCTACCCAAGGCTCTTACTGACAAGTTTGCGACAGCTAAAAAGAAGTTGGTTATTGATGACCGCAAAAAGATGAAGCCTGGGAAAGGTGGTTTCATAGAAGGTGATGATGTTCGACAGAAGATCATCGAGACCTTAAAAGAGCATCATGTTTGGGGAGACGAGTTTAACAAATACAAAGTAACCCAACTCGTGAACGATGGTAAATTACCTAAGCGTGTCCGAGTGGTGACAAAAGTTGATAATGTCCTGGTGGTGCCGTCCAAACGACATGGTAAAGTTATCGGCAAACGCTACTATGAAAAGGCAAAAGGCGGAAACTACCGTGCGGTAGTTTGGAACAAAGATGGTAAGTGGCAAATCAGCGTTGAAGATATGTTGAGTGCTGCGAAGAGATTGCGGTGTAGGAGTCAGAATCAGCCGGAAGATAATCGTGACATTATCGTGGTCCTCTTTAAGAATGATATCGTTCAAATGGTCATTCCGGGTCAATCGTGTAGATTTTGGCGTGTGGTGAAGATGCAAAATGGCAAACTTAATTTTGTACAACATTTCAACGCTAGTACAAACCCGAATGACTACATTACTCTGTCGGCAAACCAACTCCAGAAGTTAGGTAATCTTACGCCGATGCGATCTCGGTCGATAACAGTTGCTGCGTTTGATCCTAATTTTTCTCGATCAATAGAAATGCCTCAATATAGATGAGCGATGCTTACCAAGTCTCAGATTATGCAGATCGGGATGTTCCATTTTCGACCCCGAAGGAGGTTTTCAGGTATTGCGACAGGCCACCTCCTAAGATGTTACGTTGTAACGCCTTAGTTTCCTGGGCCCGCTGTGATAATGTCTATGGAACGAAGAAATGGTATTGCCACGGTGTACTTCATCGTGAAGACGGCCCCGCTGTTGAACCCAGCGGTACAACCGACAAGTGGGTGCGGTCGTGGTTCATCCATGGCAAGGAAGTGACCCAAGAAGAACACGAGGTTCTCTTCCCACCAGGGCAGCCGAGAGGTCTTTCTTGTCCTCATGCTGTCGGCCCGCAGGGTCCGCAAGGGTCGGTTGGAATTGACCCGTCTTAATCAATCTATCATTGGAGACATAACTATGAAGGTTCACGAAATTCCCCGGAGCCAGTTGCTCAAAATCAAGCAATACGAAGGTTCGTTTGTTGAGTGGTATCGAGACCTGCAAGAGGATCGAAAGAAGTTTGCAAGTCTCTTGTTCAGGTGGGCAGCTTTTGGTTATGCTGCGAGAGAAGATGATGGCGCAACTTACATTTCGCCATCGCAAGCATTACTAGAACGACGATTATTGTTGGGTGACGCAGAAGACGTTGCCATCAAGTTCTTGGATGTGTTGTTCAAAGGCGGCGCACCGTCTTCTTCATGCTACAGCTTGTTTTACGAAGATTTCGCTCTCCGAGACAAAGCTAAATACAGTGGTGCTAAACGTGAGTTCATTGAGGGTTTAGCGACTATGCCTTTGGATAAGATAATTGAGCGAATCCGCCAGGATGAACAACTGTCGAAAATTCCTGCTGAGGAGTGGTTGATTTTAGGTGCGGAGTATTCACCAGAAGAGATTTGGGAACAAGTTGCGCCGAGAATAGTTAACGTGGACCGATCTTTAGGGAAGCAACTTCGGGAACGATTAGGAATCAAGTGTCGCCGTCCCCACGACGCAGGCTATTGCAAGATTCTCATGGAGGTTGTCGCCCGGCAACTCAGGAGCCATAACGAAACTTACCACGAGTATCTGAACCAAACTCACGAGATGAAAACTAAGGTTGCGAACAACCTTACAAATGAGTTTGACTTAGTCTGCGAGTTCGCAGAAGTTCTGGAAGAAAAGAACTACGGGCTTGGATGGTATGTTCTCTGGCAGGGGGTGAAGCAGGCGTTAAAAGAGCAAAAGAAACCGACGAAAATCCAGATTGCGGTTGACCAGTTACGGCAGCCAAAGTTTGCAGGCTTATTGACAGCGAAATGGAGGGCATTGAAAGGGGCATACGATACTTGGAAGCTCAAAAAGCGACTGGAGAAACGCAAGGCTTTTCCATATATGCCAAATTGGGATAACGACTACCAGATTCCAGTCGGTTTAACAGGTCTCGGCGTGTTTACGCTCGAAGTAAAGCGTACAGAAGTCGTCGTGGATTTGAAAGAACACGGTAAGCTATTCTGCTCCCACTCTCACTATTTCGGTGACCTCACCGCAGAGAAGCACCCCTCTCGTTATCATCTCAAGTTCAGACACAAACTCAAACTGAGAAAAAGGGATTCGAGAGTGGAGCCGACCATCGGTCCATGGATCGAGGCTGCACTGCGAGAAATAACCATTCAGAAGAAGCCAAATGGTGTATTTTACCTTGGCTTACCATACGCCCTCTCGCATGGTATTGATAACTTCCAAATCGCCAAACGGTTCTTTAGCGCCGCAAAGCCTGACAAGGAAGTAATCAACGGACTGCCAAGCGAAATGGTGGTCGGGGCTGCTGACTTGAACCTCTCCAATATTGTAGCTCCCGTTAAGGCGAGGATAGGGAAGGGCCTTGAAGGGCCTCTCCATGCTTTGGATTACGGTTACGGAGAACTGATTGATGGACCGAAGATATTGACGCCTGATGGACCTCGTTGCGGGGAACTCATCTCCTTGAAGCGAGATATTGTGGAAATCAAGTCGGCCATTAAAGAGTTCAAAGCCTGTCAGCGTGAAGGGTTGACAATGAGCGAAGAAACCACGACGTGGTTGTCAGAAGTTGAATCTCCATCTGATAGCCCGAGATGCATGATTCAATCACGAATTGCTGATACGAGTCGGCGGCTTAACAGTTTCAAATATCAAATGAACAAAGAGGGTTACCAAGATTTGGCCGAGGCTTTACGCTTGCTTGATGCCATGGATAGTTACAATTCGTTGCTAGAGTCGTACCAACGTATGCATCTAAGTCCTGGTGAGCAGTCGCCCAAAGAGGCCAAGTTCGATACCAAACGTGCCAGCTTTAGGGATTTGCTCCGACGCCGGGTTGCTCACACAATCGTCGAATACTTCGATGATTGCGACATCGTGTTCTTCGAGGATTTGGACGGGCCTTCAGATTCAGACAGTCGCAATAATGCGTTGGTAAAGCTTCTTTCACCAAGAACGTTGCTACTTTACATTCGGCAGGCATTAGAGAAACGTGGTATCGGCATGGTGGAAGTAGCGAAAGATGGCACGTCACAGAACAATCCGATTTCAGGTCACGTTGGTTGGCGAAACAAGCAGAATAAGAGCGAAATATACTTCTACGAAGATAAGGAGCTTCTTGTAATGGACGCTGATGAGGTCGGGGCAATGAACATCTTGTGTCGAGGTCTCAATCACTCAGTTTGCCCTTATAGTTTCGTAACGAAAGCCCCAGAGAAGAAGAACGATGAAAAGAAGGAGGGCGATTATGGTAAGAGGGTGAAGAGGTTCTTGAAGGACCGTTATGGTTCATCCAATGTAAGGTTCCTCGTTGCTTCGATGGGTTTTGTAACAGTTACGACAAAAAGACCTAAGGATGCTTTAGTCGGGAAGCGGTTGTATTATCATGGCGGGGAACTTGTGACTCATGACCTCCATAATCGTATGAAGGACGAAATCAAGTACCTTGTGGAAAAAGAAGTGCTCGCACGCAGAGTTTCTCTAAGTGATAGTACCATAAAGAGTTACAAGAGTTTTGCGCATGTTTAGTGCTGGCCGCTCTCGTTAGAGGAAGGTCAGAGCACCATGACCACCTGAGTGAGGGGGACGCTAATGAGGACGTGCTGGCCGCTCTCGTTAGAGGAAGGTCAGAGCACATGACGTGAAATCGTCACCACAGATCATTGAGGTGAGTGCTGGCCGCTCTCGCTAGAGGGAGGTCAGAGCACGCTGCAAACAGACCAAGCCTTGCCGTGAATGCCGCTGGTGCTGGCCGCTCTCGCTAGAGGGAGGTCAGAGCACCTACGCAACGAAAGTGACTTAGACTTAGCTCGGTAGTGCTGGCCGCTCTCGCTAGAGGGAGGTCAGAGCACTGGTATAGAAACAGGACACTTATTGAACAGGTTCGGGTGCTGGCCGCTCTCGCTAGAGGGAGGTCAGAGCACTGATGAAGTGGGTGTAAATGGTCTAAATCACAAGGGTGCTGGCCGCTCTCGCTAGAGGAAGGTCAGAGCACTAATTACGGTCACGAAACCGACTGAATACCGAGGGTGCTGGCCGCTCTCGCTAGAGGAAGGTCAGAGCACTACGGAAGGAGGAAGAATACGAAGGCCGTCGTCTTAAGTGCTGGCCGCTCTCGTTAGAGGGGGGTCAGAGCACTCCATAGCACGTCACCACGCAGAATGGCTTTCGCTGGTGCTGGCCGTTCTCGCTAGAGGAAGGTCAGAGCACTGGATGCTTTCAAACGGACAAAACGTCTGGACAAAGTACTGGCCACTCTCGCTAGAGGGAGGTCAAAGCACAGGCTGCTCGTCGTAGCGACATGGATACCAAAGTGGTCGTGCTGGCCGCTCTCGCTAGAGGGAGGTCAGAGCACGCAGTCGTCGGCAAAGAACATCCGACGTGTAGAGTGCTGGCTGCTCTCGCTAGAGGGAGAGTCAGAGCACATTGATAACATATATTCAACACGATGATGGTGCTGGCCGCTCTCGCTAGAGGGAGGTCAGAGCACTTACGGTCCCGAAGGAAAAGCTGTGGTGCTGGCCGCTCTCGCTAGAGGGAGGTCAGAGCACTCCCGTATTATAATAGTGATCGACAAAAAGCAAGTGTGGGCCACTCTCGTTAGAGGGAGGTCAGGGCACCCGCTTAATAGGGAGTGACCTCCAATGGAAGTTACAAGTGCTGGCCGTTCTCGCTAGAGGGAGGTTAGGGCACCGTAGTGATCTTGAGAGGAAATGCAAATGTTACCAGTGCTGGCCGCTCTCGCTAGAGGAAGGTCAGGGCACCCCCGAAAGCCGAAGATCACGAAGCAGATGATCACCGTGCTGGCCGTTCTCGCTAGAGGAAGGTCAGAGCACACACCGCTAGAGGAACTCGCTATTGGAGAGATTTTCTGTGCGCCGATACTCCGTTAACGAAAAGGAGTATCGCATGAAATCATCCAAGTGCTGGCCGCTTCTCGCTAGAGAAAAGTCAGGGCACAAAACACGCAACATCGCTATCTTTCTCTCTGTGTACTGTTTGACCCTTGTGGGCCTACTGGCTTTATACGATTACAACACCCCAGTAACACTACCACCAGACCCACCAGCGGTTGTTGTTCCAGAGGTCGAGCCGGGCCCTTACGACATCACGCACCAGATACCGAAGAAGTATCTCAGCTACAATGAAGTTGTGCAACGTCTGAAGGAGTGGAATGAAGAGGCTCCGGAGATTACTGAGTTTGGCACCTACGGTAAAGACCGACAAGGAACTGACTTGTGCTATCTGCGCATTGGCACACCAGGAAAGCCGAAGGTCTTAATCCATTCAGCGATTCATGGAAACGAGAGACTAGGTGCAGCTTGTACTCTTGGCACGATGGGAAAGCTTCTGTGGTCGTACAAGCGAGACGAGGTACTAGAGAACGCTGATGTTGCGGAAGCAAATTGGATCATCAAGAACAGAGACATCTACTTTGTACCAGTATTCGCACCAGAGACATACCTTCGACAACGGTACCTAGAAGGCACTGACCCGAACCGAAACTGGCCTTATCCTGGCAGCCGTTCAGAGAACAGATCAACGCCCATTCTAGCCATGCGAGAGTTCTTCCTGAAACACAAGTTTGTGGCAGCTATGGACGGTCACACTTACGGTAGAATCTTCTTCTGGCCAAGCATCGCAACACACTCTGATAGAGAGAAGTTCAGAGAACTCGGAAGAGCTATGGGAGAACTTGCTAATTACGACGCTTCGTCAGTGGGTTCGTATCCAGCAGGCTATGCAATCGATTGGTATTATTGGAAGGGTGCTGTATCTTTGATCACTGAATTTGGATCGCCCTCTTACGGGCATGGTCAGCCGATTGAACAGATCGAGTCAGAGACTGAGCGAGTCTATCGAGCGTACTTGTACTTCCTGAGAAATGCTCCAGAGATTCAGCTTCAAGGACAAGACCCCCCCAAAAGAAGCTGCATAAATGCCATTTCTGGAAGTCGTAAGTTGTTGATATTAAACAACTTATAGAAAAATGCGAATAATATCATTGCATTGACTTGACAGGATTAGCCAGTCCGCTAGAATAGCGGTCCTGAAACCTAGAGGTGGCTTGCTTCTCACCTGTCCGCTTGGTCGCTGATGACCCTTGCATCGTTACGGATGGGAACTTGGTTGACGCCATTCACAAAACAAGCTACCATAGGGTGAATCCTTGTACGTGCCTTTGGCACAAGCGGTGCCCCGGCCCGGAAGCCGGGCCACCGCTTTTTTTTGTGTTGGTGGATTCAGAGTTCTGTGCTATACTCTATTCGATGCCCGGTGTACCAGCATCCTCCCCGAAAATGACTCAGCGAGGTGGCACCGGTTGATTCAAGGAGTGAGCGATGCGTAACCACGTAATCTAGTGCTTCTTCAACCGTCCCTTTAATCAACTCGTTATCCCACTATTAGGTGTGGATCGGTCACCGGGCACTCTTTCACCACACGTAAGGAGGCGAGGGCAAGAAGATGATTATTGGTGTACCAAAAGAAATCAAAGAAGATGAGTATCGGGTTGGGCTTCTTCCAATAGGGGCAGAAGAATTAACATTGGCGGGGCACCATGTTTTAATTGAAAATAACGCTGGGCTTGGTTCGGGGCTAACTAATGAAGATTACCACCATGCAGAAATTGTAAATAATGCAGAAGAAATTTTTGAACGAGCAGATATGATCGTTAAGGTTAAAGAGCCACAACAAAACGAATGCAGAATGCTTCATGATGGTCAAATAATTTTTACATATTTGCATCTTGCTGCTAGTGAACAACTTACGAAAATGTTGTGCGATTCGGGATGTACAGCTATTGGGTATGAAACATTAGAAGAAAATGGGAATCTACCACTTTTAATCCCGATGAGCGAAGTTGCTGGGAGGATGAGTGTTCAAGAGGGGGCTAAATGTCTTGAGCGACCACAAATGGGCAGAGGTATTTTGTTGGGAGGAGTTCCCGGTGTAGATCGAGCCCATGTCACAATTATTGGCGGTGGAATTGTTGGAACAAATGCGGCAAAAACTGCCGCTGGGCTTGGGGCCCATGTCGTTATTTTAGATATCGATATGAATAGATTAAGATACTTAGATGATGTAATGCCCGCAAATGTCACTGTTTTGTTCAGTGACAGACACACTATTCTCAAAGAAATCGCTCGGGCCGATCTCGTAATTGGGGCTGTTTTAATTCCTGGTGCCAAGGCTCCGCAACTCATCAAAGGAAATGACTTAAAATTGATGAAATCTGGTAGTGTAATTGTGGATGTAGCAATCGACCAAGGAGGATGTGTGGAAACTAGTAGGCCAACTACTCATAGTCATCCTACTTTTGTCGTGGACAATGTGGTTCATTACTGCGTTGCGAATATCCCAGGAGCAGTTGGAAGAACAAGCACTTTCGCATTGTGTAATGTAACTCTTCCATGGGTACTTAAAATTGCGAATTGCCCTAGTGACACCAAGTTGTTTTTATCTGGTATTCAAATTCATCAAGGCAAAATTGTTAATCAAGCTGTCTGTAGGCAATTAACCCTCGGTCGAGGACATTGAGGAGGAGGGCGACTAACGAACTATTCGTTGAGGTGTCCCATGTCTCTTTCAGAGTTTCCCACTGCCCATCAGTTGCCGCAAGCAGAGTGTTTCTTTGTTCGCCATCCCAACTTCGGTGTAGTCCGTTGTATCGCAGGGGATGACCAGAAACTCTGCTCAACTTATCAAGAAGCGAGAGACTTCTTTGACGAACACGCCGAAGAGCCTCAGGAATCTTCCTGATTTAGCGACTTCAACGATTCTCTTGCTTCGTGTAGCCAGCGGCGTACTGTATTCGGGTTTCTGTCCATCTTCTCGCTAATCTCTTTGGTAGAGAGATGTTGTATGTAGAATAGCTCCATTGCCTCATACTTGTACGGAGGCAGGTCGTGCAGAGCTTCCTGAAGCATCTCTTGCTGTTCTTTGTGAATAGCGGAGGTTTCCGGTGATTCGCTATTGTCGACAATGGGTCCCTCGGGCAGGGACTCTACCCTGGACTCATATCTGAATCGTTGTCGCCAGTAGTCTGCTGCGCAGCTACCAATGAGTTGGTTCAGCCAACCTGTGAACCTATCATGATCATCAAGCTGATCGAGTTTACATAGCATGCGTTGGAGAACCTCTTGTGTGGTGTCGTCAATGTCTTGGTAGGGGACCTTGTGCTTGAGAACTGCTCTAATGTGATGGATACACCGTTCCGCTAGAGGTGCGGTATCTCCATTCTTCGCCGTTTGTATTAGATCGTTGTATTTCATAAAAGAATCCTCTTTCCATCCACATGGATTCTTTATGACTGAAATCTCGATCTAAATAAAGGTCAGTCTGGTGACTTTACATTGATCCGAGCGTAGTAATCCCCGTCATGCCATTGGATGTCGAACTGAGTTCGTAGTCTTGCTCTCCTAACTTTGGTGTTCTTGTGTCTTTCTGGTAGTGCCTCTAGGAGGACTTTAGGTCTAAATTCGTAAGTGCTTTCATTCTTTCCGTAATAACCTGTGAGAAGTTCGCCCTCCGGGGCGAGTGTATTCTCATAGAGTCGCTGGTTCTGGGTATGCCCTAAAAATCGGACGCCCAGAGGCATCATCTCTGCGTCAGTTGCGTTGGTAAACTCAAATGCTTGTTTTACGAGTTCGCAAACGTCTGACGAGGCGACGATCCAGTTCGGCGAATGGCCACACTTAGAATGTACAACCTCCAGAATGTTCCCAAGGAACAAACCAAAATCTGTGCCAGGATGTGACGGGTCGACATAAGCTACTGTCCCGGCGCTGCTACGAAGGTCTGAAATGACATGTTGATCAATTTCCATAGCGAGGGAATGACCTACGTAGATTACTTCCGCAACCTCTAGGTCAAAGTTCTCGTGGAGTTTCTTCTCATGTTCCAGATCATGAAGTACCGTTTTCATCGGGTGCCTAGCTACAGGTGTTGCTGCATTTTCAACAGGGATGAATGATACAAGTTGAGGGGTTTTCGTCTGTTTGAGCACTTGCAAAATGATAGGCAGGCTCATCCGACGAAAGGTCTGGAGAAACTTGTGCGAATCGATATCGGTATCAACGTCACTCAGCGTCTCATTGTAGAGTCGCTGGTGCTCCATAAGGATAGCTACCTCGTCTAGTGAGATGTACTCACTGCTGTCATACGAGTGAAGTAGCTCCGTCTTCTTCCAATGTTCGATTGCTTCTTTCATGATTCTCCTGATAATTAGTGTTAACGTAGTTATACCACAGCACTTCCGTTCTGCTTTCTTTTATCTTCTGTTGCGACGAGTGGTTGGCGATATCACGTTTTGAAACCGACCAGCCTTCGTACCACTCGTCATAGAGCGAGGATGGGTTACCACTCAAAAGCACCTGTGCTGTCATGCCGTTGAGAAGCTCCGCAAGCTCCTTGTGCTGCTCCTCGGTCATCTCGAACCGATACGTCTTCTTTGCCTTCCTGGTCTTCGGTAAGTACGGCGGATCGCAATACACAAGCATGTCCTCTTGGTCAGCTAGAGGGAGCAACTCCGTTGTTGGTTCATTTGTGATGTGAACGCCCTGTAATCTTTCAGAAATGTGGGGAATCATCTGAATGATCGTCTCCCAGGCGTTCACATCACCGGGCTTCCCACCCCGCAAGCGGTCAGACCATGCGAAAGCTTCCTTCAAGCCTCCACGACTCATGCGACGTAGGATGAACTCATTGACCGCATAAGTCATTTCGTCAGCACACCAGCGCCACGGGATTGATTCATCTGTCTTAATCTTTGCCCTTTCAAAGACCTCCCGTTTGTAAGGTATAGCAGATAGCCTTTGGATGAACTCTTCTGGCTCATCTCGTACCATGCGAAGAATGATCGTGATACCAGGATCAACATCGTTGATAACTTCCATTCGAGATCGGGGCTTGTTCAAAAGGACACTCGCTGCGCCGCAATATGGTTCGATGTATCCCATGTCCTCGAAACCTTCTGGGAAGTGTTTTATTATCCAATCGGCGAGGTATCGCTTACCTCCATGTATCTTCACGATAGGTCGTAGTTTCATGTGCTTTCTCAACAACGGGGTTTCCTTAAAAGAGTGCTTAGTTGATAAATTCGCACATCGTTAATATCGACGTTGCATGAGATCACCGGTTCTGGTATTTTAGGACGAAAAGGGAGAAACCGATGGCCACAAAACCGAAGAAAGTGAAGCGGAAGGTCGAGGTTGTCTCCGTGACGATCTACTGTCCAAAGCTGAAAAGGCGTGTCGCCATTCCAAAAGATCGGACCTCATGGAGTTGGTATGAGTCTCCATGTGGTATGTGTGGCACCCATGGAAGCCTAACACTTGATGTCACCTGCAAATGCGGAGGACAACACACCATCGAAGTTGAGGGATACTGATGAATGACCTACTAACCGAAGCGGTGAAATCGCTCGAATCCTTTTTCGAGCAAGATGATAGGTGGTTCCAACCATTTCCGATGGGTGTGTTTGGAACGCTACGACTGGGTTGCTGCAACCAGAGGTTGATGGGTGCGCCCGAGCACAAACCTTCTCGTTTCGGTCTTCACTACTCGTCGCACCACAGAGCTTTCATGCCACACTTCTCAGCCAGCGGTTTGAGCATCCACCATTCGCCCGAGTCGTCGGCTGTTTTTGAAGTCTTCACATACATCCCCGATCAGTGGCGAAAGATGATTGGGCCTGTCGATGGTCTGGAAGGGTTCCGCCCAGGACGTGATGTCGACTGGGGCTACCAGCGAACCTTGGCATGGCTGCATATCTTACCAGAGGATTTCGAGCACGATCTCTACGATGTTGATCCGTGGGGAAGAGGTGAGCGTGACCTTGGGATACCAAAAGAAACATGGGACCAGTTTCCACGGGTCCCATGTTGGGTTTACAGTTCAGTCCGTCAAAACGGACAAAGCTCCGAACTAGACGACTCACCAATCATCTGGTATGGTTAGCAGCAACGTCTGCCAATGCCGAATAACCATCCGATCCCTCGGAGAACTCGGCGCACTGGTCGGACACGATGGAAGAACCTTCGGATTGGGCCCCGTTCCATCCACCGTTCACCACCACAGTGGTGTGAACTGCAATAGTAGGTCTGGCATTGGTATGGTACCGGCTGTGGTACAGGTACAACCTCATCAGGCACAGTCTCGCTCATCGCCATGACATCATTCGGTCGCAGCGAGTTGGAGTATGTCTCGACATTCACAGCTACTACTAGTCCAACTGCCAGCGCACACATAACAAGTAGTGTTCTTTTCATTGGAACTCCTTCTTTCTTAAAACTCATGAGTGCTCTATATATCCGCCATTGCATGAAAAACCACCCCCAAACGCTAGGCGTTTGGGGGTGGTGACGACCCACGGTCATCCCGTGGCCGAGCGGCTTATTTCTTAGGTATCCGGTCGGACAAACCTTTCTGGGTTTTCTTGCCTTTCTTTTTCCTTCGCTTGTATGGGCGAGGCTTAACAGACTTTGTGCGCTCCATCCATTCAGCCATTTCGGCTGCGGAGTCAAAACGCTTTGTCCGTCCGTTAATTGTCAGTTCAAAAGACATAGTATCCCTATTTGCAGCAATTCTCCAATAGGTAAACGAGGCCCTGTCCAACTAGGACTCCGAGAGCAAAGCAAGCAAGGTAAAACAGAATGTGTGAAAGTTTCATGGTTACATCCCCCACCAGTACACTTTGTCATCAATCTTGCCAAGTCGTTTCATGTACTCTTCAAAATCGACATCGGCATAGGTAAGAACTCCCTTACCATCCATTAAACCATCGGCCATCATGCTAGCCACCGCAGCGGCTGGGAAACCAGTTCCCTTTTGCATTGCGGTCCAATGATCGTCGTGTTCGATGATACGATGGATCAGGTCTAGGTCCTCATCGAAGAAGGGGGCAGGTTCACCCGTTCCATATCGGATCATCATGTGGAGCAAGTCTTGTTTTGTCGGCGGACAAGCGTTTGTCAAAACTCCACACAGTTCTGCATAACCGAGCTTACAGTCATGTACCAGAAATCGTATGTAGTCGAGATGGTTGATATATCGCAACGTTTTGTATTCGCAGTTTTTCACACCATCTAGTTTCATATTTTGTGTAAAGGCACCCTTGGTGTGGAATGCTTCGAGGTTCAATTCGACAAAGTCTTCGTAGCCACCAAGTGCTTCTACTTCCGTGATCTCTCCATTGTGGAGTACCTTGCACATCCCTACGTATTCATTTACCAATCCTTCCACATTGAACACAAGGTTGTAACCTAGGCGGTTTGTGCAATCTTTTGGCAAGCCGCCACAGTACATGATAAGTGTTTCTGGGTTGTGCTGCTTTGCAACTTGTTCTGCCACAATGTTGATATGTCCTGGTGCCATCCCCAAGTCTGTAAAGGCAAGCGAACCTTCTCTAGCCTCGGCTGCCTCATGGATAGTTTTTGACACGTATGGATTCCCGCCAAGATCACAGTATTTCACACCGTTGTCGAAACAGATTTCTGCGATGTCCATGTTACAACTAAACGGCGCTGCGGAGATCAGAAGGTCAACATTCTCCTTCTTAAAGAAGAACTTTGGTCCGACCTTCCCGGCGAATCGTCCCACAATTTCCTGTCGGGGGATACCTGCGGCTTCTAGTTGTTCCACAGCAGCTTTCCGTTGGTCCGGATTGGGTTCAACGAATAGTACGTTGTATCCAAGTTTCTTCAAACCGAAGGTGATGGCGGCACCCATGCCGCCCATACCTACCACATAGATCGTTTTCATGTTAAGTCTCCTATACTGACTCTTTGATATGAAGCCAATCGGCTCCCCTGTCGATTAAGGTGTAATGAATTGTTTGACAGTCCATCTCATCTACGAACCGTAACACTTCGGTGTGGTCATAGTCGGCGCATGAATACACGTCCACCTGTACGAGTGGTGGGTCCTCCTTATCCCAGACGTGGATTGAACAGTGCGAAGTCTCAATCATCACGATAGCGGCGATTCCTTCATTGCCGTCCTTCTTGACGTAGTCGCAATGCGGGCCGCCGTGTTCCGTGATTTGCATACCGATGGCGTCCACCAGACGCCGTAGCCAATCTTCTGCTTTTTCGACAGAAATTATTGGAGATTTGACCTCCGATCTGACGATAAGATGTTTATGGACAACCATATCAATAATACTCCCTTTTCCTTTGTATCGGCATTTGCTTGCTGATTTATGAGAGAAAATGACATTCCTTTTGAGGTATTGTTTTTGTTATGCTGTGCGAGAGGGTGTCTCGCATGAAAAAAAAAGTAGTGATAGCCGGAAGATTGTTTTCACAACGACACCCATTTGTTGAAGGTGAGGAGACTAAATATACGGTGACGATTGGATGTGTGCCGCTTGAAGAATATGTGGCAGCGCATTGTGACAACGGAGGTTTTTATCGGATCGAATTGAGTGCCACGAATCGGCATGATGAAATATCTGGGCCGCTTGACGTTTTTATGATGAAAATTGATACCGGCTATTACCAAAATGGATGGCGTGTTGGCCAAAACTTGGAGAAAAGGTACTCCGTTCATTTTGGGGGTAAACCTTTGGAGTCAGTAGTTGGCAGGTTGTTCAACTACAACATGAATCAAAAGAACTATGACCGAGGCTGGCACCGTATTACGATCACAAGATTGTGGTAGACTGAGTTTGAATGCCCGAAATTGATGTAACGTCCAAACAACTCCATGTCCTTCGTCAGGCATGTGAGGTACTGAGTCAGGTTTATATCGGTAACTTTGGGGCTACCGCTGATATCCCTAAACTCGAAGAAGATGATAGAAGGATGTTGCGGGACCATTTAGAGTCGTTAAGTCCCTTAGTGACTGGTAAGTGTCGAGGGAAGTTTCTATCACTCACCGACAAGCAGGTTTCTGAAGAAGCACGTATTGCTCATGAGCTTTTGATACTACTTGGTGATGTAGAAACTAGTTAACACGATGTGTGATGCAATTCCTTCGACAATACGATGAGTATAGTTGTGGACCTATCGCCGTGATCAATACCCTTCGATTCGTTGGGTATAAGCTGACGGTCGGCGACTATAAGATGGTGTACAAAGCGTGTGGTACCACCAAAGATGGTACCAGACTGCGGGGTGTACATTCTGGACTGGCGGCGATCCAGAAGAGGCTCAAGATTCGGGGAAGCCACGTTGCTTACGTTGACAAGATCGGTATGGATGATATCTTTATCCTCCTCGAAAATGGCAACGCCGTCTTGATGGACATTGTTTGGGTGATAAAGTCGGAAGGCAGGGTTGGTCACTTCTTCATCATCACCGGTCACTCACCTAGTAAGAAGACCTTCTACGTCATCAACGGCCCCTCCAGTGAAAAAGCCGAGGGTCGCATTTCACGAAAGAAGCTTCGTTGGATGATGCGACACTGGCCGAAACGGTATCCGAAAGCATGGATCATCAATCCCGAACCAATTTTTCCAAATTTGCACAAGTGGTGGGAACGAAAAGCCGATAAAAAGAAAAAGGGGAAGTGAAATGAAAGTTATCATGTTCGGTGCGCCCGGCGCTGGTAAGGGTACGATCTCGAAAGAGTTGGAAAAGGTGCTGGATATCCCACACGTTTCCACTGGTGACATGCTGCGCCAAGCGGTGAAGGATGAAACCGAGCTTGGTTTGATGGTTAAGGACCTAATGGGAACCGGCGATCTCATTCCTGATGAGATTATGGATGGTGTTGTTGAAGAGCAACTTTCCAAGATGCCGAGCTATTTTCTCGATGGATACCCCCGCACACTACCACAAGCAAAATGCTACTTGGGCTTCGATAAACCGGATGCCGTTGTCGTTCTTCGTGTCAAGGATGATGTCATCCTTGAAAGGTTACTCAGACGTGCGAAGATCGAAGGTCGAGAGGACGATACCGAAGAGGTGATCCGAAAACGACTGGGAATCTACAGAGAAGAAACATCGCCGATACTCACTTATTTTGAATCGGAACAAATCAACGTCCGTGAAGTAGACGGCGACAACACCATTGATGGAACAACTGACAAGGTGTTGTCCGCCTTAAGAGAGAAGATGGAGATATGAAGTTGAGAGCTTACGAACCTATCCTCGGCCCCAAATATAGGGGCTTCAGAGGCAACGACCATTTTTCCGAGAATGACATTCGATGTATTGCTTATCAACTGTGGGAAGAAGCGGGTTGTCCCGATGGGATGTCGGACCACTTCTGGTTTGAAGCAGAAGAGCATGCCAGACGTATCCTCGGCCCGAACTGGGATCAGCCCGGTCCCGAAGCAGGTTGGTATTACTGTGCGCCGCCATCTGTGCCACGTAACTAAGTAACAACCCGCCGTCAGTACCATGACACTTATTGATCCCGTGCCACTGCCTGAGAAATGGCAGGAATGGTCCAAGTCTCATATTTGTGATGTGGTGAGCTTCACGATCTGTGGAGCCCAAGGTTACCACAAGGGTAAGTACGACAACGCTGCGTGTTACGCAGCAACCAGAGGCAAGATCGGGGTCATGCGGATTGAATGCCGACAGGTCACGACAAAGAACTTGCTTTCAAAGAAGGACTTCAGTCGTTGGATAAAGTTGTGTCGCAAGTATCGACTCATTCCCGATTGTGTCGAGACCTTTGTGGAGGGTCGCAAGTATTTCATGACATTGCCGGTGAGCGACAAGTATGATAAGGTTGGCGGCTTTTCTGCTTTGTGTTGTTTCCGCTGGGCTGACTATTGGGGTCAGATGGTTTGGCAGTTACTACGACATGTCGAAGAAGGTGTATACTTCTGGCAAGCATTACATTATGGGTCCGCCAGATTTCTTACAAACTGCAATCACAATGTAATGTGGGTTGACAAGAACCATTACAGCGATCCACTTTGGGTGAATACGTCGGTCGCAGCAAAAGCGTACTATCACTGGCCCGAAGTTCGAGTGGGTCTAAGGGATATCGGCTTCGCCAACGATGTCAAGCAGTTCGCTGGGAAGCTACCCGACATGAGAGTGAAGCATATCAGGTTTCTGCTCGAAACCGACCTGAAGCCCTTGTACAAAATCAAGCTCCGACGTGCCCCGACCGAGAAGAGGTCCCAAAGGATGCGACAACTATTCGAGAGGGCCCTTAAACGCCACAAAAATGCCCTTTGAGCACCCCGCTACCTGTGCTATACTCTAGGGGTCACTCCGTCAATAGTACCCCCATCTGGCGGGAGGTTAAAATGGGTAAGATGGTGCGTCAATTCATTCTCGTATCTGCACAAAACCGCCCGGTCCCCGGTGGACTACACCCCTCTCTTACCACATCCCATGTGGAGGGACCTTCGCTTGTCGAGGCAATTCAGAGTTTCGGCATCTTCAGCAACAAGATCGGGGAGGTGTATAACTTCTCACGACAAGCCAGCCTGGGGGATCGGCTAACTCTTACACGAGGACACGTCTCGGTTGTCATCTTTCGAGTCAAGGCAACTGACGGTTGTCTAAAGGACAACGGTGAAAAAGATCAAGCACGATGAGGTATAACTCATCATGGACATTGTAACAAGCCCGTGGTTCTGGATCATGTATGGTTACGCAGGCATGGCCTGTTGGTTGTGCTGGTTTGATCCACGATACTACAAAGACCATAGCCTTTGGATCGTCTTGCGACACGCTGTGATATGTGTACTCGTTTGGCCCGTGATGCCACTCTTCTTTCTTGGTGTTCATTTTGGCTTATACGTATGGCCGTTCCTGGTCCGCTGTTTCTGGACGACGTTGGCAACCATCTTCGCTGTATTCAACTGGTGCGGCGCTGGTATCTGCTATGTTGCCGGGAGGGTGCGACAAACCCCCAGATGGGGTAAAAGAAAGAAGGTAACTGAGGGTTGTCTAAAAAGTGAGAAGACAAACCCCTCTGGAAAGGATCACAACAATGAGTAAGACACTTATCCAGCATTGGATTAGCAGTCGGACGAAACCCGTCCCCGGTGCTACCGTGGCAAGCCCTCCCATGGTTATGCCTCAAGCTGCGCAAGCTGTACCAGCAGTCCAAACGCTCCCGGTTTGGCCACTCCCAACCGACCAAGAGTTGCGAGTGCTGTTCGATAGGGAACACGAGGTCTGCCCGTTCCACGGCTGGGTTGCCCAGGATAGTGCCATTCGTCAACTGACGAATATCATCGCCACTGGCTTGCGAGATAAGCACCACCGATTGCCTAGCTCGACAGCACTGTTGCATGTCGGTATGCGGTCGTCTGGTAAAACTCAAGCTGCCGAAGTGCTCTTCAGCGATAAGGCGTTGGCGCTGCCGTACATGAAAGTCAATGCGAAGGAGATTCGTGGGATTCAGACGATTCTGCAATTCCTGTTTAACATAGCAGAGCAGGCGGGTCACCCTCTAGTTCCGATGGGCGAAGAGAATGGTCGTACACTGTATGAAATGATTCCGTGCGGTCTCATCATGGATGAACTCCATGCCATGATGGTGCCTATCATGGATGAAATGCTCAACATGTTGGAAGCTGACGATCACACTCTCAGCACTCCGGATTGCATGGTCAATGTTCGGAACGTCATCTGGGTTGGTTGTACCACAGAGCACGGCACCCTCTTCGACAAGCATGATGCATTCGAGTCTCGGTTCGAGAAGATCGAGTTCGTAGGATACACCCGTGATGAAGTGGCGGAAATCCTTCAGCGGAACTTCCGAGATTGGACGCATAGGGAATGCGAACTGCTCGCCGTCTACGCCGGTCGCATTGTTCGTGAAGCGAAGAAGATGGCAGCGAAGGTGGAGCGTGAGCTTATGAGCATGAAGCTGCACGATCCTACCACTACTCGCATCACTGCCATTCGAGAAGTCGGCAAGCAGTTGGGTATCGATGATAATGGTATGAGCAAAAAGCAAATCAAGGTGCTGGATGCTCTGGCTCGCAGATGGCCCAAGGGAATGACCCTCGGCCAACTGGCACAGGTTATCGGCGACAAGGAAGATAAGGTCAAGCATCTTGTCCTTCCCGCCCTGGAACTTGATGCCGCCGACCACCCGGCGCTGGTGTGCCGCCCGAGTCGTACCTTTATCACGAAGGCAGGTATGGAAGAATTACTGCGACGTGGTCAGATCGACCAGGAGCAAGTCGATAAGTTCGATACGTAATCACCCAACCACCACCTCCCCGGCGAGGCCGGGGAGGTGGTGGTTTCCACTACACACGGAGGACAAGTCATGCCAATCGTCGAATCGGAAGTTCCGCTGCACGACCTTCGACAGCTTGAGATCAAGAAGAAATTCTTCGACTACTTCAGGGACACGTTCATTTTTGTACGACAGGACGTGTCGAGGCCCTGGAAGATGCGAAAGTTGGTGTTTTACGATTTTGACAGCGACACTGGCAAAGAGTGTTGGCATTGCAGGGATGAGAACAATCGGATGTCACCACATGTGAAGTGGTTGTATGGCAAACCGACCGCAGCGAAAGAGGACGACTGGCCGCATGCCTTGGAGGGCGACATCGAAGCCATAACAGGAGAGTCTCTCAAACCCGAACCATCCGAAACCGAACAACCCGAGCCAAAGGACCCGCCGAAGAGCCTCGACCGAGCCGGGGATATCATAGCTGGCATTTTTGCGGTCCTGGTGGCCGCTGGCGTCTTCATCGTTCTTCCCTGCTCCTGCTGTTACAAGTGGGGTTACCAAACTTGCGAAAAGAAAGAAGTTAAGCTTTGGAGGCAAGAGTTCTGCGCCGCCGACCGGCAACTAGACATTCTCAAGGAACAGTGTCGCACTTTGAAGGGCGGCGACAGCTTTTATGGCGAGAACAAACCGTACCATTACATTTCGCTTGACGGTGACAAAACATGGTGGCGGGTTGTCTGGGACCCGGAAGTTTCAGTGGGTTGTGAGGTACAGAAACTTGTTGCTTTGGAACCGGCACCCAAAGACCACGTCGATTACATCCTCGACCGTGAGTACATCATCCGCCAACTGAACAAGCACACAGACAGTCCATCGGAAGCCCGGCAGGCGCTCAGAGCACTTGAAGCGTCACTTATCAAACATCGAAATATCCAATTACCCGAGGCGCAAACTGCCCTCGGGGTGGACGCTGAATAACACTAACGCTCACCCCATTTAATTCAGGAGACTAATCATGGTGGATTTTGAAGATGTCTTCACACACCCAGGAACGTGGGTTCTTATGGTCGTAGTTTTGGTCATCGGTGGCTTCATTGGGATCGGCATTGGCTCCAATAGGTATTACGACAAAAGCCGGAAACTGGAAAAACAGGTCAAAGTTCTTGAAGATAAGGTCAAGGGTAACCCGTACCGACAAATGAGTGGTTACGACCGTTTCTTCGGGACGCTCAAACCTTACAACTACATCAGTGTCGATTATGGCGAGACGTGGTATGCGGAAAGGGTGAAGGACACGAAGGGCGGCTGGGGCAGGTGGAGGCACAATGGTATCATTGGTGACGCCAACCAAGACCACATTGACTATTTGCTGGCGAGGAAGGAGGCCGTCAAAGAACTCAAAGAAAGTCTCGGTGAAGAGATCGACGCAGACAAGTTGCTTGCCAATGTCGAAACCCTCGTAGCGAGCCACAGGAAATACGGCAGCGAACCGGGGCCCGGCAAATTACCGATCCCCGACGAAGCGCTGACGCCCGAACTGACGGCTGCTGGTAACGTCCAGCCTGACCCGGAGTGACGCCATGGCCGAGAGTATGCAGAGAGTAATGTTGCATTACACCAGGGATCGTGCGCTCGTTGGCTTTCAGAAATTGGAAGGCAACGGTGAAGCCGTAATCTATTCTGGTTGCGATGATGCTATCACCACAACCACTGCTCTTCCGGAGAGCCTCGTGGAGGAATCATTTGAGTTTCTCAAGTCTCTGGACCCCGACACACTGTCACTGAGCGATGGTGCTCTGCTAACACTTCAACTGAAGATTCACAATTACTTGGCTCCGAAGTTTCAAAGGCGGTTCGTTGCCGATGTCTGTTTGCCTTTTGGGATCGAAGTGTGGCAGCGGTATTTCCATCGGTCGATAAAGATGGACCTTACCGGCATCATGATGGATGGGTATCCCGTGAAAAAGCACGGTGTTCTTGTTGAGAAGATGCAACAGAGTGGTCCCGCCGCCATCGATGTTGCCGAGAAGATATTGGTGGCGAGTTTGATGAACACACCACTCAAGACGTTGCGATGCGAAGGCTTTTTCGATTCTTTCGTGCTAACGGTTGGAAACGCCATCGAAGCTATCACAACAAAAGAGATCGACGAGGAGATCACCGCAGCCTGGATATTGCCCATAGAGCAAATGCCGTTGCCGAAAGTGCCTGAAGTCCTAGCCACGGCCATTCAAGGTAACCAGTCGCATTTGGAACGCAATGAAGCTCTCGACAAATACATCATCCGGTGCCAGAACTACATCGTGAACGAAATGCCAGAGGCTGTTCGGAAACGGGTTATGATGGACATGCCGCCAGTCACCGACGCAGAGTCAATCCAGGGAAATGTCGATATGATGATGACATTCGCCCCAGAAATCGACGACCCGACTGAACGGCTTATGGAACTGATGTTGCTCCACAAGACCTTGAAAGAGCAACCACCTGAAATACAACAAGAGGCGAATATGGAAGACATCATCGTCGAGGCGTCTCGACGAATAACTTGTGTCCATATCGCCAAAGAACTCAAAATAGGACCCTACACGGTTGGTAACTCTGACTTCCCGCAAAACTAGAGGCACGGATGCAAAACAAGGAAGACTTACGAATCCGGTGCGCCGGTGACCTGATCGGTGCTCATATAGAAGGCGAGGTATTCGACCTTGATAAGGCCGATACCCGAAGAGGGATTGTGACGGCGACCGGGCGATACGTTCACTGGCAGACTAATACGGAGAACGTACTGATCCTTCGTACCACTAAGGTGACACAACAACCGTCGACCAAAGGTCGACGGTTGTTGGTATGCAAAGTCAAGAGTCGGGAGATCACCTTGTGTAGCGAATTGGACCCGATCATATTTGAAAATGGGGACATACATCGGATAGTGGGAGAGGGTGATGTCGAAGCATAAAGAGCGTTTGAAGAGAATGCAACGGCAGTACATCAGGACGTTGTTCTGGCCGACCGAGCGGTTGAAGGATGGTGTCCATGTGATTTATCCACATGAGATTGAACCTGACGGGCGATCTCAAAGAAAAGCCCCTAGGGACATGGTAGAAGAAGGTTATTTAACACCGGTGCCGAACTGGGGCGGCTATCAGATGCAGCCGAGGGTCTATGACGAGATTATCTCTTCGCCTCCCAAGTTGATTAACATTTGGGAGAAGCAAATGAATGGCAAACAGGCGGGCATTTGTCATGACGCAGTGAGCTTCGAGCGATTAACTACAGAGGAGCAGAAGTTCATTATAACACAACTTGGTGCGGGGGCAATCAACTATCAACTCTACCTTGGTCATCTATGGGGTTTCACGCATTTTGATATCGGGTACCCAAATGAGTTTACAAGCAGGGTGGAGATCAAAGTAGACGAGAAATGTCCTTTGCACGAAGCGGTGAAGAAGGCTGCCGAGACCGCTAGTAAATGGAGATGCTGGAGTGACTTCAATGGCCCCGGCCAACCAGCAGACATAAGGACTGTTCGTGATGGCACCGAGATACTTGTCAGTTGCGACTCGTTAAGGAGTTACACAAAGAACTTCCTGTTCAACAGGCATGTCTCCATTGTGATGTGCGAGCGGCTAGAGAACACTTTGAAAACACTGAAAGAGTTGGATGGTATCGAGGGAGAGTTGGAACCAATCCTCATCCAGCTAGGTCCTGATCCTTGTGAGTGGGAAGTTAACCTTGACTCACTTTTCAGAACGGGTATGCTGAAGCTGGAGAAGTTATCCTCCTTTGTGAAGTTGGTGGGCGACTTACGTAAAGGTATCAACGAAGCAGGAGGGTGGCCAATGCTCACCGATACCTTGCGTGCAGACATCATCAACGAGTTGAAAGCGAAGGAAATGAAAAAAGGAAAGTGAGGAATATAGGTAGATGCTAGGGACGGGAATCACAAAACCGGAAATGTCGAAAGACGAGAGAGTCTTTCGGGTGAAATTCAAGCACCCGATTACCGGCGAGTGGGTCTTTGGCACGATTGTTGAAAGTGGCACACAAGCGTTACGAGCAATCAGAGATGGTATGTGCCTCATTGCGGACGCAATCACACCTGCGCAATATCGCATCCCACATGATGAAGTTCTCGACATTCCTCTCAGCCACTCTGCTACATGGTGTGTCACCGGCTTTGGTATAGTTGGTGATGACGAGTTCAGTCGTCATGTCTTCGAGGATTACTTGAAGCATCGTCGCCAGGAACAGGCGCTGCCCGATGATAAGCAGCTACACGTCGGGCATATCTTTTATCTTGAAACTGACAAGGGTGTGGCCTTTTATATCGTGCGAGATATCATAGGCATTTCTTGTCGGGTTGAGTGGCGAGGTTGGAAGGGTTCCTCTTACGATCCGTCACTAGGTTATGGTGGTAGGTTGAGTATCGGCACAACCTACGCTTTAGTAAGCAAATGTCGTGAACTTGATGAGAAGGAGATATAAGATGCCAGCCGTCATGTGTGGTTGTTTAGAATGCAATCGGCAGATTATGATATCAAAGCAAGAGCGAGACAGGCACCATGAAGAAGGTTTGGTAGTAGTACATCAAGGCTGCTGTTCGCCGCAGTTGCAACTTCTAACCCTCGTCCGCCGAGCACAGGGTTATAAGCTTTATGCCGCCGATCCGGTTGATCCTGAAATCCGGGCGGGCATGCAAACGTAGCCCAGCTACTCTAATAGGCCGAAAGGAGTAAACCTATGTCTGACGTTCCATGGTTATGCGAATGTAACAGCCACGAATGTGCGCTTAAGGCTACACTCACTATGAAGGAATTGCAAGAGAAGCGCAAGCTCGACCTGATTCTCATAGTAGACGGGTGTAAAAGGGGACCTGAACCCACTGACGTGTTAGTGAAAACATGCAAGGGTTACAAGCTCTACGAAGAGTCTCTTTAGCACCTAAACGCAATTAGTGTTTCGCCTCCCTTCTGATTAGCGTATACTGGCAGGAAAACCTGTGAGGTACGTTATGAAAGATATTACCCCACCACGCTGTAGTCTCTATGCGGGTTATGTTGGATTTCACGCATTTGATACCAAACCCAGGAAGAAGCCTCGCTGGGAGCAGTGCCGGGAGCTATTCGAGGATAAATGGCGGTGCTCTAAGGCTAAGCCATTTTTCTTCAAAGGTTCTATAAGGCGTATCCGACTTATGGTAAAATGGGTGGAGGATGGATTCAACCTCAAGCAAAAGTACCGTACCACCATTCATTCGGTCGGGCGTGGTATAACCTTGATCGAACCATCAGAGTTTTGGACAAGCCATCATATGCGCCGTCAGTTTCTCACAGCGTTACTTAAAGGTAGTGTGAAAGATCAAGCAACAACGCCTCACTCTCCCATGTTTTTGTTGTTAAAGAACAGGTATTTCATGCAGGCACCACGAGCGACCGCAATGTTCCTCACTGGTTTCACTGTGCCGTACTTGGAAAGAGGAAATACAGGCTGGGTCTGGACCTATGGACTGAACAGCAATAGAGACGATAGCCGCCACTGGATTGCCTATCTGCGACATAAACTTCGCAGGCCAAGAACAAAGCGTCAGTTGATGTTCTTCCGACGTGGCAAGCCCGGCATCGTTCTCCCCACTGAGTCAATGGAAGCGGTAGCAACTTGGGTTAACAATGAAGAGAGAAAGGCCCACTTGGAGATAATCCGATTTCCGGAACGAGCTTATCCACCTCGTATAACACGTAGTGACCTCAAAGCTGATTGTCCGTTTGCAAATGAATCCAATTAGTATCCCCCCACACATATCAACTGCCCTCCAACCCAGCCGCCGTGATTGCGTGCGGTTTCGTTATGGTTCTGACCCGAAGAATCTTATAAATGAAAAATACATTTGCTATCGCACCCTCCTGAGTCGCCTCCCAAATACTAACGTCGAGTGCCAGCCGTATTATCTGAAGGCAGGAAGTCCGCTACCAGAACATCATTATGGTTTCTGGATTACACTCTGTCGCATCAATGGAATGATTCCGGACTGCGTTAGTACCTGGACGGACGAGGACAAGCACTATCTTTGGATGCCGATGGCCAACGGGTCTTATGACCGGGCACAAGCATTCGCTACGTTGTGTTGTTATCGATTTGCCGACGCCTTCCCCGGAATGATCTGGCAAATCGTTGAGCACGTAAAAGTGGGGGTACATTTCTGGCAGGCATTTCACTATGGGTGTCTCATGTATTCGTGGAACGCTTATCACAACATCATGCCAATTTCGACGGAGCGCATTTATACTAATCCATCTAACCTTTCATTAAGCTTGGGGGCGCAGGCATATTTCCGCTACCCGGAAGTTCGCCCTAGTCATCAAGATGACATTTACCGCCAGACATCCAAGTGTGGAAGTCGCTTTGGTTGTTTGAGTGTCAACGTAAAAACAGAGGTGCTCCATCCAGCGTTTCGGGAGCTATATGAAGTGGATGGGCGGCACGTCAACCGTCAAGAATTTACCAATCGGTTTTGTGAGATCAGAAAAGGGCTCTCAGATTGATTCTAAGGGCCCTAGGAGGCCCGTAGACGCAATCCTAATCTCTTTTTGAGTTTGGACACACCTTCATTGATAATGGCGTTAGAGAGCCTCTGTGTGCCTTCTCATGCCCCTACCGCCATCAACGACCCTGCTGCTCGTATTGGGGAAAGGGGATTCAACCAAATGTCTTCCCCGTCGACTTCTGTCTCGTAACCAAATCGCTTTAGGCCCGACCTATTGAGCAACTGTTTGTATACTGTGAACTTTTGAGGATCGAACTCACCGGTTGCCCAGTCCTCGGGATGTATGACGAACCTGGGTGGTGTCCCGGTTTTCTTTTCATGCCTTTGGGCGAAATCCTTGATCCCTTGTTCAACCGCCTGGAAGAGTTCGAGAAGTTCTTGCATCCCAACTGGCTTTAGCTTTTTGGGGGAGTAATACTTACCGAAAACTGCGATCCCACTTTCCGCCCCCTTTTCGTTTTTCGTGTATTGCGTGAAGTTAACAGAGAAAACATCCTCTGGCCTACCGTGTTCGGGGTTTTGGTCCCAAAAGTAAATTCTGAAAATGTAGTCGCCGATTTCACAAAAGAGATCAGTCTCTGATTCCCATCTACACGCTTCCCTCAGATCGTAGTATTCTGTGAAGCTTCTCATACTGGTACTGGCTCCTTCATTAGCTCTTTCGGAAGTAAGTAAATGTACTCTCCCATAACATCGATTTCGTAACCCAGTTGGAGTAGTCTGGATTTTTGGAATACCGTTTGGTACATCGTATGTCGCTTTGGATCGAACCCCTCTTTGTCGCTCTGTACATGTAGGGGATGAACAGCGAAGACCACCCATATCCCTTCGTTTTCCTTCCTGTCCACGAACTCGATCATAACCGCATCGAGTGTATCAAAAAACTGCATCAACTGCATCGCATTGAGTTTTTTTGATTCCAAAGGCTCATCCGGCTGCCAAGGGTCAACTTGCTCGAAATCAACATCGTATATCTCGATGGGCCACTCAACCTGCGGATCGTTTCTGTAACCAAATCCTACCTGAAATGAAATGTTGTCGATATCGAAATGTGCCTCGGCTCCATCCGTAAGCTCATGGTATCTGTAGGGTACCGCTGCCTCTCTCAGATCGTAGTATTCTGTGAATGTTCTCATGCGGGCACTAGCTCTTCTTTCTCCTGCGGAATCATTCGGGTTATCCATGGGTCGGCTTCCATACGGTAACCCAAATCAACTAACTTGGACTGCCGCAACATGGATTGGTAACCTCCGTGTCGTTTAGGATCAAAGCCACCTTTCTCGGTTTGAAGATGCACACCTATAATTTGTAAAGTCGGGAACTCACCATCTTTCTCTTTCTTGTATTGAACAAAGTCAACAAGCACGTCGTCGATGGTTGAAAATAGTTGACCGAGATCAACAAAGCCTAATTTCCTAGGAGTATTGATCCACCTTTCACCTTCAGGTGTTATTTCCTTTTGCTGGGCGAAACTGACATCATATTCCCCCGGTTTGGTGTAGTCGTCACTAATGGAAACTCTAAATATAATGTCGCCCACTTGAAAGTTGGCTTTCCATGGCTCGTAAGACAACACCTCGTAAGGAACCGTGCTACCCGCCTCTCTCAGATCGTGGTATTCCTTGAAGGTTCGCATGCATTATGTACCACCGACCACCCCATTTTCGGAGAAAATGGGGTGGTCTTGCACTCTATACCAGCATGAGCAAACACTTAGTAGTATGGTTGACCGGGTTGCCTTGTAGTGGAAAGACGACCCTTGCTGAGATTGTGCGGGATAAGCTCGACTGCGAAATGCTGGACGGCGATGATCTTCGTGGTAGCGACTTCTCAAAGGGGATCGGCTTCACACCGGAGGATCGGGAGCGGCATCTTTTGAGGGTGGGCTACTTGGCGAAGCGATTAAGCCGATACAACGACGTGATATGTTCTTTCGTATCCCCCAGTGAACCTGTGCGACAAAAGCTACCTGTTGACCTAACAGTCTACGTCAAATGCCCGCTGGACGTGTGCATGGATCGAGACGTGAAGGGGATGTATGCCAAGGCAAAAGCAGGCGAAATCACTAACTTTACTGGTTACAATGCTCCATATGAGGAGCCTAAGAATCCGGACCTTACACTCGATACTGCCGTTTTGAGTAAGGATGAGTGTGTGGATCGCATCTTGTCTCTGATTTGCGCCCTAAAGTGACGTTGACTTAGCGAGCCTCTACGGAGACAATATAGGCGTACTCCAACCCAGAGGTTTTGCTATGTGCAGTTTCAAGCGTGTCCAATATACCCATCCTGCCACCGGTGCGACATGTATGGGGGTCGTGGAAAAGAAGGGCCCGGCATCTTTGCGTGCGTCTGCGGAGAGTCACGTTCTCATTTCCGATGCTATCACGCCGTCCCAGGTGAAAGTGCCGATCAAACAAGTTACGATCATTCCCGAAGGGAAGGAAAAGAAACAGGTCTGGGTGCCGTATCAAGATGATCCCGTGGAAATCGGGTCCGACGTTTACTCGCTGTTCATCTACCAGAAGCTAATTGAGGCATACAATCGGGAGGTGAATCTACCGAGGGATGGAAATTTACATCCCGGCCATCAGTTTTCTGTGCCGATCAAGTCGGGAAGAGCGCATTACGTTGTTACGTCCGTTCATGGTGACATGTGCAGGGTTGAATGGCGTGGTTGGGAACCGGAACGTCACACGGACTGTGAGTATGGTTGGGGTGGGCTCTTTCCCATCACTCAGATTCGGCTTCTTGCCCGACCGAAAATAAAGCCAGCGGGCAATAAGTGGGAAGACCATGCCGAGGCGCTCTTAAACAGTGTGACGACCTTCCTACCGGCGCTGGATGATATCACATTCCATCAGAGCCCACGATTAAAGATGGTTCATCGTAGAGACTCCCGACATGCTTTCTTTCGGGCTAACGAAGAGAATGCTGTGCTTGCTGTAAAGTGGGGACTAAGTGAATTTCGTTTCACCATTCTCAACGCAGAGAAGAAGATGGACGTTCAATATCTGCTCGTTGGAAACAAGGATGTGCGAATGTGCGTGACGATTGATCCGTGGGATGACACCGACGTAACAAAGATTGTTGTACATAAGGCGGAAGGCAAAATAGCGACAGAAGAAAGGCAGCCGAAGGATGACGATTGGAAGAAGGCAGCCGAAGACTTACTAGCAGAATTGCGTTTGAGGGTGAAGGCGAGAGACCCGGTCACAAATGCTATCATCGGGAATCAAGTCAAGGGTGTGTGGAGTACGAACAAAGTAGTCACCCATTATGATTGCAACGAAGAGAAACTGCACGACCACCTAATGAAGAGTTTCACAGATGCTAAGTTTGAATCGGCAGGTTTTCGCTATATGACAAAGGGGCGGGAGTTCGTCGTCTGGCACACCGGTGGTGATACCAGGATCAGACTATACGTCCGGTGGTATGAGAAAGAGAAGACGAACACGCAGTTGGTGATTTCTCCGTTGATGGCAAATTCTGTCATGACGGTGAATGATAAGAGCACTGCTAAATCCAAGGAGTTTTACAGAGAGTGGAAAAGCGATGCGACTTGTATATTGCGAGCCATCCAGCCGCATGTGGAAGTCTACGATCCAGTCACATTTGAGAAGGTTACACCCAAGAAGAAAGAGATAGTTGCTGAGTGGCAGGGCGACAAAGTGTTCGCATGTTACGCTGCGGACGAGAAAGAGTTAGATGCATTGGTGGCCAAGAAATCGCTTCCTCTTGGGTATCAAGTGCTAGTCACTCGTTTCAATCGTTTCGGGCGACAGCTACTGGTCAAGCACACTACATCATCGCCTGACTTTAAGTTTTTCATCAACATATACAAACACCACACGAAGCTTTCAGCCTTGTGTATCAAACTCGGTGATGATAAGCATGATGTTGGGGCAACAAAGTTGCTCAAGAACGTGATACGTAACACGGCATGGAGGGAGCACGCCCGGCTCATCCTTCAATCGTTGTTTGAAGATTTCACATACGTCGATTCCAAAAGCGGGGTGTTGTTTCCTGGGGCGAAAACTGTGCATGCGCAAGACAATCAGTTCGAGACTTTCTATGCTGACGATACCGCCGCCACCTTCCAAGGTCTGCTGACGGTTGCGGATCGTCCGGAGTACGACGTTGTGTCCCGTTATATCGGAGCCCACGGGGAGGAGGAACCCAAACGCCGCCAGTTGGTGATCGAAATTGGTGACGATTTGCCTCCACTCAAATTCACCCTCCACCCATGGGAAATCAATGGTAAAAAAGGCCCGCTGACGAGGGTTGTGTGTACCCCCATAGTGTAGGAGAATTACCGATCACCCCCAGCCGATCCCCGTAGATGCCCATCCTGGCCCCTGTGCGCCAATCCCAGCCGCCCTTATGCAGCCTTCGTGTAGAAACTGCTGTTGTGCTGAACGGCCAAATACGGCACAATACCAGGGTTCGGATGGCCAATCGATTTCACGGCAACTGACAGTTGTCTAAAGGACCGAAAGGAGTCCAAAAATGCCGTTACACGATAATACCTGCAATAGTTGCGAAAGGGATGTTAGTACCTCCTGCTGCCCTCAGTGTGGCAACGATCAGTTTTGTCGGAAGTGTAACTATTGCAACGTCTGTGGGCCAAATCCCAAATACGATAAGGAAGCCCATGCCCATGCCCAGGCGCAGACCAATAGCTGAGTTTGTGCGCCGCACCCTTCATCGCATCATTGTGTGGGCGCTCGACGACCACTTCGATGAGCAGATGGACGATCTCCAAGACCGGATCGAAGCTAATGAAGAAAAGATAGGGTTCCTTGAAGAGGAAACAAGCCAACACCAAATGGAAATTGATGAACTTCAGTTAGAATAATCAAGGAGGTACCGATGCACTGGTACGTTTACTGCCGTTGGAGCAACGGATGCGAGTTACGGTCTTGGGCTAACCCACACTTCTCGGAGGAGTTTCAGAAGTTCGCCCTCCAATACGGTGAGCCAGCCATCTGTGAATCCCGTTGTAAGAAAGCCACCGACCGGCCAAGAGAAGATACCGAAAACCTTAGAATTTGAATGCTTCGCCTTTGTGTGACAATCCCTGCTTATTGGGCCGATCTTCTCCAGATCGATGCCTTCGCTATCTACAAAGGAGACCTGCCGTACATCGACTACGATTATCGTGTCGTTACGAGCCCCGTGCGACACGCTTATGGTAGTGAGTGGTACGGTTGTTTCGATCTCCACTCTGACTTCGTTTGCTACACCGCCCAACTGTCTGTTTACCAGGATGGAAAACGGGTATTCAGCACCCCCATCAAAGACCTTCACGACGAGGAGCGTCCTTACACCATTCTCGGTGTACGGGAGACATGGGTACGCACGGCATTGGATCACGGCTCGACCGAATTGGAGCGAAACAAACTGTTGAAAGAGGCGTGCGAGTACATCGAGCGAGCTATTCCAGCAGTCCAGAAGGGTGATGTTTCTTCTCTCGCCGACTTTGAGCGGGCTTTGGAACGTGTCCGAAAAGGGATGCAGACGTAAGGCAACTGACGGTTGTCTAAAAAGTGACGTTTGAAAAATTCCCCAAACCCCTGACACATCCAAAATAGGAGAGGAAAATGGCAATTCAAGTGAATGCCGGTCTTGTGAAACGGGACGACCTTTTGAAAGTCGATCCCTTCGAGGTTATCTTGATCGAAGAGAAGCGGGGCCGATTCGAGGCTCCCAGCGAGGGTTGGATCATCCATACCGCACTGTCCATGATGGACCACGGGCAAGTGCAGTCCGTCGAAGCTCGTCGGCGTAAGCCCGACAGGAAGCTCGTGGTGACCTTGGGTTATACCCGTACCGCCGCCGCACGAATGATCGTGAAGGGCTTCCATGCACCTCACCCCACTACCGGTGAGGACTGCTTCTACCAGGACGAGAACTTCCGGCTCAAAGTCGTTGTCAATGACTGCGACGAGCAGACCGCTGCGGTTCGGAACGAGATCGAGAACGTGGACCGCAAGAGTCTCACCCCCATCGACCGGGCGCACCAGCACAAGCGCTACCGGGACCAGTGGGGTTGGACGAACCAGGATATCGCCGATAAGCTGGGCGAGAAGAATACCGCCAACATCGAGCGGTATCAAGGTCTGCTGGCACTCAATCTCGACCACCAGCGACTCATCCACCGAGGCGAAATGACGGTCGAAGCAGCGACGTTGCTGTTGAAGTTGCCGGAAGAGGATCGTGCCGCCGCTATCGAAAGCAACTTGGTTAACGGCAAGGTCAAGACTGCCGGTCTGCGTGAGACCGCCCGCAACGCCTTCCTCGACGACATCGTGGCCGACGACGATGGTGAAACATCAGCCGAAGGCAACGGCCACGTCCCCGCCGAGCAGCGACCGGTGAAGCCTCCCCGTGTCAGTCGCACCCGCAAAGAGATCGTCAAGTGGTTCTCCCTGCGAGGCGACGACGAGGCATACGATCCGGCCCTTCGTGATCTCTGCAAAAGCTTCGTCAAGTTCGCCGAAGGGCGACTGGGCGACAAAGCTTTCGAGAACGCCGTTGTCCGGTTCTGGGAGTCGGAAGCAGAAGAAGAGTAGTGGCTCCTTATGTCCACCACCTCCCGGCGTCTCGCCGGGAGGTGGTGGTTTTGACTACGAACCACGGTAACTGGCGGGCGAGAAGTGGCCACCGGAAGGTGAGCTAATGGAAGGACACCAATGGCCAGGAGAGTAAACAAGAACCAACCACTGCTCTTCCCGATCCATGACAAGGACATGGACCCATGGGAGAAGGATGATCTGGATTGGCGGGAAAAACATTCCGGAAAACCGGAAGTTGCTGCGACACTACTGATAGAGGATTGGACGCCGCCACCGACACCCACAGATGAACTACCGTTTTGAAAAGGGCGCAAATAATCGTAAGTTCAAATCGTATAGGTCTTTAGAGGAGCAATTTCAAAAAGGAAGCTTATCATTTGCCCCCGGTGTGCAATTAGACTTGTAGAGTGATTTCCGCTTCAAGCCTTTTTGACCCCCTTTAGTACAGGAGACCTAACGATGCCACGTATCCGCTACAAAAAGTGCCGATTCAGCGACGAGATCGGGCTCATCATCGAGCGGGCGAATGAGATTCTCGAAGACTACGCTGCCCAAGGCTATCGGTTGACGCTCAGACAGTTGTACTATCGCTTCGTATCCAACAACTGGTTGGCTAACGAAGATAGGAATTACGACCGGTTGGGCGACATCATGACCAGGGCAAGAGTGGCGGGCCTGATTGATTGGGAGCACTTGCAAGATCGCAACCGCACGTTGAGGCGTAACTCGCATTGGGATAATCCAGCAGACATCATCCAAGGTTGTGTAAACTCATACGGTATCGACCTGTGGGAGGATCAGAAGGTACGTGTGGAAGTCTTCTGTGAAAAGGATGCGCTGGTTGACGTTCTGGGCACCGCTTGTGAACCGTGGGATGTTTCGTACATGGCATGCAAGGGATACAGTTCCACAACCATGCTGTGGGAAGCGGCACACAACCGCTACCTCCATTGGAAGAACGAGTACAATCAAGATACCGTTCTGTTGTACCTGGGGGACCATGACCCCAGTGGCATCCAAATGTGTGAAGACATAGAACGGCGATTGAATTTGTTCTCTGCACCCTACGAGGACTTGAAGGCTCCCGACATTGAAGTCCGCCGAGTGGCGCTGAACCTCGATCAGATATACGAGCACAACCCACCACCCCAGGTTGCGAAGAAGACCGACAGTCGGTGGCGCAAGTATGTGGATCGGTTCGGTATCGAAGAGTCCTGGGAATTGGATGCCCTCGAACCCGCTGTGATCGTTGACTTGATCGATGCAGAGATTCGTGATATCGTTATCAAGAGTCGTTGGGATGGGCTCAAGAAGTTGCAAGAGAAGCAACGGGAACAACTCCAACATATCTCCGATCATTGGGAAGAGATTGTGGAAAATATGGAGGGTTAGGAAGACGGGAACTGACGGTTGTCTAAAGGTTGAAAGGAAACTCACATGAAAATGCCTTGCCCAAACTGTGGAACCCCCCACGAGGCGGGTGAATACACACGGCGACCCGACCTCCAAGAACCAGGAGGGGGCGTTCCGCATTGTCCACCTGACGTGAAGTGTGAGTGTGGAGTTACCTTGCGACACACCGTCCCAATCTTCAAGATAGGTGACGGTTGGGTGTGGAGGATCGTGGAGACATAGCATGGCCGATAGACTGAACCCCGCCGAGAACCCCGAAGACCTTCCCAAGGCACTGTCGCAAGCTTGTGAAATGGGACAGCGATTCTTCAAGAAGCACCCGACCAGCGAATGGCGTCTGGCCGACTTCACGAAGAAGATCACCGGGTCCAAGATCGCCAACGAACTGTGTGAGCAATGGTTGCACGATCACGAGGATGCCCTCAAAGCGGCGTTTCGAGCGGGGTGGAAAGACGCAAGGTTGCGATACCAATACAGCTAAGGATACTCTCCTTTTGGTTCGCCCACCACCTGCGGTTGTACCGCAGGTGGTGGGCTTAGAAAGGCTTGACTGAAACCTGTGTAATTGTTAGGTTACTGGGGCAATGAGAACTTCTAATGACAAACACATAGCGAGTATCGAGAACGGGGGGCTTCAGATCAATGTCCCAATTTCCGGTCCTGTGGTGCGTATAGACTTTGACGCCGAGGACGTTTGGGAACTGATGTTCCAGGTAGCACACAAGCATTCTCGCTTCAACAGGCAGGAGGTCGAAGTGTCGTCATGGTGTGGTTGTTTTCATTGTAATAGTCTCCTGCCGCCGAGTATGATCGAAGAGTGGGCTGACAACAACTTAACAGCGATATGTCCGGAGTGTGGTGAACCTGCAATGATCGCAGACAAATCAGGATTCCTGTGCGGCGATCACAGCTTCGGCGCATCTTGGCCGGGCTACTTCCTTGAACAGATGAAAAATCGATGGTACAAAGACGGCAAGCGTACTGAGAGACCTACCAGAGATCATTATCCGGAGCACTTTGGCAAATGAGAATCTGGGACATACCACCGCAATTTCTGTGCGATACGCACCTCAAGGCCGAGCATGGTGAGCTTCACGGTGTGTGGAACATTCACACGTTGGGGAAGACCGGTTACTCGCACCATCCCGAAGCCAAGCGTTGGACGGGCAAGCTACAAGCATTGTTCTTGCGACACGAAGTGTTAGCGTTTGAAATGCAGCAGCGAGGTATGAACCATAAATCTCCTCTTGACGAAGCGTTGGCTACCGGCGATAGTGTACAGCGTGAGATGGTCAACACCATCGAGGAACAGATTGAACTTCTCCGTAAAAAAGGGTGTGGTTGCATCAAGCTGATCGAAGAAGCAGGAGGATGGCCCGATGCCTAAGAATAAACCAAAACGAGAACTCCGTAAACCCAAGCGTGTAGACTTGGGCAAGCGATATCGTTGTGCAAGATGTAAGAAAAGATCACCGAAACGTATCAAACCGGCACCAACGACCCAGAATCCCTATATCTGTCCGAAGTGCAAGGAGGAAGACGATGTCTAAAGAACCCGACCGGGACGAGCAACTCAAGCGATTCATCGAATGGATCAAGACCATCGAGCGTGACGAGCTTGAACGGTGGCTCACCGATGCCTTCTGGAAAGAGCAGTTGGAAGGTAGTGATCTTCTGAGGAACTTCAAGCTCCACTTGAAGAGCGTGGATATGAGGCTGACCTGACGGCAACTGACAGTTGTCTAAAGGGCAAACGAGATCGGGCCACCGGATACACAGGTGGCAGCAGGCCGAGCTAATCGGCACAAGGAAACCTACCTATGCATCCTCGCACTGAGGCAATTCTGAATGATCTGGGTGACGAAGCCCAGAAAGCTTTCGAGACTGGCGGGACCTGGAAATGGGAGCCTGACACTATCGAGTTCTGTGACGGAATCCCAAGAAAGACGGGCGCTGACACATGGTGCCTGGATTACCACCCTTCCGGATTCGAGGTGAGGGATGGTAAGCTCTTCCACGTCATGTGGGATGCCGAGCAGGATGGAGACTGGGAAGTTCACAGTGAAATGGATACTGCTGATCCCAGGTACCAAGAGTGGTACAGGCAATTTGAGTACGAAAACATACAGGAAGCGTGGCTCAAATACTTCGTCTTCGTCGTGCAAACCGGTGACGATCCGCTGAACGAGTTCTGCAACTTGCCATGGGATAAGACCAAGTGCCGGGAATGGCAGGCCGAGTTCTGCGAGACGCCCATTTCTAAGGTCGTCGGTTTGACCTTCTTCGGTGCCCGCAGACGTGGTCGTGGTCCCTGGCACTATGTTGGTGACCTTCCCCAGGAGGTGCTCAACTACTTGGCGCTAAAGGCTCCGGATGGTATCCATTACGTGCAGCCCGATTGGAAGACTGTTGACGAAATGGAAGCGGACTTGAAGAAGACCGAGAAGAAGGTCTTCCGACGCAACAAGGAAACTCTTAGCATCACCTTTGAAGTCGATGAGCAAGTCCCCCCTTGGCGGGAGGATCGGATTCAAGCCTACTACCGGCAGCGTGCCCGCAAGGCGATTCGAGACCTCAAGAAGCGCATGGAAGAGTTGCCCGAACAGGTCGAAAAGACCCAGAAGAAGGTCAAAGCGATGCTGGAAGAAGGTAACTGACGGTTGTCTAAAGGGTGACCGGCGTGAAAAACCGGTCACCTTCAACCGTACAACAATCTACAACCCGGAGAGAATCAATGCGTTACCTGCGAATCACAAGCCCCGCCGTTTGTCCCATCGAAGGCTTCACCGTCCTCGGTGTCTCCACCTCCCGCCAGCACGAGGAACTCATCGGCGAGTTCGGTTCCGGCAACAAGCATGCCGTCAACGTCTGCCTTCGCCATGGGCTCAACCCTATGATCTATTGCGGGACCAAAAGGGTGGAGTTCTTCACGAAGCCCGAAGTTATGGGTGATACCACCTACCAACGGGTCTACTGCCAGATCAGCAACCGCCGCCCCGAGAGGCTTTCGGTTGCCGTCGAGTACGGTGAACGAGATTGGACCGGCATCGATATGGCGCTGCGTGAGTTTGTTTCCAACGCTATCGATGTAGCTAAGACCCAATATCCGGATAGCCACATTCCGAGAGGTGTCCTGATCGACATTGTCGAAGAGCTTACGCCACGACAAGGTAAGACCGTCGTCGGTATCCCCTGTACTCCCGAAGTGGAAGAGTGGTACAACAAGTTGCCACAGAAGTTCCTCCATTTCGACGAGGAGGGTCGCAAAGCACTGAAGAAAAAGCAGAAGATTCTGCCGAAGAGCGAGTCGACGCCGCCATCGATCTTTCGCAAAGGTGTGTTGGTTCGTGAGAGTGGAGACCACCCGTCGTTGTTCGACTACAACTTCGGAGAAGAGCTTCCCATCGACGAGAGTCGAAACCTGAGTGATAGTGCGGTGAGCGAGACGGTCGCTAAGACGATTGCCGCCGACCAAAAGGCGCTGGAAGAAATTTTCCGGTTGCTGCCCCTCCACCAGGAGTTCTATGAACGTCACCTGGGTGAATACGACTTGTACTATGCTGTCACTCGTGACGTTTGGGAGAAGGCGTGGAAGAAGGTTCACGGTGACGCCGTCGTCTCATTCGGCAACCCCTTTATTGACGGTATGGCTCGTGAGAAAGGCCACCGTGTTGTTTCACTTCACGACGCTAACTGGTACAAGGCGATTGTTCGATACATTCCCGATGCCATATCGGTTCTCGACAACGTCAACAAGAAAGGTCACGTTTACGAAGACTTAACAACCGAAGCGCAAGCCACCCTGGATCAAGTTTGGGCAGACTTAGAGTCGGTCCAACTGACCAATGGCAAGGAGAAGCCGCAATGTCGGTTGTACGAGGATATCATGAAGCCCGATGGCTCCGAAACCCTCGGCCACTACCACATGGACGGCATCATCTACGTGCGACAAGACTACGCCACCCACTACCAGACGTTTCTGGAAGAGGTGGTCCACCATGTCACGGGTGCATACGATTGCTCCCGTTCATTCCAAGACTTTGCCCTCAAATTGGCTACGAAAATGGCATTGTCCAGAAACGAAGCCCTTGGTAAACTGGATGGGCTGAGTATAACCCAATAGCACTGGCCGATACCCACCCCCATCCGCCTAGCGGATGGGGGTGGGTGGCCTTTACCACCATGGAACGATTCTATTACGAAAGCGACGGTTGCGGCACCTATGACCGGGCAGGTCGTAAGTGCCACTACGTTGTGGACAGGTTCGCCGATCCTCTTGGGGATCAACGCCGCACGGATGTCGAGTCTAGGGCCAAAGGTCGCAAGCTCGCACGCAAGTGGAATGCGAGACCACCGTGGCCACCGTGGGACACGATACAAGCAGAAAGAGAGGGATACAAAATGCCACTATTTAGTGTGATCGAATACTCGTCGTTCTTCGCCGTCCGTCACAACCCAACTGGGCACGAGCACCCGATGGGTGATGGTGTCGATGTCCTGTTCGACGAAGACGACAAGGCTATCAGCCCTGGCACGCCTGGGTTCGTCGAGAAGTGGGAGCATGCGCTCAACGAAATGCCCGACGAGACCTTGGAAGCCTACTTCCCCGAAGAGGTGGAAAATGAAAGCGTGTCCTAGCTGTGGTCGAGAGAACACCATTCACAACACAAACGGTCGCCAGACATGTTACGGTTGCGATCCGCCGATAATCGAGGACCTGACACTGGTGAAAGTCGAAGCCGATGGCAGGGAATACTGGGTGACCCAGATGCGTAAACAGCCTCTGGAGGATTTCGTCAAGGAGAACCCTCCCGAGAAAGGCAAGATCAACATACGGTACGATACGGGTCGATGCGGCAACCAGACGATGGCTAATGATGAACGGCCCGTAGCCGAATGGCTAACACAAATGTTCGGTGCGTTTCCAATCAGTGATGGCGCAACATACAAACGGCACTACCATTGGTTGGAACAGCAAGTCAAGCGAGCCCAAGAGGACGCCAAGAAGTAAAGCAACTGACGGTTGTCTAAAGGTCAAACAAACGAACAGGAGGTACTGGATCGGGTCCGCTGGTAACACGGACTCTGAACTCGATAAAGTGTAGCCAATGACAGCAGCAGCAGCAACTCAATCGGGTCGACACGCTTGGGTTGGTCTGGTAAGCTACAGCCGGTCTATACCCCGGTGGTCCCGTCCTCCTTTTTAACAACAGCGAGATTTGACATGACAGGATTTTACCACAGCTATCGATTTCTGCACCGTGCCAGTCAATCCCAAAGGGACGCTGCGAGGGTTGTTGACAGCTTGAATTTTGTTCTACCTTTGTTGCGTCCCCTGCGAGATATCAAAGACCTTCCGGTGCGAGGGCAAGTCGAGAACACTGACTTCGATGTCGCTTTCGTCCGTCTCGCCGAATCACTATTTGACCTCGCCCCTCACCTTCGCAAGGAAGCCGTTGATCTGCTCACTCGATCACCCCAGCGATTCCCAGACGAAATCAGGAACTTGTTGATTGCTCTCACCACTCTTCGGGAGCGGCACGATAAGAAAGTGGCTGACAGTAGGAAGCAGTTGGCCCAAACTCACGGGAGAAAGCCCAATCATTAAGCGATTCCTAGTCGGTGGTTGTGCCGACGATGAAAATGCGACATTCAAAAGGGAGTAGCGAATGGATTTACCCAGCAAGCTTAGGCCAACCAGGGCGTTCTTGTGGAGTAGTGGACATTCTGATTGGTCGGACCTGGGGGACCTGCCAACACCCCCAGCTAGCCTTTCTGGCTTCGCCGCTTTCATCACGAAGGTTGAAGCTGCCGTACAACGAGAACTTGACCGTTCCGGTAAAGAGGGCGAATCGAAAGCTGTCGATGTCGAGATCACCAACACGGGACGTTTTGTGCGCATCAACGGCAAAGGTTGGTGCATCACTTACAGCGGGAGAGGATGATGCTTGAGATCAAAGAGGTAATCGTTACCAAGCACAACGTCAAGATTGAACTTGAAAATGGTCGCTGCATCAGTCTGTCGCCCCACGAGCACCAGTTGTTCATGTCCTTCGGTAACACCGAGGGATTGGAGACCGTGGAACCGAAGAAGACTGCTGCCAATCTGTGCGAAATCCACTTCATCCCAGACTAGGAGCTTGGCAATGGGGAAAGAATGGACAGACCAAGGTAACTGACGGTTGTCTAAAGAGCGAAGGAACAAGATTATAACCAGAGATACGGCAAGAGAACACATGAAAGGAATGTCATGAAAGGCATTAAACTCCTAACCCCGTTGAAATACATCCATTCGGTCGTCGCCATCCCGACTGCTGAACGAGCGATCCCTGTCGAGACGTTCTTCTGGAACGGCTACCCCGGCAGCGCTCTGACGTATCCGGATCGAGGTAAGGATTCCGGACGATTGGGATATATCAACGAAGAGATTTCCCAAATGTTCGGATTCACACCCCAACCGGTCTCGTTGCGTGTCCTCTCGCACCAGAAGACGCTCGCCCCGTTTGCGATTGACGATTGGCGGTTTGTTCCTGTGACTCACGGCGATATCCCGCACTTGAAGAACGAGTGGTACGACTACGTCCGCACAGTACCATTGCTGCCGCAATGTGCCCCTCCGCTCGACGGTGACAAGCAAAAGAATGCTTACGTTCATCTTGCAATCGCCACGTACAAAGGACGAGCCAGAGAGTTGCCTTGGGAAATGTTTCGATACGATTCCTGTGGATTGCTTGTGAAGCCACAGGATGTAGAGGGGGACACACTTCTGTACATCATCAAGCCAGGAGAAAGGCAAGTACGCTTCACGCCGGAACGCTGGCGGTCCTTCCAATGGGAACTGGAGCCGACCGAAGCGACGAACCTTCCGGGGGAGGTCAGAAGAAAGCTCATATAATGCTTGTGATTGAAGTTTGTGAATACCCGATGGCGAAGCGCATGGTGTTTGAGCATGATGGCTTCAAGCATCGGGTGATGTGCCGACCCATCCGGTTTCGTGCAAGCATCAAAGGCTTCTCCCGCATCTGTGCAGACGGTTGTACACCAGAGGATGCTGTGGGTAACTTAATTCGAGAATACCCAGCATACTTCAACATTCAGTTTCAGTTCATTTACCAGCCATTACGATAGGAATCAACCATGTGGGGACAATGGCACGAAGGGACTTGTGTTGATGTCAGGTTGCATCTTCCTTTACCGGAAACGTACCCTAACGACTTCAAGTGCAAGGTCCAACTCAGGGACCGGAAGACTCAGAGGGTGATCCAACGTCGAGGGATCGGAAAGCACATTGGCAACTTCGCCCCGATCTACATTCAGTTGAACGGTGAGCGCAAGATGCTCGAAATGTTGTTGCGAGAAAAAGAGGTCAAGTTTCCAGAACGCTGATGTTTGAGTGGGTGACAATAAGACGGGACCATACTGGCTCCCGATTGTCTGTTCCTTTACCTAGGACCATGAGTGGTCCCGAGGTCGAAGAGTTTGTGCAAGAATACTATCCCGATTGGCGACTCTTGCTTGCCCTCTCCAATATGCCCCTAGAAAGGGAAGACTGATGCGAAATCCACTACACCTACGTGCCGAACAGGCTAAGGGTACCCTGGAAGAAATTTGGGATGTGTTTGAAAACGCTATCCACAACGCCTTCTCCCCTTTGATGATGGCCGACGAGTTTGACATCGCTTGGAAAGAGGTGTGCAAAGAGGTGGAAACGGAACTGAACAAAGGAGAACCATTATGATTAGTACAGTCCAGGTTTTCCCAAGAACTTGGGATGTTATCAAACGGGAAGACGGCCTTTATGCCATTACTCATCTTGGGCGGCGCAGGGAAGGTGGCAAACTAGAGCGATATATCGTCGCTCGAAAACTGACACCAGATAATCAATTTGACCCAGAAGCCGACCAGATTCGATTTACGAGATCATCAGGTGAGCGAATAGAAATCGTTGGGAGTATCAGACGGGTCTTCATCCCGATTTGCAACCACCACCTTACACCTTCGGAAGCAGAAATTTTGGAGGACTTGCCGATGGACCCACTCGATTGGGAGAAGATTGATTCTGTCATAAGAAAGGGGTTGGTTGACCGGCACTTGGTTAGGGAAGGTAAGTACCGTATAAAACGCAATTTCTGGGGCGTGTAACAAAGATAACTGACGGTTGTCTAAACTGATAAAGGAACAGGTTCAATGTCGGTGAAACTCACGAAGAAATGCCGAAACTGCGATACCCTCATTCGGAAGAGCAAGACTTATTGCTCTGACGCCTGTAAGGAAGAATATCGGAAGCACCAAGAACGAGAACAAATGCTGCGAAGGATGACTGTCCCCACGTCCACGACAATATATGATCCTATCAACGACTGTGGAGAGTGGCGGTCCATTCGGGATATAGCTACTAGTGCGAATGTCAACCCTTTTTTGTTTGCCCGATGCCTTGGCGAGGTGTTCTATGCCGGGGCTACTTCGCCTGACGAAGTTTTCTACATGCATCCTGATGATTGCCGTATTTTTCTGCCGGTTCTGGCCGATTGGATGAAATGGCAGGCCGAGGACAAAGGAGACCGATACCAACACAGCCCAAAATGCCTGGAATGGTACTTTTGGGATTGGTATCAATCCCGGTTGTACAGTCCCGATGTTAGTGTTATGGACACTCTCTTGGCTCTTTACCTTGTGGACATCGTAGAACATCATCTGTGTGGGTACTCTGGTTTTGCGGGCATGTTTTCTTCGTTGAAGCATATTCGTTTACGACCAGCGATCAAGGAAGAAAATCAACGACGTGCTCATGAGCGCATCGATTCGAGCGCTAAGCGACAGTTCACTCAAAACACCGGGTCTTGCGTCTATAGGGCAAAGGTGCCTGAGGGCGGCAGTGTAGAAGGCTACCGCCATAGTGGCGACACCCGGCTGGAAGAAGCTAAACTGACCGCTGGGGATGAGTTTTATCTCCATGTTTGGCGATGTCCGTTTAGCAGTGATTGGGGTGGTGATGGTGTGTACAGGTTCACTGTTGATGAACCCTATGCTGACGAGCGCATCATCCGGCCTTTTGTCTATGGAAACTGGGTCGGTGACGAAAGGGTGCCCCATTACCTCTATGATTACCATTCCTCGCACGGTGGCGAAGTACCTATTTCGTGGTTGACGCATACTATTCACGGTTTAAGTCGTGGCCCGGATAACATCATCCAGAAACCTATTGTTCACGGATCATTCGACGATGCCGTTGAACAAGTTTTTCCAAAGTGAAGAAGAGGTTTTTATGTCTACGCCCAATGAAGAAACCCCACCCGAAGTGGAAAAATTGGTCGCCGCAGCATGCGAGTGTTGCGAGGGTGGCTGCGGAATGTTGCCCTTTTCCTACCGATACTACTACGATGGCGATGAAGGTAATGAAGACATTTCCATAGTGGTGGAAATCGCACCAAGGGTAGGCGAAATGTATGCTGGTGAGCATGACGGACAAGAGATATTCGATCCCGTGAACATCGATCTATGGGCTTTAGGCAAGTTGTTCGATTCGAGTGAGGAGGGCTACGGTTTCGATTATGTAGCTCCGATGGGAAATGAAGGGGACCACATTTCTTTGTGCCGCTATGGGATGTGGTTGAAGTTTTTTCTAGGCCCATTTCCCGATGATGATCCTGATTGGGTGTTTGACACTACTCGAAAAGGGCCGGGAGCGTGGAGAAGAAAAGGTAACTGACGGTTGTCTAAACGGGATGTCTAAACGGGAAAGGAACCCAACATGTCAAATATCATCGTCGAAGCACAGCGATACGCCCAAGCCGCCCACAAGGGAGTCAAGCGTGACTGGGGCGACGACGACTACATCGAGCATCCGACACGGGTAGCCCGGCGCACTGGTGCGCATGATATCGCCAGTAAGACTACCGTGTGCGCTGCTTGGCTTCATGATGTACCCGAAGATACGGAGAAGACCGACGCCGACATACGAGCAGCTTTCGGGCACCCCATCGCCGACCTTGTCAAGGAACTGACGAACCCTAGCAAGGGAATGAAACTCGGGCGAGCAAAACGAAAACAGATCGACCGGGATCACCTTGCCACCGTATCCCGTGAGGCACAGGTAATCAAGTTGCTCGACCGGATCGATAACATCAAAGACTTGGGCCAAGCACCTGACGACTTCAAAAAGCTCTACGCCCATGAGTCGAGATTGTTGGCTGATGTCATTGGCCACGCCGACCTGGAATTGAAGGCCGAACTATTGGAAGCGATCAAGAAACTCGAAGAGACGACTGCCAAATGAGCGTTGCCTACTACTCACCCGACATGCAACTCGCCTACGAACACCAGAAGAGGCGGGAGGAAACACTGGTACTCCAGCAATGCCCGGAGTGCCCACGACAGGTCTACGCCCTGGTCGATGGTAAGCGATGTCGAGTCTGCGAGGCAAGACGGTAACTGACAGTTGTCTAAAGGCTGACGAAAACAACTACCCCTGAAAAGGAGAGAGGAAATGGTCGAAGTAGCCGAATTGTCCGGAGAGGCCAGAGCCGCTTTACACTTACTGACGAAGCGAGCCATTCAAGACTATCTCTATGGACGTGAAACTACCGTTTCAATGCGAAGCTTTGTCTCTGACGGGCGCAAGCGCAAGAAAGTGGTACGGGAACTGATCGAGGCCGACCTTGTGGTCCAAAAGAATCTCGACGATCCCGACTGGAATGACAATGTGATTCCCACCGACAAAGTCTGGGAACTCATTACGCCCGAAGATATCAACCTCTGTAGTGCCTGGGACGAACAGCATGGCAACGAACATTCCACGTCCCAGTTGCGAAACATGCCCTTTGTTCCCCTCGACACCCAATTCACTGCGGGTCAGAAGAAGACCCTCATTGAGTCGGACGAAGTCGATTGGTACGTTGCCCAAAACAGCCCACTCCAGTACCACTGTCGCTGGACCGACGAACCCAATGTCGACGACAGCACTCACTACAAATGGTACGGGCCATTCGATACTCTCGCCGAAGCCCAGGAAGCTGTTGCCGAGAAGAACGCAATCGTTGCCCGTGCCAGTCACGATTCGATGCAAATCTTCGTCAGTAGCCCCGAGCTTCGAGTCCACATGGATAAGCGAATGTTCGATGAAGAACTGACCGGGCTCCGCAAGATCAATCTCGCCTGGGGATTGACGCATTTCAAGATTCTCAGCGACAACGAGTCCAAGATCATCGACTGTAACCAATCGAGTGGTCTGGGTCGTCGATCCAGCGCCAGCGTCGGTCCCGATCCCGACAAGTGGGAAGAGAACACCGACAAGGTGATCGATCAATCCCGTCAGGAACTGCACCGTATCCAAGAGCGTATCCGAATCATGGAGAAGGTTCAGCAAGGTATCAGGGAGTTTGGTGGGTGGGAAGCCTTCCTCGGCAAGTACACCGCCGAACTGCGAAGCCAAATGATCGCCGCCCGAGAGCGCAAGAAGCGAATCGAAGACATATAGCATACCACCACCACCTCCCGGCGTGTCGCCGGGAGGTGGTTACTAGGACGAAAGTGATGCAAGACAAAGTCGTAGAACAAATTTACCCGAACAACAGCATTCGGGTTGGTACCCAATTTGTTTGGAAGTACCGGACGCAGGTGGTAACCGAGATCATCATGCAAGTCTCGCCCTTCGATGGGAAGTGGAAGACATATTTTGGAACCAAAGACGGCGCTGGAAAAATCGAAGTTGTTTGCTTCGATGCGATCATCGGTGCTATCGAAGATCGTTCTGTTATCATTTTGCCACCCCAAGCAACGGAGTCTGCACATGTTTGAAGCCCCTGGTGGAACGCTATCGTATTTTGCTGGGTCGCAAGAGACCCAGCAACGACACTCAAGTCAATGCGCCTACTACTGCCTTGACGGCGATCTGTGCCAGATGGGCATCATGGAGAGTCGTCTCCGACGAGCGGGCTTCAACGTCGTGCGTAGTCAGTCCGGAACCTACCCCGGTTTTCGTGAGTGCGACCTGGACGAGTACAAGCGGGCGCTGAAGTATCTGTTTGACCGTCGTGTTCCCGGTTGGTGGAACCAGAAACTGATCGATCATGGCATCTGCACTCAACAAGAGTACGACGCTGCGCTGACCGCAGAGTGCAAGGGTAAGAGAGCAGTATGATGCAGCCTAACGGAAGTGCCAGAGGTAACGACTACTTCTGGAAAAACGACATTGGTATTCCCTTCGGTGGTCCTGGGGAGTATGATACCGACGATGGAATCGTGGTGATCCGCAAGGACGGGAAGGGTCTGGACGGCTCCAAGAAGGAGAAGGATAAAAAGAAGAAGGTTAGGATCGGCGGTTTCGGTCCTCACGAGAGTGTTGCACTGTATGGGACTGGGGGAATGTTTCTAGGACAATTTTTCAGGAGGTGAGGGAACTGACAGTTGTCTAAAGGGCAACTGAACCCAAGGAGCGATACAATGCCTCGTGTCCATCACGTCAAACGAGCCGCCAAAGACTATCCCCACGCCGGGATCGAGAAGGGCCAAGAGTATTGGTACTGGACCTTCCGATACGGTGGTAAGGTTCGTTCAGCAACTTACCCCCGCCCCAGCCAACTCACCCAATCGAAGTGGTCGCAGGTACTAGCAGCGCAGGAAGCACTTCAAGACGCCGAGGATTTGGAGACTTTCCAAGCGGCTATCACCGATGCCGTGAGCAACATCGAAGAGGTTGGTGGTGAGTACGAGGAAGCCGCCGAACACTTTGGTGGTGAAGGTGAGAATCGGGAGCGTGCCGACCGTTGTGAGGAACTGGTTTCCGAATTGCAAGACATCGAGTGCCGATGCGACGAAGAACTGACCTGCCCGAATTGCGACACTGGCACCATCGAGTGTGAGGCTTGTGGCGCAGACGGCAGAAAGGAATGCAAAGCCTGCTTCGGTGAAGGGGTCGTTGGCGACAATGAAGACGAGTGTGACGAATGTGGTGGTGACGGGCGAGTGGAATGCCCGAAGTGTGATGGGAGTGGCGCAGTTGAATGCGGCACTTGCGACGGTAACGGAACCGTATCACCGGATTCGGCTGACGAAGAAACTGTGGAAGAGCGATTGACCGAACTACGAGACGAAGTCGATAACCTGGAGTGGGATAATCCCTGTTGAGAACATGGACCCTAACGCCAACTTGAAAGAACAGCGTGAAATCGCCGCCAAGATCATTGCCGATGATGATCGTGGCCCGATTGGTGCGCTCAAATCGAAGATCGATCCTGACGACGCCGCCCGACTGGCCGAGCTTGTGCAAGCCATGGACGAGTGGTTGTGCAAGGGTGGTTTCAAACCGAAAGGATGGGGGTAGCGAGTAAGGTAACTGACGGTTGTCTAAAGGGCAAAGGAAACTATCATGAGCCATTTCGACAAAACGATCCTCGGACTCCCCCACTCCAGCAAGCATACGCCCGAATCTGAGCGACCCAGGTGCCAATGCTGTGGGAAGCCGTTGAAGCTGGCACATTCCATGGGCATCTACATGCTCGAAGACGGTAAGGTTCTTGATACTTTGCCGAGAGCCGGGGACACCGAAGAAACTATGGTTGAAAAGGCCCTGAAGAAGGTCCAAAAATCTGTCGCTTGGAGACGCACAGGTCCCAGATTCAACCCGTTCACTCAGCAGCAAGTCACTCTTGTGAACCTATGGGACGGCAGTTATACTGGTGTCGGCGAAGACGAGAATGGAGTCCCAATCTTCTGTAAGAAAGACTGCGCCACAAAGTTTGGTCTCGTCATGTACGAGAGCGGAAAACGTATCCGAAACAGGGGCGAACTCCTAACTAGGAAATAGCAATGAAAAAGAGACCGAAACCCAACCCACCCCGGCCTGTCAAAAGTCTTGTCACCGGAGACAGGTATGAATTGGATGGTAAGCGATTTGTCTTCATCGGACAAGTCCACCACCAGTCCAGGGCAGGCTCATCCAGGGAGAAGCCGATACGTTCTGTCGCTCTCCCTGATGGCAAGTTTGTTACCCACGAAGGAATGACGTTGGTAACCTTGACACCCAAGCAGCCGAACCAACGGCAGGTGGTGTTGCCCGACGAAGGAACTGACCAATGAAAAGCCAACTGCAAAGGATGCAGCGTATCGCAGAGGCTATTGACTGGCCCCTCCGTAAATGGCCCGGCAACTGCTACGGTGTTGCGTGTGCGATTCTCAAGGCAAACCTCGTCAAGGGGAAAGCCCGCTACGGTTACTACCATGGCTTCATTCACGAAGACAGCGTCTTCGGTGGTCGTGACTTCACCCACCACGGCTGGATCGAACAGGGCGAGACCATCTATGATCCCACCCGCTGGGCCTTTGAAATGGCCGAACCGTATATCTGGATCGGCCCGAAGGATGATCCCGACTATGACCTGGGTGGCAACCGGGTGCGTGAGGCATTCATGCCTGAACCACCGCCATTCGTCGATACCCAGACCAACTGGCCCGTCCCCAAGCATATCCTTCCCTTCGCCCGTCTAATGCTGGAGGATGAGATCGAGAGCGGGGTCCTATGTGCCCAACAGATCGGTTGGTTGGCAAGCCTGCCCTTACAGTTGATGAATGACATGGCCAAACCTGTCTTCACCTGGGTGGTTGAAGAGGTCGGCCTACCCGGTTTCATCCCGCAAGACAACCGAGAGTTGATCTTGGGAGGTAACTGACGGTTGTCTAAAGGCTGAAAGGACCGAAAATGTACGTTGACTGGACCCCGATCTCTGATTACGATAAGTTGTGGTTTCGTGCCAATGATCTTGGAATCACTTTTCATTTGCCCGAGTCAGAAGGTATACAACCGTTTACTGCTAGCTTGACTGCTTGTGATGATATCGATTGTAGCTTCCATACGGAGATAGCGTTTGCCCAAGGAGGGTGCTGGCAGTTAGACCACTTCAGGAATGCACTTGACGCCGAGTGCGGGGACTTCTCATACGACAGTGATGCACTTACACCGTTTTTCAAAGCAGGGTTTCTCGGCAACGGTACAGGCTTAAGAGAAGATGTGCTAGACAAGGTGGGCGCAGATGAATATAGGCGTATCATGTACCTTGAACGAGTTAGTGTACATCCTCAGATTGCATCACCTAAGTTAGCCAAAGAGTTGGTGTTAGCAATCCGGCACCTCATCGCCGAGATCGGACGGGAGGAAGAACTAGCAGTCGTAGCTGTCCTGGGGGCGCACCACGAAGAACGGCGAAAGGGTAAGGTTGTTGAAAGATACTTTCGATCTTTAGGGTTTGAACCTACTGTAGGCGAGACGGGTCCAAGCTTCTTTCTGCATCCTTATGCGAATGATTTCGATCCTAACAAGTTCGGGTGGGATGTCAAAGTCCGGACACTTGAACTAGCTCAGAAGAAAAGAAACTGGGATATTCGTCCCAACTAACAAAAGGAAGTATCATGGCTCAAAAGGATGTTCGTGTCGATCACCCAAAGTTCACGTTAGGCGAGGATGGCGAACTTAACCTCATCCAGATTGATAGTGATCTACTTGCTTGGGTAGATGATCCTGAAGACAGTATTCAGCTAGGGAGCTTCGAGGCGCAGTATTTTCCCGCTGGCACTCCTTCGTGGGTTCTCGATGCCCTATCTGGTGCCCATCTCGATGTCTGGGAGGCTCTCAAATCGATTGGGCAAGAGGATGATGATTTCATCTACGTGGACGAGATCAATATCTACGAACAAGCAAGGGGCCACTGGTTTGGCCTGTATATGATGCAAGCGTTTCTTGGACTATCCTTGACCATCTTCCCCCACCAGAAAATTATAACTATCCCCCACAACCTTGTTTCTGAGGAAGCGAAAGCTAAGTCTTCTGGGGTAATGCGACGATACTGGGGTGCCGCTGGTTTTATACCCCTCCTTAAGGCCGACGTATCTAACGTATGTGTCTTAGATCGAGGCGGAAAACGAGCACAGGAGTTGCATGGCCGATCTTTCAACACCTCGATCACCCTGCCAGAGGAAAAAATTGCGGAGCTAAGGAAGGGATCGAGGTAACTGACGGTTGTCTAAAGGCTGAAAGGACCGAAAATCATGAGACGCCCACGAACCAAGATCGAACTGCTTCGCTACTACGAGGCGCTACACTTCGCCCTGGAGCGTGAGTTCACCGGATTCCCCGAAGACCTGCGTGTCGCTTCGTTGTCGAAGGAATGCAAGGTACTGGAGAACCGGCTGGAGAATGTCCCCATGGGCAAAAAGCATATCGACGATGCCCGTTGGAACACCCTTCATGGCGACAGGCGTTTCTTCGCTGCCACCCACGAGTTTGAAGGAGCCCAAGTATGAACACGCCGCCGAAAGTCAATCTGAACAAGTGGCGAGCAGCCAACAGTGGACGACCGGGAAAACCGATCTTCTGGTTCGTCACTCGTGACAAGGGCGACGGGTCACCGCTTCCGGAGTACCTTACGACCCAAACGGGTAAAATTCGTGAGTTCCGTTCTGCTGTAACTGCCAAGAAGGAACGGGACAAACTGAACGAGGACGTACCGGAGACCACCACCCACTACAAGATCGTCTGTGACAAACCTCTACCCGCCGTCTCTCACACCGCTTACCAAGAGACGTGGGAGAAGGTGGAGGAATACGTTCAGTTCTGTCTGAGCCAAGGCGTAAAGCCGAAGAACCTCACCGTCTCCGAAGTCCAAGAAACTCCCTTCCCCGCATTCTGTATCGAGGATATCGCCAGTGCCATTCAAATCGCATGATCGTGTTATCGTGGTCAGTTCGGCCCGACGAGCGTATGTTGTAGGACCGTCCCAAGGTATAGGTCCTGCTTACATCGATTGCCGCTACTCCCGACCAGCTAAAGGTAAGCGCTGGCAGGCGACTTTCAGCGCACACAAAAGCACCCTGTTTCCCTACTCCATCGCTGCTTGGCGCATCGTCGAACAGCACGAGCTATTCCGTACAAGGGAGTGGGTCCAAAACAGGGAGATCATCCCACGACTGACCGTCACCCAACTCAAAAAGAAACTCAAAGAGAAAGCCGCTGAATAACTATGCGTAAAGACGTTTGGAACACCTACGCCACGTATTGCTACACCTACGACGTAGCCAATCATCCACAGAGCCAGGGGGGTGTGCATCACCATCAGGTCAAGAGAACTAAGCGTGGTTGGTTCCAGCGAATCTTGCAAAGCAACGGTAACCACGAAGCCGCTGGGCCATCGTCACCGATCAACGACGCACTGGGCGAAGAGCGGTACGAATTGGCAAAGGATTACTAATCATGCCAAGGTAACTGACGGTTGTCTAAAGGCCGAAAGTCGCCACCCCCTGTGTAAGAGTTTGATCCGATGCTGTGCATAAACGAGAAGCTGACCGAGAAGCACAAGGAAGACGACAGAACCGTCTTCCTTGTGTCGTCCGACCCCAGCAAGGGAGATCGTGTCGCCGACTACATCACCGAGAAACCATGGAAATGGGAGACCGGCGAGTGTGTGATGGTCTACGATGCAATCGAAGTCTTCTTCGACCTGGACGCCGCAAAACGATACCACGAGTGGATCAGCTACCTGCCGTATCCGCTCTATATCCTTGAAGCCACAGCCCTGGCAGAGGAATTGCGCACAGCCTGTGAATTTGAGTTCGGTGGCTACACCTGTACGCAAGCTGGCTACGTGAGGGTCACGGTTACGAAAAACCTCGGGGAAGGTAACTGACGGTTGTCTAAAGACCGAAAGGAACCGAATCATGCGTAACAAACGAGACATCAGATTGCTGGACACCGCCGTCGTCAACGTGAAGTTCCCCGAAGCCGAAGACACTAGCTTTGAGCGATACAAGAACAGCTTGCGACACGTCCTCGAAGGCAACTTCGGCTATCACGTCGCCAATACCCTCTACTTCGATGTCCACAACCAACTGTTTTGGGTGCAGTTGAAGGCTGTTGTGCGCATCCCTCGTGAAGACCAACCCTTCCCGTTTGACGATGCGATGGTGATCGAGGTACGCACCAACTTCCATATCGACCCCCATGAGCCGCTGATGGAACAGATGGAAGCCCTTGGTGTAGCTATCGACGAAATGGGGAAGCAAGAGGCCCACTATGCCAAGGCATCCAGGGCTCGTGTTGACCACCTCGTTGAGCAACTGGAAGCTGCCGCCGAGTTCATCGGTGAGCGAGCCGATTGGGATAATCTGCCCCCCGGCATGAGCGAAGACATGAAGGGGAGAGTCGTGTGCGCCAATGCGGCGCTGAAACCTTGGAAACCGCACTTGTAGGAGAGTGGATGGCAAGCAGAGTCACAATTCGATCCGCTCGCCCAGAGGACGCCCGGTCGATCCAGCAGTTGCTGCGCATACACCTCAAGCAACCTTGTTCGTTGAAGCGAGTTCAGGCTTGTGTTGATAGCGGATCGATGCGAGTCGCAACGTGCAACGGCACCTTGTGCGCCTTCACGTTTTATGTTCCTCTGACCGATTCCGTAATGGTGGATTCACTGATCGTCAAAGCCAACCGGCAGGGAAAGGGAATCGGCACCCGGATGATGCATGACGTGATTCGGGAGGCTAAGGACATGGGTTACGAGGTAATAGAGTTAAGTTCATCCCTTGAGAACGTCTCCTTTTATGAGAAGTTGGGGTTTGTCGTTAAGGATAAAGTACATCGGCATCGTCACATGATCTTAAACCTTTGACCAACGGAGGAACGCATGAAAGGTCTTCAGTTCTTGGGAACACCCGTAGGACAATCGCTGTATCGAGCACAAGCCAAAGCCAAAGAACTACCCAAGCCTAGAGCCCAGAATGTGGTGATCGAGTGTAATTACCACCACATGCCCCAGGATAGCGACCGTCCGGACCTGACAGGCAAAACCATACGGGAAGCCTTGAAGACGCTCCGCACGGTCTCCTGGGGGTCTCTAGGAGGTATGACGGCTTATCTCTCCGATGGCACCAAGCTATGCGTCGTACTGACGCCCACGGGACAGAACGGGAGTCCGACCTATTTCTCTTCCCAGCGGGCCGAGCGCATCAGTGCCCACGGGAAGGTGATTCGACGGTACAAAGTGAGGTGATTATGAATACCGAAAGGACCCGAGTAATAACCCTATTAACACCATAAAAAAGCTGATATTAACGTCGGTAGCCTCTTGAGGTAACTGACGGTTGTCTAAAAGGTACAATGAAACCCACGAAGCGATTGACTAAGGAAAGGATGGGGCTCCAATGAAAACCGCCCAAACCGTCGGCGACTTTCTCGCCAAGTGCGAGTGTACCAATATCCGCCTCGTCAAAGTCCGGATCAAAGACAAAGAGTACGAAGGCGCTGAGTATATCGATCCCAAACACCCCGACAAGCGCATCCGTCTCTACCTCATCGGCAGACACCCAGCGCTGTTCCGAAAGAGTGGCAAGTGGCGTGAGAAAAGAGGCGTCTGCTACCGACTCCCTGGAGACGATCACGATTGGTACGTCGCCACCTACGCCCCCGAACACAACAAAAAAATCGAAGCCAAATACGCCCAATACCATCCGCCTGGAATTACTAACCACTTCATGCTCACCGTATGGCCACACGAACAAATCGGTAGCCGAATCGACACCCACGAAACCAAGGAATACGAGCGCATCCCCATGGAGGTCGAATACCTAACACAAGGGGAAGACGATGGCGATCAATAAAGACGAAGAGATTGAACGTCTCCAAAGGCGAAATCAACAACTACATGAGTTGCTGACGCTCGTCTTTCAAATCACCGAAGACCTACGACAACAACTGCACGAAGCAAACCAACGAACACTACCACCTGCTTCTGTGAAGCAGGTGGTAGTAGGCTTAGGAGTTACGGATGATTAGCTGCATTATGCGAACAGGCGCACCTCTGACAAGTAGAGGCATGGAATTGCTGTATCAGGTGGCCTGTAAGATGATCCGCCAGGACAAGAAGCGGGGAAAGGCTTGCATGGGTGAGGATCACCATGCAATGATCGAAACCTCATGGAAAAGTGTGTGTATTGTGCCCCCTCTGGTGGGAATCCAATTCCACGGCGAAGTGGTCACCCCAAAGGGAGTCACCGAGATCGAGTACGTTGTCAAGGAAAGTGACGTGGACGCCGACGACTCTGATGTTCATGTCGAATGGTTTCGCCACGACCCGGAGAGCAACTGAGGTAACTGACGGTTGTCTAAAGGCTGAAAGGACAAAAACCATGTATTTCTCAGTGCCCGACGACGCCAAACCTGTGGTCTCCATCCGTGGTGAGGGAGAGGTGCTTCAAGAAGTTGTGGTACACGGCATTTATCCCGATCTTGTGGGGTATTGGGACGGTGAGCAAAACTGCTGGTATCTCTGGCCGAGACCCCTCATGAGCATCACCGCCGACAAGTGGACATTGCACCTGCAATGCATCACCGAAGCCGGGGGCGAAGTCACTTGGGAGCGCCACGACATCCTGACGGTGGAGACAAAGCTGGGTCCGTTCAAAGTGTTCCACTACACCCAAGCCGGGCAACCCGAAGCCTTCAAGGAAGAGGCCGATAAGAACGGCCCGTGGTTCTTTGAGCCTGTGGTGGACTACGACGCCAGCAACGTGTATAGCAACGGCCACCCGACCATGGAGGCTGCCACCGAGAGCGCCCTGGCATGGGGACTCTTGGAGAGTGGTCAGTACATTTTGTGATGGAGAACATGATGCGAATCGGCCCGAACCTGCACGATGCGATCCGCCAATTCTGGCCCCAGGAGGACTGTCAGGACCCCGCCTACTGCCATGGTTGCTGTGATGGGGTGGCATCCCTCTTTCTGGATCACGCCTTGATGTACGGCCTAGAGGGGACGATGCTCGCCGTTGACAACCCCCACCGGGTTCCCACAATCGGGTGGAAGTTCTGGACTGGTAGTGATAAGGATTGGCGAGAGAAGCCAACCGTCATAAGCCACTACATGGTCTATTTCCCTAACCTGGAAATCGCCGTAGACTTCACCGCTCGACAGTTCTGGCATGACGCCGAGGTACCGATGATCCTCACCCCCGATCAGGTGGAAGCCCAATGGGACCAACTACCCTACGGATTCGACGACAGCCGCCAGCATGAAGGTAACTGACGGTTGTCTAAAAGGCAAAGGAACGAAACATGATCCAATTCCTCAACACCCCCGACGATTGCAACTGGCTTCGTGAGACGCACCTGAGCGACCAGGAGCCGCCCACGTTTCGCTCCTTCGTCATGGTGGGGAATGAGGACTGCCCCGACAAGGTGCAGCTATACGCTGAATCCGATCCCCTCAACAGAGACACACCCGTCGCCGTTTATGAATCCAACGACAGCGGGGACCTCGAAAGGACAGACTGATGGAATACGTGTTAATAATGGCCAAATCGCTTCACGGCGAAATCAAGACCGTCCTCGTCGAGGTAGAGACCTTCAATGAGCACGACAGCGAGCCCTCCAACTTCTTTGTCCCCGGTTTCACCGACTTCAGCGTGAAGGGCAAGGTCGAGATCGAGAACGTCGAAGGCAATGCCGAAACTTACCTGGACACCTGCTATACGAGTGACTAACGATGCCCAGTCAGTTTGATGTACAGATAGCCCGATACGCAATCGAACTTCTGAAGAATCAGGTTGATCCGGAATCGGAAATGTTCAACCCCGATATTGATGCTCATTTGCACGGGCTATTCAAGGACGACCTAAGTGGTACTCTGAAAACCGAACTAACGGCTTGTATGGAACGGTTCTGTCAATACGAAGACGAAAGACTTGATTTAGGAGACTCACCGTTAAGGGAATCGAATGTTGTGGCCGGGCCCTTCGACGGAAGTTTTTGTTGTAATTTGGCGACAGCAAGAGAAATGGGAATGACACTACCGCCAGTAGAGATACGTCCCGAGATAGTGGGCGAACAAGTTCATGGCTACGTTTGGATTCCCGATAAAGGAGTTTGGTGCCATCTTTCACTTTGGTTGCAAGAAAAAGTAGGATAGGAGCTACCATGTACGTCACATTCCGTGAAAAGAGCAATAGAGACAACTTCCTCGCAGCCGAGCAACGTGCGCAAAGCTGCGAGAACGCCACCCATACCACCACCACCGATCTGGACAAGGCAGCAGCCTTCCGGACCAGTAGCCTCAAAGACGGCGCACTCGTTCTTGAACCCGTCTTGGGCAAGATCGATCCTAAGAGCCTGTGGTCAGACCGCTGGGAAGCCGTTGGTATCGAAATCGGACTGAAATGAGGTAACTGACAGTTGTCTAAAGGCTGAAAGGAACCAAAACCATGACAAACCAACCCGAAGGCTGGGTCTTCTGTGACGAAGACGGTGAAGAGATCGGTTTCGCCGAACCCGATAACTACCGTGACGCCGAACAAGCCCTTGAAGGCTTTATGACCGGCGACCATGTCGAGGTCTTCTTCCGAACAAAGGACGGCACCCTCCATTCCTGTGATGCCGAGTCCCGGCCCGAAGACTTCCAAAGCTGAAAGTTAATAACCATGAAAACACCCGCACAAGCCAACAGTATGATCCGCCGTCTCACCCAGGCAAGCAGCCAAGTCACCAAACGACTCAACGCTGGTCTCGGGTGTAAGACCTGGGTCACCGAAGAGGAACGTGCCGCCAAAGCACTCTTCACTGCGCTGACAGGTCAACGGGCTACCGAAGCCGATGTAGAGGAAATGACGAAATGATCGGAATCTACAACAAAGCCGACAGAAAACTCCTCGAAAGATGCAGCCCCCAAGAACTACCCAAAGCTCTAAAGGACTGGAAAGACCTGGGATACGAAACCTACCTGGGAAACCCATTCCCCAACCTGTATATCCTAACCCCAAAACAGAAACATGCCTAACCCAGAAGCCGACGACTTCAAGGGCGATGTCTACGTCCTCACCCGAATCCAAAACGGGAAGATCGTTACCCGTGTCTGTGCAACCGCCGATCAGGCCGAAAACTCCCTGATACCAGAACACCGGTACGAGGAACTGAAGATCACCCACCAGCAGATCGAAAAGTTTCGGATGATCGCCAGCTTCTGGAACCCCGGCCAACCACTCAAGCATGACGGATTCGAGTTTGTGGAACCCCAGTGTGGTAACTGCACTCGTTGGAAACCAGACAGCCTCACCCCCAACGACAATGCCGGGAAGTGTCAGCGGTTCCACAAGACCATGAGGCGAATCGAATGCTGCGACGACCACGATCTGAAGGAACCAGACGAAGACTGAACAATGGGCCAAGAACCGCTTAACCACCTGTCACTGAGGAAGACCTAAATCGCCTTAACGACCAGGGGCACAGTGACGATGCGGTACTCAATTTACCGACCCTAACGGCACTTGACCAAATAGGAAAACCACCCACAATGAAAACGCTAGTCTACATCAGAGCTACCCTCGTGAAGGCTGTCAACGCCGATCCCGAGGATGCCGAAGCACAAGCCGAAGCCGATATCAACGCCGGAAACCTGGAAGGCTACGATATGACCGCCGACGCTAAGTTCGTCAGTGCCGAAATCGTAGAGGAACCTTAATAAGGTAAGGGGGAAATCATGGTGGAGAAATATAGTTTTTGTGAATCCGTTACGGCCACTGGGATAAGCCCTTGGTGTGTCCGACAATTAACGGATGAAGGTCAAAAACTCACAGGGGGAGTTGATACAAACTCTTTGTGCGGCAGGGTAAAATCGCCGTATGGGTGGGATTTGGATGTTCCCGTCAACATACACGCTCCGTCTATATGCCCAAAATGTCAAAAGTTGTTGCGAGAAAGGAAACAAAAAGAATAACAAAGTCCGGACCTTTCTCCAGCAAGAATACGGTAGAGTCAGGACTAAAGTCAGGACTATTTTCCTGGCAAAATATGGTATAATGGATGCCACACCCCAGGAGAATAGTTATGTTGGTGACAGCCGCTGTCCGGATCAAGCATGGTGACCTTCGCCAAGCAGCTAACCTGCTAGGGAGCCAAACAGCCTTGGCAAAACATTTAGGCGTAAGTGTTGGCGCAATGACCGACTGGTGTAACTTGCGAAAGTGCCCCCCAACAGAAGAAATGCTCCGAAGTAACCCCGGTCGCTACTACCCCTGGACGATTCAAAGGTTGGCAGAATTGGAAAAGAAACTCTTTGACCTAACCGGGAAAGTCTTGGATGATTTGTTCCCCCCGGAACTTCGCCGGGTATGTGGTTCTATTCAAACAAAGATTGAGCAAACCAAAGAGGTTGGAACATTTTTCCTGGCACAACACTCAGCGCAAAGACTTGTACTCCCCTCCCCCATCACCCAGGTAGAACAAAGGGAATTGCGGGAAATTCTCATCCAAATGGTAGACTCCCTGCCGCCACGACTAAAGGATATGGTCGAGATGCGATATGGACTCAAGGATGGTATCGAAAAAACACTCGATGAAGTTGCCGAAGCAAATGCGATTAGCCGAGAGCGGGCACGCCAGTTACTCGCATTCGCTGTGCGAAAGCTGCAACAACCCCAGCAATGTCGTGGCTTGGCTGATTTTGTGCAAACTTAATAAGTGCCAGTAAACCACCACCTCCCGGCTAGGCCGGGAGGTGGTGGTACATTCATCTGAGAGACACGCATTTCTGTGAAACTTTTTGGCACCCAGCAGCAGCCCCAAATCAACCCCAAGCGAACCTCCCCTACGTAGTAGGGGAGGTGAGTGGTGGTGGTAAATCTGTGCGCCGATCTGTGCAGGTTGTAACGGTTATCTTAATTGTCGGTTATGTTAAAGGCGAATGTCTAATCGTTCACGGCTTAGCCAGCCCTCGCTCACCACCTCCCCCGCCACAGGCGGGGGAGGTGGTTCCAACCCTACTAGTACCACAGGAGGCCCAGTGTACAGGCGTACTCGGTTATCTTAAAGACCATGTCGGTTGCCTTAAAGCCACCACCTCCTGCCGGGGGCAGGAGGTGGTGGCGGTTGTCTTAAAGGCGATTTCGGTTGTCTTAAAGCTGTGGAAACCTTTCACAGAGACCGTGGAGATACTTCTCAGGTGGCGGAACAGTTTCCTGTGCATGATCCTGTGCGACCCCTGTGTGGTGTTTGTGCGCCGTCTGTGCAAGTTCTGTGTGAGATCGTGTGCAAAGCGTGTGTGAGTCCTGTGCAATCTCTGTGGGGAGTCTGTGCAAGGTTTGTGCGCCGGTCCTGGGGGTTCTGTGTGAGCTATATCAGGAGCTACACCACCCCCTGTGCTTTGCACAGGGGGTGGTGGTGGTAGTGGTGCATGGTCAGGAGGGAGTGGTGGTACCTGTGCAAGCTCAGGGGAGGGTGGTAGTAGTGGCGCATGTGCCGGGTGGTGGTGGGAAGTGCGGGAACTGACAGTTGTCTTAAGGTGCGACAGGAGAATGATTATGAGTGAACCCAAATTTCAGCACGATTGCACCCACTGCGAGTTCTTGGGGCACTACTTTGGTCACGACGTGTACCTCTGTCGCCATAGTGAGAACAGCATAGGTCCCACGATCATCGCCCGGCATGGTGACCAGGGGCACCAGTATGCCTCGACGCCGTTGAAAATCTATCGAGATACTCTCACCGGGTCGATAGAGGACAGGACAGTGAGTCCGCCACAGAGTCAGTTATATGCTGACTGGTTGTTTGCGGAGAGGGGATCACCGGCTGAACGAGCATGGCTCATGGCCTTGGCCAAGCTGAAGATTGATGAGTTGGTACAGCGCTGAGACAGGGTTTGCGGCAGGTCGCCCGTCCCCGAGAGGGGGCGGGCTTTTTCATGCGCCGACATTCCTTTTTAAGACAACCGTCAATTAGTGGCATGGGCAAGATACCCCTTATATATATGGGGTTCGCTTGGTGGTGTGTTAATAACGGGGACTGACGGTTGTCTTAAGAGGAGAGTACCTAGGGTGCCGAAGTACGGGGACTGACGGTTGTCTTAAAGAGGAGAGGCTATATGGTGCTGAAGTGCGGTAACTGACGGTTGTCTTAAATGCGAGTCGAGGTTATCTTAAAAGTCGATTGCCTTAAAAGGGAATAGGAAAGAAGGTAACTGACGGTTGTCTTAACATTGGATCAACCGCAAATTCGCACGGAGAGAATCATGACCGTACAGATGTTGAAAGTAACGTCGAGTGGCAAGAATCGGAAGCTTGGGCATGGTGTTTGCTCTACTTATCGCCCCCTTGGTCGGACCTGCCCTCCCGGTTGCCAGATGCTGGGTGATTGCTATGGCAAGCGTGGCCATGTCTTTATCCAACAGAAGCAAGCCCTAACGGATTGCCACTCCCTGGATAAGGTCGATGATCGGCTTTATCTGCGACATTGCGTCACCGGGGATGCTTTCATGGACGGGGAGCTTGACCGGGCCTATGTCCAGTACCTGATTGACTGGCACACGGCGCACCCGCATACCATCGGCTGGACCTACACCCATGATATTGAGGCATGGGACGCCGCTGGTTTCACTGCCGATACGATGCCCGCCAATCTCCACGTTATGGCCTCCGTCGATACGGAAGAGCAGCGGCAGTACGCCATAGCTCACGGCTGGCGGTATGCGAGAGTGGAGCCAGACCTAGACGCCAAGGCTGGCAAGGGGGAAGTGCTCTGCCCCTTCGACGTTGCCAAGCTCCGGTTACATGTCGATGATATTGACGTGACCTGCAAGGCTTGCAAGCTCTGTTTCAAGGGCAAGAAAAACGTCGTTTTCTACCTGCAAAAGAAGGGCACGCCAAAGAAGAGGAAATGAGCCACCACCACCACCCCGGCGACTTCGCCGGGGTGGTGGTTTTTTGTTTGCAAGTAAGGTAACTGACGGTTGTCTTAAGGGTAGGAGGACCGAAAATGAAAGACGCAACGGCAATTCACCCCTTGGCTTTGGGCAATACGAAGTCTGGTCGTATTCACTTTGTCTGTTTCACTGATGGGCAAGAGCATACATTCTCCACTTGCGTCAATCGCATGTCGGGGGATCGCTTATCCTGGTTCGACGGGGATGCTCCCCGGTTTGATCCTGGTGGGAAGTGGGCCAAGACGGTATTCGCTGATATCCGGAAGAAAGCAACGAAGGTGCTCGAAGTGGTCGGGGACTATTGACGGCAACTGACGGTAGTCTTAAAGACGGAAACCAATTCACCTCAAGCGGAGTTCGGATCATGCAGAACCGTTATTCTGGCATTTGCGTCGAGTGCGGGGACAGAGTTGAGGCGGGCATGGGGATTGCGTTCAAGGACGGGGGGCGTTGGAAGGTAGCCCACCACCCCGGAACTTGCGTCATTGAGGACCCATGGGAGGGCGTGAATTTCGACCCGTACCAGCAGGCTGTTATCGATTCCCTGGCGGCTGGCAAGGAGGGTAAGCATATTTCCGTCAATGCCAAGCCGGGCAGTGGTAAGACTACTGTCGAGACCTTCTCTATAGTCAATGCTATCAAGAGTGCATCGGCTACACCTCTGAAGTGCATCTGTATTGCCTTTGGGAATGAGGACGGCAAGCGGATGCGTAAGAAGCTTCGCAACGCTGCTGAAGGTCTCACAACCCACTCGTTGGGCAGGAGCATGGTTTCACGTCGGTGGCGTGGCTCTAAACTCAATAAGCGTAAGGATTTCGAGCTTGTCGAGGCTTGCGTGGTGCTACCTGATGAGAAGGAAACGTCGCTGATGAGGGAATGGGTTATGGAGATCATAGCCAAGATCAAGGCGGACGCCGTTGATCCTGAAGACGCTGAAGGGTTCAAGGCTGTTATTGAGTCCTATGAACTGGACATTCCCCCGGCATATGAAGAACAGGGTATTAAGCTTGCTATGGAGTGTGTCCAGGTTGGGATGGATATCATGGCGTGGGGCTACAACTTTGACGATATGGTGTACCTCCCGGCTGTCTGTAACCTTGTTTTCCCCGTCTATGATATTGTTGGGGTCGATGAGGTTCAGGACTTCAATCGGGCGCAACTCATCATAGTACAGAAGCTCATCGCCACCGGCGCACGGGTGATTGCGGTTGGGGACCCCCGGCAGAGTTTGTATCTGTTTCGAGGTGCCCGTCACAACAGTTTTGAACTCATCCGCAATGCACTGGCCGAGACTGACAAGGGCGTCGAGGACTTGCCGATGCCTATCTGCTATCGTTGTTGTACAGCCGTTATTGAACGGCTCCAGCGGCTGGTGCCTGACATCCAAGCACGTCCGGGCGCACCAGAAGGGCTGGTCGACTTGTCGTTGAACATTACGGAGATGGTGGAGATGGTCGGGGCGGGCGATTTGGTTATTAGTCGGACGAATCGTCCCTTGATTCAGTTCGCCCGTGTATGTAATGTACTCGGCAAGAAGTTCTACCTGCGAGGTGGGATGCAAGAGGCGAACCTCATCATCTGGCTTATCAAGCTCTTGACTGAAAAGACTGGTGAGCCTACTGAGGATATCGGGGAACTCCTGAACCGGTTGGGAGACTGGATGAAGGAAAGGGCGCAGCGGTGCTCCCCGTATCGGATGATCGACCATGCCGGGCGGGCGGAAGTTATCAAGCTCACCTCTGAGCGGTGTATGAACGTCAAGGAACTCATCGACGAAGTCAAGCGGCTGTTCTCGCCCCCTAAGAACCCGGAAGAGTGTATCATCATTAGCACGATTCATCGGGCGAAGGGGTCTGAGGCTGACCGGGTGTTCCACATTCGCCCCCAGGACTGCCCCCACCCCAAAGCATCGACCCCTGAACAACTCATCCAAGAGGAGAATGCCGTAATCGTTGCCGAGTCTCGGGCGGCTGAAGCATACTACGAATGCATCGGCGAGGTGGCCCAGATATCGGTAGCGTAACAATAGACCACCACCCCAGCGGTGACGCTGGGGTGGTGGTCGTTTCGGTGCTCAAGTAAGGCAACTGACGGTTGTCTTAACATCGAAAGGAGCCCGCAATGTATTTTGAAGTACATGTTTTTTACGACCGATCCAACGGCTTCTCGGTCTTTTTCGAGGGGTTGCTTGGCATGCCCGAGGACCCTACGGAAGAGCAGATCATCGAGCACGCCGTCGAGCTAGGCGAGATCGGCGATGACGAGGCTCGTCAGGTGGACTACGCCAAGCAGATCGACGAGGAAGAGTACCTTCGAGTCAAAGCCGAGGACCGGGACCGTTACCCGGCTTGATACGATTGCTCACCCGGTTATTACTGGGGCGGGCAACTCCAGACCCACCACCGGCGTCCGGACCCGGTGGTGGGTTGCATGTACCGCAAACACGGGAACTGACGGTTGTCTTAAGGGTGACAACTGCAACTTCTTTTTGGAGATTGACGATGGCCACCTTTTACAACATCCCGTTGGCTGAAATGAAGGCATTTCTTGAGGGGCAGGGTTTTCTGCCTCTGTTGCTTCCGGAAGCGAAGGAGCGGGTTTGGGGCAAGATCGTTAGGGCTGGCGACGACCCGAACAACCCCCGCTTGACCTGTAGCCTCCGGGTTTACACTGGCATCGAGGGTGGTGACAGTCGTGACGTTGGTAAGGACGCTATTCGGGTGTGCTTGTTCTGGCGCAGCGGTCCTGGCATGTTACCTGTGATGGTTGGTGGGAGCAAGCGTGTTCACCGTGTGAAGGGGTGGAAGAAGAACCTGCAAGACCGTATCGACAAGTGGGAAGAGGCTGTGGGCCCGGCTTGTCCAGCGTGTGGTAGCCCCATGGTGGCCCGGAAGGTGAAGAAAGCCGGGGCAAACCACGGTCGTCCTTTCTATTCCTGTGTAACGTGGAAGCAAACGAAGTGCAAAGGCTTCCAGTGGGCTGACTGATAGTTCTGTGCAAGCGCCTGTGCAAAGGTGTGCAGGCATCTGTGCATGCGCCCGTGCGTATAGTGCTATGTGCGCACGTACCGAGGTAACTGACGGTTGTCTTAACAGTGATCGCACAAACCCTTTTTTATAGGAGGTATAAGATGCCTTATCGTTACCATTGCCGGTTTGAGTGGAGCGACGGTCTCCACTACGGCATCGTTGAGAGTTACGGACCCGAGGCCGAGGAAGCTAAGGCCGAGGGGAAGGTCTTGGTTGCTTGTGCTGTTGGCCCTAACAGCTATCTGGTCCCCGAGGATCGTGTCACCGACCTGGACCGTATGGACCACAAGGGCATGAAGATGCTCGATTGTGGTATCTTCTGGGGCATGAGTGAGGTTGACGACTTCGTTGCCCTCGCCAATCTGGCGCACAAGATCAGGGAAGATCGCCTTCCCGACGACGGCAAGCTGCATGTCGGGCACCAATTCTCTACTTCCGTCGCTGATGGCTCTGCCAACTACGTTGTAGTCAAGGTCATGAAGAAAAACTGCGACGTAGAGTTTCGAGCGTGGTGCGCAGATAGATGGTTCGACCACCACTTCGGTTGGGGCGGTCGGTTCTCCATCGCCGATATCAACCGCTACGTCCAGGCCGACCGTGGCATGGCCAAGCTCTTCGCCAAGAAAGAGAAGAAGAAGGTTGACTTGGAGAAGGAACTGGTACGGTTGAAGACCGAGTTTAAGAAGAAGTACGGGCATATACCCGTGAGCCCCTTCACCACGGTGTGAGCCACCACCACCACCCCCTGGCGTTTCGCCAGGGGGTGGTGTACAATTCACAAGTGCGGCGACTGACGGTTGTCTTAAAAGCGGAGGAACCAAAAATGTCCGATGAAACACAACAAGTAGCGGTAAGGGACTTACGTCCTGGCGATCAGGTCGACTTGGAGTCGTGCCCGTATCTGAACAAGGACCCGCTTGCGGAGTACGAGTACGCTGTGGTGGATGAAGTTGAGGAAGAGACGCCGAATTGTCTCGTTGTCCACTATACCGAACACTGCGCCGCTTATTCACCGGACACCGTGCTGACGATCAAGAAGCGAGGCAACTGACGGTTGTCTTAAAAGCGGAGGAAACGAAAATGAACACTGACGACCTACTTCGGGACATGACCAAAAGCAGTTGCATCGACTGGCGCACGACTCAGCCCTTCCAAATGGGTGACGTGAAAGTCGAGCGGATCGGCTTTGCGGCTGACGTTCTGGTCTATGTCATGTGCCATTGCAAGGACTTCCA
>Ga0180438_10000630_pt1 | contig 66374 bp, 81 predicted proteins | sample SS_ome_12_FD_132455 | JGI IMG/M metagenome (GOLD analysis project Ga0180438, IMG submission 132455) | Hypersaline lake sediment archaeal communities from the Salton Sea, California, USA - SS_3_D_2 metaG | ecosystem: Environmental > Aquatic > Non-marine Saline and Alkaline > Hypersaline >...
CAATGATGGGATCTCCCCATGACTCTCCGCCATCCATCGATAGGTGGTACAAAGCTGTTCCCAGCGCACCTCCGGTGATAATCTCCAAAACATAGTCATTATTGCCGCGATGGTCCCCTTCTAAGGCGAAATTAAGAACTGAGGTACCCTCATGTACGATACTGGTTTTAGATTGCGTTCCTTCCTGATCTACAAGACTCCAGTCTCTGACATATTTGAAACTGCCATAGACATTCATGTGCGGCTTTCCTTCGGCAATATCACAGTTTTCGATGAACTCGTCATCCGGAAATCCATAATCCCAATTATCAACAAAAGGATAGAAGGTTTCCTCATCTTCATTGACTCCCGTCAATTTTGAAGCAACTGCAGTTCCTATGGCTGTCAGTACCTTATCCACCAAATACTACCTTTCGCATCGCTTCATCATAGTTATCCAGAACCTCGTTTTCGATTTCATTAAGCGTTGGTTTCCAGAGCTTTCTGGCCTTTCGCTTTCTGGTCTCATGGATCACCGCTACATTGGCCACATTAATATGCCCGGCCCTGTTCCGGTATTTCGTCCTGCGTAAAACGCCCACCGCACCCTCGAATGGAGACTCCTTAACCGATGTAATGCTCCGCATCATAGTTGCTGTCGCAATTAGCATTTTGGGAGACAATCCCTTCCGTTCTTTGTATTTTTGATATTCCGGAGTATAGGATGGCCACCTGCTTCTGAATCTCTGATTTCGAAGATTTAAAACGACAGCTTTTTCTCCCAACTTCAGATTCTCGTTAGTCGCTTCGTTCATCGCCTTCAGAAACCTCGGATTCAGACCAGTCATAAAGGAATTAAGTTTCCCCCAATCGCCGTAGAGATTACTCATAAAGGTCATCCTCGCTTTCATTTCTGGCGCCGATCTTGATGACCGTTGTGGGAACACCTGTACCAGTCGTCATTCCCAGTTTTCCTTCCTTCTCCTTCGCACTCGCTCTCAGGTTCTTAATCTGTTCTTTGATGTACTTCAGCTTATCCTGGTGTTCGGTAACCTCGACTCCATCACCGCCAGTTCTGACCTTGGCGTCTTCCATATAGCGGTTTATCTGCGCGGTTAGGACATCGATTGCTGTAAGGTCAGCGACATAACTCAACTGAAGAAAACTGAGACTTCCCTCGTCAACAGGATTTCCGCTGCCATCATCAAACCCCTTCCGAATCATCACTTCCTGCTGAAAAATAACTATCTGGTCGTTGTCCAGAGTATTAAGTTTATGAGTAGTCGGAAGACGATTCTGAACTAAACTGAGAATGGTCGGGAGATCAGCCATCTATTACTGCTTCACCTCCAGAAGCTCCCCGTCAGCGATCTTTCGCATAACGAAGTTGGTTCTCCTGACTTTAACCGGTTTCTCCCCTTTGATGTAAAGGTCCTGCTCCCTGTCATAAAAACCGCCGCCATAAGCTTTGATCTTCGGTGGGAGTTCCACCAGAATTGTCTCCGGTTCCACATCCTGTTCAGAGGATTCATCTTTGTCCGGAGGATCCTTGTCCTGATCGTTAGACTGGTCATCCGATATCCAAGCTTCAGCTAAAACCTTTCTGGCGTTTTGAGCAACGCCTCCGGAAGGCCACTTTAAATCCGGATTATCCGCCTTCATTCTGTCAGTGACAGCTTTGGCAAATTCCTCCGGAGAGTCCTCTTCGAATTCAACTGACATTTTATCAGCCGCTTCGCATAAGGCGCTTGCCAGCTCATCATCGCCGATAATACCTCTCAGTTTACCAGCGAGATCTTGAGTATTTAATTTCATTGATTTTATCTCCTGTTAAATGACTCCTTTTCCTGAAATCTCAGCAATTCAATGATCAGCTGTAATCCCAGATACGGCAAGCGTTGGTGTAGATCTTCGAGAAGCCGATCACTTCAGAGATGACAGCTTTTTCGAACTGCTGATCAATCACCCTTTCAGTCTCAATAAGACTGGCGCCAGTTTCCATAGCCATTTCCAGGGCTGAACCTTTGTCAACACCGATCAGACTATCAGCTGCCACTGATGAATGACGGCGCATAGTTACTCCCATTGGAGAGACAAGTTCACCCGTTTTCTGGTAGTTAAAACCGGCTAAAGGATCTTTGAATTCGGTCAATTTCAAGATCGCCTTGGCACCCTCTTTAGTGGCAATGTAAACCGTGGGTTCGAAGTCTTCGAACTCAAAGTCGAAATCCACAAGCCCGTTATAGTTCAGGGTTGATTGCGAGAATACCGGGGCAGGATTTGAGTTGCCATCACCATTGATCAGCACATCAATAGCCCAGGCCACTTTATTCCTTCTGAGTCGGGCACCGACTAATTGGAAGTGTGCTGCCAGACGATTAACGGACATTCGCCTGATTGATTCATAGCTTGTTTTTACCCTATGGCCGATTTTCACCAGCTTGATCGGTTTTTCGCCAATGGTTATGGTGATGACCGGGAACTCAGCGCCTTCACCGACGCGGCGGCCTCCGGTTTCGGCATCATCAATAGTACCGGTAATGGAATTATAGGAACCACTGTCGATGCTAAATGTTACGGCAACAATATCGTCCAGCACACATTCGTTGCGGACTTTTTCCATTCCCAGTCGTACATTCTTGTTAATGAACTCCGGGAAAAGAACAGTGGAGCTACTGGTTTTATAGAAATCCTCTACAAGAGATACCTGCCTGCCGGAAATCTTTATTCCATGAGCCTTCAACTGCCGTTCGAAAGCGTCGAGTTTCGCATCCTTGGGCGGTACATATCCCTTATCTTTTTCCAGTTTAGCCAGAAAATCGGTAAGGGTCAAATTCTGGGATGCAGCGTCCGCATACATCCCCTTTTCGAGCTTCAGTTCTACTATTTTGGGTGGCATTTAAATTTCCTCCTTAAATTATCCTAAGGGATGTTCATCCCCTATAACTTCAGTGTCACAGTTTGAGCGGTAGCGTCACCGTCAACGATCCAGTAATAGATACCGGTACCAGCCGTCGCCGGTGTCTTCACCCCTCCAGCCCCATTAGCCACAAGTTCTTTATGACCAACGCCTGGAGCTGTTCCGGTATACGGTAACGTTACATAACCTTCTACCTGAACGGTAGCAACACCATCACCGGCATCTATCTGTTTTAAGACGCCCATGAACTTATCTTCTACCGATGGTAATATTACCGTCTTGGGTGTGGTGGCATGTATCCTTACCACCTTCTCTTCGTCGGTACCTTTGGTCAGTGAAGATGCGAATGAAACATTTCGCTGCCCGATACCGTCAAAACCTACTCCGAATGGTGAGCTCATTACTCCTCCTTTTTATCATCAAGTATGTAATCATTTTCGTCTTCATCTCCGTCACTACCGCCTTCAAGATCACCTTCCTCAGATGACCTCCGTGACAACTGCAGAGATCCGCAGCTTTCACATTTCAATGGAAACTTCTTTTCCACTTCGGCTTCGAACTCTTCCTTCAAGGCCTTAGCATCTTCCAGGCTGGCGTTCTGGATCGTTTTTTCCATCGCCTCTGAAGCTTCCTCCCCCTTAGCCTTCTTATAAGCAGCAAGAGCGGCTTCGCGGGTATCAGCCAGATACTTGTCGCCAAGCTCAGCACTCGGTTTCAGCTTCTCGAGATCCTCAACGGACTTCTTGAGATCTTTTTGTTCCTCTTGAAGACCTTGGTTTTCAGTCTCCAGTGTGTCGTTCTTGGAAAGCATATCCTCGACCTTCTGATTCCAATCATCATCGGTAGGGGCATCTGTTCCCAGGAAATCAATAACTACTTGTTTTAATGGCATTTCTTTACACCTCTCATTTTTAGAATTATTCAGGATTTATTTTAATTCTTCACTATTCCCTTATTTTTGGCGAACCAATCTGCGCCAGCCCAGACCAGCGATGCCTCATGCTTGTTTAAAACTTCTGTGACATCTATCGTTACTAATTTACCATCAACCTTCTTTCCCAAATTCCCCCAAAAATCCCAAGAATCCATATCCGGATGCGATTTCTCCCAATCAAAAACAATGTTAATTGAAGTGCTGTTTATCATTGGAGGTTTGGCTAACAAACTTCTGCCAATACGAGGATTACCCACGGCATCAATTTTGTATCTACTGTTTATTCCCGCTGGTTCGCTACTATCGTCCCAGAATTCTTCAATTACTACTCCTACTTCCGCTCCTACTTCATGTTGATGGTTGATTAATACTGGTTTACTTATCAACATCCCTAAAGAGTCTTTCAGGACATTATCTTTTGTGAAATTGAAGTATCTCCCCGGTATAATCGTTTTTGAAATAGACCGAAAATCTACAAGAATAAAATCCTCTTCCTTCGGTTGGATGCTCTCAAGGGTAGGTAAATCCTCTCCCTCCTGCAGCTGTTCCTCTTTCAACTCTGAAGCATTAACATTCAACATTGAACCTGAGAACACCGTACTCAAAGAATTATCTCCCACCAACTTTATATTTTCAGGTAGTTTAATCCGGCTGTCTTCGGCCATCTCAATAGCCAAAGATTGAGAAGAGCTTTTTGTTTTACTGGAGTTAAGTTTCAAGTCAAATGAATGTTTATTTAGATGATCCCTCGCTATCTGCCGTAGTTTCCCGGGAGTTATAGAATTAGTAACCGGAGCGATCTGAGATACAATTGACAGAACATTTTTCAAATGGGGAGCATCGATATTATCTTTAGAATCCAATCCCCTCACAACCTCTTTAAGATGATGAGGTAGATGTCTTGCGTTCTTATTCCTTGTTTTACCCTGAGAATAAGCTGGTTCTATAACTGCAAATGCTTCATCAGGCAGATCATTAATTTGATACCTGCTCCACCTTTTCAGGCTTAAATCATTTTCACCTTTCCAGCATGCATCACACATATCAATCACCTCCCATTTTCTCTTTTGGATGAATTTCGTCTATAGTGGTTGACATAACACCTCCGTTATCTTTGCTATTTAATTTCCATTCATAGCCGCATCTCGGGCATCGATATAACATCAATGATTCCTTTAATATCATATGTGCTAGTTTGCATGCTGGACATTTCATTTCGCTACCTGCCTTCCGCGGCACCTACTATGAAACGGGGGACCGACGATATTATCCGCTATCATCTCTTTCCCTGATTTCGACTTAGCATAATCGATCCACTCTTCCTGAGTCTTCGCTGGTGCGTTCTTATAAACTTTTTCATTGAAATCCTCAGCTGATAGCTCGGAAAGTTTCAGAATCCTCTCATCTGCTTTACCTACTGGGAAAATCTTCCCGTCCATTTCTAAGCAGATAGGACAAGTAATTCGGTCCAAAACCTCTACTATCTCATAGTACTTCACCTTGAATTCCGACATCTGTCTGATATGCCCCCAATTCCGAATCCTCGATACTGATGTATCTACGATCCTTTGAATCTGACTCTTGGAAATATTCCCGAAGTTTTTTCCATAACGCTCGATGAACTTATCGATATTCGTATAGCCACCCTCGAGGTATTCCTTTTTGAGGAACTTCAACATAGGCTTTTTAGCAGAATCGTTCTGCAGATATTTCGAGAAGTAGAAATCATCCAATCCATTTAAGAATTTCACCGCTCTCTTATCCGGTAGCTTCAATAATCCAGGTATCCGTTTTGCATCGACTATATTATCCCGAACGCGATAATAGAAGTACGTGGCATAAATACGTTGCTTAACAGTATCCAGTAATCCTTCGTCTGCCAATATGTTAGGAAGCTCTTCAGAAACATATGAGAAGATATCATCAGCAAACTTATCCGGATCCTCTGTTGAAAATTCCTTATTCTCAAGCTTCCGGGAGACAGCCTCAAGTACCTTCCCCCGGGCTTTATCGTCGATACCCTTGATCTGTCTGAAGTACTGATTCACCCATCGCAGGCGACGTCTCTCGATTCCTTTTTCCGCCGCCAGCTCAGCAACTGGCAGTTTCTCCAGTTCCGAAATATCCGCTTCATTATCTATCTGGAATTCCGTGTTTAATATCGGAATACTTTCCTTTATTAGAATATATCTGCCGTTCATGAAATTGAATTTCGCCGAAATCATATTCTTAAATCCAGCATCGCCGTTGTCTGAGGGCAATCCCTGAGAAAACGCCTTCTCGTAGCCAATCTCCTGTGCCGCCTGGTCCGGACTGATCAGTCCGGCATCCATCCTTGAGATAGCTGTATCCGTGACTATCTTGCTGGTTTCCGCCTGCTCTTTAGGTTTGAAACTTGAGTTCCCTGAGAAATCCATCGACAGGGTCGTTACTATAATCCCGCCCATCAGAAGATCTAACATGTAGCCCTTCTCGATAAGGAACTTCACATGCCGGCGGTAGTTATCGAGAGAGTTGACCATCTTGGTATATACCACTTCCCCGTATGTCTCCGTTGTCGAATATGACCTGCCCAACATAGCCGGATCCTGTCGTAATCCGGACATCACCTGCTCTTCGATCATCTGGTTTACGTCACTTGCCCCGCGCATATCAGTGGAGATAGGTGTATTATTCAAGGTTATATTTTCGAAGTGCGCCATCATCCCGTCTCGATAATTCTCACGAATATTTTTAGAGAGATCAGTTAATACACCGGTGATACGAGTCAAATAATCTTCATTAGATTCCCCTTCCTGTTGCGGAGGTGTCTTCATTGCTATATCCAAGATTCCAAGTAGCCCGAATTTCTTGATAGCAAATGCGATATTATCAGCCACGTCTATCTGAATCATGGCATGACGCAAACCGGCCACAAATGGAGGTATTCCATAGGGAGAGTTCTCGTCCTGCTCTAGTGCTGAATATGTATATGTATTCTCATTAAGCTCAATCATATCTCCTCTCAACGACTGCTGCATCGGGACGTATCTACTCTCATCAACGTCATATTTGAACCGGATATCCTTGACAGGCACCATAGCATAGGTCTTTATCTCCGAAAGGTTCTTAGCGGCGATCCATTCATGAGATAACGCCCCGTATGTTCCTGCCTGCCTGAAAAGTCTATTGATTAAGTTCTCTACATTGATTCTATCAGAAAGCAGGTTAAGTCTTTTAAGGGCTTTATCTACACGCCTTGCTGAATCAGCGGTGATCATCAGCTGATGACCATTGTTTCCCAGTGATATGATATTATCAATAGCTTGAGAAAAATCCGGATTCGTCAGACAGAGCTTTGAGATTATCTCTAAGAAGTTATAAGGTACTTTTGGATCAACACCACTAAAGAATCCGCCGGCCATACCCAACAGACTGGCGAAACTCTCAGGAGGTTCCGATCTTCGGATCCTTGGCATCGTAACGGAACCAACTCTGCCAGAATCTTTTTTCGAACCTCTCTTTATTTCAAAGTTGAATATCTTCAAGCCGCCACCCCTTTTAATTCGTTGAGGTTAGCGAATTCCCCGAAATGCTCTTTAGCCGCACGATTATAGGCTTCAGCTGCATTTTCTTCTTTCTTGAATAGTCCTAAATGAGTATGTTTGCCATTTATATTAATCCGGGCTTGCCATTTTTTACCAATACTATGCCAGGTAACCCCTTTATATTTCGACCTTCCTATGGCTTTGTGCTGATTCATTCTGTTCTGGCTATTTGTACAAATTCTCAAATTACATCTTCGATTATCAAGGCCATCCCCATTAATATGATCCACCTGCATACCGGGAGGCGTATTCATTAGAATAGTATGCATTCTAATCGGAACTTTTTTACCTTCGGCATTTATTGTATTTGTAATCGCATAGTAGCAGCTGTTTCCCTTATCAATTCGCCACTTATATTCCTTTATAAGTTTATAATCAGAATTATCTATTAATGCCGTTTGACCATGATTTAATGGGATTCGCTTCATTTAAGACCTACCTCCGGGAAATACAATAATCGGTGCCGCCAATCCCGGTTTCTCGGTCAAGCCCCCGAATAACGCTAAGGCCATAGCCCAAAAACGATCCCCGTGATGTTTCTCGTTCTTATCCGTATCATATTGAATATTGCCAGACGCTGTAACGGTCCGTTTAATGGAATAGATCTGATTCATCAGCTCCCTGTCCCTGTAAATCCATACTCTCCCCCGCTCCATAGATATTTTGACATCCGTAGCCATCCGTGCTTTCACACCTACTGTCCCCTTTGATGCGCCCTTTTTATCTTTCTTAACCGATTTCATGTCCGGAGAGTAAACATCCGTTTCTACGCTCGAAGCGAAGTTCACCGGTTCGACGATATAGGGATATGCGATCGATAATTCTTCAGCTAACTGCATACCTATCCCACCCTCATCGATACACATTCGCACTATGGGTAATTTTCGAAGAGCCTCTTTCAGGTTTTGTTTTTGCTCCGGGAATGGCATCCCGCGGAAAGTCAGTAACATGCGTTGGTAGAAGACTCCTCCGAATTTTTCGAAGATAAACAGCTCCGAAGCATTCCTTCTACGACCAACATCGTAGCCGGCGTACAGTTCGCCCTTTACATTTTCCCGGAGTTCTTCATATGTATCATAGACCTCAAGGTCTTTACTTGCGCATTGGGATATCAATTCCCAGGGAATAAAGGCAGCTTCGGCCTCCAGAGGCTTTAATTCATACTCCTGCTGGAAATCCTCCAACAGCATCATTGAGAAGATCAGTTTAATGTCTTCCGTCGCCCATTTCTCCACTCTTTCTTCAGTTGAAAGCAGTGATGCAGCCATGACAAATCGACCCGGTTGGACTTCTATCGGCCTGGTTGCCGCTTCCACGTCCTTACATAAGAAAGATGACTGCCACCAATAAACTTCATAACGCTTGATTTTCAGGAATTGAGGTTGTTCGGTATCTCCGGTCAGTATCTCATATGGTATACCGGCATTCCCTTTTAATGTGGAACCTATAACGATCTGCCCGCCGTGGGAGGTCACTCCCATAGCTCCCCTTAATACTTCCCGGGGATCTTGCAGGAAAGCAAACTCATCTAAGTAAACATCACCGGGACCTTTACCCCGGGGTCTGAACATTGAAATTATCCTGCTGCCGTTACTCCATTCTAATTCCATTTTATTGTCAGTTATCAATTTATGACTTCGACTGCGTGGAATAGAATCGCTCAATTCCCGGGCATACCTTATCTTTTCCTTGGCATCCTCAAGATTCATCGATGTGAATACTGATAGATGATTATTCAGAATATGGCTTTTAGCTACCGCCCTGGCGCTAACTGCAGTGTAGCTGTATCCGAACTGACGAGGTTTTAATGTCGCCGCCATTTTGGATGTGTCGCTCATCAGTACTTCCTGCACTTCATCGAGGATCAACGGTCCGGAAGGTGTACTCATATAACTTTGGCAGTACCCGGGAATTGAGGCCTGCCAATCCAAAATTTCATTATCTGAGACTTTTGCTTTAGCCTTAGCCATTATCCCCGCCATCGATATCACCATTAACAGAACGATTACCCGCAAAGCGGGAAGGGACGCGAGTACCCTCGCTCTCGTTGCGTGGAGGCACAACGTCCCTTCGGACATTTTCACGTCTTTTCTGAATATCCTCATATCTCCTGCGGACCTCCGCCATGATTTCATTTTCATCTTCTTCATCAAGAACTTCGCCCTCTAATATCCCCATCTTACGCAGGCGTTCAACAAGGTCGGAATCTTCCTTCCGGATAACTTCCAGTATCTTAAGCCGCATTTTTCTGAGTGATATGGCAGTAAAATTTTTCTTCCGCTTTTTGACCTCTTCAGAATCGTCCTCATCAACATTTTCAAGCTTATTAATCCGCGTAGTGAGATCGACATATTCATTCCAAAGGTTTCGAACGCGCTCCGAGAACCTTTCCTGTATACCATCGAGGATACCTTTCCGGAGATCATTCGGCTCCCCCTGTGAAGGCAGGTCTTTAGATCTCTGCTTGATTTTTGCCAGGTCTGCCTCAATAGTCCTGACAGCCAATCCCATAACCTGGGCGATTTCAGAAACCTTCCAGCATTGAACGAAATAAAGCTTGCTGATCTTTTTATAATCAACTTCCAGTTGAGCAACGGTACGCCTGGGAGCGCGCTTCTTTTTCGCCACCCTTTTCTTGGCTGATTTAACAACCTTTTTCTTGGTTGATTGAGCTTTGGAGGCAGTTTTTTTAACGCTCTTCTTAATAGTCTTCCGCTTAGCAGACTTCTTTTTGACATTAATCCGTACAATTTTATCATCTGTTCCTCCACGACCAGCCATGCCATTTTAATTCCGCTCCTTACGTTTTTTCGTGGCTTTCTTCACCAACTCCGCCAAAGCCGATCCCCTTTTCTTTTTATCAGATTCCTTAATCGCTCCATCGATTACAGCTTTTTCATCATCGGTAACCTGGAAGGAGATGGTGTTAAGTTTATCCTTGGCTTCAGCTGCAGCTTTCTCTTCGAGATTTTTATCTAAATTATCCGGAAGCTTCAGCAGATTTAAGCTGTCCTGGAGCTGAAGCTTTGTATCCGGAAGTTCAACTGATAACTGATCAAGTGATATTGATTCATTCAATGAATGTACAAGTTGCGCATATTCTTTAGGTCTGGCGTTCCCCTTCAGATAATTCAAATTGGCGGTTAGTATTTTGGCGCGGTCATCCGGAACATCGATGATAACACAATCAATCTCATTCCATTTTAGCTCAATCGCTACCGTATATCGCTGCTCCCCATCTATAATCTGATATTTATTACGTTTAGAGGGGTGTTTGCGGACAACCACCGGCGCCATTTGCCCGTCGGTTAGCAGACTCCGCTGAAGTTTCAATAGCTTTGGTGCTGTTAAATGGTTGGGATTCCAATCGTTAGGAACCAGCTTCGTTATTTCGATTGTGGTGATCTTCAATTTATGCCTCCAATTTATTCTGCTACTAATAGCACCTCGTGCCAGTGAGCATCTACGTTTACTTTTCCCCCGAATGTATAGCGGTGGTCAACTTTAATATCCCGGACCTTGGATTTGAATTGCCGGACCATATCCATATAGCCCATCTTGGTGATGGTCTTCTGCCCTACCGATATAATCCATTTAGGGATATGAGCGGCCGCCTCAAAAAGCCCCAGTGTATTCTGCATCACGTTCTTCTCATTAAAGCGGCTCTTCTCTGCAGTCGTAACTGCCCGTTTCAATAGACAATCAAGAACGTGATACTGTTTTTCGTATGACTGAGCCCCATAATATGGAGGATCTATATAAACCGCATCCCCTTGAACCTGTTTTAAAAACTCGCAGACGTCCAACTGGTGACACTCGTTTTCAAAGCCGTTATCAATCACTCCATCGTTTATCTGTCCGGCGAGATCCTTCAATACATGAAGTAATGGCCGGGAATAATCTTCTTTTAAAGCCAGAAGTGTATCGGTTAACTCATCGTCGCTTTCCGCATTTTGAATGCTCTCCACAGCATTAGGATGAGTAAAACCTCCCATCGGTCTGTAGAATATGGCTGTCTTAATCCACAGAAGTTTCATCAAGACCGCCTTGGTGGGATCCTCGAACCTCTGTATATTCGCCCAGGCTGCATCCAGAAACTCCCCTATCTCGTTTGTATAAAATTGAGAGTAGTTCTTGATCAGGAAATTATCGGTTTCGGTGGGTTCGAATAGCCGGTAGATATCGGCGTCAGTAATCTTAACGTCCGGATTCTCGATTAGTGCTTTTCCGATTACAGCTGAACGGTCAGCGATATCGTTGCATAATACACGGAAACCCTTTGCTTTCGCTAAGAGTGACACTGATCCCCCTCCCAGAAATGCATCAATGAATGTTTCGCCTTCGGCATAACTCAAAATCCTGTTCGCCAGCTTACGTTTCCCGCCGAAGTAGGCGGGAGCGGCCGCAAATAGACGGAGCATAAGGCCTCCAATAGTAATGTCCGAAGGGTCTGATGAATATTTTGATTGACGGGTAGCTACTTCCGGTCTATCTTAGTTTTGCGTGTACTGGAAGTGACCCTTCGGGGTGATCATGTGTTGTAGCACATGGTCGGTGGAGAGGCCTATATCTTCTCCGCTCACTTCCGGTCTCTTTTACTGACCGTTTTTCTTTTAAATCTTCATTACGATAATAATTTATTTGTTGGAATGGGAGTTTGTCAAGGGGGGCAGGAAAGAAATGGTATATATACCACCTTAAAATGAAAAAAACGGTAGATATACCATCAGTTCTGTTTTTTTTGTTCACTTAGTTGATCGGCAGTTATCGGCTAAATTAGTATGTCCCCTATATACACACTTATGATGTTGGCCTTTCAAACTGAATTCCCAATAGAGTCCCCGATGGATCACGGTCAGTTAAAGTGAGTCTTACTTGGTTATCGAAGTCAAAAGTCTCACTAAAATCATCTCGCGGTACCATATCAGAATTAAGTGTACATATGTACTGAGTCCCTAATGAGCTGCATACTTTATGGGCTCGTTCTAATGCTTTTGCACGTTGACGTGAATCTACGCCATCGTAGAGAATGCTATCATGTATAAGAAAGTCGATATTCTTGTCTCTACTTCGAACAAACTCGGTTAGCATCAAATCGAAACAAAACACCTTCATTTTACTTACACCCTCACTCCCGCTGCGCTCAATCTCAACATCATACTTATAACCTGAATCAGAAATATTTATAACGAGTTTACCTGGACTTGTATATAGAGCTTGGGAATTGTCATTGAATAATCGGATTGCTTCGGTCCACAGCTCTCGTCTTTGCTCATGATCCTTTTCTGCAATTGATTCGAGTTCTGTTTTTCTTATCTTAATTGCACGCTTACGGGATGCCATATCCTTCGACTCAGCGATACGAGTCTTAATCCGCTCACAACGCTCTTTAATATCCAGAAATCTCTCTTGCAGACTTGTCATTTCCTGCAAAGCGCCATGTGTGCTTAAGATTTTCAGTGAATTGGAACGTGTTTCCGTCAATTTACGAATTCCTTTTTCTCTTTGCTCTATCTGGCGTTCCAAACGGGAGATCTCAGTCTTCAAGAAAGATTTGCGGTTTTCGACAATTATCTCATGATATTCCTTTGCTTCATCTAAAGTGCGCTTGATAGAGGTAGAGAATACCACACCTGATTCCTCATAAAGCTTTTCAAGCGATATATCAGACGGCGGCTTTTCAGAGGCAATAGATTCTCTGTAACGGGCAAGTTGTCGCCTTTCAATTACGTTCCGATTTGTTAGATTATGGATTGTTGCGGTTTGTTTATCAGCTTCCTCCTGGATCGCCTCATACTGGGGATGCACCTTAAAATCTGAGAGTGCCTGCTGTTCGCAGTGAAGCTGTTCTTCAAGACGGACTTTTTCTGCTTCAAGTTCACCGACAGTGCCAATAGTTTCTTTTATAGCACCGGTCTTGATTGCTTTATCAAGAGCCTTAAGAGCTTCTTCCTGATCCTTTAATATCTGCCATTGTGATGCATATTCCCAGTTAAGGGCTAAAAGAAAGCCAACATTGAGCTGGAAATCCCATGTCCTTTGATGCCTATAATGTCTAAAGGGATCAGCATAAGCATCCGAGCCATTTCGAATAAAATAAGATATAAGGCTGCGATATGCGGGTTTATACTTATGGACATCATCAGTTTGTGGCAAACCAAATAAAGCCCAGCCTAACAGCGTTTTCCATCTCTGAAGGTTGAAAATCAATTCACCGGAGTCTTCTACTTTATCCGGTTGTTCAATCCAGCCCTCCGTCTCACCTTCTATCACAATTCTATTATGAGACTCTATAGATCTTGTTGCCTTTATACGATTACCCGCTAGGGTGATATCGATTGTAAAGGCCCAATCCTTAAGCGGATCAATCCTGAGGACATTTCCATTGGAGCCCAAACAGAAGTCAATGATCTCAATTAGAGTTGTCTTGCCTAGGCCATTTCTTGTGTCTTTTTGAGTGGAAGTATCTGTTCGCTCAGCAAGAATTACATTTAAACCAGTAGTAAGCTTCACGGAGTGAAATGATGATTTATTGGCATAGACTCCGTGTATCATGCATGAATCCTCTCTATCAATCCATCCGATAACTCGATAGCACCTATGATATATAGCATGTCTAATGTTAGCACAAACCGTTCAAAATTACCGACTCCGTTCGCCGTACGAACCCGTTCCCACAGACTTGTAACGGTCTGAGATTTATCAAGTTCATTAATTATAACTGCTCCTACTCCGAGTAATGTCTGCTGAGTAGATATATGTTTTGATGGAAGGATCACTTTTCAAATACCTCACACGCTTCAAACAAATATATCAAAATAGCAAGCCCTGCGGATTTCTTTGCCTGATCTGAAAATCCGCGCTGAGCGAACTGGCACATCAAATCGAAAAGATCATCACCGGTATAGCCATCTTTCTTCAAACGATAGTATTCACTCAAGAATCCTCCTTTTAAACGCTCAGGGAAGTTACTATCAGTTTGGGACACGATTTCTATATAATCACTCACTTCATTAGCTACACTTAATCCCATTGTAATAATCACTCGGGATCCGTTACCTAATTCGTTTTTCTTAATCTTGTCATCTGGGGGAATGACTGAGAAATCCTGCTCAGTCTGTCCTGGTTGTAATTGCATGATCCATTCAGTTGCTTCCTCTAATTCCGGAAAGCCGACATCGGCAAATGCTTCAGTCATTGCATCTCGAACCTTTTTCTCATGCTTCAACTTGATTTTATGAAGACGTTCCACCGGATAATCTTTCGCACCATTATTCTTGTCGTCAATTACATCATGGCAAACACCACAGATATAAATCAAGTTATTATAATGATTTCGTTCTTCAACCGTCATGTGAGGATCGTACCGAGCTGCACCATTATTTTCACCCGCTATGTGTGCAGCCTTGCCAATGTTTATTGGATCACCAGATTCACTTTCTGGGGTTAGATATTTATCTGTTTAGCAAATAAATTTATTTTTTGTTAGGTACTTGAACGTTCTTTTTTGATGATCAATTCTTTGGTCCAGTAAGCTCTCCCACAATTACGGCATCGTCGTTCTCTTGAAATTTCGTTTTTCTGTGTAAGTTTTTTCGTACGCCGGACATATGTATTTTCAGATTTACAATAAGGACACTTCATCCCTGATCTCCATCATTCATAATCCTATTGACATTCCTATCATCACCGACCTTATTCATACCATGTTCGAAGACTTCTATAATGACCGCCACATGCCGGTAGCATTCAAGCTGATATTATCTATCCTTGAGGGTATCATCCTCGGTATCAGGTGGATCTTCAAGAAACTTTTTTTTCGTCATAAATAGATATCATAATTTTCAATCACTTCGCGCTTAGAAAGTAATACTAATTCATGTATCCTTAGTATTCGAAATTAAACATACTTCCCTATGAATGATTTTTCAAGGCACCTGGACAGCCTCCTTAAAATATAACTCCATATATAGCCATTTATTTTTAATAAACTATCCCGTTAAGGAATCCTGAGTTGAGTTTCAGGAATTCTAAAATTTTACTTGACTTTTGTCATACTGCTGCTATATTTTTTAATTAAGGGCTCAAGGTGGTTGGGATCACTTGTAAAAATATATAAAGCGGCGAGTCTGGTATTAGTTTTTTCGAATGGAGGAAACAATGAAAAGGACTTTTCTTTCCATATTAATGGGATTAATGTTTTTAATATTTATCTCATCCACCGCAACGGGTGGCAATTCAAAATATGGTCAAGGTCATTTACTTAATCCTAAAATTCCCTCAAAAGGAATAACCTTCACAGAGAATAAAGGGCAATTCGGGGAAATCACAAAATTCAAGTGTGAATCACCAGGGGCAGTACTCTATTTTACTCAGGGAGAAGTAGCCTACCTTTTAACACGTGAGACAGATGAACTGATCGAGTATCCCGAGGATATGATTCATCATGAGATGGATGAATTGCGAGAGCTTAGACCGCGATACAAAAAGGAAGCGATATTAGTCAAAGCCAAATTCCTTGATTCAAACCCCGATGCAGAGATAATCGGTGAAGGAAAGCTTCCACATTATTACAACTACTTCCTAGGCAATGACCATTCCAAATGGGCAAAACGGGTTGCTAATTATTCATCGGTTGTATATAAGAATATCTATCCCAGCATTGACCTGAAGTATTATGGAAATGGAAATTCTATTAAATACGATTTTATAGTCCATCCCGGATCAGATCCATCGGTTATAAAAATCCAATATGAGGGAATAAAATCTCTATCGGTAAATGAGAAAGGCAAGCTAATAGTGTCTACCTCTTACCGGGAAATCATTGAAAATAATCCAGTTATTTTCCAAGCTAAATCTGAGGGTATTTCTGGAGCATTTTACAAAATAAATGAGAATACTTTTGGATTTAGGTTGAATAGTAAATATGACGCCAATCAAGAATTAATCATTGACCCGGAACTCCTATTCAGTACTTACCTTGGTGGATCTATAGATGAATATGTCGGAGACCTCTCACTTGATTCGGATGGCAATGCGATAATTAGCGGTTATACTTTTTCGTCTGATTTCCCATTAGTAAATCCATACGATTCTCAATTTGGAGGTGATAGAGAAATTTTCGTCAGTAAACTCTCATCAGATGGCTCTAGTTTATTATTTAGTACTTTTATCGGAGGTTCAAGCTATGAATCAGGAAGGGGAAATGTTCTCGGCTCCGAAGGTAATATTTATGTGTGCGGATATACTTTTTCCAATGATTATCCACTTGTTAATCCCTTTGATGATTCGCTAAATTCCCAAGAAGCTGTAATTTCGATACTAAATTCTTCCGGGGATTCGCTGATATATAGTTCATATTTTGGTGGTTCCGAACAGGAAAGTGCATTTGATATCACTTTAGATGATGATGACTTTATTTATTTATCCGGATACACCTATTCAGGAGACTTTCCATTAGTAAATCCAATATTTGCTACATTCGGCGGTATATGGGATGCCTTTATTGCCAAATTTACTCCCAATGGTCAATCATTAATTTTCAGTACATATTTTGGAGGTTCTGATAGGGAGACATCAAATAAGATAATGCTTGATAATGATCAGAACATAATTTTATGTGGTTACACAAAATCATCTGACTTATATATTGTAAATGCAGTTGATTCTCTCAATGAATCTAATAACTATGATGGTTACATTGCAAAAATATCAAGCAGTTATGATTCTTTGATATTTAGTACTTACCTTGGCGGACGAGAGGATGAACAGTTATCCGGAGTAGATCTTGATGATGATGATAACATATATGTCTGTGGGAATACCTTTTCGGATGATTTTCCTATTAAGAATGCTTTCGACTCAACCTATGGAGGATTCGACAAAAGAGATGGTTTTATTACAATTATTTCTCCTTCATGTGATAGCCTTATTTTCAGTTCTTTCATAGGTGGGGATCGAGATCACGCTGATGATATTGAGGATATATCAGTTGACAACAATAATCACATACATGTCACGGGATGGACTTATTCCGAAGATTTTCCAATAAAAAATCCTTTTGATGATACTTTTAACGGAGATAAAGATATTGTTGTTATGGAATTTTCCCAATATGGAGAGGAACTTATTTATAGCACTTATTTTGGTACGGAAACACTGGAAATTGGTGATGGCATAGCCGTTGATTCAATAGGAAACACCATTATAACAGGGGTTACATGGGCACTTGATTTCCCAGTATTAAATGCATATGATTCAACTAATAATGGTATTATCGACCTATATGTATCAAAATTTTCACCGGCCGAATGTTTAGATTTAACATTAACACCTCATACGATAAGAGTTCCTAATGATAACGGTTATATACATTTTGATATTGACCTGTTCAATTGCGGAGTTACATCAATCCCTGTTGAAGCTCAATTGCATCCAATTATCATTGATTGCGTCGGAACACCTTATACTCCGGGTTTCATGAATAGAACCCTCACTACACTTTTATCTCCGGGTTCATATTTTTCTGACAGCTATTATATCATAACCGACAATGTAACTGGCTTGGGAAGTGGTGGGGTACAGATTGTAGCCGGTCATGAGATTGATAAATGGTTAGATGTTGACTGTTTTGAAATCATCTTCACCTATCCCTGGGGAAGAAAGACTGGAAACGAGTCTTTCGGATTCAGTGAATGGGGGGAGGTGAATCATGAGGATAATATACCTCGCGAGTTTTCGCTCTCTCAGAATTACCCAAATCCATTCAACTCATCTACAACGATTGAATATACACTTCCTGTAAAATCCCATGTAATTCTGGAAATTTATAATATCCTGGGGCAGAAAGTTGATACTATAATCAATGGAAAACAGAATCCCGGAAACAAAAGCATTACTTGGCATGCCAACCAGTACGTATCCGGTATCTATTTTTGTAAGCTGGAAGTTTCTGGAGAAATATTGGTTCGGACTATAACATTAATAAAATGATACTCAATTTGGAATTTTAATAGGTTCGATAGGTGATCGTGTTATCCGAGTAAATTAACTTATAATTTATATTTTGTTGTTTCATTCAAATTGGTAGTAGATTGTGAATTGATCTTCCCCCGAATTGACGGACACGTAGATAAGGTGTATATTAAGAATCTGGAGGTGTCCGAATGGGAAAGAGACGACGTTACGACAAGCAGTTCAAGATTGATGCGGTACGTTTAATAACAGAGAATGGCAGGAGAGCCAGCGAGGTGGCTCGCGATCTGGGAATCCATGTTAATCTTCTTTATTTATGGAAAAAGCAGTTGGTGGAAGATCCGCAGGACGCATTTCCGGGGCATGGCAAGCTAAAACCTGCCGATGAGGAGTTGCGCCAGCTTAAGCGCAAATTAGCTGATGTGGAGGAGGAGCGGGATATCTTAAAAAAAGCCTTGGCCATTTTCTCCAAACGACCCAAATGAAGTATGAGTTTATCTTCAATCACCGCTCCGCATTGCGGGTCAAGAAGATGTGCCAGGCGTTAAGGGTATCCCGGAGCGGCTATTATGATTGGCGGAATCGAGGTATGAGTAACCGAGACAGATCCAATCAGATGCTTTTGGAACAGATAAAGAAAGCTTTCGACGGCAGTAAAAAGACCTACGGCAGCCCGCGTGTCACAGTTGAGTTGAGGGATAATGGCTTGACCTGCGGCCATAACCGGGTGGCTCGAGTGATGAGATCAAACGGTATTGCGGCCAAGACCAAACGCAAGTTCAAGATAACCACTGTCTCTCGTCATAATCAACCCGTAGCCCAAGACTTGGTTAACCGCCGCTTTGAAGCCGATAAACCCAACCGACTCTGGAGTTCGGATATCACTTATATCTGGACTAAAGAGGGTTGGTTATACCTGTCGGTGATTCTGGATGTTTGCGGCCGCCGGATTGTCGGCTGGTCGGTAAGTCGGCGATTAACTAAAGAGTTGGTAATAGAAGCTTTCCGCAGGGCTGCAATGCAGCGGACTCCGGCTCCAGGAATGATTTTTCACTCCGATCAGGGCAGCCAATATGCCAGCGGCGAGTTCAGGAAGCTTTTAGAACAACATGGTGTTCGGGCCAGCATGGGAAGCAAGGGCGATTGTTATGACAATGCCATCACCGAATCATTCTTTCATACTTTAAAAACCGAATTGATTTATTTCGAAAATTATCAGACCAGAGAGGAGGCGAGATTAAGCATTTTTGAGTATATCGAGGTGTTCTATAATCGAAAACGTAGACATTCCGCGATCGGTTATAAAACTCCCGTTGATTTTGAAAAACAAAAAACCTATCTTAACTATATGTCCGAAATAACGGGGTAAGATCAAATAAAACACTAATCAAAGTAAGGGCACATATATATTAGGCGGGCTATAGACTACATTCTATTACCTTTATGGGAAAGGAGGTGAATTTTCACTAGTTTTCAAGTTCGATAACTTACCATGCTAGTATAACTGTCAATGCAGGAGGCAAAAAATGACAGCCATTAACAGATTAATTAAGTTCACATTATGGGGAGCATTAGTGCTTGCGTTTGTATCAATAAACTCAACACAAGTATTTGGCGTATCCTTGTCTCAAACATTCTCTGTTGATTCCGTTTCAATCACAACCGATACCACGACGTGTACATCAGATTGTGATTCAATTTCTTATACAGGATTATCCAATTTGGATGTAGCTAATTATCCAAACCTCCCTTTCCTGACAATTGCTTTGCTGCTACCTAATGATACTGAAGTTGATGATATTTCAATCACAACAGATGAAGATACTACAATTTCATTATCGAATCGTATAATACCGGGGCGTGCGCTTAATGACGAAGATTTGGGTACGGCGGCAGATACCTGTTATGATGAAGAATCATCTGTATATGATACATCCGCTTATTGGCCTTTGGAAAAGGTCGAATATATTCGCACTGAATTATTTGATGGGTGCAACTCCGTAGCTTTTTTCAATATATATCCGGTTAGATATCATCCGGTAGATTCTACAATTGAGGTTACTACTTCTATTGCATTTACGGTTAATACAACATCTTGGACAGGAGTAGACCTTGATAGTGTAACTGTTCGTCATAAGGTAGTACAAGAAGCCTATAATAGGGGCATTGTTTCTTTGATTGAGAATCCGGAAGACTCTTCATATTACTATAAACCAACAGTTGTGGATACTTCTTTATCGGGTACATTTAATAATGGCCTTCCTTTTGCTGACTATGTAATTATTGCTCCAGACGATGTTCATGATGAATTACAGCCTTTATGTGATTGGTTGAACATAAAAGGAGTGGAAACCGTTATAGCATCGATCGATTCGGTTTTGGCTGAATATTCAGGGGATGAAGATGTTGATGATAATCCTGCTAAACTTAAAAGTTATATTAAGGAATTATATGGGATCGGAACTGGATATGTCCTTCTAGTCGGATCTGGTATACCGACATTTGATGAGGATTCAGATGATTCCTATGATGTTATACCTCTAAGAATGACCGCGATGAAATGTGGAGATGACGATGATTATGATGATTGGGCAAATGCTTGGGCTTGTACAAATGGCGGATTTTTCGGTAATACTCTTGTCTCGGCTTTAATGCCTTCAGATCAATATTATTGTGATTTATTTGGTATATACAATAGTGATGACGATAATTTAATCGGTGAAGCCTTGATATCTACTCCTAATTGCGGAGACACGGAGAGTCCTAAATTGACTTCGGATATTTTTGTATCACGTCTACCTTTAAATCCATCTAGTAACATTACAAATTGGATAAATAAAACTCTTAATATTGAACAGAATCCTGGAAATGGTGAATACTCTTTTCTGAATCGTTCTTTTGGATATTCATATTATCATGATCACATGAAAATTGGTGTTCGAGATTGGTTAGCGGCGAATGGATGTTCAAGCCAGGATTCTCAATATACAGATGAACATGATACATCTCCAGATGCATCAGACTTGGTTGATATTTATTCGGAAGGTGTGAATGGAAGTGGTCAATATTATCAAGTTTATAACTATTCTCATGGAAGTAGAAAGCATTATAACGTCTGTGATGGATCAGAAATGAAGGGATATTCTACTTCTGAACCATCTATTGATTCAGTTACAAATGGTCCTTATCCATTTTTTGTTCACTCACAATCATGTAATACTGGCGGATTTCAATTGGTATGTGACAATGATTTGCCAGTTGAAAGAAACATAGCTGTTTCATGGTTGGGGAGAGGTAATGAATCCGGTGCTTTTGCATATATTGGCAAAACCACTCGAATAGGTGATCCTGATTTAATGGTTAATATTCAGAATGCGATTTATAATTCGCCTGGTCGCCATATTGGAGAAATAGTAGCTACGGAAAGAGCAAACCGAGGTAACGGCTACATGTTGTCTGGATTTTCAACGCAATACTATGGTTCACCTGAAATGAGAATATGGACTACTGGTTCGCCATCTCATTTTGAAGTAGTGGTGAATTATGCTGATTCTTCAGTAACGGTAAAGAATGCATCAACAAGTGAAAATGTCAACGATGCCACAGTTTGTTTTACAAATTTAAGCGACACATGGTTTGTGGATACTGAGAGTTCAAATGGAATCTATTACTGTAATTATGGATTTGACTTAGATGACTATATTACGGTAACCAAGCACGATTACATACCATATCAAGTAATGCCGATGACTACAATTTCCAGCGATGTTGTCTGGCGAGGAGATATTGAACTACCCGATACACAGCTGATTGTAGGCAGTAATGCCTGCCTTACAATCAAACCGGGGAGCGAAATAAGAGTTAGGCGTGGTGGATATCTAAAGATAAATGGAACCTTAATTGCTGAAGGTGATACATTATCTACGCATAATGAGATTGTATTCACTGCTGATACTTCAGGGACGATTCCTTCAGATTTCTGGGATGGAATCTGGGCTAATCAAAGCGATAGTATAATCTTCAAATACTGCAAGTTAGAGTATGCCAAGAACGGGCTATATCTGGGTAACACTGATCTCAGTCGAGTAGAAAACTGTACATTTAGTAACAATGATATATATGGAATCTATGCCCGACATGATAGTGATTCCTGTTGCTTCATAAAGAAAACTAATATTGAAAGCAGCACTTACGGAGCGTACCTAAAAGGTTATAATTATCTGGAGCAGGATACAATTACCGAATGCACTCGGTATGGCATATACCAGGATACTACAGGTATCACTTCAGTCAAGGATTGCATCATTGAATTCAATGGTATTACAAATGATAGTACTCAGTGGGGGATCTATTTGCACTATCCTAGTACTGGTACAAAGCATTGCCGGATAAAAGGAGGAAGCGTCGAAGGTTACTATCAGGGAGGTATAAGTATAGAACGTGCAGATAATACTTCTTACATAACTGGTAATATCGAGGTTCTTGAAAATAACATCTATGGTATTTATCTAAAGTACACCGACCTTGATGTTGAAGGAGATCCTACGGACCAGAGCTATAAGTGTAACAGTATCCAGGATAATAAAATTGGGCTATATACTCATGATGCTGAAGGTACTATAAGGCGAAATTATTTTGAAAATGATAGTATTGATATCAAGGTACCTGCCGTTGGTGTACCGAATCCGACTCCGACGGTTTCGGATAGTAACGTGTTCAGTAGTGATGTTAAATTCATCTTTAATGCAGGCTCTGATACATTAGATGCAACTTACAATTATTGGGATATCAGCGATGATACCACTAATGGTATTGCGGATAGAATAACTGGTCCCGTTGACTATAGTAACCAGTTAGAAAGTGATCCCTGTGATGCCGGCGGCTCACGGTTGTTAGCAGATGAATTACTTCCAAGAACTTTTGCTCTTCACCAGAATTATCCCAATCCCTTCAATCCGGCTACAACAATGCAGTACGACCTTCCTAAAGACTGCTATGTTAAGATCACACTGTTTAATATCCTAGGGCAAAAAGTTCGTACCCTTGTTGATGGATATCAATCAGCTGGTTACAGGTCCGTCGTCTGGGATGGTAAAAACCAATTTGGAAAGGATATTTCCACTGGAGTTTATTTCTATCTCATGGAGGCAGAAGATTTCCATAAATCCAAAAAGATGTTGATGTTGAAGTAATTTAATTTATAAACGGAGATTATAAAATGAAACGTACAATATTATTAACGGCATTTCTGGTTACAGGGATCTTTTGCTTCAACGCTTTGGCTGGAGTACTAGAGATATCGCCAAGTGAAGCAATAGTAATCGAACCACCAGAGAATAACAATGACGATTATCTTGGACCAAGATTGTTACTATCATTCGCACTACCTGATTCCATTTCTGATAAAGATATTGCCCATGCTGAAATCAAGGCCGAAGGGGATTTTCCCGCTTATGACGGGATGGATATTGTCACTTTAGACTACTATCCTGTCACCACAGAATGGAATTCAGAAGCCACCTGGGCTTATCCTTGGGCTGAAGACGGTGGTGACTTCAATGATGATATCGGAGGTTTCTTTACTGTCGAGGTTGGAGATGATCGTTTAACAATGATAGATGTCACAACTACTGTTCGTGCATGGAACGATAGCAGTTTGACTAACAGAGGTATTATCGTCATCCCAAGAAAGTTCAATCAGGAAGCTTATACTTCCTTCAGCCAGGGAAGCTCAATCCTTTCAAACATCAAACTAAGAATCAAACAATTCAAAGGCTTCGGGCAATAACCATTCGACCATAGAGTTAGAGGGCATTCTATATGCCCTCCAACTCCCATCTAAATCACATCATCAACTAATATGCTATATTTATACTCGGTGTAATCCTGATTAGCAGTTACTGCGGAGTTATTTGTATTTGGGTTTGTCGATTTAGTTGTTGGTGTTTTTCATTTCTCTCAATGCTCCACCATTTACTTCCACAATTCAAGCACTGGCGTCTTCTTTTTATTACATTCCCTGGCCTATTAATAGTTTTTTTCACTCTGATATTTTCACTTCCACAAGAAGGACATTTCATTTATAATTTCCCAATCTTCTATTTTAACAGGCCATAGCCTTACTTATTAAGCTCTCTAAACTACTCCGGCCTTCGTAATATTCACCGAATCCTTAACCTCTCCGTCTTCAACAACCGATAGTTCCACTGATTTGATATCCTTTCCATCAACACAGTCGGTCATCTTTTTAATCGATTTCTCAACATTACCTTGTAGCCTATCGATATTGACAATCGTGCCCAATATCTTCATTCCGGTAAGCCAGCATAATTTATAAGGAAGCTCGGTTTTAAGCTCTTCGAGGAGCTTCTCAAACTTTACCTTCAACACTAATAGATTAGAATCCTCATTCACTTGTACAAGTTTTAAGGAGGCATCTTCATTAAACCGGATATCATAATCGAAAAAAGGTTCTTTTGAAGATATAGCCTCAAACATCTGTAAATTGATAGAGGGCATTTTCTGATTTTTAAATGTATGGCTCTCTCCAGGGATCAATCCTTCATTGTCCTCGATAATTTTGAAAACTCCTGGAGGGATTAAATCCCTGAAAATCCCAACCTTATAATCCACAACGAACGCCAATGATACTCGTATCCCGTTGTTGATGTCAGTATTGACTACAGGTTTCACCTCCCCAACAGTGCATGTTAAAACTGCCATGTATTACTCCTTTATCCTTTCAACACCGTCTTCATCCTAAGTATCAATTCCCTGGCCGCCCTGGTATCCGACACCGCATCATGAGCATCTATATCGATGCCGTAATGATTACAAACGGTTTCAAGCTTTATATTGGGAAGGTCTATCTTCCCCATCCAATTCAGCCAGAAGAGTATCCGCATCGGATCGATCGGTTTATAATTGAAATACGATCCATAATATGGTTGCTCCGCTTTGCGGAAATATTCCTGTAGGAAGGGAATATCGAAACCTTCTATGTTGTAACCAGCCGGATAGAACTTATCAGAGCGATCATAGCAATCGATATATTCACTCAGCTTATTCTCAAGCTGCCAGAATGCTACATTCGGATCCTCAAATCCTGCTATCTCTTCCCTGGTTCGCTTATTGACCTTTAGCGCCTTATCATCAATCAGGTCTTTTTCATATGGCCTGATAAGAAACTCCCCCTCTTCGACAATCTCACCATCGATATCGATGATATGGGCAAGCTGAATTATCGCATGTTTTTCCGGGTTGAGACCTGTAGTCTCCAGGTCGTAATAAAACGTTTTAACTGGCATCTGTTACCTCCACATCATATAATCCTAATTGTCCCCTGACCGGGAACGGATCTATCTCTCTGATATTTCTCAACACCCAGGCATAAGCATTATTATAAACTTCACAGCAAGCCGCTTCCTCATCATGAATAGTCATCCGTCTGACATTCACCAAATCCGCTACGGCAATAGCCTGACCGGATGGTAATCCGGGAATAACCGGCTTCTTGGAAGATACTACTAACAGCTCACCGCGGTACTTTGTATCCCATGTCCGGGTCTCGATAGTCTTCTCTCCCCTGGCAATCATTGACGCCCAGGGCTGTTTAATGCTGAGTGCTTTCATTCAGACACCTCCAACATCATCGGCTTCAGTTTCTTTGGTAGATAAAGCGGATGCTGCGGATGTCCTGCTTTAGTCATCTTCAGACACATTATAGGACAATCTAATAATTCAATAACATGTTTTGCTCTATCAAGATAACCGCCATGGTTACCCCAACCTGCTATAATATCCTTCCCGCAATATTCTTTAATGACACTGTCGTTCAACTTTCCTATGGGATCGTATGTACGTTCCAATTCACTCGGGTCAGTCGCTCTCAATGCAAATAAATTGATGACATGTATCCCGCCATATCCCCAGTCACATGCATAACCCATACAACGCCTGATCGTAGGATCGTCAAAGTTAGCATCCGCAGTACTCGGATTGAGAAGAATCAAGGTGAGATAATCTTTATTATCATTCCATACCCGCCACAAGCGATAGCGGTACTTCTTTGTAGGACTGAATTCAGCGCCTTTGTCGATCATGTATCTCCTCCCATAGCTTCTAAAACTGCAGTGATCATCTCTATCTTCTCCTGCCTGGTTTTATCAGATTCAAGAATTTTTATGATACTCCTGGTGTGTGCTTTAAACTGCCGTATCTGGGCACTCTTACAATTGAGTGCATTATTCAGTGCGATAATATACGCTACATCACCGGGATTACGATATACTTCAAGCTCATCGCAATTTGCCAGTATCTCAACCGATAATTCTTTAATCTTTCGAACGCGGTTCAATCCTTCGCCTCCTTTTACTCGCTACCATCTTCAGATGTAAACCCATTGCATCCGCTTGTGTAATTCCAATTCGCTTCGGCTGTCCCTGCTTAGCAAGATAACTCCCTTTGCAGTAGGGACAACAGAATGCCGAATCCCGCTTATGTTCTTTACCACAATTCAAACACTTTTTTTCAGTCATAGATATGTCCGCCTCTTACAATTTTCCTAAGTAGCGACACCGCGGCAACGAGAATCCCGATGACAAAGAACGCTCCCGTTAGTCCGATTATGAACTCAAATAAATAATTCCAATCTATTGTCATATCAAACTCCTTTTGTATTTCCCGTATTAAAACGCAACATAATTTTTAACCTTAATAATCCGTGTAGCTTACACGTTCTGTTATTCTTACAATTCCAATAACTTGTATAAAACTTATCCACTTTTATGTCGTTTTTAGCATTTTATAGTGCACTTTCCTGTACATGAACCTTATCTAATGCATTAAATCTTGTAGTTTCCGCATTAAACATCATTGGAATTTCGATATCCCGGGGTCCATCCTTCTGTTTCCCTATGATGATTTCAGCATAATTTTTATGGTTTTTTTCCGGTATCCTATATACTTCCGGAGGTTTCTGCTTATGCATAACCGGACGGTATAGAAACAAAACAACATCCGCATCCTGCTCGATCTGCCCGCTTTCCCGAAGGTCCGATAAAATCGGTCGGGGATTTGCCCTATCTTCAGGTTTTCTGGATAATTGAGATATTGCGATAACAGGAATATTCAAATCTTTAGCTATCCTTCTCAACCCTCTACTGATTTTGCCGACCTCATCGTTCCTTGTTTCCCCTTTAGATATAATCAGTTGAAGATAATCGATAATCAAGAGATCTAATCCGGATCGCGCTTTTAGTTTCTTGGCCTCCGCCCGTAATTTGGTAATAGTATCTATTCCTTGGTCGTAGATAATCATCTGAGATACTCCGGAAGCATACTCTGCGGCTGCCTTAGTAAGTTTAGTCCATTCATCGTTGGACAGTTTGCCCATTCGGAGCTTACTCCCGGAAACTCCGGACCTGCTGCATAATATCCGTTCTGTCAAATTGACCTTGCCGGTTTCCAGCGAGGCCACCATTACGATCTTGTTCCGCTTGGCCAGGTAGTCTCCGATATTCATTGCCAGGGTGGTTTTGCCTACCGATGGGCGCGCAGCAATGACTATGAAATCAGGTGCTCGCAACGGATTCAAGAACTTATCAAGATTCTCAAATCCGGTTCTTAATCCCGAATGCTGCTGGGAATAACTATCCATCGACTCCGTAGCGTCCAGGGCTAATTCCTTAAGCCATTTACCGCCTTTATCGTCGCCTTCGTGAATACCGAGGAGTCTCTCGTCGACGTCCAGAATAATATCCTCCGGATCCTTCGAGTCGTTAGCCAGGGAAATCATTTTATGGCCGAGGTTTCTTATTCTGAATAATTGTGATTTCCGCTTAACCACTGCACAATTGTCTGGTGTTAGTCTTGCCGTAGCTATATTCTCAGTTAAATCAATGAGATAGCGCCTGCCACCGATATCTTCCAGTTTCTGTTTCGATTCGAGGAAAGAGGCTACGGTGACGATATCAGCTTCCTTTCCCTCGTCAAAGAGCTTCTTGATAGCCTTGAAGATAAGCTTATGTTTGGTTGGATGGAAATCCTTGTATTCCAAGAGAGTCAAGGCTACCGGTATCGACTTACTGTCTGAAAGCATACTTCCAAGTACCGATTGCTCTGCAGCTATATCCGGAGTCCAATTTAATCCCTGTTGGCTTTTGGAATTATTGCTCATCCGTTCCCATTCCTGCGATAAGTATCTTCACCGGTTTAAATGGATTTGAGTCGGCTTTTTTCTGAGACCGCTTTCGAAGCTCCGCTACTCTCCGCTGATCACCGGCAATCGTCCGCAGCCATGTAAATGGATTATCAGGCTTCTTTCCACATTCGTAGATCGCCTGCCACAGCGTGCCGTGATCCCCAAATCCGGGATGAGCAAATCGGCCGTTATCGTTATTTAATTCGTTGATCAGCAAGCCAATCTGGGGATATGTGAGACATATATTGCCGAAGATTCTCTTTTGAATTTCTTCGATTTCACCATCCCACCATTTCTTGCTGTTCTTTTGAACTTCAGGATTAATAGGAGTTGCCGGAGGAGAAGAATTGTTTTTCGTGCCGGAATTACCCGAGGCTAATATATCTTTTTCGTTAGAAAAAGATGTATTAGTATTAGAAGAAGAAGATGAAGAAGAAGAGAGCGCTTTTTCGGGTGTGATATCGCCGTGACTATTCCGTGACGCTCTCGACCTCTGTTGTCGTATCCTTGCTTTTTCCTTAGACTTAGATTCTTTATACATACGTCTGTTTATTAGTGTGACAATCCTGTGACGCTTTTGTGACTCATCGTGACATGTCACATCTTCTTCTTCAATTTCAATGTCAACGAATCCAAGCCTCAATCCCTCTTCTAAAAACACATCCCATTCAATACCAGTGCAATTGGCGAGCCTGATCAATTCATCCTCCGGGCCTTTTAATCTCCCTTTCACGGACGCTTTCCACATATGGCAAAGCGAGTTAATCCAGATACCTCTCGTTGAAGCACTGGCCATCTGGAGTTCAGTATCGCTTAACCAATCAGCTACATAAAACGGATATGATGGGGCTTTTCCGGGCATTAGTAATTATACCTCTAAACGGTTTTGTTTTTCAATGCAGCTCCCCAACCACGTCCAGCCGACTTCTTTTTCTTAGAAGCTTTCTTCTTCGAGGTTTTAGCCTTCTTTCTCTTCTGCTTCTTCTGGAGCTTTATAGCCGCCTCCTCTTTAGCCCAGGACTTCGGGACGGGTACCGAAGCTTCGGCTGCCCTCTCGAGCTCTTTGAAATCCAGGTTGATTAATTGACATATCCGCTTTGCATCTTTAATCTGGCAGTCAAATATATCGGATGGTTTGTGATACTTAAGTCGATCCGCAAAAACACCTATCATCGATTCCCATAGCTTCTGTATGACTTCTTCTTTACTAAACGGAGACGTCTTTTCAAATTCCTTCCAGCTATCTTCATCATTTAGTTCTGCCAAATTGTTCTGGGTACCAAAAATGGCAGCCAGGGCCATCATCTTTTCACCTGCATGTAGATCGCGTAGGATTTGTACCGGTTGAGAACATTGAACCTCACCCGAATCATCGTCAGTAGACATATTATAGAGCTTCGATCTGATTTCGGTTAATATCTGGGCATAAACTCGCTTTTTCCGCTGTTCCTTCTTAGCCTTAAGCTTCGCTTCCGGATCCATGTTCTTGTTTATGGCCTTTTTAGTAGCGGAACTGCTCAATCCCCTGCTGTTGGGTTTAATGTACTGGAGTTCACCAAGCCCCGGTCCATTAACCACTATTGCCGGCACAGCCTTTTTATCTCCCTTTTTAGCTTTATCCCAATCCCAACTCGGTAATACATCATCGTTCCCGCTTGTCATTCCGGAATTTGATATCTTTATAAGCTTAGGATGCTTTTCTTTAAGTGTAGCTATTCTGCCATCCAGATAAGCTGCTGTTTTCTTTTCCCAGCATTCCCTGTCCAGACACTTATCGTTCTTTTCGATAGCTTCGGGTGAGAGATCGTCCTGAAACAAGATGGCTTGGTGACCGGATCGTTTAGAGCATTTGGTGCAGGAACCAGCATCAGGATGTAAAGATTCGTCATCGAGTTTCCAGGGAGCTTTGCTGATTAGCGTCATTCTATCATTGAGTGCCTTTTCAATATCCTTTACTGTCCATTCATAAGCTTCCCAGTCATCCCCAAATTCTAAATATAAAACCAACTGCTCATCTTTTGGATATCTGGCAAATAACTCGTAATGACCGACGGACCAACCCCTAAATGGATTATCACGCTCAAAATCATTAACGGTGATTTTCTCCACTCCATTCATTACCGCTCTCCACTCCGGTATTAAGGACAGTAACTTAGACCTCCTAACTACCCAGCTTTCCGTCTTCCCGAGTGATTCCGATATCTCTTTGGTGTCCTTACCGGCTTCAATAAGCTTTTTCAGGCTTTCAGCTTCCTCAAGAGGTGAGAGATCCTCGCGCTGGAGATTCTCCGTTACATTGATAATCCCGGCCATGCGGTCGTCGACTTTAACAACTTCGGCTTTTATATGATTGAAGCCGGCAAGCGTGGAGGCTGTTAATCGACGGTATCCGGATATCAGTTCGAATTTGCCGTCTGTCGCATGTTTAGGATGCAGTCTGACTATAATAGCGTTGATCACACCACCCATGCTTTTAATGTTATCAGCTAATTCCTGAATACTCTGGTCCTTCTTTTTTAGTTTCCGGGTGTAGTTCTTAGGGACGAGCACATCCTGGATGGCGATCAATCTTATCGCCTCTGCTTTCTGTTGTGTTACTACTTCCATAGAATTCCTTTCTGCTTATCTATTTAGAGTATCTCTATTATTGACGGATCTATCTCGAGTCTGTATCTCCCGGTTCTATCAGAAACAATCAGTGCACCAGCTCCACGAATATGTTCCAACAATTGCTTATGCAGGCGATGTAAATAACTGTATTGATTGTCTCCAGCCTCAATATCGAGACGATGTATAAAACCGTCACCTTCAACGTTCTTACGTGCGACGGCAAGCTTCTGAAGATATAGCCATGACTTGTGAGGTAGCCGAATCTCTTTATCGTTTACGAATATCGGAACTCGTCCCTTTCCCGGATCTTCGCCTATTACGAAGCTGTCGATTTGCATAATTCCTCCTGTTCCGCATCGACTACCAATTCCAGCTCTGTTGGCGGAACTCGGCTAATATCAATCCTTTTTCCGATATTACAATGAGGGCAGGTCTCGATTCCCTCTAAATCGAATCCCTGATACTTTCTGGTGATCTTCAATACGTATCCCTTCGGAATTACAAACCAGTGGTTACTGATATCCAGTAAGGTCCTAACCTTTCTCCCCTTCCAAAATCTTTCAGGCTTCCTTTTGTATTCTTTCCAGGTTATCATCTTTTAAGTCTCGTGAATTATAAAATTATAGAATTATAGAATCGTAGAATTTTACGATTTCCCGATTAGCTTCCTTAAATACTCTTTCTCAGATTTCTCCTTATTCATAGCTTCTTTCCATTTTTCCATATCGAGATAATTATTAATATGCTGTTCTATTAATGATTCAATAACCGCAGGTTCAAGTGCATCCAATTCCCAGCTGTCCCCGCCATAACGATTGATGTATTCATTCACTCGAGAGTCTGTTATTTTAGCAGGATTAGGAGGTGGTTTATACTCATCAATCTGATCCATATTAAGTGCAATCCTTTTAACCGTAACCTCAGCTTCAAACATATATAAACGATCATCTATATCCCTGGTCATGTCTATGCCTGAGGGATCATGGTCTCCAAGATGAAGAATAATGAAATTACGATTTTCACTTATACCGTTAATATATTCTATAGAATGATCATCAATTCTCATTGCCGCATTCCACATCTCGCTTTGTGAGGTATACCCGCGACAGCTGAAATATGGAACCTGCCACTTGTTACAGACACTTTCGATTACACCCACCAATGCATCCTTTTCGATCCAAACCTCTAAGCGGAAAATCTGATCCTTCCATTTGTCGATCCTGTACGAATTGACCGCATCCCCTATGATTTCGTCAGGTGTACTCCAATGAGCCTGTTTCTGAAGGTTTCTGGTACGATCTGATATATGGTCCCAGTCTATCAAGCCCGCAAGCCTGGCATCATTCACGATCGAACCCAGTTTTTTATATTCTCTTTGAGTATTTGGAATGTAGCCCCGAGCAACAAATTGATAATACAGCTGCCTTAAAGTTAAATCAAATCCCTGCTCCGCATATTCATTCAGTATGATATTTGCCATGCTTATAATGGCTTCGCTTTTAGCGGTGAATTTGTGATCTTTATATTTGATTAAAGGCACATCATCTCCACGGCAACTCCCTGATTCTCAAATCCTCGGGAAACTTATTTATATCTCTCACCAGCTTCCCATCGATCTCCAACTGCTTGACGAATACGGGGATTTCAAACTCCTGACATTTCCTGACTATATGGCGAACCCATTCTATCTTGCAGGGACGGCGATCAGGTCCGGATTCGGCACCGACTACAACCCAATTGATACGTTCCGCCTTAGAGCTAATCGTAGAGTCAAGTCTCCAACGCTTTGGGGCTGGTTCCGACAGGAAACTTAAGTCTATTTCACCAATTAATGGCTCAATAGATAGCCAACGGTTGACTTCATCTATACGAAGTAAATTATCAGTAAGCATCTGGCTAACATATTGATTACTAATCAACGAAACCCCCAGCCATAAATTGTCTCGATAGTATTCATGCTTATATTGCATTATTTTTAATGTTCTTGACATTAAATACGGACGTTTAGTTGTAATTAGGTAGATATGTTCTGATAACACCGACATAAGGATATTCATCAAAATCCGCTCCTGAAGTTCATAAGGTACATCTTCATGAAACAAATCACACATATCGCAGATAAAGAAGGTCTTCGGTTTCCCGCCCATGCTAAGTTTTGCAAGCACTTTTTCATCGATGTAGAATTCAGTCTTTTGACCGTCGTAAGGCTTCCCCTTCATAGTCCGGAGATTAAAGCCTTCGGCCCAACAGTTAAGACATTCCGGAGCGCATTTAGTGCAGTGATAACCGCCCCTTATATCTTTTAAAGGATTGTTAGAATGTGTCCAGTACTTCGAACCTGGTAGTGGACTTCCATTTCCTACTGTCATCCTTGAATCAGTTCCCAACTAACCTTAACTCCTCTTCTATAGGTCTCCATGAATTCTTGTTGTTTACTACATCGCAGGGCATTGAATGCCGCCTTCCTTTCCACAGATACACTATAATCTTTAATACATTACAGCGAGCGAACCTACCCGGAGGCAGTCCCCGGTGATTCACAGCTCCACAGTTCGCGCATCGATGGTCATTAAATTTCATTGTAGTTCCTCCGGAAATAATATCTCCGCGGCCTTAACCCGTCCCGGTGATGGATATTCGATTACTTCAAAAGTGTTTCTGAGCTTACCGAGATTATTCGTGAATCCGCTACTTATAGCCGATACATTGATCCTACCCGCCAGTTCCGGCTTAGCTATATCTTCCGGGTAAATCCGGATTAATTCCTGTAGTATTTGAACCTGGCGCCCGGACTTTATGACATTTAACCAGGAACGCTGATAATCCTCCAGGTCGATTATATCGATGGAATCCTTAGCATACCCCCTTCCGGAATCGGTTAAGCAAATATAGCCCGGTGATGGATAGTTGACCAGCTCCATTGAGTTATGAAGTGATCCTAAAACATTTGTGTATCCGCTACTTTTGGGGCTAACTCCAATAATGATAGCCACAACAGCCTTTTTGACAGAATCCCTCCCCAGTTGCTCCATCATGGCCAGAGCGTCTAATATCTGCTGCTGCCTATTTGTAAGAGAAATCGATCCCTCCTGGCCCTTGTTGTTATCAGGTTTAGGAGGATTCGGTTTCGGTATCTTGATATCCGATACTGTCGGAACCTTCACTCCATCAGCTATTTTGCGAAATTCAATTGAAGATAGACTTAACTTGCAACTAAGGTCTGTGAATAAACTTGATATAAATTTACTATATTTCTCCTGCTTCTTATTAGCAATACTCAATGCGCCCCTTAGCTGTTTGATTTCCGTCTCATGATTGCAGGATGGAATCTGTTTCTTTAATTCTCGTTCTAATTCCCTGATCCTCGAGCGTAAAGAATTAATATTCTGAGCTTCTTTCTCAGCTTCCGCCGGTAGACCCTTCAATTCATTCAAGACTGATATTATTTTGCCCGTAGGTTTCGGAGGGGCATCTATATTACGAGCTCCTACTCTCGGGTGCCGGGACTGAACGGAACCGACCTTAAGAACCTCAACTCCGGCTTCATGTTTACTACCTTTCGTTAATGCCGGTCCGTAAATATGGAATTCCCCGGGCTGCAGGTTTCTTAGAGTTAATCTCTGCTGCTTCTCGATTATTCCCAACTCATCAGCTGCCCTGCGCTGATCGATATCTAAGGACGTTCTGCCAACCATTTTATTCAGCAATTCTGCACAGGCATCCTTATGAAGCTTGGATAGCCGCTGGGTAGCTAATATGGCACAGTAACCGCGCTTGCGTCCCCTGGTGGCCAGATCTATCACCGCCTGATATGATTCACACTGTCCCTTCTCCGGCGCGAAATGATGCGCTTCATCTAATACTACCAATACCGGATGCCATAGAGTCTTAGGAGCGCTCATAAGCGATTCTAAGAACAAACGGACGAACCTTACCCGGTCATGCGCTTTTAATTCGTACAGATCACAGACAGTCGAAACACCCAACTCGAGAAGCTTACGCGCCAGCATTTTGGCAGACGACGGTTGTACCGGTGTATCAGCATTCTTGCCGGCAATCACATATTCGAATTTCTCGCGAAGGGTAGAGAATTCACCCTCGAGATCTAAAACGATCTGCTGGATTTTACCGTGGCTTTGTTCCAGAAGGCGCCTGATAGCATATGATTTACCGCCCCCGGAGTTGGCCTGTATCAGCATTCTTGTATCAACCAAGGTAGCCAATTCCAAGGATATTCTATCATTCCCGGACTTACCAAGTTTTATTAATTCATTACTTGATCCTAAAACCATCCTATCCCTCAAATCCCGTTACTGTTTCACTACAGCATCCACAGACGCCATTTTCAGTATCCACACAATCATCACATACGGTCTCACCACAGTTCGGGCAGGCCTGAGTTTTGTGATCATCCACAATATTGAAGCAACTTGAACATTCTATCATTTTATTATCCTTAAAATTTCAGTCCGGATCGGAGACGGCAGGGAGGGGGGCTGGAACCCTACCATCTGCGCGATCCTGGACTGATTAATCAAAACATCTCCTCTTGATTCTCATCTTTGAAATACAATCTCTGGATAGCTTCGATGCCGTTACGATTCTCGGTTGTATCCGGAATGATCCAAGCATTTAACTCGTTATCCCACTTGCTTTCCGGATAAGGAAATCGCTCCTTAATCGCTTCCTTAGCTTCTATCCAGGCCAGCTTCTTATCAGGCGTCTTCCGGTTAAAATCTCCCCTCTCGAACTTCACGTGAAGCTCTCCTGTTCTTTCAACTTTTACCATCATCAGTTCATCACCATTTCTATTTTCCCAGTCTCCGGATTCAGGTGAATCCTCTGAGGAACCTGGTTCCAGATCTCCGGACGCTGGGTGATCAGTATCGTATGATGTGCCCCGGTTAATTCATGCGCTTTAAATGCGGTCTTCAGGAAAGCCTCCGCCCTATCCGGATCAAGGGGACCATCTGCTTCGTCCTGCATGATAGTCCTGTAATCTCTCCCGGAATGTTTTACCAAGTAGATGGTGACCGCTTTTCGAAGAGACTCCTCAATCCAGACTTTCTGGCCGCCGGACAGCTTTTCAAGCTCTACAACTCCCCCCGGACGCGAAACCATTATCCGAAAGTCTTCAATCTCTTTTTTGCCATCAGCCGAATCCCGGATAGTATTAATACCTATTGACCATTCCCTGCCGAACTCCTGAAGAATCTCGGTGGCGATTTCGGATATCTGAGGTATAGCCGAATCAAGTTCTAAGGCCTGAAGGCCGTTTTTACCGCAGGCTAATTCCAGGAACCTCCAGTCGGAGATATCTCTGTTAAGGATATCCTGATTAGTACTCAGCTGCTGTAATTCCTCTTTTTGTTTTTTATTGGATTCAGCAAGTTCATCAAGGGCTTTAAGTTGTCCCTGAACTTCACCGAGTTCGGTACGTTTATTTGAAAGAGCATTCTGAATAGAGTGTTTCTTGGTGTTGAGTTTTGCGACATTTACATCTGTAAATGACTTTAACTTTTCACTCACCTCTTCGAAACACTCCATAACTTCATCACGTTTAGTATTCAGACTCTCAGACCGTCCCTGAAAATCTCTTTCGACCTCGGATCTGCGTTCGTTTGTCTTTTCGATCTCCCGCTTAAGGTTATCAATTGTCATTTCCGCTTTATCCAAATCAGTAATCAACTTAGTCCAGTCCCGCTTGTTAAGCTGTTCGAGTTCATTTTTGATATCGTTGTGCTGAGCGTCGTTATATGGAGTAGCTTCTATTTCAGCCTTGAGGACAGCTAATTTTGACTGTTCCGGGATTGGATCGTCTTTTCTGGCAACCAGGTCGGCTAACTCCTTCTTTAATTGTACTGCCGAATCCCTACCCTTCCGGGCGTTATCGATTAGGGGACAGGTCCTGACATACTCCTCGTTATCATTGCATGGAACCGCATCTAACTGACCGGCTGCTTTCTCATTGCTCTTAAGTTGCTGAGTTAAGAGATTTATCTGGTCAGTCCGGCTTTTGATTTCATTATTGATTTTAATATCGAGGGATTCTTTCTTCACGGTCAGTTCAGATAGTGCCCGTGCCACCACAGAGAGTTCGGAATCAAGCCTCTTAAGCTCTTCGAATCGCTTAGCCTTTTCCCTGATAATATCTGCATTCTCGATATACTTCCGTTGTTGTTCAATAGCTTGCTGGCATTCCTGTAATTCCGATTCCACTTTCTTCAACCAAGCCTTATTATTATCTGTAAGCTCATTGATCTCCTTATTTACAGAGAGTATATCATTCTTCAATTTCTGGGCCTGCTCAAGCAGAGACTCTTGTTCTGTATGTCTGCCCTGGGCGTCATTAATCTCTTTATCAACTGCAGATAAAGCTGCCTCCCGGTCCCTAATACCGTCCCGGATATCTCTTAATCTTTTTTCAGTTTCCTCACGTTCAGAAAGCTTATCATTATTCATTTTTATAGCCTGTTCAATCTGCTGAATCCGTCCGCTTAACTCTGCCCTGGTCTCAGCAAGCTGCGAAGCCCTACCCTTTGCATCCGAGGATAAAATCTCGTACTTGTCCAGCCCCATTAAACCGGCAAAGAACTTCTTGCTCTCCCCTGCTTTGAGAGTAGATATCCCGTCCCCGTTCTGGGAGAGGAATATCGATTTAAAGAATAAATCCGGATCTCCGAACAATTCATCTACAAGTTTCTTATAGCTTGGTGTTTTACCATCATTGAGCGGCTGGTCTTCAAGATAGAGATATGTTTCAATCTTCTTCCTTTCCCCATCGATCAGAAATCTGGAAGTATATATCTTCCCGTTATATTCAAACCTGAGTTCCCGTAATGAATCCTTCAGGTAAAAATGCTGCGTCAGAGATCCACTGTAGGTGACCATTCTCGGCCAGGGATGGAGATTCTCGAGTATCGTTGATTTGCCGGCGCCATTCTCACCAACTAATGCTATTGGACCCGGGTCAAACCGCTCGAAAGGAATAACCACATCCTCACCGTACGGTTTTAGGCCGATGGCGCCCCTGATAGTTGCGCTGATCAATCTCATATCCCCACCTCCTCTTCTAATAGATCCGCTTTTTCCAGTGAAGTATCAGTAACCTCAACTTCTTTGACTTCGCTATACTCGGTGATTTTATCCCGGAGTGATTTAGTTTCGGTCAGATTAGCCGCCCGTACCCTCATCGATGGTGAAGTGATCTTCTCGATGATGGTACTGTTGCCCTCTTCACACCAGGCGTAAGCATGGCTTTCGATTTCCGGATTGAACTGATGCGCCTCAGCATGGATACGGACTTTAATGTCCGCTCCAACACATGGTTCCTCTGAATACTCTGGCCTACCATCTACGAGGCGAACGTCTATCACCTGCCGCGGTCTGGATGGAGTTTCGATAAACTCAATGTCTGATAGCTCTCCACTATCATTGAAAGTTACAATCTTAAATCCTTTAGGTTCAAGCTCCCCGAAATTCTGATGATACGGTGAACCGGCATAACTGATATGATCCGGGAATGTGGGCTGTTGAGCTTTATGAATATGTCCCAGGGCGATATAATCAGCATTGGCCATTTCCAAATCAGCAAATGATACCTGTATATCTCCTCCGTACATGGTCTGCCCGGTCGATGTTTCTGATCCAGTTACCGTGATATGGGCTACCAATATATGAGGTTTTTTATCAGCAGAAATCGTAGCCCCGAAATCAGCAAGAATCGTTCTCAGGTTGCTTTGGATTAATTCATTAATCTCATCAGGGGAGGCTTCGAGGTCTTTAGCCAGGTTTGACTTTGTAGGTGCTGGCAAGACAGACAACCTACCTATATAGGTATTCTCCGGGAAACTTTTCATTTCAATAATCCCTGATGTCCCGAAGGTCATTAAACAACCACCATCTATCAATTCAGGATCTATATTATTGAAAATATCAATGCTCCCCGGTATATCATGGCTGGGTGTTCCCTGGATTAAATACATGGGTGCCGGTGTACTTCTGAAGAGTTCGACAATCTCATTGAAAGGACCGCTATCATTTAATGTAATAGCGCCGTCCCAGGTATCTCCGGCATTGACTATCGCATCGACCTCCCTCTCCCTGCAGGTCTCAAGTATGAATTTCAGGGCTTTTATCGCCTCCTCCTTGTTTTTCTGGGAAGCGTGTAAGTCTGCAAAATGCGCTATTTTAACCATAAATTTCCTCTATCTAACTGGGTGATTTAAAAGGGTAAATCATCCTCATAGTTTTCAAATTCCTGTTCAACAAAGTATTCCGTCGCCGCCTTCATTTTATCCACCTTGTTTTTAGGGATATGATTCAGCAACAGGACACCGTCCTTATCCGGCAATTTGACTTCAGAAAACTTATTCTGGTATATATTGCATAACGCAGTATAAGCCTTAAGCTTTCCACTCTGTACCAGAGGTGATTTCTTCACTATTGCCATAAGCATATTGAACTGCTTCTCGGTCAGGCAACCGGCAACCTCTTTGAATTTACTCTGAGATTCCGGCTTCCCATTACCAGTCTGCTGTCCTCCCGGAGATGGCTTTCTCCGGTTTTCAGGATTACTTAATTCACCCAAAAATATAGAGGCTGCACTGCCCAACTTGCTCAAGGCCTTCGTTGTTAAATCTGTGAGGAGCTTCTTGCGGTTGTCACCATGTGGCACCCAGATAGAATCCACGGAGATCTCAAAGCAGATCTCCTGACCGTCCTCGCCCGGGTAGAAGAATACGGCATCAAGACAGACTTCCTGAGTTTTAGATTCTTCAGTAACCTCTCCGGTTTTCCTGTCCGTCTTTTCGATTACTACATCCCGATAGGAATGTTTACAGTCTCTGACTCCCCATTTTCCGCCGTACGGACCCCATTTTTCCGTTGCCTGCATGATCTGGTAGTGAGGATTTATTGCAGTGTATTTCCTCTTACCGTAATCTACCTTCTTAGTATATTCCGCAGGTATGTCCGGATCGAATATCCAACAGCTTTTATTAACTTCCACCATTTGCTACCCCCTTCTTTGCTAAACCGATCTCCGCCTGCATATCGTTTTTCTGAACCCATGCCCGAACCTGATTAGCGGTAATCATCCACTCCTTATCATCAAGCCTGGCTATAATTTCCCATTTAAATGCTTGGTGATATGGCCAAGCTTTCTCGTAAGCTTCTTTCTCCTCGTAGGCATCAGCTATGAATACCGCCACTAATAATGATAGAGCGAGATCCGCAGGTCCGGAACCTCCATACCCCCACTCGAAACCATCTAATGAATGATATTCTATATGTTTGAGTGATGGGATAACGTCCGGCTTCTCAGAGGAATCGCATTGAACCTCCTCAACAATCGGAGTTAATCCCAACCTTCTCCCGGTAAAATAATGCAACTTCATTTTTTTCTTGACCTCCACGCCCTGGTGGGCTATATTTAATTAAGTTAATTGTTGCCTTCGGCAACGGCCTTCTGTAATGCCTCGCATGCCCGCGGGGCTTCTTTATTTTCTCCCGATTCATCGAATGTTAATCGCGGATCGTCGAAGTCTGTTATTCTGAGAATTATCCTTTGCATTTTATATCTCCTTCCCTGCTTGGTTAATTCTGCTTTCTTTTATCTTGCGTCTTAACTCCTTGGTGCTGATCAGTAATTTGTTTGTTGGCCGAAATGCCGCTATTTCTCCTATCTTGATCCACTCCCGTAATTTAGAGGGCGATATCCCGAAATCATCCTGCGCCCTTCTCAGGCTAATGAATTCAGCTGCCATTATATCACCTGCTCCAATTGTTCCCGCAGCGTTACTAATTTTGACATCGCCTTCTTGGTATCCCTCAGAAGAAGTTTCGCCTCTCCCTTATCAAGACGATTATCCTCCATCGAGCTATTGATATCCCCACATAGGATTCCTATGTTCTGAGCAATGTTTAAGCCGTCGCTCCGGAGTAGTTCCGGTTTTAACTCTCCGGTGCGTTTCGGCCTGACTAAAACCAAGAGGTCTCCATCGAAAACTTCCATTAATAGCTTCTCTGCAAGCTGCGGTTGGGTTTTATAGAATAAGGAGTACAATTTCTCGAAGGTCTCCGTCCAGAACCGCGTCCTTCCACACATCTGCTCATTGAACTGATGCCTGGTAAAATCGAGTCTCTCAGCAATTATCTCCCGAGACAGATTCTCGGCAACGCAAAATGCCGTCACAAGTTCGCTAACCTTCTTAGCCAGTATGACCTGGTTCCTCATTCCAAATCTCTCCCAATTCTTGGTTTGCTAACCATTTCGCTTCTCTTTACCATATTATCATGACCATAAAGTTAAAACACACGGAGGACCGGAAACCAGGCTCCCTCTGGCCGGGAAAGCGAGATATGCCGCGGCTGTCACATCTCAAAGAACTCCCTGTATTTCCCAGGTCCTCCGGTGAGTGCAATAGTGAATTTCTATATAATGATATCATTCTAATTAGCCCCCATAGGCGCTGCCGAGGGATTTATCTCTTGGATAGCTTCTTTCCTATAATGCTCGATCAGAATCTGACGTATTCTCGTACTGACCCCAATTGTAGCCTCGTTTGCCTCTCTCTCCAGCTGGGCATAGACATCCCCCGGAACTTTCGTCACCTTGATAGGATCAGCTACATTCTTATTTTTCTTCTTCTCTGCCATTTCCGGTCTCCTTTGAATTCACGTTGTGAATATTCACTATTTTGTCTCAAAAAAAATTCCTTTCCCCCTTTCAAGTGGGGCGAGCTTTCTATATTTACAATCTATTATTGTGAATATTCACACTTTTGTCAAGTACTTTTTTTACCTTTTTGTAACTTTTTTATTGTCTATTAGTATAAGTGTTTACTATAATTGTTATTATGTTGTCAGGGAAGATAAAAGAATTGATGAAATTAAGAGGATGGAATCAAGTCGAAACAGCAAAAAAATCGGGATTAACCCCTTCTCAAATTAGCGCAATTTTATCGAATAGAGTTAATAGTGACAACATTACTACCAAAAACGCCGACAAACTTGCCACCGCATTTGGAATCACCATTGATGAACTACTCGGAAGGAAGGCAAAAAAAAAGAGCGAATTAAATCTTGATCATATTGACCCCAGTATTCGAGGAATAGTGGAAGACCTAATGTCATGCACCGACGAAGAGTTTATCGAAATCATAAATAATATTGCTAAGGAATTGAAAATTATAGATAAGAGTATTATTGAGGAGTTGATAAGAACAGCCAAAAAGTGATGGTGTAGTGAAGGGGGGTATGATAATAATAATGACAACGGGAGGGCTTCCATGGCTGCCAAAACGGAGAGACTAAACCTAATCCTCAAACTCTTAGGGGCACTGAATGCCGAACAAATCAAATCCATCAAACAAACCATCGATAAAACCTTAACCAAAAGGAGGGTAGCATGAAATTCAAAGGTTATTTATCATTAGTATCTGGCTTTATTATTATATTGGTAATCATTGGTTTAATCATTTCTTCTTCCGATGATAACAATTTCGAGCGGGATTATGATAATATTCACAATCCCGATTCAATCGATATTACATTTGAACTTCAGGATATATATCCGGACAAAGGTCAAAAGGTCGTAGTTTGGATTAAAAATAACTCGAGTCGCCATTTTGACGGAAGTGTCTCTATGTTTGCCAAAGATTTCGATAGTATCAGCATTGCCAGAGAAAACCTCTATATGGATAAACCTATTCCCCCAGGCCAACAAACATGGGCAATAATGTGGATTAAGGACCATTATCGTTTAGACCATTTTAAATATGATCTGGATGGAAGGTTTTTATGATATTTTTAGGAATGTAACATAATATGGAATCAATCAGCGCCTTGTTTATACTATTAATAGCATTATTTCTTGTGATTCTTCTTATATGTTGGATTGTATTACCCTTCATTGTTATGGGTACAAACACCCGACTTGACAAGATACTTAAAGAGCTTCGGGCTATTCGAATAAATAATACAGACATAGATAATCCACCCATAGAATCCGATGACTCGGAACACGCATATTTTCCGGATAAGAAGAAAAATGGTTCGGAGAGATCCGACAGCCTAAAAATCCCCGAAAACAAGAAAGCTTTTAATACTAAGAAGAAATCGAAATAATGAATAATATCTAACCGAGGTTCTAAATGGCTCAATGTAAATGGTGTGATAAAAAAGGATTTTTTCTATCTGTAAATCAAGATGGAGTGTGTAAGAATTGCGAAGGTATCATTGTTATTGATGTTCAACAAAGAATGAGAATTATCAACGAATCAATTGAACTCTTTGAAAATTCAAAAAAAATGGAAACCAGATTATCTCGTCTCGATTTAGTAGAAGAACATCTTTCGGCAATCACTCAATATGAGGATAAAAATATCGAAATTATAAATCCTTCCGCAAAATCCCTCTTAAATAAATTCGAAGGGAAGCACGATAAAATCATCTTGGAACATATGACCGAGATTGCCGAAAACGCCCTTACAAAGGCGGAAGTCGCCACTACTACGAGAACTAAGGTTAATGCTATAAATAAAGCCCTGTTGAAAATCCGTGAAATGCAAAAGCAACTTGAGGAAGCATCATCTCTCGATGATCTTGAAAAGAAGCTAAACACCTTCATTCATAAGACACAAATAGACTCATTTATTAATGAAGCCAAGAAGGCCGAGTTTAAGGGTAATAATAAAAAGGCAATTGACCAATACCAAGAAGCTTTATATTTCCTAAAAACTGACAATGTAGATGATATCCAGCAACAAAAAGAAATATCGGAAATAGAAGCTAATATCGAACGGTTAAAGAATCAATAAATTTCAAATATAGTAATGCCCTACCGCAAACCTAAAAACAAACCCAATCCCCAACGCGACGGCATCTTCAAACGCTCAGAGAATGGCATATATTACGGCTGGCTGCCTTCCAGATACAAAAAAGGACTCCCTGCCCGAGTATCACTTAAAACCCGTGATTTCGTCAAGGCCAAGCGCCGCTACGAGCATTTACTGGCGACTGAAGCCGATGAACCATCTGAATCACCTATCCGGATTCAGGAGTTCTTTAACGATTACTTAAATACTCACAGTAAACCACCACGGAAGTCAGAGAAATACTGTCGGTTAGAACGATATCGCCTCAACAGGATTTTAAATTATCTGCAATCTAAGGGGTGTTCAAACCTTAAGGATATCACTCCTCAGATCGTTGAGAGCTTGAAATCCTCATTAATTGATCAGAAGCTTGCCCCAAAGACAATTAATGACTATATCATTCAGTTGAAGACGGTTTTAAACATTGCCCTCAATTACGATTACATTGAAAAGAATCCCACTAAAATCATTAAAATGTTGAAGGTTACCAACGTACGCTCTCGTAAGGCCTTTACAAAAAAAGAGATTAAGACTATCCTTGAGATGGCTGATGATGATACGGGACAATACATCAGACTAATATTATTAACCGGTGTCAGGTTATCGGAGCTGGCAAATCTTAGGTGGGATGATATTGACCTGGAAAACCGACATCTAATCGTACAATCGAAAGACGGTTTCGCACCCAAATCCCGTAAAGTTCGCTATATCGATTTAAGCAACGAAGCTATAGAGTTCTTCAATGACCTCTCCCGTAATGGTAAATATATCTTCTGCAATGGATCGGGAAATAAACGCTATAAGGATCCCGGAGACTATACAAAGAGGATTAATGCTGTTTTAAGAGAAGCCGGATTATATCAGAAAGGATTTGGAGCTCACACGCTCCGGCATACATATATAAGTATGCTCTGCCAGGCCGGAGTACCGATAACGACAGTCAAAGAATTAGCTGGTCATGCGGACATACAGACGACAATGAAATACATTCATTTGACCCCCGGACACCGGCGTTCGGTAGTGGAAAAACTGGAATTTTTACCATAAATGGTATTGACATCTTTAATAGATTATGATACAGTTAGTTACATCTTGTTTAATGGAGGAATCAATGAGATTTCTTTCATACGGTAAACTTATAATGTCAGCTACAATTATCTTTCATCTAACACATGACCCATTTAATAATCATGAATATCATACTCATCAGGAAACCTATCTTCAACCTCCAATTTGTGCAGAAAGAATGGTTACGAACATGACTTCAAGCAACAATCCCTATACGATAGAATCTAATATTATTATTAATAGGAGTGGATTTTCAATTTAGATTTCTACCCAATATTCACACAGATTTTGTAAGTTATTGTTACACAATCTCTCGGTAAGGTTCAATCCCTGCCGGGGGTACTTTTTATTAGTCCCCGAGTAATAACGATTTAATGCTTAATTGTTTTTATAATAGCAGGTTATGGTCATACCAATACTTAGCATAATCTATCATAACTTAACATTTCAAATTTTTATTTCTGCCCAATTACTACACACCTCATCCGTGCTGTTTTCATAATAAACACCATATATATTTTTCTTGAAATTCCCAAGTAATAGAAGCATTATACCGTCATGGAAATCTTGACAGATAAAACTTGCCAATTTAAAAATGATAATGGAGAGCTGGTATGTTCAAGGGAAATCTATCAGGATGAGGATAAATGCATCTTTCATTCCCAGATTGAGAATAAAGATGTCATTCAGTTCCAAATGGATTTGAAATCCTCTTATGAAAAAAGCGGTGATGTTTGGGACCTCAGCGATGTTATCTTTCCTAAGGATTTTGAATTTAAGGACTATGTAATTGATAAAAAAGTCTATTTCAAAGACTCAATTTTTTTAGGTACAACTACATTTCAAAATATTATATTCAGGGACTTCGTATCTTTTGCCAATTCACTATTTAAAGGCACAACATATTTTCGCGATATTTCATTTAAAGGCATTGATTTCGATCAAGAATCCAATGACAAGGGATTTAGAGAAGGAATACATTTTGATAATGTAATATTCGAAGAACATGTTAATTTTCGAAACACATACTTTAGAAAGGTAGCGGATTTTTTTGAAACCGAGTTTCTGAGTAGCGCAAATTTTTATAAAACCAACTTTGATTGCTTAACAAGATTTATTAGAGCTACATTTGATGGAAACATCTTTTTTAGGTCAACAATATTTAAGGATGTAATATTCAGCACAAGCAAAGTAACAAACAAATCCAGCATTATTTTCGATGGCGAAAATGAATATGGAAGAAATATGTTTGTTGACAAAGCTGATTTTTCTAATGTCGTCCTCGATAATCCTAAAAGATTGACTTTTAGGAAGGTGTCACTTGAGAAATGCCTTTTTTTAGAAACAGATGTTAGTTTGATAAAATTCCATGATGTGACCTGGCCAGAAAAACGTATTACTAAACGAAAATATGTATATGATGAAATCTCGCCGGATGAAAGGTGGTTAAATAGGGAGAATTCCCCTCAGAAATCAAATTTAAGAAAACGTCCGAGATATGATTATAATCTAATCGCACATCTATATCGTCGTCTTCAAGCCAACTATGATTTTAATTATCAATACCCAGAGGCAGGAGATTTTTATTTTGGCGAACAAGAAATGATAAGAAGAGCGAAAAAGAGACCTTGGCGTTATATCTCCCCAAATTATATTTACTTGATATGCTCCCGTTATGGTCAAAGTTGGATAATTCCTTTGATCTGGATTTTATTAATCCTAATTCTATCTTCATTCGTACTCTTACTAACAGGTGTTAATCTTAATAACATGATTATAAACCAGGATTTAAATTCTTCAGGAGAACTTTTTCTATTTCAGACTATATATTGGTCTATATTTAGTGAAAATTTAAGATTTGTAATCTTTGATTTTACTAAATTTGATACTATTTTACAGGATCCATTTCAAAGGATATATGTAGTTGGAGAACTATTTGTGGTTATTGGCCTATTTACTCTATTCCTTCTTGCACTCAGGCGAAAGTTTAAGAGGAAGAGTTATTAATTAAATCCTAAATCCAATTAGAAATCCCACCCTCCTTTCACTGAAGGTCGGACCAATTAGAAGCCCCCTGTATTGACCATATAATCCAACAAACGGTTTTGAAGCTAATCCTACGAACGCCCCCCATTCGAACCGGTGAGATGGTTTTGGAGGTATCCCCTTCAGCTTTCCGGAATACTCCCCGGAGAATCGATTGATAAACAGATCTCCCTGGACTTTATAATTGCCGGCAAGAACCTCATCGATGGTGATGCTTAGAACCGGCCTGAGTATAATCTCCCGAAAGGATACATAGCTGCCGATCGTATCCTTCGGCGACCTGATTTCAAATGTAAAATCAGGGATACTGTCGACCGGTACCGGTTTTCCTTCCAGGGTGACATATATAGTATCCCCATAAATCGTATCCGGAACGGCATCGGCGGTACCCTGCAGCTCCGCAGCTTCATTTTTTAATTCGGCAATTTTGTTATCCCGCTTCTCGAGTTGATTATTCTTATAGAATAGCATAATCCCGAGAACGATTACCAGAATCAACAATGATGTGATGAAGCCGTTTTTAATGTTCACCGTTTCCTTCCCGGACAGCTACGTTCTTAGAACGGGTGTTGCCGGCAACGTATGTACCATAAACACCGGTTAATATTCCGACAAACGCTATGAATTGCGGTTTATCAAGACAATAACCCACAAAAGCCAGCATCACAATGAAGGCTCCAAAAATAAGCCTGGTACTGATCAGCTTGTGCCAGATTCTCTCATTCATAATTATCCTCCAAATATTTAATAGCATCTTCTATTACATCAAAACCCCTATAGAATGACTGGCCATTGCTCCAAACCTTTACCCAGAATCGTTTACAGACAGTCTTGTATCGTCTTCTCACCCAATCCATCCAGGCATCATTCCCCAGGCCGAGATGCATGATTCTCTCTCGAGGATAGAATCCGATTCGGTGAAAGTACTTCATGGCGATTTCAGCTAATTGTATCTGTCGTCTAACATCTCCGATATTTACATCAACACAAAGGGCCGAATTATGCTCTGAATGTTTAGTGCCGATCCCTTCGCTTCCATCTCGATATCCGGAGGTGATATAACCGGTCTTATCTTTTAATCCCTGCCTTTTATAATTCCCACCAGCGAATGCTTCCAGGCCAGCCTCTCTACAGAACTTCTTATAATTAGTCAATACCGGATTGGGCGTTTCCCAGATAATGATTAAATCCGGATCCGGTTCTGGAACCGCCCGCATTACTCCGAGCTCTGCGAGATTCGGAGGTAATAGTATAATTTTGTCAGTAGCGTCTACCAATCAAACTCCCATGTATCCTGATCCGGGATTATTATATTTTCTCGCTTCCATTCATCACGGCCTATCCTGAATACAAAGATATATTTGGAATCAGATGGGTTCAGAATCGAATTAGGATAAAGCGGTACTTCCCAGTGTCCTAATGAATCAGATTCAATCTCCTCTTCAAGATTTATTATGATCCGACCATCAGGAGCCTTTAGCACCCTCGTATCGCTGGTGATTTTTATCTTTATATTCTCATGCGCTGTCCCCATCATGCCGCCGAAGTCACCCCAGACATTGCATAAATCAGGATCTGTTGGAGCTTGAGGATTAAACGCCGCGCAGAAGAACGTATCGGTGACCCCCCCATTGACTGAAACCGAATAAGGTATCCCGCTGAATTTATATCCGGATTTATTTGGAACTATTTTATATGAACCATCGATTAGGCTTGCCACCAACAATCCATTAGGATCTGTCCGCCAATAATTCATTGTACTTGTCATCCCGGAATTGTATATCCTGATCCAGCACTGATCAACTGCAGAAGAGTCCGTTTCATCTAAAGTATAAAAATAACAGGGATTATAATTGCTTCCGGCAAAAGCATCTACAATGGCCTGGGCAGTGTCCACCATGGCCTGCTTGGTAGCTCCATAAACGGTAGCAGAATCCAGGCTACCTGCTTCCCCCTGGTATTTACTCGTCGAATCCTCCAATACCTGTACAACCGCGCCGTAAACAACCGAGGAATCAACACCTGCGGCATCACCCTGATACTTACTTGTGGAGTCTTCTAATACTTGAACAACTGCGCCATAAACAACAGACGAATCCGGTAGACCCGAGACATCCGCCTTAAAGGCATTTTCATTACTATCAGCCGTGAACTCAGCATAAATATCAGCCGCGGTAAGGCTACTTCCTGGCCCCTGGTATAGGTCAGAAGAGTCTGTAGCTACTTGTGCAACAATATCTGCTATTGATCCCGAGTCATTAGAATCAGTAGGATCGAACATGGATAATCCCGAAACGTCTGACTTATAGTTATCCGGATTATTAGCTATTAAACTTAAGTCTCCTGCGCTACTATCAACCATTGTAACCTTATCAGTAGTATAATCGAAAGTAGATAAACCGGATACATCGGCATGATACCTGTCTGGATTTTGCAGAGAGTCAATTACAGCATTCAACGAATCAATGATATCCTGAGCCAGGGTATTGTTCCATACAGAATCCCCAACCTCGGATAGTGTTGCCAAATTAGATGTTAATGCGGTAACGTATTCTGCTATAGTGGGGAATACAACAGTCTGTCCGATAATATGCATTTCAGGAGAACCTGCATCTAACAACCATATACCGATCTGATAAACCCCTGTAGAATCTAATTGTATCATGCCACTCGCACAGGACGCATCACCATTAACAGAATAGGTTAGATAGGCTGTTTCATAATAAGATGTTGCGGTATCAGCTATCAATCCCAAACAACAGACTACCAAGGCCGTGTCTGCTGAAGTTAAAACAATGGGCGAATTGATAGTAATCGGAAATGGTTGTTTCTCAATAGCAAAAAAGTTTTGCCAATAAGTATCTGCCGGGCTATGTGCTCCATATACATTCGCTGCCATTAGTAATATTAAGATTAATGAAAATATGTATTTCATGGAGATACTCCTATAAACGTTTTGGGCATTGTATTAAATATTAAAATCCAGGGATCGGCACCGGTAGATGGGTTATGATTATAATTTGCTACACACAGGGCAGTTGTTGAGTTGATTGCCTTCACCGATGTTGCTTGTTCTCCGTTGCCATCAGTCCCATAATTAGCCACATAAACAGTATTTCCGTTTTTATCCACATTGACCACAAGTAGGTCTTGATGATATCTTTGGTTATAGTTTTCCGTTCGGCAACTACCTACACAAAACAATGAACTATCGTTTTCCATTTGGACAAGAGACATTAAATAGTCGTTTTTAAAAGAATGGATATTCCGGTTCTTGGGTATTTCAGTGAACCAGACCGTATTCCCCAATGTATCGATTTTAGCTACAAAGGCCGTGAAACACAGTATATCAAAATGGTTAATCCCACCGCATATATAGTAACAACTACCGTCCAATGATTCTATACAACCGTAAACCTCTGACCAATATCTATAACTATCTCCGTAGTGCCTTAGCCATAAAGTATCACCATCAGATTTATCTAATTTCAATAATACTCCATCAGGCCGGTCGTTTGAAGCATCAGCATCAGTGAAGTCGGGGCTTCCACTATATCCGGAAGTTAAATAATGGCCTGACGATGTAGGAATTATCTGTTGTAGATGATCTACTCCATTTGAGCCACCGGGATTGAGGCTTTTTGTCCAGAGGGTATCGCCGAGTGAATCGGTTCTGATAATCCAAAAATCTTTATTGCCGCCACCAAAGTAGGACTCTGAGCTTCCACAAACCGCGAAACCACTGTCGGACGCTTCAAAAGATACGCATCGAAACCAATTATCATAGGACGTACTCCCATAGGTCTGCATCCAAAGAGAGTCACCCGTTGACGCATTAACTTTTAATAGAAATCCAAGTTTACTGCCCCCGGTATGAGTAGTATATCCTGCTACTACAATATTGCCATCCGCGGTTTCACAAACAGAATAGCCCCTGTCATCATCGCCAGCACCATTAAAGGTTCTTGCCCATACGGTGTCCAAATCAGCATCATATTTAATGAGTAGTATGTTTTCATTCCCGATCCCTCCATGGACATGAAAACCAGCGGAATAATAATAGCCATCGGAATGAATTAATACACTGCGAGGCTTATCATCATAGTTCGGATTATTTGTCAGGATGTTGGTTCCGAGGATATCCTGAGCATAGCAGTTTGAGCATAGGATAATTGTAAAAATTATAATTCTAATCATTACTCTGATCCTATGAGAATATATTTTGTAGGTGGTTCGGGTTCTCCGGATGATTTCTGAAGTATAATCCCTTCAACATTCTTAATATCTACGCTTGATAGCGGAGATCCTTTAATCGAATCTGCATCGATGACCATCCATGTGGTGTCCGGTAAATCAATAGTAACGTTTGATGCCGAAGAATAATTACTACCATTCCTGGCCCTATATAATATCATAAACTCCTCCCCGTCATCCCTTGTAAACTCCCTTCGATAAACAGTAAATGCCTGTGAAGCACCATCGGTCCCTGTCGTATCAACAAACCGAGCGCTATCGGGTTGCCCTATATCATAATGCAATATCGGTTGCCACCATATAGTATCTGCGATGTTAAAGTTATTATCTCCTGATTGCCCCATCATAAAGAAGAAATGTCCGGTGTCAGCAAAAGAATAGAAATGACATAATCGCTCCATGAATCCTCGATGCCAACTACCTAATGCGGCAGTATCTGCAGGAGGATTGTTATACCATACTATCACCCTACCTCTATCATTAGAAATGACCAACTTGAACATCGAATCCACGTAAACCGGGTTCCAAAAATCCTGTTGTAAGGGAGATATTAGTAGATACTCACCAAACAATATTCCGCTTCCATATTGATAAACATCCTGAGTTAAATCGGAATTCGGAACGCCATAAGCAGCCATATTGGGAAACAACCCTAAGAGATTGTTAGTGGAACATGCGGCGACTATTTCCGGAAGCCATGTATTTTGCTTTAAGTGAACCAGGCTATCTCTACATTGTTGATTACTGTATCCATCCCAACCTGCGACATCCTGAAAACTCCCATGACTCCATTCTGTGTCCTGGAGAGGAAAACACATCATATTTCCGTAGTCATTGATCCCAGTATAATTATACCAACCGTTAGCCTCGTCTTCCATTATCCCATCATATTCATAAACACCATCACTATCGGGATCACATTCATAAAGGAACTTCCAAATAATAAATTTCCGGGCTGCTTCTTTGGTTAAATCAGGGGCGTATCGTCTTTGACTAAAACCGCACCACTTAACCGTATCCTCATTGGTGGCATCCCAAATACACAGTACAGAATCTGTAGTAGTACAAGGAGGTTGATCGGGGGCAACGGCATTAATGCAGATTGAATCTCCCGTATCTACCCATAAGAAAAGATCATCATAATCGTACTGGGGGTACTCAGCCAAGAACTTCGGTATTAATGTAGGTACATCGGGACCACGATAGGTTGAGAATGTTGCGTATCTTATAATCTTGGTATCTGGATCTCCGGCCTTGATAGTATCATAGTCTAAATCTTCCCATTCGGCATTAACACATAAATCAAAATGACTACCCGCCCAGAAAAGGGCTTCATATTCACTCGAAGAGTATGTCATAACCCCTGTTCTAATACTTGGATTTTTAGGATAATCCGCCTGAGTCAGCTTTATACAGCAGACAAGCGACAATAAAATAATAATGGTTATGAGAATAAGCTTCTTCAAAACTCTTTTTCAACTCCAATCGAGAACGCGCTGGAATCAGTAACCATCCCCCCGTTCCAACAATATGCTCTGAATCGATAACTGTCCCCGGGATTTGCGTCTATAGACCGCCAGTGTCGACTGGTTCCTTCTGTCTCAGGGGCCATATCCTTAACCGTTCTTTTCAGTATAACGAACGAACTATCCGGAGTATCTAAGTAGACAGTCACATCCGCTGTTGTTGTATCGATGTTGAGGTTCTTGATCCAACCATCATATAGAATCCCGAGTTGTACAGGCCACATATCTATATCAACATTAAATTGCTGGGGAATTGTACTGTCCGGAACGCATATAACTGTCTCACAGTTTCTGATTGATGCCGAAGTTACTATATCTCCGAGAGATCCATCATACTGAAGCAATCTGTAATCGCCATTAAGGTCGTATACGATAGCCGACTGATCACCATAGTTACTACCGCTGGCCCCTCGATATAAAACAATAGCATTCTGGAAGTCCCGGGCCCTGAGAGTATAATATTGTCCCGCTCCGTCAGTCCCGGATTGTGCCGTATACATATCACCGAGAGGTTGACCTATGTCGAATTCAAATGCCTTCAACCATTTATATAAACTGTCTTTAGCCTGATAATCATTGTGTCTCAACCAGACTTCATTGCCGGTGACCAAAAAGATATAATTAGCAGTATCGCCCTTCATGTAAAACCAGCCGAGTCTTTCCATCAGACACCTGGGCCAACTGCCCAGGGAGCTGGAATCAGCTGCCATTACTTCTGTCCAGACAATTGCCTTGCCATCAGAACCTTTAATAAAATCCATCACATCCCAGGCGGCCTGATGGAATTGCTTATAGGTCGGCCGTAAATGCATACCTTCTCCGAGTGATATGCCAGTACCTGTAAGGACAACATCATCGATGACATCGCTTCCGCAGATCCCATAAGCTGCAGGATTTGCGAACCGCTGTTTATTATTCGCTCTCATCGAATCCATTAATGAAGGTAGCCATTGATTCTGTTTTAAATGAAGCAGACTATCTCGGATAGCATTATGAGAATAACCTTCCCAGCCCCTGATATCGCTGGCGGATCCTTGTGTCCATTTATCCGGTTTCATAGGAAAGCACATCATTGGAGAATAATAATCCCATATTGGATGATAGTAGAAAGTACACTCATCCTCATAAACACCATCGTATTGACTACCCATTTTAATCTTATATTTATACCAATAGTATTCCCACATTCCCGGATACGTGAAGTCCGGCTGGTTTCGATAAGAATTCCATCCACAGACGCTCAGTCGTTCTCCTGAGTCAGTGCAAGTAATTGCACCAGTACATGGAGATCCGGAAGGCGCTATTGAAGCCAGGCAGACATCATTCTCCGCCCAGAGATACATCAAATCAGAATTATATCCCCTCTCATCACAGAACTGTTGAATCAGATCATGATCGCCACCCCTCAATGAGGACATGGTTATATACAATAAACATTTTGTTTCCGGATCGGCCGCTTTGACTGCCGTGAAATTCGCACCGGATGGATTGATGGCTACATCATAATGACGGCCTACGAAGTCAGCGCCTATCACGTCAGTCAATGAATAGCAAAGCGCTCCCGTCCTGATATGGTTATACTTCCGGGCATACGAATTGCCCGCCAGCGCCAATACTATCATAAGCACGGCGATTAAAATAATTAGATGATTTTTCTTCATTGTCCTAACACCTCAACTGCAAAATTAAAAATTCCCTTTATTGTTAATATTCCTATCGCTCCGCTTAACGCCCACATCCATTTTTCAATAGCCCTCACTCTTCCATTTTGCCTTTCTACACAATCCTTGATTACTTTTAGAGTACCAGTCTGGTCTTTAAAAGCTTGGGTCAACTTAGCTCCTATAGGGCAATTATCCGGATCAAATTCTGACATTGATTTCCCCTTCTATCATCATGATATTTTCCCCGTAGCTTCATTGGTTACCGGACTATGCTGATGTGGTCCAGGCGCCGCCGGAATCGATGTAGTATCTAAAGGCGCTATCGTAGCATGTTGTTGAACTTCCTTGATAATCTCTGATGCGATCTCTTTCCAGACCTTCAGGCCGATATCATCTGATTCCTTCGTTTCCTGACTTCGCTGAACTCGCTGTACAGCCGCATACATATTAGATCCCAGCCTGTCTTTATTCATTGGCATTAAAACGCACCCTTCGCATAAACATTTTTGCTCCCCTGCATATGTGGGCTGCCGGTAAAGGGACATAAGCACTTCGTAGTCACCACCCGCGAGTCCTTTACTTCATTATTCAGTGTTATAAATTTATCAGACTTGACTTTGATTTCCCCATCCGTTACAACCGAAACATTGTTTTCATTGTTGATAATAATCTCAAGGTTAGCCCTTTTAATAACCGCCCAGTCCCATTTCTGACCCTTGACCACCTGCGGTTGGTTTTCATTGTCGCCAATGAAGATTATCAGAACCTCGGACTCAACACTCGGAACGAAAGCAACGCCTAATCCATCATCGTCATTGAAAATCCTTAAAGGTATATTCTTCCGGACAGTATCCTCTCCCTCAAAGACAGCATTGCAGGTCAATAACTGGCTATCATATGCTTTCACAGTCGCTACGACAGCCTTAGCTCCTTTTCCGGAAATAACTTCCTTGAGTTTTCTAATTCCCTCTTTCATAGCCTACGTCGGTGTCCCGGAAGTCTCCGTTCCCTGAATATAATCAGATGACCGCCATCCGATAGCGTCGTAGCACATAACCCTGACCTTGAGTGAATCTCCATTCTCGGCCGGAATTACTATATTTCTGGAACGTCCCTGATAGAAAATATCATCAATTGTATCCACGTCCGGGTAATTAACGTTATTAACATTGGCAAACACGATATAACCAAAAGCCCCACTTACCGAGTCCCATGAAACTCGGACTCCCTGGGCTGCAGCCGCAAGAGTTAAGCTTCCGCTCATTTCTAACTGGCTGCGTCCAGTCATTCCGGCAGTAACCTCTACGGGTTCGCTCCAATCCCCCTTATTGCCATTGCCGTCTATAGCCCTCACGTAGACATTCGCCCTTAGGCCCGGAAGCTGACCGTGAATTATTCTCTTATTTTTTACTGCTTCTTCAGCCATATCAAAACCTCCTTAAGCCGCATCCTGATCATAAGTCATCGTAAATACCTCCACCTCATCGATGTTCTCGTCGTCATCATCATCAAGCGGAACTAACGCTATCTCATAGCCAAGGATTCCCGAAGGATCCGTTACATCCACCCACTCTACTTTAATCCAGCACCTTAAGGGATCATCTACAAAAGCAAACTCATCCAGGATATCAGAATTTATTTTACCGGTTTCAACACCGGTAGTCACCGCAACGCCCGTTACTTTCGATGGTCCCGTTGTATCCGATCCACCGGAATAATCCGGTGTGGTCCTGTCCTCAGTAGAGATTGTTACTGTAGTGCCGTTTCCTGTTGTTGTAGCCAGGCATACATCACCCGCCAGAATCCCCTGCGCTTCCGTTCGGACTACGACCTCATAATAATCGCTTATCCGGGTAGGCCAGATTACGCCCGTTTTATATGCTGTCCGGTTGTCGGTTTCCTGGGTAGTATGTCTGACACAAACATAATTTATAGCTGCATTGGTAGTGTCTACTTGAATACCGGTAATTGGAGTCAGTGCCTGTATAAGATCGCCATCCTCATCATAGGCAATACCGCCTGAAGTTGGTGTATCCGGATCGTTGGCAATCTTGACAGTATTCCCTGAAGGATCGTAGACAACGAAACCTTCGATGATACATGGCGACAGTAGGTGCTTCAGGGTGTTCTTGGCCTGATCGTTTAGTCCCTCGAGAGCTGCTATAATATCTTCATGATGTATCTGATCATCTACGCAATTAGCATTATTAATATTCCAAAATTCTGGCATACTACAATATCTCCCTTAATAAATCATATCCTTCCGGACGCACCTGAACTATCCTGACCATAATATGCGCCGGCTTAACCTGAATAACATTCGCCTCTATAGTATCGAGTCCTGACGAACCCGGATCATAAATCAGAGCCGCTGATAATGTGAATCTGGTCTGTATCGAATTACACCAGTTCTTACCTTCAAAATCAGGATGCCTCTCTACATAGACAGCAAATATTGACATATCGAAGGCATTATAACCGGCTACCGCACCGAACGGATCAGCAGGAGGTGGTGTATCCGTATTATAGGCGGCTTGGTTGGCGCTGCCGGTATCGTAATAGATATTCCACGATCCGCCGGTTACATTAATTGTCAGCCAGTAATAGTCATCTTCCGTTAGTGCTTCGCTGTCGAAACTGAACTCATACCATCCGGCATCATTTACGGTTACTGTTGCCTGGGCATCTGCTACTTTATCATTGGGAACTCCGGCATTATCATCGTATATAGCGCAATGTGCAGTCCGGTCTCCGCCTCCAACCGCCTCAAGATATGCTTTAATAGATCCCAAAGCTCCCGGATCGGTTATCTGAAACCTACAGGCAACTTTGGTATTTGTACCGATAGTAGTCGAGCTGGCTCCGACAGAGTTATTCCCGAAGTATAACAACTCTGGTTCTTCATATGAATCCGGCCACTCCCATCTATATTGATACCATTGATATATCACCGGAACATCCGGATCCGTCACTGCGAATATAGCATCATATATCGATTGAACATTTATCCCTTCAGGAACATTCCTGAAATCAAGTAGTAGTCTATCCCGATAATCCTCGTCGGTTTCCCCGCCGTTGCCGGGTAATCCCTGCCTGACACCGAATTTTGGAAGGAACTCTACATCGCAAGTAGTTAGTCGTTTGGCGTTATAAACGATATTCATTGCTGCGATTAAATCATCCAACTCGGTTTTAACTACACCAGCCAATTCCCGGAATTTACTCCCGCTTGGAGATCTCTTTACCGGCTGTCTCCCGGTCAGAACATTAAAATTAGGTGAAAACCTGTCCGCCATTACACCGCCTCTAACTCCGCTGTATAAACTAAGATATCCGCACCTGTCGGCTGGTTGTCCGGATCATCAAAATAATCCTGAATCTCCTGAACCTCGGATTCCAGCAACGGGCTATTTCTGTAAGTCACATATAAGTTAACAGTGCCCGGGCCCCGGGCATTAGGATAACATGTCGCCTCCGATACCGTATTGAAACTGTTCAGGATAATATTCTCATACCAGTCCTTAGTACCCAGCACATTGCTCCCCTGGTATTTATTTAGGACTATTTTCCTGGCTACTTCAGTATCCGGATCATCCCATGTCAAGCCCCACTCTTCATATTCGCGCTTGAGTCCCTCTCTGTCTGCATCCTGGGGGAAGAGATTGAAATAAATTATTTCTACTACAACATAGCATAACCTTATCCCCGCTGCTGTCACCTGTAGGATAGCACGTATTACACTGCCTTTACCCCAGTTGGTCAATGTTGGGACTGCAGTCTGCATATTAGACTTCATGTTATCGTAGATATCTTCAAGGCTTTTTATTGTCGGTAGGGCCATAATTTATCCTAATTTGAATTTTATAACTTCCGGAGTGTTTCTCCCGATGGGGAGATACGATGCTGTTATCTCGATAGTATCTGATGATTTTTCAAACTGAATATTCCACGAGTCTTTTTTAATACGGGCATCTACTTTAAGGACCTCAATAACCGCCTTTTTTAAATCTGTTTCGTAGAAATCATCGTTTCCTCCCTCAACAAATTCCTGTAACCTCGATCCGTGTTGATGAGTCAATCCCCAGAAATAATATGGCGTCAAGAAGGCGTTCAATAGATCTTGATTCAAACAATCGATGTCTGTAACTAATTCCAGATCACCACCATTGCTGACAACAAGATCACTTTCTTCCATCAATAAATCTGTGCCGTAGATATCTTCCATTAAACTTGTTCCATCCACTCCCTGATTTCATCAGTCGTGAAATTGTCATGGTTGTATTGACAATACCTGGGGGGCATGTTGGCAATATTCTTTCTATCCTGAGCTTCTAATATGACCATTATAGGTTGCTTAAGGCTATCATATACCTTGTCTCCAACTTTTACTTTCATAGAATTACCTCTTTAATTTATACCGACCGATAATACCGGGTCTACACTCACGCTCATCTTAAAACCGATATCCGGACCAAACTCATATACAATTTTTTCGATAAAACAATGTTCAGATGCATGGCGATGATCTACTTCATCAATGCGACATTTCATCGAATGCATTAATCTTGATTGACCAAATGTCATAAGGCTTCCTTCGAAACCTGATGCATTCAGTTTGTCGAACTCTTCCTTTGCCCGCTCATCGCCCTTTTGCCTGGCAGATTTTTTATTCTTCTTTTTCTTATCAGTCTGGATTCCAGCAATAAAAATATCTTTTACAACGGTAGGATCGGATACCCCCGGCTTACTATATTCTCCAACAGGATCTTTAGACCTTTTCTTGAAGTCCGGATCTGATGTAAATATCCGAACCTTCTCAACATCGCCACCTTCTCGCCACTTCAAATTGCTCCGGATAATATTTAACCCCCTCCTGAATACCGGAGTTTCGGTTTGCACTTGATGATTATATTTATACAGTCCCGGTCCAAAATAAAAAGTCCTGGTCCCGGGGATCACATAAAAATCCCATCCAGAGTGTTTTACAAGCCAATCAAATACTTGCTGGTAGCTCTGTTTATCTACATGGAAATTTTCAGTTAACTCCCTATCAGTATCCGGAGCTATTGTATTGATATCAGTTATTTCCGTTATGTCCCCTATTAGGTTCTTGGCTATTTCCGAATACAAAACCGAGCTAAAATTGTAATACTGAGACTTTTTCCTCTCCCTTACTTGTGACCAGACATCCTCACATTCAATTTTAACTGGCAGGTTCGCCCCCACCTTAGTGATATATCCCAGAAATACAGTTTTCATTGATGAGTTCTCTTTATGTCCTAATTGAATGGTAACTTCATCACCTTTTTTGAAAGTATTGAGATCCAAACCCTTCATCATGGGCAATGATACTAAGGCTTTATCAGGGGCTATGTCCCTTGAAGAGGTTATCTTAATCCGCTTTATAGTTGGAATTCGATATTCAGCATCACTACTCTTTATCCTGATATCAAATAATGGTGTTATCACCGGCATACTATTGTTCTCCAAGTGGATTATATGTCATTGTCTTGCGGCGACGTTCGGCATCCGCCAAGGTTCTTCTGTTTCCTCGGGGCGGTAACTTAATCAAATCGCCATATTCCCACTCTACCGGTAACGTAAATCCATTAAAGGCGACAACCCGGAAGAGAAAGTATTTACTTCCGTAATACTCGAGTACCTTTTCTTTTAAACTGAAATTAACCATCATGCCACCGCTGGAGTCGGTATCCTGTACTCATCTTCATTTATTTCGATTTCCGGGATAATAAGCTCCATTCCCGCCGATATATTCTCCGGATCATCACCAATAATATCCTGATTAGCATAATAGATGATATCAAAGAGACCGGCATCACCGTAAAACCATTGTGTAATCAGGAATATATCAACATCACCTATGACCTTATATTTCACGGATTAGGTCTCCTCGATCTGTAAGAATCTTTCCATTTCCAGATCTCTATCCTGTAGTAAATCCAATCGATATATTTTACGTTCAGCCCCCATTACATCGTTTACTCGAATACCTCTCAATACAACCTTATCAATACCCAGTGATAAGAACCTGTCGTTTTTATCTGTAATAGGTAGAGAACCTTCTTCTTCAAATAATAGTCTCAATTCAGTTAATTGCTTGACCCATGTCTTTTCAAATTCAAGCCCGGCAACATTCGATTGTCCGACCAATTCAGAGAGGCGTTGCATCGGAGTGGGATCGAAAGACATCAGTAGTCCTTCTATGACTATATATGCCTCCCCTAATCCCATATCTTCTTTAACAGTTGCTCCACTTAAATCATAGTCCTGGGCAGAGCCGGCAATTTGAGTGATAACCATATTTTTTCGTTGGCGATAGGATACCAGTGGTTGAAAAGGAAGAACCTGCTCTCCAATTTGAATCTTCTCGTACCTGTGAGGATCGAGAATGATATCCTTGTCTGTAAAGGCGCCTAATAATGATGCTACCGCTCCCCCGCCGGCAGCTATTAAATCCTTTTGACTTGGTACTACTAAAGGCATATCAACTACCTATTCCTGCCTTTTTCAAAAGGTTTTCGAGTGCGTTTTCAACACGGTCATCGAAATCATCACCTAAAGATTCACCCATCTCGGTAACTACCGCTCCTTGTTCAACATGGATTGTATAATAGTTATTCGTTACGGATGATCCTCCTCCTCCGAAACCGCCACCTAAATCTAAATCCGAACTCAAATCAGTAATACCACCCACTCCTGTTGTACCGGCTGGTTTTTTCGTTCTCCATTCTTTGATTAAAGGTGAGGTCTGTGCTGCTGTAATATCAGCTGGACTTATCGCTGTTGGTGACCATGCAGGTCCATAAATCATTCCCGCAGCCGCCAAAGTCATTGTTGCGTCTCTAACACCCGCTACACTTCTTAATATCCCAGCAGCAAATGTATCGCCGAAAGCCCTCCCTGACTTATCAATATCTTTTAGCGGTCCTTCTTTAGCGGGTGAGAAAGGCAATAAATCCCGCAACTTCTGTAATCCCTCTTTGACCGTATTGTATGGGACCATAATTACAGATTTTATCCCTGCAACCATATTCAATATTATCTTCTTCCCAGCATCATAAAATCTTCCGGGAAGACTTGAAACAAATCCCCACAACCATTTATAGTAACTAATAATAAGATTAATTAACCACTTGAACCCCGTAACGATTGCTTCCCACACCTTTCGCAATGCCCTGCTAACTGTCTCCCAGTTCCGATATAACAAATATGCTATACCGGCAATTGCGGCTATAGCCAATACAACAGGTCCTGCAGTTGCGATAATTGGACCCAATGCCGTGATGGCGAAAAATTTTAAAGCAAAAAATGCAAACCCGATACTTTTTATCAATGGAAGTAATTGTAAGGCGTTTGCTACCAAAAAACCTATCCCGCCCGCCACCGAAAATAACACTCCTACTATAGCTACTATTGCACCCGATAGTATCGACAACATTCCGATTGTCTTCGCTAATGCCGGATGGGCTTCCAAAAACTTAATTATTGGAATTACAGTAGTAAATATTGCTTTTCCCACATTTTCAAGGAGCTGAACAGCCTTAATAAAACTATCACCTATAATTTCCGCCCATTTTTTCAGGGAACCGGTTTCTTCTAATTTGCTAAGCCACAACAATAATTCACTTAATTTTGTCTTTGAATATTCAAACAATGATTTGCCGGAAATCTGTTTAAATCTGAATATAAAATCCATCATATTGGAAAGCTTGCCTGTAAAAGTCGCTGCCAATCTCTCCATGCCACCTTCAAACTTCCCGACCATAACGCTTTCAAGAGCCTTTTTTAGTGTATAGATACCCTCCGCAGTTTGATATGTACCCGACCAACCGACCGCTTTTAACATTTGCGAGGTTACTCCGAATTCTTTTAATCTCTCCAGTCCCCCGCCTGATATAGCATCTGCGACCGCCTCTACTGCCTGTACAACGCCTTTATTCATTGCACCCGCCATATCACCGGTCAGTGGAAACCATTTTTTTGCACTCAATCCATACATTTCTAATCTTGTAGTGGCATCAATTACCTCATTTAATTCGAAGGGGGTCTTTGCTGCCGTTATGGTTGCCCAATCAAGCATCTTTCTTGCTTTTTCAGTTGATTTTAATGCTGTAGTTAGTTGAGCTTCAAATCTCTCCACTTCAGAATTCACCTCAATGAGGCTTTTTCCAATCATCACAAACGGTGCCGTCATAGCTGCACCTGTTAATCCCATTTTCCAACCACGGCTCCAGTTCTTCTTAGCCATCCCCATAACTTTGTCAGCACGCTCAGCATGCTTTTCAACATTATTCAATGATTTGACAATACCTCTTGATGCCTTGGTAAGTTTGTCAATCAACGAAAACTTGATACCTATCCCGAAAAGTTTATCTAATGCCATTAGAGCTGAAACCTATTTATTTTCACCGAAAACTGTTGCTATTCCCAGGGCTACCATTGCTGAATATCTTTTTTCGAGCCATGTAGCACCTGCCGCTAAATCGAAATATTCTTCATCATCTAAATCATCCGGATTCACTCCGAAATAATGTCTAATCATTACATCCAGCGCCGCATATGGAGAATTATTTAAAGTCTCCTGGCGACGCCTTAGACGTTTTTTACAATCGCCTCATCATCTAATCCCACCTTCTCGCTGAAAGGTGTGAATAGTGCAGAGGGCAACTGCGGCATCCGCTCTATCCTCTCGGATAAAGTCTTTAAATCAGGAAACCTCAGGCAATCAACCAAGGGGATCATCATAGCATCATAGAGCGATTTTCGAGCTTTATCGATAAAACGCTTCATAGTGGGTCGACTGGGTGTCACAAAGTAATAGATTCCGCCTTTATACTCGAGCCTATAGACCTCACCATTCGGTGATTCTCTTTTCCACTTTTCAATGGTCTCCTTATCGGGCTCCTGATCTGCTTTTGCTTGGTCAGTGGAATTATTGATCGCTTCGTTTTCCATAATTAGTTTTCACCTCCGGTTTTAAGGCTGCCCACGTAAAGTTCCAGCTTGACCGTGTTTTCGGTATCACCCTGTTTGGCAGCAAAATCACGGGATTGAAATAAGCAGTTTTCAAGGCGGTCAACATGCGTAGGGGAATAATTGACCTCTGTAAAACCATCGTCTCCCTCAGTTTTAGCGCCATAAGCAACCACAACTACGAAACTATTCATTTCATATAGTTTTCTTCTGGCACCCGCAGCTATTGATATGAGAGTATCGTAATCTTCCCTGGTGAGAGTGATATCACCACTGGCTTCGTAATCGGCCGTACCTACTCCGATAGGATATCGTCCGCCACCACGAACAGATTCTCGTTTCACGGCATCTTTGTAGTTAATTTCTTTCACGTCCGCGACGGGAACACCATTCAAGACAATCTTAATGTCTTCATAAGAGAAGTTTCGTCCATTAATCAATGTCCACCTCCTTTCTGTTAGCCTGTTACCCGGCCGAGGCCGAATACTAAGGTTATATTCTTGATAATTCCAACTGGCTGGATTGTCATCTCCGCTGCGACTTCACCGGTACCCAGAACATCAGTTTCTAAAATAGAAAGTTGATAATCCTGAATTTCCCGCTCGATGGTCTTCATGTTTTCCAGAGGCTGTTTGATATCAGCCTCAAACATGACCATGGAAGCGGAATCTCCCGTCCCCTCAACCCATGGAATGGCTTTTGCTCTAACCAGCCTGACGGCTTTATAGAGCGTCTCCAACCATTCCAGCCTTTGGAAGTCGGAAGTATCAGTATGCATCATGGGAACACGAACGCATCTGTAACCATGACCATCCCAGTATCTGAAGACGGTGAAGCGGTCATCGTGCAGAGTTTCAATCTGGGTATCGGAAAGATCTATCGGATACAGTCCGGTGATCACAGGAATAGGGAATTGGCGAACCCATCCAATAGATTCATGGACTTTTGCAGATCCCCTCAGTCCGCAAAGAATACCGCCGAGATTATGCCATCTGACATTGCCCCTGATATCTGCTACAAATCCGTAGCCAGCATTGACACAGACGGTATAATCATAGTACGCATCCCATTCAGCGCGGATGGCTGTAATCCACTCCGCTGTTGTCTGAGCTGAGGTCTTAGTGATAGCCTCCAGCACCCAGGTGATATACTGATGATTGGCCAACAATACCGCATTGCCCGTTGAAATTGAAGCCGCGAATGTTGAATCGACACCTTCGGTAACATATACCCGGGTAACATCTCTGTCTGCGGTCAGGATAGTAATAGCATCGAGGATCTTAGCCGTTGTTGCTTTTGCTTCTTTCACCCATTGCTGCCAGACATCATCGACAACCAACTCCGGAGGAGTGCCGCTGTTGGTGAATGTAATGGTTGCGCCGTCCGGTAAAGTTATGGGTGTTCCCGAAGCCGGGAATGACTTCTCGTCTCCGTAGGTATGACCCTCATTATCGGAAAGCTTATACTTCCCATCGGCCACATCCGCACTTGCCCCTTCGGTTACAACAAGCTTGAAATGCCGGTCACAGGTCGGGATTCCCCCAGCGGCCGCCGTTGCATTACCGGTTCCGGAGGTCTGTGTTGCTACACCATCATCAGCTGCTACAGCTCCGGTCATATCCGGTTTAACATAGTAAACCTTTGACGGAGCATTGGGTACGGCGAAGATATCGAGTATCTTCTCTAAGGCTGTCCCGGTAACCAAAAGGTTAATAGCTTCTCGAGGGCTTCCAAGAATGACTATCTCCTCCGCTGTAGGATAAGCACTGTTACCGACCACTCCCTGTATCTGAGCATTAGGAGGTAGTATTCCAAGACCACCATCAACAATGGTTTCGTTTACGCCTGGTAAACCTTGCATTACTTCACCTCCTTGAGTTGCTTTTCTGAACCGCCTAATGGCTTATCCAGAAACTTATTAGCCACCCTTTGGAATTCGGACTTGGAAACTTCCGTATCCTCTTTCCAGCCACCGGTGGCCATTATCCCACCCATCTTAAAGGCGTTATATCCGAACTCCTCGCACCACTGTTTGACAGTCTTTTTACCGTCAGACGATGATTTGGGCGGTGTACTACCGGTCTTCAGATTTTTGTTTCCTGAAGAACCTGATTCATTTACCATTTCACACCTCTGTTATTTAAGAATTCATAAATTAAAGAATCTGCTAATTTCAAGAAATCACTGATTCGATTTCTCCGGTTACTTCGATTTCACCAATCATGGGAACATCCTTGCTGACATAGAGGCATCCCTCGACATCTATGATTACTGTACCTCGATATTTATTCACCCTGATATCATGAGTAGGTGACGGCATCTCCTTAATTGATGTTGTTATATGAGAGAACGAATCCATCACCACACCAGCTTTATCAGAAAATAGATTTACCAGCTGATCGAGATATCCAGTTGTTTCAGGATCACCCATTAACTCTGTTTTAGCAGCAGCCAGCAATTCGATATCTACGCTTCCCATGAAACGATAGCTTCGGTATTTCTGAGTAATCAATGACACTGTCTGCCAGGAATATCTGTCTCCGGTAACTAAATCGCCCACTCCTGTAAATACTATCGTGGTCCCATCACCTATAATTATCCTGCCGTTTGCCGGTACAATGATGGGATCTCCCCATGACTCTCCGCCATCCATCGATAGGTGGTACAAAGCTGTTCCCAGCGCACCTCCGGTGATAATCTCCAAAACATAGTCATTATTGCCGCGATGGTCCCCTTCTA
>Ga0180438_10000632_pt1 | contig 66180 bp, 55 predicted proteins | sample SS_ome_12_FD_132455 | JGI IMG/M metagenome (GOLD analysis project Ga0180438, IMG submission 132455) | Hypersaline lake sediment archaeal communities from the Salton Sea, California, USA - SS_3_D_2 metaG | ecosystem: Environmental > Aquatic > Non-marine Saline and Alkaline > Hypersaline >...
AAAATTTCGAAACCCTAGTACTAACAAATACATTAGGGTCAACTCCGTTTTACCATCAAATAAATAGGAAACAACGTGTAAGCTATTAAAATGTAAGTGTAGATGTAGGTCTCACGGTAAATCACCGTGAGACCCACCGCTGTCGTAGAACTTTCTACGCAACTCGAAACGACACAGGTCAACTTAATTTTTATGTGTCCAAAAAAAAATATCGAACCATTACCATCAAAGGCAACTCCATATAACTTATATGGACAATGCATGGATGGTTCAGTGAGAAATGGAATATTTCACAGAAACAGATCTTTCAACAAGCATTTGTAGACGAATAATAAAAAATTCTCCTGACAACGACGACGGGACATTTGGTTTGTCTGTTGTCGAAGAAGTCAGAGAAAAGTTAATAAAATACTATGATCAAAAAGATAATGTGCCAGTTCTTTTGCAAAAATTAAAAAGTGCAGTTGGAGTGGATGGTTATACACCAACCAATGATCGCGATGCTGTAGCTAAACAGTTATTTAATTTGTTATCACAAGATGAAAAGATTAAAAAGGTCACTCAAAAAGTACGTATACAAGAAAAACTTCATGAAGGAACTAATAGTGGTCGTAGTGACATTGAAGTCACAACCAATCAAGGAAAAGTTATCCGTATAGATGGAAAAACGGCTGCAATATCGAATAGCTCTTGGAATATTAGAAATATTGAACATGGGAGTTCTCTTTTTTTAATTGGATGGAAGCGCGGGAAGGCTGTTAACGAAAAGACCAGTTTTGTGGATTTAATGAACAGTATACACTCCATCGTTTTGGTGGATGGTCATGAAATAAGTCTTGGGATTAATCCTGATAATAATGTTAGAGTACATCCAACGAACATTGGAATGACTGATGAAACAACGACCGTTGTGGGGAAACGCCTGAAAAAAGGATCGAAAACTGAAAAAGTGAATGATGGATTCAGAATGCTGAAATGTGTTTACATTTCGCGTGGTGACAGTTTGTTTGAAAGTACTGAAGAACAAAAAGCTTTCATAAAGCATATTCGAGACTGGATTATCGGTTTTAATGAGCAGTAATTATCATTTTACATAAAGTCTGCATAGATTCTCCAAATGATAAGAAGAACCAAAATCACCACTACTACAATCATACACAATTTATCTTTTAGTTTTCTGTTTTGCATACAAATATCGCAATGACGCACAGGAATGATAATTTCTTGTCCACCGAGAAATGGTTGCGCCAAGCCTTCACCTATTAAGCGAGGTGGTTCAGTAGATTGAGCACACATCTTGCTTGTGGATGATCATGACTCAGAGGTTCAAGTTTGGTGTTTACAGTTTCCATATTTGTATATTCGGTGCCATATATATTAAAACCGGCATGGCTCAACGGTCAGATGCATATTCAAATTTTAGTAGCGGTATGGCTGAATTTAGGGTTAACGAATGTTTGGATTTGCCCACAACACTTATTCAATGTTGTGATGTGTTACATATTGACACTGCTGATCAACGATTATTCATTAACAGAGTATACAGAGATCTTGCAGAACTTTATCCGAAAGCTGGAGAACCTTTGTTGGCGGCAACTGCCGTAAAAATAAGTTGTGATGCACTTGGATGGAGTGTGACGTTGAGCATGAGTTGTAATGCAGCACATGCTAAACGATCACAAGTTAATCAATTCTTGAAAAAATTGAATCTGTCTCATAAAATCCAACGAACTTCACCGATGGATTTGATTCCTAGAATTGCTGGGAATTCCCTTCAGATGAACATGGCACAACAAATTGCTGCTGTACGAATATGTGAACAATTGCAAACACTCCTTGAAGGAAAAACAGCTGCAACAATAGCTGCCACTGCCATTCACATTGTCTCCGAGATGATCAGATCATGTGCTCAAACAGATACTGTAAATTTTATAAGCAAAAGTGATGCGAAAATGCCTTCCTTGATAGATATAGCAAATGAGTTGCGCATAAATCAAAAATGTATCAGAAACGCATTCAGGGAAATCGAGCATCTCAGTATGTACTTAATTTTGCAGTCAACCATCCAGGAATGCAGAGATGAACCAGACAGTCAAATGTTGCTGAATGAAATACATCAGATTTGGCAAGTTGATCCAGAAAGTAACGAAATTGTTCACTTTTTCCCTGAAACGAATCGCGTGATTAGACTACAGCAGATAGTGGATGCGGCTGCTTTCATTACATGTGTACTCATTGAAAATCCGCGCACACTTGTACTTGGGGTGTATCCGACGTCTGCGCGTCTGTTTGATAGTGCTATGTTGTATTTTGATTATGTGAATAAACAACGAATTCCATTTTAAGTAAACAGTGCGTTTATCACTAATATGAATTACACGGGGATCGATGAGACTCGATGGCTGATTCTGCCGCTGCAAGTATAGCTGAAATTGCAGGCGGCATTCTCACTACAACTAACCATCAATTACCAAACACACGTGGATCTCCATCCATTCTATACAGAGTCAGACAAGCTGAAAACGCTGCCACTGAGAGTCAGTGGGAAAATTTGCAAAGAGTTTGTTACCGTCACTTTGGACAGTGTGCCCAATTGCATAGACGCGCACTATACTACTCGAATCCCAATACTGGTGAATATTCTGAGGGTGTGACATTTGATATCATTGTGAGAAAAGAAACTTTTTTTGATTGGATTCTACGTTTCCTGTTATTGCTGAGCATTGCTGGTAGCTTATTGTTTTTATTGGCAATTCTTGTCGAGGCAAACTTCTTTGGTTGGCAAGCTTTATTGGCTGGAAGACTGGTTTTTGATTTATCAGTTGCAGCATTATGGCATCCGGAACTGATTGGAAAAGTCATGTCAGCAGCATTACGCGTGATGTGGTCAGTACTATCCAAATGATATTGCCAAGCCTTTTATTGTTAAATGATCAAGCGAGGGAGTATCGTTTCGTCTATGGAGACCAATCGAATACACTTCATATGAGCACAGTTTTGGGTTTGGGGACGGTTATTGATGTTTTGAGAATTGCAAGTCTAACGGAAATTAATCGTAATGTGATCAAACACATCAATGTTGAAATTGTAGGTCAAAACGAAGATCGCCTGCGCCTGAACTTTGTTCTTGATGCTGAACCGCTCCCTCTGCTACCACCAAAACGAATATATCCAGATGAAGCACCAACAGATTCTATGGGGACTCATAATCCTCCATCGAAAAAACGTAAACACGAATAGTGATTTGGTTGTGTATAAAATAAATAAACTCTTGCGAATCAACAGTCAGACATATTTCTCATCAAAATGATTAGTGTAAAGGATTTGAAAGCGGCGGCTGCTGCGCCAAAGCAGCAGTCATCACCATCACCAATATCTGCAACAGTTGTGGTTCCTGAACGACAAACACTTCGACCTGAACTCTTTAAACCAGTACCAAAAGAAAAACAACCCATTCCCAAACGGAAACAAACACCGATCGTCACAAAACAACCTACAGAACAGGTGCATGATGCAGTTCTTCAAACATCAAATGCGGTGGAGCAACTCGCTTCTGAGCTTGATAATAAGAATGGAATTTTGAAAAAACGTGTTGATTCATTATTAAACTGGCGTGCTAAATGGAAAGAATATTTGATGTTAGATCTAGATCAGGTGAAACTGAATGCTGACGTACGCATCCGAAAACTTACTGAACTCTTATACAAACATTCGCCTTCGCAAATCACAGCACAAGCTGCTGAAAAGTATGCAATGATGACTGCTGATGCCAGTTTTGAAGCGGCTTTGACCATACTTGGGATTGCCGGAGAAGAAGCGTCAGTCTCAATGAAAAAATTTATGCAAAACGTGAAAGATGCAACAATCCAGGAAGCTTCATTCGATGATGAATTGACTCTTCAAAAACATTTGACAGTTTTGGCTGGTGATTTTTTGCGAGGATGGGCACCGGATGCATATGAAGCAGCCGATGGCGAGTTCAGGACAAGGACAAAACAACAAGAAGACGTATCACAACAAACCACGTTTGATGCTGGCCAAATGATTTGTGATGACTGTCTTTTGTGGGATGCATTTGCTGGCGATTCTCATCAGTTCAACCTGTATTGCATGCACAAACAATCAATGTATTTGCAAAAAGGTAATTTCCTGCCTGGAAATGGTGATCCACGATTGATACGTATTTCGTTGGAAGAACAAAAAGAGATTTTACGAAAACAAATGAACTTTCCAGATGATGAAATTGATGCGCTTGTGAAAGAACATCAAGAGTATGCTACTGCTCAAGTGGAGGAGAAGGGAAAACGTGAACCAATTGCAATAACAGAAACCGAAGTACAAATGGTGATGGAGGAGGACACTGTTCTCGAGGAACTGATGACACAATATGCAGAAACAAGCTCCGCAACACCACAACAAAATCAAATGGTTTTGACTGCATTGATGGCCCTACAAAAACATGGTCCATTTTGGGATAGTGCTTGGTATGGTTCGAGTGCGCCTTTAAGTGCATTGGCATCAACGTGCGACTTCGTATTACGTAACACTAAGCATTATACAGAGAAAGTCAATGAGAAACTGCTGGAAATGATGCCTCATCAAATAAGTGTTCGTTGTCTTAATCAAAACTCGCCATACAACACTCCGTTAGCATTGGAACAAGCTATTTCTGAACGTTTGCGAATGTGTCAACAATTAGCCGCGTGTCCGAAATCCATGGCAGTCCTGGATGGGGTTGTGGAATTCTTATCATCATCACAAAAAGTACCACTTGAATGGTGTCATGTATTGAATCTATTGGAGGAACAATTTCATAAATCCGCCAAGTCGGCATTACTGACATCATCCAAGCTATGGTCAAGCATGATTCTGGAGAAAGATGAAGACGATGTATTACAACGTCAAACAAAGTCTTCTCCACATCATCGACCATTGCGTGCTATTTCTTTGTATGGACGCGAACGTGTTCGTCAGCATGTGAAGGATGTGGCAAATGTGTGTGGTCCATCGAAAATGCCAACACAGCTAGAATCGGTTTTGAATGCATTGGTAATGCCAGATTATGACGGTGCACCTCAAGCAAGAAGACCGATTGATGATTGGAGATTGATGTTTTTCAGTAGCACTCTGCCAGCACATGCTCAATCATGGGTTGAACCATTGATGAAAGAACGTATCAATGATATGCTTGAGAAAATGGAGTACACAAACAAACAATTATCGGATTACAAAGAACTTATGCAAGTGGGAGGATCAGATCTTGTTGGCCGGGTGTTGGTGATGCCACTGAGAGCTGCATTGTGTGCATTACAAAACACTGAGATGATGAATCATGTTGAACATGCGCTGCGAGATGGAGCATTTTTGGATGCAAACTGGCAATCACCGGCAATTCTCAATAATACAGAAACTGGTGCACAGACTTTGCAGTACGATGTGCGTGAATATCCAGATCATGAACAACAAAAAGAATTGTTGAATTTCGCAGCATCGATTTGTGCACGTCAGATTCATGCATTGGAATTGGCAAGAGCGATTTGTCAACAAGTCCAAAACCGAACGATTTGCTCATGTGAGGGCACGCCTAGACTTTGTACGATGAGAATCGATATGGAAAAACAGGCTATCTATCATTCGGCATTATCGTTAGTTGAAGAAGACGAAAAAGATTTCGATGCATTACTTCCACATAAGCGTGAAATTTTGCACGATCCGGTTGTGGAAGAAGCTATTACAAAGTCCACAAAGGTTGAGGAACGATGTTTCTGGACGCATGTCAGTAATGATATTTTGAAGGCGATGCTGACCACAACATTAAATCACTGTTCAAATTCAAACACAGCTTGCACATTGGCAAGATTTCCAAGTTTGCTTGCTCGATCGTTGTTACATTGTTTGCATGCCAGTGCACATCGCACTGGCAGACCAACAGCTATGACCACTGCAGGTCCTGCTTTTGCCTTCATGGCCGATTGGAAACATCAGATGCCGTTGATGATGGATGCAGGCACTCCAAAGGAGAGCACAATAAAAAATCCTTTGTTGGAACGTGCATATGGAAAACAGGAATTACCTATGCAATTACATGCACCATTGAGTGGTTTGTTGTTGAGTGGTGCGATGTCGTTACTTGTTGATCCTGCAGTTGTGGCCGAATGTTTTGCTCAGCCGGATCGTAAACGTGCTTATTCACACTTGCCTTATGGTGTGTATGTTAAGAGAAAAATTCCAGAGGAAAAACCAATTCCCTCTGGTTGTAAGAAATGAAATAAACAGTACCGTGTCATTTTTTTATTAAGTTCCTTCATTTCATCTTCATCCAAAGTTTCTTTCAGCTGTGGTGCAACACTCAAAAGCCAACGAATGATTTTCCTACCTGAAAACATCAAAGCACATTGCAAAATAGAACAACCGAAGAAATCTCGCTGATAGAGATGCTCTGGTTTCTTTTTGTAAAGCCATTTGGCTGCTTTTATTTCATTTGCTTCGCATGCCATAAAAAGAGCCAGTGAACCTCCATCTGTATCAATTATGGTTGGATCGGTACGGTACATCCAATCCAAAATCTCAATTGATCCACCATATGCTGCCTGTGAGAATGCATTTTCGTTTTCCATACAAAGTGATTTTTCATGGAAATCAGAATATCCATTATCATAAAGCCATTTTACCATCTCGAATTGACAATTTATTGCTGCATCGGACATTGGACTCGTATACCGGTCGTTTTTGACTTGTTCTTTTAGTCCAGATATATTTTCATGCATCCATCGAACAATTTTAATAGCACCGTTAGAAACAGCAGTTTCAAAAAGTCGTAACGGTTTATGAACGTGAAACATCATCGCAGAATTTGTGTTGTTATGTTCACTGACGAAATTTTCCAAGTCATCTTCTCTAAAAATCGATAAATAATCCTTTTGGTATGATTCATCACCATTATAGAGGAACTTTGACTTTTTTAGAGTAACAGATTTGTTGAGGATTCGTTCGTTAGCAAACACATAAGTCCCTATCATTTTTCATAAGATAAATCAATCTTGCAAAACCACTCAAGATGCAGCAACCAGCCAAAGCGTAGAAAGTTATTGCAATTCCTTTGACAACTTTATGTACAGTCAATTCTGGGTGTGCGCCAAGACTATTATCCCACCAAACGAATGCACCAACCAGAAGTGCAAAGATTCCCAAACAAAATAGGCAAGGCAAACTGAAATCCGAAGTACCACCAGTAATGGATGGATAACGTTTGACAATTCGCATTCGTTCTCCGGAAGCGGTTTCTATGTCGTAATCAGAGGGATCCGGCACAGGATCGTAATGATAGTAAACTGTATCACCATAAGGCCGATAATCACCTTGAGCATTACCCATGAGGTGATTCTGGCACTCCAATTGGAATGAGTTAGTTCATTAAATGTTAGATTTCCATTAAAAGTATTATTTATTCAACAACGGGATTTGATACAATTCCAACGAAAAATGGCGCATGCGTTTCAACATGCAGCACAGCAAATATGAATGGTCTATTGAAATGTAACTGTTCCGGAATTAGTGCAGATGTTCTCATTATGACTGCAGTGGCTCCAGAAGCTTCCGTCCCTTTCTCATCTACAGTGACTCTAGCTTTGTGAATAATCGCATCAATAAAAACACTTTTATCCGAATCTTCTGGAGCGGCGACCATGCGAGTGAAATCAGCTTTTCCTACATCAAAAGCATCCACCATTCCCATGCTTTGCAAAATAGTGTTTAATTTCAATTTCTGAGTCACATCAAAACGTGGCACTGTCAAACTGATGTAATTGGCTTTTTGATGTTTGTAACGATTTCCTAACAAACAACCATCTCGTAGCGCATCAAACAAACCAGCTGGACCTTCACGCTTTGGTAAAATCAATGCCATTTCAAACTCTGGATTTTCATATGGTTTATGAAGTGCTGTGAACTCACGGCCACGACAAACTGTGCAGAGGTGTTTCTCTCTGATCATCTGATACATGAAAGGAACACTGATGGTTTGTTCTGAGGAAATAAAAAACTCTGCATCATAAGTGTTTTTCTTATCAAATTCATGCAACCAATTGTCCTTGAAATGACAAGCTGTCACAAGAACCAAGACAGCACCCATGATATCTCCAGAATCAACAAGTTTTTTTAAATGACCTTTTGTTGTGTCACTAACAAACTTGTTGATTCTTGCAGCAGTTTGCTCGACTTGAGCCACAAAATCGGCAGTTGCAAATGCTTCAGGACCTACTTTGTTCACCCATTCTGGAACCAATTGTGAGTGAAGCAGTTTGCTGATCCAAACACGTACTGCATCATTAAACACTTTGACTGGTTCATTGTGTACTTTCTGAAGTGCTACACTTTCGCCTTTTCCTTGCAGAGCTTGCTGGATTCCACTCAGAGTCTCGCCAGCAGCGCCTTTTTCAAGCAGCATCAAAGCTGACACAATACATGCTGGAGCGAGCACAATGTTGTTCAGCTGATCTGATTCTTTACATTCTTTTGATAATGTCTGCAAGAGCAAAGTTTGGCTGAACTCGGCCAACAAATCCACGGTCTTCATCCTGGAGTTAGTTATTTTTACTCTCCGAGTTTCATCCATATCCTTTCTTTTCCATATATATAAATCAGCGCATTCATTATTGAAATCGAGATAGATCAAGTTTCCCACTCAATACGATAAATCATGACACACCTGGCAAAGGAAGTTCATTCTGTGTTTTCGGATCTTGGTAATGTCTTGACTGAACTAAGTGAGAATTTGAATCAACTTGAAGAAAACGGAGAAGATGTTTCCAATGAGAGAAAAGTAGTAGCAGAACAAGCCTCTAGATTGGCAAACGTACTTGTTCCTGGTGCAAAGAATGTAGGCGGGATGTGAATAATGAGGCAGATGGAATGTATGTTTTGGAAAAAACCATCCCAAGAAACACTGAAGCTTATCAAGTTTACAAAAGAATTAGCGGAAGAACTTGGAATTTCTGAAACGGACTGTGCAGTACAAGTTGGTCAAGTTATGTTAGAAATAGCAAAAGAGGAAGAGGAGAAAGTAAAGACTACAAGGAAGCAGTGCATAGAATGATGTGTGAAGTATGTTTGTCAAGTGAAGTTCGTGAGAGACTATGTAAAAACGTCCAACGAAACATTCGCTTGGGATTGTAATAGTTGTCGCAAATGATGGATAGATTGATGGTTATCCTGAATATGTTGTTGCAATCGAAAGGTTTGTAATTTCAATCTTTCAATTATTTGTTCCAATTGCGCACTTTCATATTTATCAATAATATCAATTTCTTCGAGAAATCTAGTTGGTAAGGACGGCGCTGCGGTCGCAGACATAATTAATAACGATTTTGCATAAAAGATAAAGTTGTAATTTATTAACATCACAATTTCTATAAATAATAATCAAAGAAATCCCAAATTTGGTGCTAAGCTCATTTCTTTTTCTTGGCTGATTTTTCATTGGCGCATCTAAAAGAACGGCCTCTTTTTGTTGATAATAAAGCATCAGTAGCATCTAATTCTGCTTTTTTTGTTTTGCACAACCATTCCAACCAAGCACGATTGACATCAGAAAGAGGACAAAATTGAAATTCTTGTTGACGTTGACAAATCACAAGATCTCCTTTGACAGGCATTCGTTTGCCGAGGATTTCACTGAGAAGAGCAGTAGCCAACTTGTTGCACTGAGGATCTGACTTATGAAAAATCAAAGTCAAATCATTGTGAGTTATGACAGTCGATTCGCCAGATCCATGAAATAAATCGCTAATGTCAGCGAAATGCCGAATTAACCAGCCGTCTGAACAGTTGTACAAACCAATCATAAATACATCGATGATTGGTCGAATTAAACCGGCGGAAGATTTCTGCAATTCTTTTAGGGCTTCTTTTTCTTTTTCTCTCATTTTGCGATATGCTAACTGTTCTTCGGTTTCTTCTTCTCCCTTGTCTGGCCATAAGCACATTCCAGACTTTCTTGCTTTGAGAAATTCATTGCAGATTTTTGACAGACAATTTAATGCTTGTGGAGAAAATTGAGCAAGTGTTCTATACACTCTATTAGAGCAGAACAGTACTTTAATCGCAACAATGAAAACTTTGCCATAGATATTGTAATCGTTTGTTCCATCTGGATTTTTATTTGGTGACATTTCTGTATGTTTTTCTATCACATAACGTGCCATATCGTTGCGAAAATCATCAGGTTTGCGATCTTGGAATCGCTTCATGTAGACGACTGCATCTTTCTTGGCACCACCCACGTAGTAATGCTCACGTCTATAATCAGTGAGCCCAGCAGCATTCTCAAACGATTCCAAACTATCTTGTAGATAATCATATGTCATGAATCTAAAAGTTCCATCATATATCGGCGTAATAGTAAAGCACGACATGATTGCTGAAAAAAAAGATAACAATACGAAATAAACAAGTTCAACATCTATTTATGGATCGTGCTTACCTCATTCAGTTAGTCCATATTATCTCAAAATTGGCATTCATTGATGGTCATATTAATTTATGCTTCTTCAACCACACTATACCTGTTATAGCAAGTGTTCAACATATATTGTCTAAATAGAAATACGGTTAACATCATTGAGTCATGATGGAGATTGTAGAGTCACGTGACGAAAACATGCCAAAAGTTGGCAACACTTTGAAACGTCGTATGTATGAATTGAACGATTTTGAATTTCGTGCTGTGAAACGAATGAGATTTCAACGTGATCGTGTTTGTGATGGATGTTCATACGAGCTGGAAGAACCTTTTGAAATCTATGAACCTGAACCTTTATTTGATCCTAGTCGTGTTGACTATTTAGTCTGCCGAGGTTGTTTGAGAGGGATTTGTGAACAGTGTGCAGAAATCGTCGTGTCTCTGCAAGAAGTTGTGTATTGGTGTCTTGGGTGTGCCAAGGAATTTTCCAAATCGCAGTGTAGATACTGCTCGTTGTGGTCGTCTGAAAAGATTGAGTGTGAAGATTGTGGCGATCAGATTTGTCCGCGTTGTTCATATCCACCTTCTACGATGTTCTCTTGTTGGAAGTGCACTCCAGACGAAGAAGAACCAAAAACGCTTACTCAAGTCCCTGACATTGAAGAAACTCGTAAATACATTCAGGAATGCTGGCGAACTCGACTAGTTAAAATCGAACGAGAAGAAACAATCAAGGCTGAATTAAGAAGACGGAAAGAGGAAAAAGAGAAAAAAGAAAATAGGAAATGTCGAGAAAGACAAAGTTGGCTTTGGCAAAAAGAGAAAAACATTGAGCAGAAAAAGAATATGGATAAAGTCCTGGATATTTGTCCTCAATGTCGAAAAGAAGTTTTCCTTTGGAGAAAAACGCGTTGTCAAAAATGTCGCATTGAGCACTGTGATGAATGTATCAAGGTGGTTGATGATGGCGAAAGAATATTGGATTTGTGTTCTGATTGTGAAAAACTGGAGAAGAATAATGGAACGCAGAAAGATGTTCATAGCAAAGAAGAAACTCTTCCGACGGAAATGCTTGTTGAATCTGAGGAGAATGTACCAAAACTCAAATGTCCGCTAGATAAAGAATTGAAGAGAGCTAGACTTCGATCTCGTCGTCCGTGCGAGAGTTGTTCAACCAGCAAAACTCTCTCTAAACCTGCGATGGAATGCGAAATATGCGATAAGAGAATCTGCAAAGATTGTGCTGAAGAAGTCATAACAAAACAGAATCGGTACCAGTATTGTTTGAATTGTGTTGATGAAGAATCGATGGTACTTTGTGAATGGTGCAGCTGTTGGGCATGTCAGGAAGATACTTGTGATAAGTGTCATGTGGCGGTTTGTATTCAATGCTTTTCAGAGAAAAGCTTGCCAAACGATGTAGATAGTACAATTTGTTGGAAATGCGCTGGAGATCCAGTGCCAAAATTTATTTTACAAGTACAAGAAAAAAAGAAGAAAGAAGAAGAAGAAGCGAGATTGAAAGCACAACAGGAAGAAGAGCAACGACAGAAACGCATGACAGATTGTCCGTGTTGCAAGGAAAAAGTGGATTTATATGATATGCACGATTGTGATGAATGTGACAAAACTGTTTGTGACGATTGTCTAGAAGAATTAACATGGAATAAGGGAACTGTTGATGTATGCAAAACCTGTCTAGAAAAGAATTACACAGTATGTGAATGTTGTAAGGATGGATGGGCGTTTTCCGCTGGATCAGGTCCAGAAGTAAACGAACAGTGTATGAAGTGCGAGAAATACGTGTGTTATTACTGCACGCATAGAGGGTGCTGTGAAAAATGCAACGAAGGAAATGGAGATCGGTGTGATGACTGTGGATCTGAAGAAGAAAACAATGACTATGAGATATGCGATAATTGTGAACCTGAGTTTTCTGTTTGTCCTCAATGCAGAACAGAAGTCGGATGTGACAGATATTTTTGTAATGAATGTTGTTCCACACACTGTTTCAAATGCGAAAAATGCAAGAATGGTTGGATTGAGAAAGATGGGCCAGAACCTGGTGGTGTTGTTGTTTGCAAAACATGTCAGAAGAAACTTTGTTATGAATGCCAAAAGAAAATGAAAGATGACATATGTCATTTTTGCCTGGCTGATAATGATTATCTCACACAACAACTTTCGATATATGAATCGGAAAGCGATGAAAATGTCGTGGTTATTCCAGAAGATGAACCTTATCAATGCTACTATTGCAAGAAGATAGATGAAAAGGATGTTCAGGAAAGGTGTGAAGCAGGAAATTGTGAAACAAATGTCTGTCAAGATTGCATCGAAAGAGTTGTGACAGAAGAAGATGGAGAAAAGTTTTATTGCAACGATTGCGTGTGTCTCATGGAATTGTATAAGTGCGAACTTTGTAGCGGCGGTTGGGCAGAAAAGTCATGTGATACATTGAAACCCCATTGTTGTCGTGTGTGCAAGAAAGTGATGTGTTTTGAGTGTGAGTCATTCGAATATGGGATATGCAAAAACTGTGTGGACAAGTATGTAGAAGAGCATCCTGATGATCTAGAGGTGCTGTATTCGAGCGAAGACGAAATACCTCGACGAAAAGAAGTGATTGTTTTGAGTGATGACGATGATGATGAAACTCGAATGAAACCTTGTCACAACTGTGGAGTTCTGCAAAAGCATTGTGCATCTGAGTTGGCACGTTGTTCTGGATGCCACAAAGAATTTTGTTATTATTGCCGTTGGGAAAGAGTTGCATATGGAAGCTTCGATCAACTTTGTTTTTATTGTCTGATTGAAGTTATGACTCTTTTCCGGTGTCCAAAATGTCTGAAAGGTTGGGATGTAAGCAAACACAAAAGCAAGAAATGCGGATGCTACATGTGTGATGTCTGTGAGCAAGGAAAGGAATCGAATGAGGAATGCTCACGGTGTATACAGAAATTCCAGCGGAAAAATCATTTTCCTGCGAGAAAACAGTATGGCAAAACATTGAGATCACAAAATTGCCAAGAATGTAAATTCAAGGACCGACTCTGGCGTTGTTGTGGTACTGGATGTGGCAAAAAAATATGTGATGCGTGTGTGTGTATGAAAAGCAATGGCAAAGTCAAATATGAGTTCTGTATGCAGTGTGCTCAAAGATACTTTGTGTCGTGTCAAGTGTGTGAAGATGGATGGGCATGGAAACGTGGTCGCTGTTTGAAATGCAAACGGTATGTGTGCAACGATTGCGGATGGTATTTTAATGAAACAACTTGTAAAGAATGTAAAACAAACGAATGAATAAAAAGAGTTCAGTACCAATCAATCCTTGCCATTGAATTATCGATACTTTGTAAATGATAGCCAAGTTGATTGATGGCAGATTTGACGTCTTCGACACTCCAAAATGTTATTCCTTTGAACATATTGGCCTTGGCATCGGCAAAACCGGATGTTCCAAAAAAGAGTGTTGCATGAAAGTATCCGTGTTTACTGGCCTTACGAACTTCATATGAAATGTATTTCTTGATATCATCAATAGAATATCGATCTTCCAGACGCGTCTTCTTTGATTTCTTCTTTGCTTGTTTTGCCGACAGGAATTCTCGATCATCATCATCATCATCATCATCATCATTAGGTTCAGGCTTTTTTCGCTTTGGACTTTTCTCAGCTTTTGTGACTCTTTTTTCTTTTTTGCCACTATCACGAGCAGGCAAAGGCAAATTAAGTCCTTGTTCGTGAGCAAACTCTAGCAATTCTTCAATCTTCTTCTTTTGTTCAAGATTGCTCTCACTGAAACTGAAAGCCATTCTGTTTAGATGGGAAATGAGGAAATGGAAATAACAGCGAGGTGGGAATGTTGATAGGATGCGAAAGTAATGTTAAGTGAGTTCAGTGAAATGGAAACTATAAAAGCAAAAGTGACATTCCGAAATTTGGAACACTCACATTTAACTTCTAAACATTCCATCTATAGTTACTACTACACATAAACACCCAATTGCTATTCAGCCATATCACATAAAATCAAAATGTGTTTTATGCGTGCTCGTCTATCATCAAACCACAGGCGTTGTATTGTGAATTGCGCCTGTGGTTTCTATGAGAGAACAGATGCAATCGCGTTTCCACTGCAATTGTTGGAATTTCCATCGGAACAACAAATATGTGTTAAACATGCTACAACACACAGTTTGTTGGGATGGACTAATTCCACCATTCTCAGACAATGGGGAACAAAATATGCTGCAGACACTTTTGTTTGTCCAGTTGATGAACGAACGCGTGTTCATGAAGATAGTGTTGTTTTGATGGTTGCTGATTTAGTTCAGGATAAACGCGATGCTCTGCGCAGAGCCACCGTCGCAGATACACAATGTGGAAACGAATGTCAACCAATGGAAGATGAACCAGCTGACGTAGAACCACCAGCACCACCTGCACAAAACATGCCACCATTGTGTATTGTTCGAAAAGATGATGGTTTCGATGGTGCTCGTTTACCAATGCCGAAAAACAATTGGTGGACAACAATGAACCTCCTCAAACATTTCATGTCTGCATACGCTACCAGACACTGTGCTCTAGCCTGTCTTGCACGAACAAAAGGCGAAGCAGGTCTGGATAGTGCAATTACAGCGATTTCTGCACTACCATACGAATTTGATTGTGCAACTCTTGCTATGAGTGTTGGGTCAGGAAGACAATTGGAATTCGATTTGGAGCTGCTAATTCTAAAAAAACGTCTCGAATCTAATCTCCATGATGAATACAAGATGCACAGATGGATGAAACGGGAATTTCGTTTGAAGAAGCAAGAGATGTATCAGGGATTGCAGATGCGGATGGATGCGAATGTGAATATTCCAAGAAGATCGAGATACACAAATATCACTTTGCGTAAACTTGAGAGTCGTCGAATTCCAGAGGCATTACGACAGACAATCCTAGAGTATTACAGAGCACGACATCCACAAAAGCAAGATCCAGTGTGGGTTATTGAAGCACCTTTCGAGATGGCTCCGCAATCTGTTAAGAAACGCGATGGCTCGATTTTGTGGCAAGGAAATCTTTATGTGTGTTATGCAGATGCCTTGGACTTTTTGTTGGATCAAGCGAAAGAATCATGGAAACGCGTTGAGGCATTTCCAAAGCAAGCGAACGAGGACAATCATGATTGGTGTGCATCTTATTTTGCTCACACCATTGAGTGTCTTGGGCCAATCAGTCGTCGCTTTTCAACTGTTGGTAGACGTGACGGTAATCAGTGTGCTCAACGGTCAATGACCGTTGAAGAATGTGTGGATGCAGCTCCACTATGTTTGCTCAGAGCTGTGCGATCATTGAAATACGAAAAAAAGCTTTTTCATGATGGTCGCTTGCAATTGGCACAACTATTACTTGATTTAGGTTTTGCTGCAACGGAAATCGCTGATATTGTACGTGCATTAGTTGGTGAAAACGCAGAAATTGATCCAAAGACTTTACAACATGTTCAAGCTGTTGCTTTGTCTGAGATGAAACAACATCCTCAGAGAAAACGACGATGTCACAGTGTTTCGTGTTCTTCCATGCTAGGCGACCAATACAAATACAAAACCAAATCTGGTGGTTGTCCTTATCAAACTATGGCAAAATACGATGTGAAAGGTCTTTTATGTGGAGATCTGATTTTAGGTAAACCAGGTTCGATTGAAGAAAGGAATCAATCAGTGGCGCAGGTGATGAATGCATTGAATGCATTGGGATGTCGCGAAGCTTGTAAAGAGCATTTGAATGTAAAGTGTTACAGTAAAAGTGAGCAAACCAAGACCTCGGTTGTGCCAAGGTCATTTTTTTATCCACATGAATTTGTAAGAATACTTGTAGGTGAGTGAAATATATTCAAGTTTTTTTCATAAAATCCAATGCATACTGAACAAGATTACTACGCAAAGCACAATGCAAAAGTGTTCCTTGATGATGGTCCATAGAAAGAATTATTTCTTGCACACGAGCAGCACAAAGCAGTTTTACAGTATGAATTTGCAAGTCAATAGCTGTTTGGAACATATCCAACATCTTGCTAGTGGATAAATCCATGAAATGGTTAGCCCATAGATTGTGAAGGATTTCTTTGTTTGGTTTCTCACTTTGATTTGTTTGTATATTTGCATAATCAGTCATACGTTCAAACAAATTTTTAGTTAATCTTGGAGATTTAATACCATACAATTCAAACCATTGCACCATAGGCCACATCGCGCGTACACGTCGAAATAAGTTAGAAATGTTTTCCAACAACTTGCAATTGCATTCATAATAACCATCAGAACATGGAATGGCAACAATGTGTCTCTTTTCCCCCATATAGTACGCCATCTTGATTGCGAAACAAACGAAAGTTAAGAAATAATAGAATACGGTAATGATTTCAATATAGAAATTACCAAATTCGGAAATTGGATGTGTTTTATTAATATGATGATGATTCGCTGTAGAGCATCAATATCAATATGCCTACCACAAAAGATCTATATTGTATGTGTGAAAATCAGATATCATCTATAGATTATTCGGTTTTCGCAGCTTATTATTTATGGTTATCTCAGAATAATAAGAAACCTGTGTGTGGAAATGATTTAATATCTTTTGCTTTGACATGTAAAGATGGAAAACGATGGTTCTCAGATTATACGGAAGCCGATAATGGAAATAGGCTTGTTGGAGTGCATCTTATACAGCACGGGCAACATTCATATCATGCTGCTTTTTCTGTGAGGTGTACTCCGTGTTTGCTCGAATTCTTTTTTGGGGATTATGGTCGTGATGGATCTTACTACGGCATGGAAATGATATGGAGATCGGCCATTTGGGATTTCACGGAATTTCTTGATGAATTGACAAAGACTGAACGGCCTTTAACGGCTTTTATAAATAATAACGAATTGATCCAGATTTTATTAAAGCACCTGCGAGATAAATGTGAAGAGAAAAAATATGAAACTTTTAAAAGCATCTGCAAATTCATGCTGGCGAAAATCGATTTCAGGAACGCGAAAGTTGTTTTTTATTTTGAAGAATTTCAAGAGTTAGTTGGGAAGTTAATCACACCTTCGAATTTGGAGTGTATTAAATTATTGCATCATCTGTTAATTAAATTGTCTCCTGCTAGGCTGGACACGAATACTAGAAGGAATATTGCAGGAGGTGTGATTCATGAAAGTGTGCGACAAGGGAACTTGGAAGTTTTAAAGTTTTTTGTAGATCAGTATGAACCTGAATCTTTAGCACTTGTCAAGTATTACAGCATCGGCATATCGTGTGCAAGAAGTGGAAACATTGAGATTTTGGACTATTTGGTATCTCTGGGCATGATAGTGACTGGCATAGAGTTACTTGACGCATTGGGGAACGGGCAGTTCCAGTTTGCATTTCGTGTGCATGAAATCATTCGATATTGGCCTTATAGTACTTTTAATATACTAGTTTCCAAATCATTGGACGTTGATATTGTACGGACTGCGGTTTCTCTTGGTTGTGAACCTAATGTTGGTGCAATTGAATACATTCTTAAAAAAGGTCTGAAAGAGGAAAAAGCGCGTCAAATGATATTCTATCTACTTTATGAGCTACGTCTGCGGCCGAGTTCATTTTCATGTATGTTGATGACATTAGTTGGCCTGCATGAAGATGCCTTGGAGTTTGCAAAGCAATATCATTATACTTGGACAGATAGTGATATTTTCGATTTGTTGGAGATTAGATGTCAAGTTCATGAATTGCGCTTTTGTCCTGACCTCAGATCAAAATTTGTAAGACTTCTGCTTGAAGGCAATGTATCTTTTGGGTTGCAACACATTGTTGAAAAAGAAATGGAAAGCTTCTTGATAGATCTATTGGATGAACCAAAGTTATGTGATGTATTTTTGAAGACAAAATACGAAGAAGCAATTTCAATCGCCATAACATACCGGAACGTGGACATTTTACGAGTGTTGCATCAACATGGCTTTCAATTCAGTAAGATGGATGTTAACTCAGCACATCATCAGCAATCTCGTGATTGTATGTATTATATGTATGAAATTGGCTGCTTCCTGGAAGAGTACCAATTGCAATATTTGGAAAAGCATGGTTATAAGATTCGAAAAAAACGAAAACGTCCGTTGATAGAAGAAGTTGATGTGAGAAATGTTTTGAACTGGGAAAGCGATAAACCCTATCTTCGCCCTAGAAAATCACGATGCATATGAATCATCCCAAATTTGGGAATGCTAATTGAACATAAATAGATTGACAAACACAGTAACATTACTACATTTAAAAGACACTAAGAGTGAGCAACCGAAAATGTATTCGGTCAGTGATTTGACGTGTTTTTGCACAAATGAAATCACAGATATTGATCAAAAAGTATTTTATGCTATTTATAATTGGATTTCAGAAACAAATGAAAAATCGGTTTGTGGAAATGATTTAGCGTGTTTTGCTTTGTCATGTCGAAGCGGATTGCAATGGTATTTAGAATACAAAAAAGCCGCTGAAGAAAATCTCTTTTATGGCATTAGATTGATTCTACATAAACGGAGTTTCTACAGTTATCTTGTGGAAGCAAATTGTGTTGAATGTATGTTGGAAATGTATGAAGCCAATCTCAAAGATGTTAAAACTAGTTGGAGAGCACACGATTTGATGGTAGAATCAATCAAAAAGGACCGACTTGAATTTATTAAGCATCTCATAGAACCGCAGTATCAATTACCTCCAGAGACCCTTCTTAAAGAGAACATTATAGTTTTGTTTATATTGTTGAGAAAACTTCTAAAATATCGTCAATTCGAAATGTTTCAGTTGGTTTGTCAGTTGATTTTGGCAAAATGCCGACTTGATGATATCGAGGAACTCTGTGTAAGTTTTACTGAACGCTTCGAGCGATTAGTAGAGGTGGGAAGTTTGGATTGTATTCGCTCGCTGCATTCCGTGCTTAAAATGACCAAAAGATATAGCGACTCTAATTTTAGGCATAGACTGGTCCTATATCTTATGCCAGTTTGTGTAAGAATCGCGTCTCTGGATATTGTGAAATTCTTCGCGGAAAATTATGTTGACTATTCTTTGTGGGTAAATGACCTCAAGGTTCGGGCCGAATGTGCAATACGAGGTGATATCGAGATATTGGAGTATTTTATTAATCGAGGCATGCATCTCTGTGGTGATGACATAATTGACGCTATAGGAGTGAGGAATTTCGATTATGCTTTCTATGTGCACGAAAGGACTCAGTATTGGCCTGGAGGAAGTTTCTCTGGTTTCGCGCTTCTTTCAAACGATATCGATATTGTTCGAAAGGCTCATGCACTTGGTTGTCAACCTGATGTTGAAACTTTGTTTCTATTACTCAGAACAGGATTAAAAACCGAGAAAAGCAAATTAATGCTTCGCTATTTACTCTATGAACTGGAAATTGTGCCGGATGCCTCTGACTGCATGATGTTATGCAAACTTGGTTTTGCTGAGGAAGCTTTACAATTTGCATCAACACAACATTATACTTGGACAAAAAATGCTTTCATTTTATTGTTTGATCCAACGAGAACGCAAAGATATCCATTGGATTATGATGAACATTTGAGGACGAGTTTCATTTCGCTCCTTTGTCAAGGCATTATCGAAATCAAATTGAACATTGTGATACATTGTGAATGTGTTAATCTTCTTGAGGCATTGCTGGAAAACGAGACGATATGCAAAGCAGTTCTTCGTAAGCATCACCATTATTATAAAACAGCATTAAGAAGGGGATCTTTGTCAATGGTGAAACTTTTGCATCTGCATGGATTTGTGTGGGATGAAACCGACGCAGATCTTGCTTTTCGTCTTCAGCATATAGATTGCTTACAATACATGTTCGAAAACAAGTGTCCAATGCACCCACGACACTTGGAAAAACTTGCTCAAATTGGAGTAGATATTGTGGGATATCCACGAATCACTGCTATGAATTTATCCAAGCGAGTGCTTGCAGAAGTCAATGTAGATAATGTCTTGAGTTGGCAGTCTGACAAACCTTATTTGCGACCGCGGAAAAAGCGGCGTTTGTGATTTGTATGTATGACTTAAATGGAAACTACATAAATAAATATAATGATTTGGTCAGGAGTCGCTTCATACATACAACACTGAAAAGAAATGTCCAACTTGCCACGACGGATATTCATACAGGTCCCATTCGACAAGGAAAAGCGAGATAAACTCAAAAGATATGGAGCTCGCTTCGATTGGGATAACAAAGAATGGTATTATGAAGATCCTGGGGCTTCGAATCCACAGAAACTACAAAAACATGTATTGGAACGTTTCGACTTGGATGTGCCACGAAGAGAAAAAGATGACGCAAAGGCACTTGGAGCGAAATGGGATGGCGAGACTTGGTATGCACCAACACGAAAAATCGCTTTGAAATGTCAGGAATGGATGTATTCCAGTGATGTACAGGAGCTGGAGCAAAAACAGAAAGCTATTGAAGAAAATAATGAACATAAAAAACTGATTGCAGCTAAACGAAAAGAGTTGTATAATAGCGGTATACAGACAGCGCCTCAATTGAGTGAGGAGCAAGTAGAACGATATCATGCTGCATTGGAAGAGCAAAGATTAGCGACAAGACGACGTAATGAAAGAGAAGCCATTTGTCAGATGTGCAACAAAACTAGAAAATTCGGTTCAGAAGTGAATTTTTTACTTAAAAACAAAACAACATCGCGTGAAAAAACTGAAAAGCGTTTGCTTGAAGTCTTTGATCACGAGGTTCCTCGCAATTATTATGTTTGTGTTAGTTGTTGCGAAAAATAAATACAACAGAGCAGATCTCAAACAATCCTTTGCATCCCACATTTGGCAATATAAAATATTCCTATAATGGTATTCGGAGTCAATATATACAATTGAATGAGAATGGAAATCAGAAAACGTAAAACAATAGAAATCAAGGAGAAGAACAACAACTATTAATTTGCTTAAGAACTGACTCAAACATGGAAAGAACACCGAAAGAACAAGAAGATGAAGTGGTGCGTAAACGATTCATCTGTCGTTACATCGTGCGCGATAATGCAAAGATCGCAAAGTCGATTCTCGACATTGCTCGTAATCGACCAATGTATCTGATTATCAGAATCAGTAAAGATGATTTGGAGATGAAACGTAGTTACTTGTTTCTGCGAGCCGATGCAAATGTTGCAACACCTCCAGTGAAGATTTCCAAGGCTAATGAGACTTATGACACTTTGATGAGCATGCTCTACAATGAACAAATCTATTTGAAATCATTGGTGGAACAAGTCAAAGAATTGGCCGGAATAGATATGACCAAAGATCCTGAAGGATATACAAGACAATTCAGTGAAGTTTCAGGTTTGTTTTTGAGTGCAGGTGCTAGTTTGGCTGTGCCAGAAACTTGGGCGCCACTTGCGCCCGAAGATGAAGAAATCGATTCTGATTCAATTTTCATATTAAATACGTTTTCAAATGGAAAATCATTCGCTGCCGGCAGTGGCGAAAAACCTCAATACACTACAATACACAAAGTTACAGCATCTGAAATGAGAAGTGCGATCTTGACAGCAGTTACTGATTGCAAGAAAAGGACATCAAAATGTGTTTTATGCAATCAGGAAATACCTGAGGGAGGAATGGCATTGCATAGATTGGAAAAGCATCACAAACGTTCTAACTGAGAACATTTCTTTTTCTGCACAATATATAATATTTCATGTGATATACGTAAGACAGAAAATACATTTCTTTCTTTTCAAAAAAAAATTAAAACTAAAACAACACAATGGATTGCGTGAACGGATTTTTGTTTAATAAAAAATATGTGAAATCGGAAACGAATATCGGAACACTGGCAATGCGCATGTACGATCTGATTGATCGTATGCCAGGCAGAAGACATCAGGAAGCTGAGATCGGAGAGATGGTCCTGTTGCCAGCTGGTCTCACACTGTTTCACGGAACACTTTCCGATTTCACTCTAGATGAAATGTATCCTTGGTCTTTTTTCAGTACAAATGTCAATCCACCACTGGGATTGATTGGTGAGAAATCCGGTTCAACAGCCATCGAATGTGCACGTGTTATCGAATATGTACTTACACGTGATGTAGAAGTTGAAATAACTTGGAAAGATATGCAACGGAAATGGTTATCGACGGTAAAAGGCGAAGGCGTGATTCATCCATTCAAAAAACAAGGTGCTGTGAAAATGCCTGGCGAAGAGGAAATCCGATTTCGTGATCCTGCTAATGTTGGATTGATGGTGGTCAGAACGTATGAATTTGGTTCTGAATGGGTCAGACAAATGTCACGTCATATCACATATGGAAAACTGAAAATGGAGGAGCCTAAACATTTCAAATACAATCGAAAATACGTTCCTGAGTCTTTTCTAGAATTTCTTGAGGAACAAAATGTCGATTTGGAATTCCTAGAGGTTGAAGATCGTGTGTTTTCATATTATATGTTGCGTCAATGTAATGGCAATCTAGATATGATGATGGCACTATATGGAATGATCCGTTTTGGTGTTGTAGAGAATAATCTGGATACCAGACTCCATGAGATGACCTATCATTGTGCATTACTCTTTGATAAACGACCACCAAATGATTTTGTCTCGCCTGCAGAAGATATGCCAATATATCCTTATACAACCGGAGAAGAACTTGGTGTGCGTCGTATAAATCCCAACCGAAGGAGAAGATTGTTAGGCTTAGCTTCGTGGAGTTCGTTTCGTCACATTGATTTGGTTTTGTATGGTGTTGGAACTCTCCGTTGGAAGGTTGTTGATGAACAATATCGGCTGGCGTATCTCAATAATGTATTGCAAAACATTATTCGAACTTATCTCGAATACGAAAATGGTGCCATTACAAATATTATTGCACCAAGTTATTTTTGGAGACCGACGTACAGTTTTAGTAAACGTATAAGGTATGATAAAGCAGGATGGAAAGTGACACCAACCGAACCACCAACTTTTGATCTTAAAAGCAATTTATTTGAAGATGCGCTCAGTTCAGCTTCTACACGGCAGATTACGAATCAAGTAATCCAGTTGTATTATGGCTTGATACGCGGCGTTCCTGAAGGAACTGGATATCCACTCATCAAACATTGGCTTAAAGCACTGAGAAGATTCGTCAAGGATATGATATCACAAATCGTGCAATTTCCAATGGAAGATCGACATTATCTCGCACTATTCAGGGAAATCTACCTTTTTGTTGATGAGCTGAATGATTACGCAGGTGACATCTCTTTCATTGATGAATACCATTTGGCTGCACAACAATTGTTTAGTCCATCTAAATATTCAACAAGAATGCATGTTGCTGCCAAGGAAATACTGCCATTAGACAAGAAATCCGATGCAGCTGCGGAATTTCTGTCATCCATATTCAGTGTGAGATTTTCTATTTTAGGAGAAGATATTCTGGATATCGATTTGAATATTGCAGACAAGTACAAGAATTCTGTTGAATTTCAAGAGTTGATCACGTACCTGATTGGATTCGCCTCTACAAAGCATCATCTCCATTCTGAGATCGTTTCTATTGGGTATGAACACATTTCAGATAAGAATGTGTTGAGGCGAGTTTTGGGAAAAACTATCATTTCTTCCTATACAACCAATGAGAAAGTGAGAGAACTGTTGTTGAAATGTCGTTCGTTTGGGTTAGAAGATCCGAAATTTGCGGATAAAACGAAATATTTGGAAAAACAATTGGCTGATCCTGTTGTGCTTGAGGCATTGATTGAACAGTTTAAGCAAGCTAAAACTACTTGGCCTATGACTCCTTTGATGAATTCGCATATGCAAGGTTTGTTTGATCAAATGAACCCAGAATCCATCGCAGAGCATGAAACATTGCCACAACTGATGAAAATGTGGCTGACAAAAACTGATGCGGATCCATATGTTTCATTCATTGATTCGTTCAGACCTTCATTGGAGACATGGATTGTCAATCATCAAGACTTATCCGACTTGGATCTGTCTGAAGCTGAAGAAGCACGTGTTTTTGCTACTATTGATAAGATAGAAGATTTGTTTATTATGATTTTCCGTTATCGACCAAGATTGGTGATTCCACTGAATGCACGTGAAGAGGGATTTCCTTATGTTCATTTTCAATGTTTAGCTCTCGATGAAAGACGTAAAGATATGCGTCACAATTATGAACCTGGTTTTCTGACTAAGCAACGCGCAATGGATGATTATCAATTGAATGTTGAGGATTTGAGAGATGTTCCGAAAACTGATGATGGAATGTATGATGTAGAAAAGGTGGAAATAGCTGCCACTTGGAAACATGGTCATGCCAATTTGTTGGCATTGCGCAGAGGCGACCCGCTAACAAAGAGGAGACGTCAGCCACCAGGAATTGGAGATGATGTGGATGCTGCGAAATGCAGTGTGTGCGAAGAAGATGTACCAAAAGGTGAAATGGCATTACATAGATTGAAGAAACATCAATAAACACTTTATTCTGAAAATTTCAATCCTTTTGTTTGTAACAAATAACGTAAATAGGTGTTTGTTGTGCTTGGAGGTTTTTGCACGGATTTTGCCAGATTCTGTTCATCACAAATCAACACAAACCGTTTTTTAGCCATAGCTGCAGCTGATGAAATGGAACGGAGATCAGTGAATTCGTCAACAACCAAATAAACCAAGTGGAAACTTTGTTGATGCCGATCAACATCAGTGTCCAACACACATTCAGCATGTTCCATTGGAAAACGATTGCATCGATCAATTGGGATTTTTTTGCGTCGAAATTCATCACAAACAATATCTTCAGTTTCCATATCCAAATGAACTAACAAAGTATCTCGATTATGCAATGGTTGTTTCAGTTGGTCAACTGAACGATTATTGAGAACACATTGATGGAGACGACCAACGAATTTCTGTTCACCTTCTTGCACACAAACCATCTGTTTTGAATGGAAAATGTTCTTTTGTGAGGGTTCACGAAACTGCTCCAACCGCTTCAACATCTGTGCACGTGTCTTGAAAGATGAACACAACATCACTGCATATTGTTCTTTGTCAAACAAACTCTTGTAGACAGTTTGCATGGCATCTGGATCATTCTGATTCACAGTTGCACAATCGCACCAATACTCTGTTGGAACGCAAGGATTCGTGCATATTTCAAACACACGCGAAGATGCAATATCATCTCGGTCAGATGTTTGCAATCTCACTAATGGAACAGAGGCGGTAGTACAAAACGCATGGAATGGAGATCCCCATTTCATTTCTGAACTATGGGCAATGCATGTAGTGAGGTCACCAACAAAGATAACATACTTTTGTTTTCGAAAGACATGCATAAGTGCACACAGATTATTCGATGTGAGAGCCTCGGCTGAACTGATAACCAATCCCAAGACATGTGTAATATCCAAATTTTTGGATGTCACAATACTCTGAACGGAACGTGATCCAGTTATCACTGATTGATGACGACAATGAATGAATTGGGTTCCAACTGGTAAGACTACTTGTAGAAAATGAAGGAGTTCACGTGGATTGGGGCCGGTTGTTCCAACACAAAGTAGTGAATGGTCTCTGAGTTTCTGTAGAACTTCTGCATATTCAAATGACCGTTGTTGTGATGCTTCTCGAAGCGTGCAACGATAATCATTTTCATATACATACGAAAGCATCTGATGTAATTTGGACTCAATCGCATGTGATGAACTTAGAATGAGGTTGGTGCATTTCAATGGAGTAGGTCTTCTTTTTGTTGCAGGAAAAGTAGTTTCCAAGGTGACCATGATAGTGTTTCCATTACGATTCTCACAGAGATATTTTAATGCACGTTTCTGCACAGTGGTTGCTGGTTTCTCATCAGTGAAAGCCTGAAAGATTGTCTTGCCGAAATTCTTTCGATCACGTTTACAACGTCCATACAATTCAACAGCTGCATGATACACATCAAGATCACCAGGCATTCCATGTGGCCAATTATCTTCATCATCATCCACCAACGCAATGACTTCATCCGCAGTCAAATCATGCATCAGAAAACTATGTAGATCACGTAAAAACTCTGAGGCAAATGCCAGCAAATCAGGACGTGTACTCAAATAATATTGAAGTCGTTGTCCATTTTCACGTCGTGCACGACCCAAATTGAATCGTCTATAATATCTAGCAGCTTTCAACTCCAAATCACTCCATAACAAATTATCAACCATGTGTGCAGCCGCAGTCGAATGACGGAGAGCATCGATTGCAGACTGAGTGATTGGTTTTTGCTTGGGTGCTACCCCACGTTTCTGCCACGGTTGTAACCACTTATCCAGTTCTTCCTGTGTACCATATTCGATTTTCCCCAGCCGACGTTCAAATTGTGTTCGAGTGATATTGGGAAAGACACGATGAAGACATATCCAGCGGGTGACTTTGTTATCTTCATATTCTAACGTATACTGGAACATCGGACTGAATGTGGGCCAGTTTGCCCATAATTCACGATCAACAAGAGCTTCTGATTCATCTTCATCTTCATGATGCTTTCGTTTCTTTTTGTTTTGCTTCTTTTTCTTCTTTCTGGGTTCCAAATCTTCATCACTATCGATTTCATCTAGATCCACATCATCATCATCATCCTCTTCCAATTCAATATCATCCTCATTCATATTTTCATTTTCCGTAGTTTCAGTCTGTGATCCAACTTCTTCATCACTTTCAGACTCTGACTCTGCTTGACTTTCTCCAGCATCACTTTTTGCTTCGAAATCACTATCTTCCTTACTACTATCCTCATTGTTTTCACTATCACTAGTTTCAGATGAATCGCAATTATCTCCATAGAGTTCAGCATTTAGTTCCTCGTCATTGAATTTCAATTTTCCTTCCCTTTTCAGACGCTTTTGTTTCTTCGTGAGTTCATGAGGCTTTTTCTCAACACGAAACAAAACCAGTTGTTTGGTGGGCGAAAACACCACCACACGACGCACATGACCAAAAAGTGTTTTTGAAGAAGGCATTTTCAAAAAACAAAACAAAATAAACGCAATTTTGAAAGACTAGCACGTTTCTGTACTTGAAATTAGTATTTGGACAAATATGTATATGACTAATGATGCTTCTTATTTAATTATTTATTCATGTCAAAATTGGTAACTGTGGTGCGAAATAAGTTGACACAGGTCAACTTATTTCTACAGTTACCATATATACAATTTATCGTTGTTGCAAGTAAATCGTTACACCAAAAAGAACGCATGAAATCACACACAAACCAACAAGTGATCCAACCACTATTCCAGCTGTTTCAGCTATGGTGAGTCGTTCTTCCACTTCTCTTTTTCGAAGCAATCCTTCACGGGCAGCTTCCTGACGTTCCAGAGGAGTTGGCGGCAATGGTTGGAAATGTTCCAAAAACTCTTCAGCTTGATTTGCACGTAATTGTTGTTGACGTTCTAATGGTGTTGGCAAATGTTGTTGTTGTTGTTCTTGCTTGGCAACTTCAACTACCACTTCAGGTTGATTTTTCAATTCCACTAGAAGTTTAGCTTGACGTAACATTTCCTGTTGCTGACGTTCCACTGGACTGAGGATTTTGTTTGGTTTCTCCACAGGTTTTTCGTTTTCTTCATTATCAAGATCATCATCATCATCAACTTCCTGTGCCAATGCTGGAGCTTTGGCACGTTTTCCAAAATATTCTTGTGCCGCCACAGGTGTTGGTTGAACAAACTGACCACAAGTTGCAAATGCAGCTGCCACATGACCAGTTTGATCGTTCAAATAAAATGAGTTTCCAGCAGTGTTCATATGGTATTGCCAAACTTGGACAATTTCATCATCAGAATTCTGCTCAGTTTTGAAAAGTGTCAAATGACGTTGAATTGGAGCAGAGTAAAGTTTTCCACATGTTGAACGTGTAGTCAAACTCACAAGTTCACTTTCTTCATTTGTGTCGGCAGGTTCAAAAGAACCCAAAACAGTGCATACACTATTACAAACAAATGCTGCAGCATCGTTTTGTTGCAAAATAAATTCACATCGCAACTTTGGGACTCCAACTACAGTACCAACAAGTGCTTCTTCACGAAGTTGGCATGCACTGCAACGTTTCTTAGCATCAGCTAATGAAACTTGATTGGTATACAAACCATTGTAAGTGTTTTTCTTCCAGTGTCCATGAAAATCAGTGGTGTTGTCACCGACTACTTGTGGTGGCGAAGCAGTGGCTATTCCACCAACTTGTAAATTGAATTGTCCATTGCCTTCGCAGAGGACATTCAAGCGAATTGCTGTCACATCAAACACCAGAAAACACAGAAACAAACAAATATAACGTAACATCACGATGGTACACAGTAATCACAGAAAAAAAATAGCAAATTATTGAAATGTCAGGGTCGGTCGCTCACAGTGATAATGTAGGCTGTTCGTTTCAGTTTGTAGACAAATATATAGTGACCTCAAACATCTCTCGTGAAAAAAGAATCTTCATTTATTCAGGATTCTCATTACAATCACACAGAAACTGGTATCCAGCATCAGTCAGAACGTAACTATATTCATCATCATCATCATCAGCCGAAAAAATGCTGAGTTTCATTTTTGTAACATAACCCATTTCATCCATGTATTTCAAAGCAGCTGCAATATTCTCAGGATCCATCCTTGTCTCGCTCGCTATCGCACCTTCACTTGTGGGCATTTCGCCTAGCACTTGGACTATTGTTCGTGCATCTATCACTGCATCGTCCTCGACATCAGCCACTTGATACACGGATTTCACAACTTGAAATAGTTGCTGAAGAGTTTCCTGCGTTTGTTTTTGGTTTTCTTTTAATTCATCAAAACCGGTACGCAGACAATGTAATTCGCTTAGAATTTCTTCTTGTTCTTGATGAACTGTTTTGTAATCCATATCAAACATCTGTTTTAGAATGGTTTTCTTTTCCTCTGGTTGCGCCATTGTTTTTTTGTTTTTTTGTTTTATTCAAAGTAAAACAAACAAACACTCAAATTCTTATGTGAATATAATTTTTAATAATATAGTTACTGTTCAGGGAAATCATATCTTCTCGAGACACGCTTCAAGTAATTTTCAGGTTGTTTAGCAAAGTATTTTTTGACTAATTCACATTGTTGATCTGAGGGTGTTTTTACAAACGCTGCTTGCTGCTTTTCATCATATGAAACATCAATACTCAAAACATCTTGTGGTGCAGGAGGTAATATCAAAAATGGTGCTATTTCTTTCTCGAAATTACCTTTGTCTATACGTTGGAAGATCCAACGCCAACATGCAGCATAATAGTACATGGCAAATTTCTCATTCAATACTGGCCAACACACCAAACGAAGCAAATATTGATTTTCATAAATCCAACGTTCACCAGGTGTTTCTAAAACAACTTCCCAAATAGGCTGTTTCAAACACAATAAAGCCTGGAATGGTTGGATCAGTCGAACATTCCGTGGATGTATAATAAACAAACCAATGCGTTGGAAGAAACGAAGAAATAATAGATGTTCAAAAACTGTCGGATTAGTGGTTCTTTCGTAACAAATGAGTCGTTGTGCAGGATGTTGAGGATTAAGTAACCAGTTCTGCAGCAAGAGAGTTGCAGCTATGCTCGTATGCCATGGCCCGTCACCATCACCACATACTATCATATCTACATATCGATCCAGAGCTTGCTGAGCCATGCACTCATGTTTTCTTTTGAAATGTGAAGCACCGTACATATACTGCGATAAAAACGATGCAACGGACGTACGATTCCAGATCGGATTATTCCTATTCCTCAACACAACTTCACAATCATTCTGTGGCCAATCAGCTAACACATTCATATGGAGTATTGGAGTGAACTGTGTTCTCCATGGAGCGTTCCAGTCAGGTTGGTGCATGAAGAATAAATCATTAAAATTGAACACAAAATCCAAAACAGATCCATTTCGTTGGCGTTGATTCCAGTTTTCAAATAATTTCACATTTTGTATTAACAATGGTTTTTGTAATTCTTCTGGTGAAGTGTCTGGAAAGTATGAACTACAGAAATAACGAGATGTGCGTTGCATAATTGGGATATCGATATTGATGTTACGGAATTCGAGATATTGATCAAGGAATTCCAGCACATCTTCCCAAAACGTCGCTGTCAATGAATGTCTCAGATATAAGTTATAATCATAAAATATATCGAGCTGTGCAGAAATCACACTGACATTTCTAACCCATTGCAAACGCACTCCATACAGGTTTTGCACAAGATCTCCATCATGGGCTTCACGTATTCCTTTGGGATATAGAGAGGCATCAATTCTATGGACTGTGATTGCGTCTTGTGTCACTTGATTCTCAATGTCAAGCAGTTTCGCTATGGCCATGCAAGCAGCGCGGATTTCATTTTCACTTTCAGCCTGAGCATTGAAGCACAGTTCATTAACTGGCATTCTAATTGGTCCATCCAATGCCACGGATATGATTGAATAAATGTTTGTTATTGAATGATCCAAATGTTTAACTTTGGGTTGCGTTAACTCATTGCGACATTCCTGATTCAAAATCGAGGTTTCCGATGGTTGTAAGACACGCCTCAAAAGCGTTTGCAGATCTTGGTCAACGTCAGTCATCTTACATACATTTTGTTATTCAATGAAATGAATCGATTAGAATCAATTATATGTGTGCCACAGAAAACAACAGCACCGACAAACCAATGTTTCTTGAGAACAACAACAAAAAAACATTATACAATTTTGCCTTTTATAGGAAGTATTCCCTCACTACATAATGTCAACCACCCGCAAACGTCCTGCACCTACCGAAATGGAACCACCTCAACCACCATCGAAACGTCAAGCAACATTCGGTTCACGTCGTCTTCATGCCACAGCAAAAGCTTATGGAGATGTTGCTGATGAAGCTGCTCAGGCAATTCGTGATGAACAAAAGGAATTCGAGGATGCGCGTGAACGTATTCGGATAGCGATTCCAATTGTCACAGAACAGAAACAAAAAATCGGCGAAGAATTGGAAATGGCTTCATTTTCATTGGAAGCAATGCTGCGGATGGTTATGTCGAAAGAAGGTATTGCTCAGGCCGAAATCGATTCATACATACAAGCTGTAGATGCCACTGCAGAAAAAGCCAGTCTGTTTACTTCAATCATTGGAGAGTATGTTCCATTGGATAGGAAAAACAGAGAACAACAGAAAGATAAAATCGATCGTGCAATGGAAGCACAAATGCAATACATGCTGATGCGAATGAATGTCAATAGTTTTTTTCAATATTTGGTTAAAAGTGATGAAGAACGAAAGAAAATGACGGAACCTCTGGATGACGATGGGATAGCACTTGCATTGGAAAATGCAACTGCATCAATGAATGGAATTATTGGTGTTGCTAATGCGTTATCACGTACAGATTGTTTTTCACGTGAACACACAAACATTGGTGAATTGATCGATTTATTTGGAGTTTCTGAAGATGATGAACTACGAACTAAACAATATGTTGATGAAGTGGAAAGATTGGTCAACTTCGAGAAAGAGCAAGAAGAAAAGGGAGAAGAAATGGAAGTTGGTGTACAAACACGAGCTCAAAAAGCTGAAGAAATGAGGAAAAAAAGAGAGGAAGCAAGACGCTTGAAAGAACGACGTCAAATGGCATTGGGTGGAGCTCCGCAAGATATTCCAGTTGGCCCATCAAGTAGAACACGTTCACGGACAAGAGTGGTTCAACAAGAAAAAATCGTGCCTGAACGACCTGTAAGTTTTACTTTGAATGTTGATCAGGAACCAATGGAGGATATGTTTATTCAAATGATGGAATCGATTCCAACAGTTTTCAGGACGAATTATGCAGAAATTAGCAGACTTTATGGGATTCCATTGAATTTGAAAACTCAAGTGGAGAGAATGGAATCAATTGGGATGTCTCCTGCACAAGTTCGTCAAGTTCTTGCTTTGTGGGATGAAAACAAAGAATTCTATCTTCAACAGCAACAATATCGAAATTTGTCAGATCAAATTTATCCACTTGGAAGCATGCCTCATGAAGTTTCGCATATGGAAAAAGAAGAAAGACCATCAATACCAACTGATGTGGATGAAAGTCAACCTTATGCAACAAATTATAACGATGATCAAACAAACAAACGGGAATTTGTTGCGGAAGCGTTTCGTAGATTTGGTAGAAACGTAGCTGAATTGATGGAAAAATCGATTGATCAAGCTCAGAAATATTGTCGTGAAAAGGGTTTGCGTCATGTGGTATCTGAATCAGTCGGATTGGCATTCTTCGGTTACATGATGTACTATCATTATGCACCAGCAGCGAAATGGGCAGGCTCAGCATTAAAAGAGCTTGCAAAGTCAACTGTTGGTGGTCTAGTTGCTACACCAAGGGATATTTTACAACAACATCAAAGAAATGCTCGATTGGAAGGCGCAATGAACAGTACACTTGAAAGTAATTTGCAAGATACTGAACATTTTCTTCCTGCTGGTGATAATCCAATGGTTGATTTCTATGATGGAAACATCTTATTTGAAAAAGCTCTGAATCAAACTGCATTAACTCATCCACAACTTATGCAATTGACTGGTAACCTGAATAACACAGAGGTAACATTTGGAGATATGACTTCGATTGAAACGATCCGGGAAAGCATTGGTTTTGCAACAGAAGCAATAACTCGAAAATTATTGGATGGTTATCAATTTGCTGAAAGAGGATTAACGAAATTCGAATTAGAGGTGATTGATATTTTGAAAAAAGGTCTGAGTGGACAACTGAGAGAGAAATATGGTCAATGTCTTGTAGAATATAATGAATGTGAGAATCGACTTGAATTGACAAAAACATGTGCCGATTTCTTGAAGAATCAGGTGGATTTCATAGCCAAAGGACAAGTAAAAGCTGCAGAATATATTGATGAAAATTTCCAACCTATCATTGAAAAGATTTCAAATATGGTTCAATCGGAACAAACGGAAATGATGAAAAGATTTCTTTTTAATCTGCGTTCAGCTATTGTTGATGAAGTTGACAAGGTTCATTCGCATTTTCTTCCTTACACTAATGAGGAATTCGTTGAGGCGTATTCCGCCGCTCTGGAGATTCCTATACCACAAGAAGAGTTGAAGGGACCAAATCTATTAGAATGGATTGGCTCAGTGACAGGTACATATGCGGCAGAAAATGATCTGGTAGTACCTCCACAAAAAATCCTAACTATGTTGAGAAGACCTTTTGATCCAGTGGTTACCAGTGAAATATTCTACAAATTCGAGGATTATGCTAATCAAGCTTATCATGACGAATACGTCAGAACTGCAGCTGAACAGACTGTACGGAATTATCGTGTTGGTGCATGGATGTGGATAAAGTTTGCTTTGAAGAATTTATTTCGTGGACTTGGAAAATACAGTGCTCCAACACGGTTAGAAATTATCAAAACTGCAGAATCTACAGAAGGACAATGGCTGCCCTTGAAATGGGCTGGGACCTTTTTTGATAACAACGTAGCAAATTTGCTTATAATGCTACAGGAATCTGTTATCAAAGGTGTTCGTCAGGTCGATCATATTTTGAGCAATATGGGTTTGAATACCCGTTACAAAGTTGATCTTAAAAAGGATATTGAAGCTTTCATGAAATTGATGCATGCACATGATGCTTTTTTGATAAAAAAATGGACACGTGTGACTTTGATGTTTCATAATTTGAGTAAGCACCGATGGACGAAATTTGTTGGTGGAACTGTTTTGTGGACACTTTTCCGTGGTTTGTGGAAGCTTTTGGTAGGTTTGAACATGATCACATCTGCAGTTCTTGAGCCATTAACTCGATTTGTGGAAAATTTTGATTTGCTTGATTTGATATTTGGTAAAGGCGAAGAAGGTGAAGAGAATATTCGCAAACTGATGAGCAAAAGGACAATTGCCAGAAAGTTCTTAGGTAATCCATCTGGTTCCATTTTGCGAGGATTTACGACAGCCATTCGTTTGCTATTACTTGGTGGTGATCATTTTTGTGATGTTGTGGAACGAATGAAAATCGAACGTACAGTTGGTTATGATTTAGCTGTCAGAATGCACAAAGGCTATCAAGCATCGTACCGCAATATGTGGGGACGTGATCCACCAAAAAATCTAAATGAGGAAACGATGTTAAAAGTAATTGATGATATGCTGGCTAATGCTACAATGGGTGTTCATTCTGGCAGCGGACCTCAATTTAGTATGAGTCTCCTAGTTGGAGTTTCTGCAGGACTTGGTTTATACATGTCTTTGTATTCACTTCAAACGATGTGGTCAGCCACCATCGACAGTAAAACTGGAAGCAATTTCATTCCTAGAGTCGCTCTGATTGCTGGTGTTTCAACTGCTGTCATTCAAAGTAGTGCGCGTGCAGCTAAGCTGATTATGCATCCATATAATAGGACATGGTTTGGATCTATGGTTTCTGTTGCAGGTCAAATGGTTCCTCAATTCATTCGTGATAAAGTGGGTCCAAGATCAGAAGTTGTTCCTCTCAATAGCACTTGGTTAAATATGGCGACAAAATCTCTACTTTTGATTCCACCATTGATTTTGCATCAAATGGGCTTGCTTGGTTACAATACTATGTTTTCGAATTCATTGACATCATTAGAAACTCTTAAAGAGTGGAATAATGGAATTTCAAGTTGGATGCCAGAAATGATGGATGAATCCTACAAAAACATGTTGCTTGCAGGCACGTATGGATACATGATGACATACCCTTTGAATTTACGAAGAAGTCTATGGAACACTTTGAATTATGCAATGATGACAGCATTGCTGACACCACTAGTTGGAGGCGATCCTCTTACAGCAACACTCTCAGTGACTGCATTTAGTTTTGCTTATAATGCATCTACATCAACTCTTGCAGAACCATTTCATGCTGCTTACAGGATTCTGACTGATCTATTCACAAAGAAAGAAAGACAACCTTTTGTCGAAACAAAACCAAAAGATCAAGGTATTGTCAGTTGGTTTAGTTGGCCATGGGGTGCAGCGAGCGCAATGCCTGAAGGAACTGAGCAAATGCAAGCTGGTTTCTATTTAGAATTTGCCGATGCTTTGGAATGTTCAAGCACATCGAATTTCAGTAGGGACGAAAAAAATCAACTGAATGATGTGGTCCTGAAATTGCGTGAACAGGCTAAACGGATTGGAAATCGGATAAACATCCCAAGTCACAGTGTGGGTATCAAGTTGATTGAAGCTCCACCAACATTTACCAATGACCATAAAAGGAAAGTGTTTTCACTAAATAATAAGAGGCATAGTGGGGAAACTCCAGACAGTGGAGTGCCTCATCAGTAGTATGCCTACCTTACCTCCATTGCGTGCCACGCTATCTTTCGGTGAACTTCCAAAACCGCGGGAACTTGAGCGTTTTGCTTCTTTTTGTATATCGGCGTGTGCACACGATCACAATAAAGTTTGTATTAATTGTTGTATAGAAGAAAAAAAGCATCAATTATCAGTTTCTGATAGGTGTATATTGTGGAACACTGACAAAAAGCGATATTTTTGTTGGCATAACAATAGATTTCGACCCCGTGATCTAGCTTATTATTGGTTTGTTGGAGATTTACCCGCAAAAACTGAACGGTTTGTTGTGCGTCATTTTCCTCACGATTCAACCCCTTGTGTGAATCCCAATCACTTAGTATTGATCAAGGAAAGTATTACTGAAGCTGCTTCAAACAAAGTGACTGCAGAAATAGCCTTTGAAAAATCATCACGAGGACGTAAATTTTCGGCAGCAACCCTGGAAGCCGGAGCAAAAGTGAAAGAAATGATGGAACAAGGGTATAGCAATCAGGAAATCAAACTGGTGATGGGTGTGAGTGCAACAGCTTTCAAACGTATGCTTCGATGTTATGAGACTTCTGGTGCGAAGAAAGTTCCACAGCTACCAACAACAACAGCAGTGAAATCTGGATCTATAATTGGTAAGACATCGAAAGATAAGTTTGCGTTTAATACTCGAAAGTCGTCGATTTTCGTGAAAAGTGAATCACAGTTGCGTCAGGACTGTAAATTCAAATTGGCACAATACTATAAGTTAGCTGATTTCAGTAATAAGTTAGACTTACCTGTGCCGTCGGTAATGGTTTCAACGTAATGGATTTTCATGATGATGATGATGATGATCAACTATTTGTGATTTATTCTCTTGGTGAATCACAAGCTGACTATGGAGCCACTTATGGTTGCATGGCTATGGCTTTGATGTATGCAATGGCTTCGATGGATTCTCGGAATCCCGCCACACTAGATCATGCCGATATCATGACCACCGGAGCAGCTTTACATCGCACGTGGAAGAATGCAACCAAGGATAAGCATCATTTTGCATACTTGAAAGAAAGCATGAGTGCCTGTCCTGATAACACAATCAACCAGATGGTTCGAATTAGTGAAGAATATACGGGATTCCTTGGGAATGCGAGTCAGAAAAAAGATTTTGCTCATGTGCCATTACAAGTAGCAATTGAATCGATTCCCGTTGGTCGATCTGGAGTGTTGACATACTCGATTAATGCGATTTGTGTATGTCGTGACAAGTTGAATCGCTTTTGGATTATAGATACACATCCACGCGATCCAAAAACTGGTTTTCCTCGACAAAATATAATCTCAAACCATGTGAAAGCTAGTGGTGTTGCAATATGTTTTAATTCTTCAATTTATGATTTGTGTGAGCATGTAAACAGTCTTGCACGTTCATCTTCTATATTTCCTGTTTGCTATGAATTCTGTCTTATTGAACTTATAAAAACCAGATAACTCAATTTTTATACAAAACTACTCGTTTGTAAAACACTAACACAACAGTCCATCGCGGTGCCAAAACATCAGGTTTCGTAGGATCAGGTGCATACGTCTCCATAAAACATGTTGGTGCACTTCCAAGTGAAGGATCAATGTTTATGTTTATTTTACTTTCTGGTGTTCCGGACATTGGTTTTTTCGCCGCAAATGCTTGCATCAACCAGGTTCTTTCATTATCGTAAATCCCATGCGGTTCTCTACAAGCTGCTACATAACAAGAAAATTCATGATTCCACAAAACAGCACCATAAGACTGGAAAACATGAACTCCATCCCTTTGTAATGCGTCAATGAAAAGGGTATCATTAAAATCTATCAGATATCGGCCGTGTCGAGGATGATCGAAATAATCCATTCGACCCAAGTTTAAATGCATAACCAAAGCTTGCATTGGCGGAACAGGATTCTGATTGAATTGAGAAAATGGTTTGTCTGGTTGTTGTTCAAGATCAATTGCCAATCCAATCTCATTGACCATATCGGAAATGCTCACAACTGGATATGCTGTTTTTTGCTCGAATTGACGCACATATGATTCTACATCCAAACTCATCACCCATCCTGCATTGGGCAATTTCCGTTTATCCAAACGCACAAAATTGGGAAATTTCATTTCAATACGATAACCAGGAATCTGATATCGATTGCTGGTGCTATCAAAAAGTTCAAACAATCTTTTCATAACATATTCAGGATGATTGAATATGTATTTTGTATCACGAGCATTTGCAGATCCGGTCCAGTCCAACTGATGATCCCAGTAGTGGTCAGGACGATTTTCTTGTGGTTGCATCCAATGATAAAGTTTCTCTAATGCAGATCCTCTTCTACGGTTCAAATCAGTGAAAAATCCTGGCTGCTCAAAAAATTCTTCATAAGGATGTGATGATGATCGTGCTGGCAATTTCATATCCACAGTCATCATTGCCACTTCATTCCATGGAAGATGACGTTCCCAATTCGGCCATCTTTTGTATGCCAGTTCTTTCACGTTATTTGATCCGCGACGGAAATGATATACTATGGTTTGCAATAAATCCAGTTGTAGTTGTTCCAATTTGTCGTATGTATCGTATCCAACAAATTGTTTCACTTCTGTTTGAACTTCATTTCCTTGATCAGTGACTTCAACAGGACCAGCCAGGAGCCATGCCAAAGCATTATCTGTGGCAAAACCAGCCATCAAGACAGCGCCAATGGTAGCTTCGGCCAGTTCACGTTGTGAACCTAAATTGCGACCAAACAATGGCCCTGCAACACCTTCATACGTCCATTTCCATGTAGGAAATAATGATGGATGAGCAAGTACAGATAATGTGAACAAAGGAACTGCTGGGATCAATCTGATGACACCTGGTTTAAACAGGTTTGCGGGAGACATTAAATTCACCATTTTCGATGACAACACATCAACCATCATTGACAAAGAAATTAGACGAAGCATCATACGAGCCAATTCCATTGCATCCGTGTTATTCATAGGAATTGCTGCACCACGCAGAGCAGCCGGTTGGAAGTGGTGCAAAATTGAACAGAGATCATCGAATTCTCGCATCACCTTCAATGTTTCATGACAATACTCTTCAACCAACTGTAAGTCTCCATCATTGCCAAACAAGTGAAATGGGAAATTGCTATTTGTCAAAGGCATTCCAACTGAGGAAGTAATGAGAGTATTTGAAAAACGATGGGCATTCGCGTCATTCAACATGGTTTTGTTTGTGCTTGAAACGAACGAATAGAGTTTGGAAAGACGCACTGGCATTGTATAAGTTCGTGCTGCTAAGGCCATTCCTTGTCTACAACCCTTCAACATCCCCAAACGTATCCATTTGACGATTTTCACATCACTCAACAATGTGTATCTGGAATGCGTCAGACCATAATAAAGTTCATCCAGAAAAGTGAATTTGTCCAATCGTTTGGCTAGTTCATTCTTATCAACAACAAGCAAACGGTTTTGCATCACATCAGTCCAGACAGTCGAAATGGAAGTTCCCCTATTTTTTGGTTCTCTCGACACCATATCAAGTTCTTTCCATATCGCATAAACAACCTGTCTCAAACATGAACCTGAATTCTCTTTTGTGACAGAAAAGAGTCGCACATATGATGAGAACGCTTTCACATTTTGAAGAGCATTCAAACGTTGTTGAGCAACAAATGATTTTCCCCGTTTCATCTGGAGAATGTTTCCTTCTTCCGTTCCAGAAGGACTTCCATGTGATTCGATGTAACCAGCATATGGTTGGAATCCCAATTCACATAATCCTCTTGCTGCTTGTTGCGCATAAGAAACTTTTTCATTCTGGGGAATCTCTCTCAACTTACCCACATCAAATACTTGTGCAGCATATTCTGGCAACGATTCTATTTTCCAATGAGCTTGACGATATACTTCTATGTTTGTCATCAAATCCTCATAATTTTGGTTTCTGACATCATCAAATAGGGCTTCTTTTTCTAGGTATTTTCGACGCATATCTATCTCAATAGCAGCAATTCTTCTCTCGATTTGAATGATTTCAGTTTTCATTCGAGCAACGGTAGCCACACTTTTCATAGTCATTAATGAAATGCGTTTTTGAACCAGTTGGCCAAGAAAATCTAAGACACGTTCATTTTCTTTTTTCAATCTCTCATCTTCATCACGTACGGCAATTTTATCCAATTCCTCTTGTTCCTCTAGTTTTTGACTCTCTTCAGCTTTTTTCAAGACTTCCACACGTATTTTCCTGATTCTCTGTTCAAGTTCATCAACATCCTCTTGCTCTTCTTCCACACGTTCCCGCTGCTCTCGCAAACGTCTTTGTTCCTCTTCCAATTCAGCTTGCTCTATTTCTTGTTCTCGTTGAGCTTGTAAAAGTTCTTGCTCAAGTTCTTTTGCTTGTTGCTGAAGACGTTCTTTTTCTGCTCGACGTTCAGATTCGCGTTCCCTTCGTTCTCTTTCATCATTTTTCAAATCCAAGTGTTGCAATAGAGCCAACACATAGTCTAGTTGCGTCTGGGCACGGGATCCACTGAGGCCATATGTTCCAACATATGCATGCCATTGCTCGCTTAGTAAATCCGAATGAGTTCTACTGAGTTGGAATGTAAATGTTGTGGGGCTGGGTTTTCTTTGATGTTCATCCAAATTCTGTAAAAAGGCTGCTCTTGCAGCCATTTTCTTTTTTTCGTTTTTTGCTTTTTTTGTTTTTTTGCTCTATCTAGATGTTCAATGTATACTATAAATATTCATATTCGATTATTTTAATTTATTTTTTTCGATGTTTCCTGCTTGCACATTTCCCACCGCGGTTATGCGTTCGTTGTTGTGGACGCGTATCGCGTCGCCATTGTCGATCATGATGATGTCTTCGTTGCGTATACTCGTTTGACTTTGGTAATTTTCGTTCGACTGTTGGTCGATTCTGCTGAGTTTGAAGTCTGCCTTTACAACGTTCTCCACGACTACGTTTATCTGGCGCAGGAGGCAGTTGACGGTATTGTGAATCACAACCGTATCTCCCCAGTGGATAATCTGATTTGAACTCTTTATCCAATTTCTTCTTCACTTTGAAATAAAGCACTTCTTTCTTTGGTTTTAGTTCGTGATCGTTCGTAACCCTAATGCCGCGTGGTGGATTAGTGCATCTTTCGAAGGAATTTTGGTAAAGAGCAGAGAATCCTATAACCAATGCCATTATTTTTCCCATTCGCGAAGCAACAGTTACAACTCTATCAAAAAAATCATCACTTCGACCTTGATGCATGCCAAGACTGTTTTGTTCCTGCACACGGTCGTCAAAGGCTCCACGTGGCTGCATAGTATTCCATGGTCGTTCTCTTATTTCTGACAAATCCATATCATCAACAAGGTGTTCCAATTCTTCTACCAGATCATCATCTGGTGGTGGTGTGAATGCATCAATGTTTCCGTAATCCATTGTTGCTCAAATTCTCTGTTTGAGATTTGAATGATCGATAATCTTAAACAAATGAAATACCAAAGACGGCATCAGAGGTCAACTTTTTATGGTATGCTTCATATATATATGACTTTCTCTGCTGAAGTGTGACGTAGTCAATCCCACTGAAAAAAAATGGTGCGTAAATATCGACAACTTGAACGCGAATATCGGCCCTTGCAAACTCTCTGTAACGAATTTGTATATTTCAAGTCATCCGTTCCCCAACCATACGCTATAATTGATGTAGAAGGTTTGAATTTGAAAGTCGGTGGAGAAAAGAAAACTCTTCGGATTGGTCGCAGGGTTGCTCTGTATATTCATTTGGGTCATGGGTGTGGCCAATTGTTTGTTTATGAAGTAAAACAGCCATATCATGTATATCAAATCATTCCAGAAGAATATCTTGACAAAGCTTATAGCACAGTGCGATTTTTCCGGAAATACACTGGAATGACGTTCAGAGATGCCCGTCACTCGTTGCCAAATTGGCATGATGTTGTTGAGGAATGTGCTAAACAGATTAACCGTTTTAAATGTGAGAATAATGTTTGGGCAAAAGGTGCTGCATTTGAGAGGTTGCTTTTCAAAAACAGTAATATTGTGTTCCGAGATCTAGAAGATTACGGATGTCGTCCATTTCTCGGAACACGGGTTGATCCAAAGTCCGAAATGTTATATTATATTTCATGTGCAAACAGTATTTTTTCCAATCATCCTTCATTTTCCTGATTTAGCAATTGTATAATACATAATGTTAAACTGAACTGAATGAAAACAGCATCTCTTATTCACTTCAAAAATAATCATGAACACATTGTGGCTTTTACTTGTTACTCTTTTGGTTTCATCTGCATTGTCAGAAGCTAATAATTGCACTGGTCCTGGTAGTGAATATCATGATGTGGGACCAGATGATGGGTATGAATGGGGATGGAGATGCACAAACAATCTAGGACGTGGTGCGGAATATGCTCAACTATTCACTCCATCATCACTACCTTGGACATATACTGACATTTGTGTTTCCTACTATGGTGCACCTGTGGAACCTTGGTTAGCTCTCTATGAAAACGATGAAGCAAATGATAAACCTGGAGCTTTGTTGGAGAAATATGATAGTGATACAGGATTTTCAATGCCTACTCATGCAGGATGTGAATACACCACTTTCAGTGGCCTATCATTTCTTGCAAATACAACCTCCACCGTGTGGTTAGCTGTTCGTATAGGTGATTGTTTTGCTGGAGATTTATCACCGCGTATTTGTCATACTGAAGATTATAGCGATTATCCCGGCTTCAATCGTCAATATGATGTTGATGATGGTGTTTGGTATCCAATCGACACGTTTTGTCATAATCACGGAGCTCTCGCAATCAGAGCCACTGGTATTGGTGGTCCAGTTCCAACATCACAAATGACTCCAATGACAACTGTGGTTCAATTGTCGAGCAGCATGAACAACAACACTAACGAAATATCATCATCAACCTTGGAGAATATCAGTACCAGTTATACTGGAATGACATGGTGGTGGCAAACCATTGTCTCCAGTTCAGGAATATCTTCAGAAACTTCGGAATTCACTTATCATACAATCACCAGTAATGTTGCAACACTTGATTCATCGTCATCTGGTCATAACAAACCTGGTTTGGCCATTGTCTATACAGTTTCTGCAATTGCTGGTGTTGTGGCAATTGCTTTGATTGTTTTGTTTTGTGTCTTAGCAGTGAAACGAATACGTGCTGTGCATCGATATGGATTGACAAAATGCGATCCAGATCAAGAAGAAGTAGATTTTGAACTAGATGTTTTGGGTAGCGATGAAACATCAATTGGAGGTGATGATGCCAGTCGTATGAAAGATGCGGTGAATGCACAAGGTGAAGGATTATTGGAAAATGCGGATTTAACACATGAAGAATGTGGTGGTAGTCACTCAGACACTCATTCCCAATGTGATGCTACAGCTTATGACGATGTGAAAAAACATCCCAAAATCGATCCATCCAAATTTGGATTTGAACTCACACCAAGCATTTTGGAGTTTGTTGGCACCAGTGGTAAATTAGATGTGAATGTCTCGCATACGATGCAAGCAACACTGAAAAACCTGACGATTCTTCGATATACTGTTCAAGTTATTACACCTACCAGCTCGAAAATGACTGTGACTGTTATGCCCACTGATGCAGAACTAAATGGCAACAGTTCTATTGATTTCAACGTTTCTGTCAAACCCCTGTGTGGAGCAAAGCAAATCGATGTTGTCATTTGCTTGCTAATCACATGCATGAGCAAAAGCAAGAAGAAACGACATCTAGTTTCAAAGATGTGGCGTGGTTGTCAAAAAGGAGTTCCAGCAACAATACGATTACCAATTCAAGCCAGTCCCGATCCTCTGAGTGGATCATTGGACGATGACGAAGTTCATTATAAGCAAAAAGATTATATTGGCCAAGGATCTTTTGGAACGGTCTACAAAGGCACGTGGCGTCAGCAAACAGTTGCAATCAAGGTCATGAAAGCTCAACAATTGTCTGGAACGGCATTAAAAGATTTTGCAACAGAAGCTGCCGCACTCTACAAAACACGTCACGAGAACATCGTTAGGTTTATCGGTGCAGTCTGTATTCCAGGTCAGTTGAAACTGGTAACCGAATACTTGCCATTGGGTAGTTTGGAAAGACATTTACATGATCATCGTGTTCCAAACCAATTCAAACTTCGTATGGCTCTTGATGTTGCAAAGGGAATACAGTTTCTACATGAATGCGATATTGTGCATCGCGATTTGAAACCTGGAAACATGCTTGTTGTCTCATTGAGTGAAGGTGCTACTACATATATCAAAATCACCGACTTTGGTTCCACTCGTACCATTGTTAAAAGCAACACCACTGCTTCGATGACAAAAGGTATTGGAACACCAATTTACATGGCTCCTGAAATGCGCGTCCGTGTAGAAGAAGGTCAAGTGCTTTACTATGGTACAGCAACTGATATCTTCAGTTTTGCTGTGTCGCTTTATGAAATGTACATGGAAAAAACACCATATTCTGACGATTCACGATTCGTCTATGATTGGAGCATTGCCAAGTTTGTTGATGAAGGAAAGCGGTTGGAGATTCCAGATGAATGGCCACAATGCATTCGTGATCTAATCTTATTGTGTTGGCAACAGAATCCTTCCGATCGACCAGACGCTGATCTAATCCTACAGAAAATTGAGACTCATTTGAGTATTGTGGAACCAAAGGGTTTGTGTGAAAAAGAAAAAAGTTGTTGATTGATTTATGGATATTCTTTTATTTTGAAAATCTTGTTTCGACGTTGTTCAATAAACTTGTTTTTGTTTAATAATGTGGTTTTCACATCACTACCGGAACGACCTTGTTCTCCTAATCGAACACATTCAACTACAGGATTTGTAAGAGACACAGAATAACCACGATGAATACGTTTTTGATCCAACCAAGGCATCATTAAACATTCGGAAGCACTTGGACGTTCCTTCGGATGATTCATCATGCATCGTTTAATAAATTGCAATGCGTCGCAGCTTATGTTTGGATTTCTAATCAACGACATCCGAATATTGGAATGCACAATTGCGTAAACGATCATTTGGTTTTTCTTTTCAGGGTCAGTGCATGCATCACTAGCCGGTGAAGTAAACGGATGCACTCCAGTAAGTGCTGCAATTGCTATAACACCAATTGACCAAATATCGGATGCCTCAGTTTTCGATAGGTTACGAAGAACCTCTGGTGCAGAGTATCCAATCGATCCTCCAAAAATGATTGTGTTCGATCGTTCACATGCAGGACTACAGAATCCAAGATCGATCAACTTTGCTGAACCAAAATCATCTGCACGTTCAAATACAATATTTTCCGGCTTTAAATCACCATGTACACGTCCTTCTTTGTGTATATGATCCAATGCCATGAGTGTGCACCGAATGGTAGTACGTGCTTGCATATCTGTGAGTTTACCATTCTTACGAATGAATTTACAAAGATCACCGCCTTTCAGCAGTTTCATAACGATTCCTGTATATTCTGCTTCATCAACAAAAGAACCGACGAATTTAACGATCTGAGAACAATTTGAATTTTTCATCAACAGTTCAACTTCTTCATCTGGAGGAATTCCTCCTTGGAGGTTGTTATTCACTAATTTCAAAGCTACATCCCTAGGCGTGTCTGGATGTCTGACGCGATACACGCAACTGAATGCACCATGACCAAGACGTTTCCTTATAATATATCCATGTTTTTCAGCCACTTCCCTTGCACAACTGTCAGCTATTTTATCATCCTCAAGCATCTGCGGATCACCAGATGAGTTCCCTCCACTACTATAGCTGTTACTGAGTTGATCATCTTCTGTATCTTCTGTGAATGTACTGCTTTGACTGCTGCAACTGCTCGCACTGCTACAAATACTGCTAGGAGTGTGCCTTGGTTCAGCACGCCTGGCTTCCTGTCGGCAAGTAGTTGGCGTCTTCTGATCGCCAGCAAATACATGTGTCCATTCATCGCTTGTGCATGTGGGGAAACGCAGATCCGTCGAAGATGATTGTACATTACTAGTTTCGGCAAGCTCACACATCATTATGAACTGAAGCAAAAGAACATAGACAGGCACTGTTTCAGAAAGTATTAATATATAGATTTGTATTAACTCTACAAAAAACCATGGCGCATCAGGCTGATCAGTCGTTTATTTCTGAAATGAATGGCGATCATTCATTGAATTATGCCGCATGCGTTCAAACTGTCAATCGTGTACGACAATCAATGCAGATGCATATTGATCAAGCAAGTGCCAAATTTTCTCCACCTCAAGTTATTCCGGAAAATGCAACTGTCATAACCACTGAAGAGTTACTAGCTCAATCTGCAATTGACAAAAAATATTCTTGCAACAAATGTCTTGAACATCAACGGTATAGACTTCTGGATTATTCTACGTGGTCTATCAATGGTAGAAGTGTCCAATTGATGGAAACGGAAAATCTGAAAGATGTGATGTTTATGCAATTGCGCACTGGAATCATTCCAATTGAACGTAATCTGGTGGTTGGATTGCCTGAACTTACTATATCCGATAACGAAGAAAATCCAGTGATTCCCATTGCAGATCTGGAGCTTATATGTTACGATCCGTTGAATCAATCGCTTGCTGTTGGAACAACATTCATTAGCCAATCTAAGAATTTCGATCCACACGATGTCGCAAAAGTCGGTCTTGCATTGCGTTTGGCCATGCAAGCAAAGATCTTCAATTTGTGTGTACAGCAATCAAAGCCAAACTCTGAACAAACGACCATTAGAAGTGCATACATTTTCGGTTATTCTTTCAAAGATTCTAGTTCAACTGTGATAAGACTTGATTTGGAACGATTGGAAGATGCAATACCAAACTCGATTCGTGAAGCTGCGTTGGATGGTGGATGTCCTGTTCCTGCACCAAGAATGGTTCGTTTGTTTGATTGTATGTTAAATGGAAAGGAAACGAAAATGTTGGAGAATTTCGATAGACGCAGTTACTACGCTCCAATGCCTTTGTTGAAACTGAATGGAAAGCCAGTGCAATGGCCAGTTGCCAATAACAAATATCAACTAGGTCACAACCGACGCAGATCACTTAGTGTGCCTCCAAAACCAACTGGTTCTTTTCAATGTCATGAAGAACAAGAAAAAGAAAAAGAAATGTCATCTCGTTTGTTAATTGAAATTTAATACAATAATTACTTTTTCCCATCAAAAGCCGATTCACCTTTATATTTGTGAAGACAATTAATTTCTATCCTGCGATGATGCATGCTGCATTTCATGCTAGTGCAATCACGTCGATGACCACGAGAAAATTCATGTTTATATGAAATGGTGTGACTGACAGTTTGGGCAAAATTAACCATATTATGAGTAGGAACGTGCAAAGTTGTTCCTGGTTGCATTCCAGCGATGATTCTTTCGATTCTACGACCATGTTTTGCTGTACACATCTTTCTCCATATATCATTCGTTTTCATGATCAATTGCATCGTGTCTTGCATATGCTCAGCCGAAATACGAATACTATCATGATTTGTCATGGGATCTACAACAGTTTCCTTGATTTGTTTCACACAATTAGCTATCGGACCAACTTCAGAAGATAGGAATTCAAATGTGGGATTCACATCTTGTGAGTTCACTTCAGATTCTGGCGTTGCTGAACGGAAACGATGTTCCAGACCACAAATCTCTGCAAGAGTCCAATTTGGAATTGGATTTCGAAATGCATCAATGTTTCGGCATTTCGGACAAGGTTCTTTTTTCAGACGTTCCACACAAACTTTACAAAATGTATGACCACATGACCCAATCATTGGCATTTTTACTTCCATGCATATTGAACACTCCCATGTGTTTTCATCAAGTTTTGGCTTTTTGTTCAGCGATGATGAAGATATGGAATCTTCAGCATCCGTATCTGATTTCTTCCTTTTCCGAGAAGTCATTTTCATATCTTGTGTTTGTATTGGAAAAAACTTACTTTTTATTTATCAAATCGTTATGCCAAATTTGGTATACGCCGTTTTTCATATATAGCAAAGTGAATCCTCAAATTAATCAACTTGCTTCTGCCGTTTACCTACTTGTCTAACCCTAACCATACTTGACTTTACTACTTGAACCCGTATTTCTTTTTTTCTTTTTTTTTTTTTTTGCGAAAATGCCGAAACGCCGTCGTCAGCCTCCCCCATCAAAGAAAACCAATGAAGTTGAAGGACCGTCAGAAAAGAAGAAGGCCAAGACTTCTGGTACAGGATGTTACCACAATGGATGTTCAACATACTTGATGTCCCTCCGCAAATGTCATTTTTGTGAGAATTGGGGATGTTGGAGTCATATGAAAAGGACGGATGCTAATGGTGACACTGTTGATGCTTGCATGCAATGCTTCTTTGAGCACGGTGTCAAGTGCAAGAAATGCAATTACGCAGTGCAAAGTCCTTCACCACGTTGTGAAAAATGCAAAGCAGCCTTTCATTCGCATTGCCGTTGCACTGTCCAGAAAAAACCTGGCGAATGGAAAAGGTTCACCAACGAGTATAGTCCACCAATGCGATTCAAACTCTGTGATGGATGTGCTAAAGATCTTGGATACAAATTCTGCGAGAGTGCTGTACGTTGTGATGGATTAGGCACTACTGCGGTTATTGAGAAAGAGATGGTCATTCCTGGACCGAAATCCACATGTTCAAGATGCAAGCGAGTCATGTGCTACTGCTGCTCTAATAAATCACAAATCGATCCGATATGTGCTCGTTGCTTGGGCACATGCACTCAATGTGGTCAACTTGAAACGTTTGCTTCTGATAAACGATGTACATCCTGCTATGAATGCAAAGAGCTCGTTTGTTCATTCTGTGTGGTCACAATGCGTCCCAATCGTCATTTGCCTTTGGTGATTCATGAATTATGTCATCAATGTGCAAAGCGTGAGTTTGAATCTAAGTAAGACTGATTTTCTATCGAGCCATTGTTTATCCCAAATTTGGGAAAGAAGAATTATAATAAATATAATTGATTTTCGTATAAGGTGTAACGATTTTTGTTTCATTCAAACATGGCTGCGAATACAATTGGGGAGGTGCAACCACATCATTGGTTGCTTTGGGCTGCTGAGAATGGGGATTTGACAATGGTACAGACTTTATCTGAACAACATCCATCACTAATCGATGAGAATAATTCTTATGCGGGTTTGACTTTCTATGTTGCTGCAAAACATAGGCAATTTCATATTGTTCAATGGCTCTATGAAAAAAATCCTAAACTGAATATTCCAAATCCTGTCTATAATGATCAATACAGCGCATTTCATGCAGCATTGTCAAATGGTGATTTTGATATGACTAAATGGCTGTGTGAGAGGAATCCAGAATGGATCAAAATGCGTGAACCTTGTGGAAAATCTATATTGGTAACTGCGTTGTATGCCAAACATTTTGAGATGATGCAATGGTTATATGAGTTAGATCACACACTCATTCAGGCTGTGGATCATTCTGGAAGATCTCTGCTGCATATTGCTGCTTTGGCATCTTGTGATGATCATCTGCAAATTTTTAAGTGGATATATGAAAGAAATCCGATGCTAACTGATGTTTGTGATATCGATGGTGCAAATCCATTGCATTATGCAGCTATCTCACGTGCACAATCTAATTACGATATTGTTAAATTCTTATCTGAACAAAATCCTATGTTCATTCGAGTTTGTGATAATGATGGAAAAACACCACTGGATATTGCATATGCATTTCAACCGCAAAATTCTTCAATTATTAAACTGTTACTGAGCAAACAACCCATTTTTTTGCGCGATAAGAATTATGAAGATTTGATCAGTTCAGTCGGTTTGCCTTCTGAGTTTCCATTGCATTTTGCTGCAAGAAGTGGAAATCTAGATGATGTTCAAAGAGTTTTGAATGACGATCCTACTAGAATCTTTCAGAAAGATATTTGGAATAGATTACCTCTACATCACGCTGTTGAATGCAATCAGCTCAATGTGACACGTTTTTTGTTGGAAAAAGATCCTTCAATGAAGATCGATGCTGATGATTGTGAAGGAAAGTCTGCATATGATCTTTCATATGAATTTGGTGATGAGAATTTACGGAATTTGTTTGAACAAGAGCTGATTTATTGTGTCAGTTCAATAATTTAATTTGAAAATAAATGAAATTCTATCGAATTCGTCAAAATACCAGATTTAGCATGTGCAATTGATGATATCTATATTCACTTTTTGACTTTTCTAAACACCGACCACCACCAGGAAAATGCCACGTCATCGCACAACAAACCGTGTGACAGCAGATCCTGTTTCTAGTTCAAAAAAAACCAAAGCTGAAGAACTATGTCCCAGATGCTTTGAGAAATTGATTGAACGCACCAGAAAGTGCGAATATTGCAAATGTGTTGGATGTACACGTTGCTTCCGTTTGTTTTGTGAAGATGAAAAAATCATCGAAGCATGTTTCAATTGCTTTTTAAGTGTTGCCCAACGTTGTTCAATTTGTGAAAAACCCCTCGAATTGCCATATTCACACTGTCAGAATTGTCATCAACTTGCTCATTATGGATGCATGGCTCACGTGCAACAACCTGGAGGAATGTGGGGATCATTTGCAATCATAATGAAACCAACCGCAGTGCGTAGTTGGTGCAAGACATGTTTTGAGGAAGCAGGATACAGGGAATGCGAATGCGGATCGAAGTGTGCGATGACCAGGAAAAACGGAACTAAGCAGTATGATATGGTGATTCCAGAGGAAAAGCTATTTTGTGATTGTTGCAAAAAACTCATGTGTTTTCGTTGTTCTCAACAAGCCATGAGCTCAACATGTGCTGCATGTTTGTTTTCAGTCAATTCTGAATAAATTCTGATTTATGCAGATATTCCCAAATTTGGCATATGACATTTGTGATATATAGTAAATCCAAAAATTATAATGACATTCATTTTTACTCATTTATTCACAACATTTTCTTACAACTACATAACATTACATTCTTCAAGTTTCAAAAACATAGTTAGATCTACTTGTGCGACGATATTACTGAAGTAACACTATGGAGAAGTTCGTGAAACTATCGGATGTTCCAGTTCCATCTGATGCAGAGGCGCTGTGGCGTAAGCTGCGACCATTCAAAGTGCGACCCACGATGTATTTTCGTGACCATTCAAGAGGAGAAACCAATACTATTAAAGGCTTTACTGGATTGGTGAAAAAGGTGCCATTTGAGTCATGTGAGAAAATGGGATATCTTTGGAGCGATAAAGTTCAAGAAGCAGGTGATGAAGAAGACAGAAAATTCATTGATAATGTGAAAAATAACATTTCTATGGAGCACACCATCTTTTGGGGACTACACACATATGGTGGCTACTACGGATTATTCCGTCCCGACTTGATGGAAATCATCAAATTGTGTCAAAAAATGTTGCGTGTATGCAAGCATGCGTATGTAACAACAGTTTCGTGCGATATCGATGGAGTCGAGAGTGATATAGGCGAGAAATGTTTCAATTCTAAACTGGATCGTCACTATGCCATAACAACTTTGTATCCAGTCTATGGATGATCTATTTTGAATTTTATTTTCTGTTTAACAAGAACAATTCTGAATAAATTCTGGTCTATATACTAATACGAAAGGTGTTGTTGATATTGTGAAATCAAACAAACACACCGTCATCATGTATAAGTTACTAACAACACTTGTGCTGCTTTGCATAGCGGCTGCCTGTGGCTGCTATGCAGAACCAACTACACATGTTCATGGTGTTCTCAAAGAAGGTCATTTGGTGTTGATGTTGCGTGCCGGTGATCCTGTTTATGATATGAGAGCATGTATCGATTTCGGCTCGGCTGTCACCGTGTTACGTGTTGACACATCAACATGGGGAAGTAAAACACGTGATCACCTCAGTGAAGTTTACGCTCTCCGAAGCTCAGGACCTTTGTTAAGATTACCAACTGTTGTTGATGCCACGATAAAACCTGATTTCTGTGATATGGTGCTTGGAATGGGTTTGCATTCCCCATTATGGATGCATTGGACTGGAGTGGTGGTTGGATTTCATGGAATAATATTGCTTGAGGCAGGTGAGCCTCGTTCGGATTGTCATCCAGTCACTGCAGCACTGGCGAAATCTTATACGATGCACATTGCACCATTGGATTTGTTATTTGCAGATCCGTATGCGGCCGTTGTGGAATGTTTAGTGGATGCTGTTCCACAAAGAATTCCATTTTTCTCGCCAAACAAAAGTGATGATGCGGGAATGCAACTTGGTTCTCTTCTGTATTCTGAACACATACATTTCAACACACCCACAGTCACTTTGGATGGTCTGGATATTGCTGATTTGGCCACAAAATCTTTGAATGCACCTGTAGCTGTGACGGAAATTCATGGAACAGCGTATGAAAACGATGTTCGTATCGGAACAAATTTGTTACGTCATTGTGAAGTGGTGGTGGATTTTGAAGTACCAAGAGAAATGACTTTTTGTTGTTCCTCAAAGACTCGACAGATTGTATCGATCTTTCCAACCCTGTTGATTATCCTTGATGCCACTATTTTGATATTGTGGTGGATTGATGTTGGAAATCACAGTTTACGTGTATTGCTGACGATTATTGCAGTCCTTCTTTCAGGCGCAGTCAGTATATGGAATTTCCGTCGTGCAACCGATTGGCGTTTGCCAACAAATGGGTTATTTGCTATTGGCACATCATTACTCCTTGCTGCAGTAAGTCTTGTTAGTGGAGGAAAACGAAAGTTGTTAGTGCGTGTGCTGGCGGAATTCGCATTATTGCTGGCGATTTGGTTGGCTCTGATTTTAGATCCGAATTTCGAGTATTCCCTTTTGGATATAGCAATAACATCGGTTTTGGTTGTGCGTATGTCAATATTGTTTTTGGCATACTTTGGCAATTATGTGCTCTTTAGTGCATTGGCATTCATCCTTGTAATATATTCTACTATCACATGTTTCGTGTGTGCATGCAACGGTCTAAAGTTATACTTGAATGGAGTTTCATTTGCTGAATTCATTGCATTGGTCTTGGTCTTGTCACTTCTGAATGTATCTTTGTTTATTAGTCATCGATGGCGACATCGATTCTTGGAAGCCATGTCAGAATCAAAAACATCAGAATTGTTTGGTATAGATTATGAACAAAAAAGAAATTTATTTAATAAATGAACAATCAGTCATGATGATTCAAATGTATCATCCAATCTTAAAACAAACAAACGTGCAAAAAACGCTAGAAACACCAAACACACAAAAATCAGCAACAACTTGCAAATACTACTCAAAACAGATCCACATGTTGTTTTTCGCGTTTTAATGATTCGTTGAATCTCTTGCTCAAATCTATCCTGATTAGAATTCTGCAAATCCACATTATTGTTGATTTGTTCAAGCACTTCTGTAACAGAAGATTCCAATTTTTCAATTCTTTCCTCTGCTTCAACAATTCTTTCCCTCAAATCCTGCAGATCTTTAGAACGTGTCCGATAACCTTCTTTTTTAGCAGACGACATTTTCTTTCCGATTTCTTCAAAGATGGTAGTGAAATTTCAGTGAATCCCATTGTATTATCTTCTTGTATTATTAGAATGTGTAACCAAATACGGAAATTATGGTGCGATAGTGTTGTTTATTCCGTTTATGAAAACACGAAAAACAGAATGTGAAAATAAAAAACTTGATATGCACAAAATGAACTAGGAACATGACACTGATTTTTCTTTCTTACTTACGGCTGCCATATTTCTGAGCAACCATCTCTTGGAGACCCTGACTGGCATTACTAGTCATGGCTGGATTCATCACCTTATCAGCACCGTTTCCTTTGAGGAAAAATAAAACCAAAAACATCAACGCTCCAACAGATCCGTAGATAACAGTTGCAACAATCCAACCACCACCATAGGTTACCCAGTCATGAGCAGCCCATACATACAGAATCGTTGATGCTGTGAATAATCCAGTGGCAACTGCACCGGGATAAAGGGGGAAAACAATTCCAAGACCTACTTCATCTTTAGTTCGTGTCTCCTTATTTAAGGCATTGGAACCACGGATCAATGCAAGAAAGTATCCGAGTCCTCCAGTGATGAGATGTGTCCACAAAATCAAATGCTTCAACAAGACAGCCAATGGCCAGGCAGCCATGATCAAAGCAAAGAAGAATCGTGCAACACAGATTTCCATTGCCGCAACAGCGGCACACAACATTGCGAAAACAATCATGATTTAAGAGAAGAAATTGGGGTTTATGGCGTGGGGAGGGGATGGGAGCAATAAGCAGTAATCAGCAATACACTCAATTGGTTTTTGCACAGTAGATGGCAACAGGTGGGGGATGGGAAGAAGAAAACTCTGGTCACTCACAATCGATGATAAAACATATAGTGAACTGCAAATGTTTTTTGTGATGATGGTACACAACAGTGTGACAAGAGAAGTGAATGGTTGCTCATCGTGCAATGTATGCAATAAATAGAGTTTCATGAATGTCTACAAAAGTTTATTAAACAAATTAAAAGGTGATGATAATCTAAATGAGATTCTCATAGTTGCATTCACTTGAGTTTTGATCGAAGTTGTTCTTCCTCTTCTTCATTCCAAGCAAAAGCCAACATTCCTAACAAACACAATAAACACAAGGCTGCACCAACTGCCACAAGAATTGCTACCCACACTCGTCCACCACCGTTTCCTTCGCAACCATTACAAGTGCCAACACAATGACCTTCAACACATTGATCATTCTCAGTTTGTTCATTATGATCATCACACTCGCCTTCATTCAATGATTGCCAATAACAAATACCACGACGACCACAACGACCTTCTTTGCATTGTCCGTGCGACGGACAATCGCTGTCTTCAACACATGGGCCAATGCAGTTTGGCACAGGTTCATTATGACAACCAGTGATTGTGTCGCATGTATCAGTTGTACATGCATCATCATCATTGCACGTTCTACGAGTCCCGCGGCATGCAGCATTATGACATTCATCATTTTCTGTGCATGCATCCTGGTCATCGCATTGTTCCCCATTAGGTGCTGGACTGAAACAACAGGTGCCGTCAACACAGGTTCCATCAACACATGGACGGGCAGTTTGACAATCACCATCATCCTGACACTCACCATGACAACAAGGTGCATCTCCAACCACAGGTCCTGTGCAATTACATGGTTCAGGAATCACATAACATGTTCCGTGACCATCACAAAGTCCTCCATCACATGGTTCACCTCGAGGCAAAGCAGCCAAATCACAAAAGCCACCATCACAAAGCACATCATAACATTGTGGTGGTGGTGGACAGTCCTGTGGACAAGTGCATGCACATGGACATTCAGGTTCTTCTTCGGTTGTTGATGTTGTTGATAACTGTTCTTCAGTTGACGATACCACCTGTTGATCAGATGATGATGAAACCTGTTGTTCACGAGTTGACGATAACACCTGTTGATCAGATGATGATGATAACTGTTGATCAGATGAAAGTTGTTCTCTTGACGAAGAACTCGACAAGATTTGACCTTGAGATGATGATGATGAAAGATCATCTCTTGATGAAGAAACTGACGATGGTGGAAGTTGTTCGGAAGAAGAAGAAGAAGAGCTGGAAAGTTGAGGTCCCTGCTCGCTTGATGTGGATGAAGGTAATGTGGGTTCCTCTGGTGGTGGTGGGCATGTGTCGTCGCCCAAAACACTCATAGTGGTTTGGATTTTCAGCATAGACGATTCCCATCTACGAGTTGCATGAAATACATCCAAACGATAAGCATATCCCTCATCGAGTTCACATGAAGTGGCATAATCATCAACGTTAATTTCCGATTGAACAATCGGGTGAATACCACCCAGATCAATCACTAAACAACCGTTAATGAAAACGAATGCATCATCATCACTATAGACACGCAATGTCTCGCCTCCATTGTATTGAACAAGTGCAGCTCCATGATAAGTAAACAAATAATTGTGTCCTTGACCTTCATTTCCAAGAAGCATTGCATCAATGGGCCAATTATGCAAGATTTGCAATTGACATTTTCTTCCAACTAGTGCAAAACTACCATTGTAGGACATTCGCATGTTCATTTCAGGAACATCGTGATACCAACTCCAAAACACTCCCTCGCCCATCGTAGTCAGCGTTCCTCCAGGACCTCCAGCATATACTGGTGTTCCATCACCACCCAACGTCACATTGACAATACCAGGATCACTGCCAACCGGAACCACACCAAAATCCGGATTCACTGCCAATTGATCTCTAATCACACCACACATTGAACCACATAGTAGTTCTGCAGTTGCAGAGTGGTGAAATGCAACTGCGAAGAAACAGAAAAAGAAAGCAAAGTTAATCAAGTTGTTAGCCATTTTCGGCTCTGATATTATTGATCGTGGGAACAGTGGTTGCACAAAGGAAAAATTGAAGATGAGATGGCTGTTGAAAGCAAAGCACACAGTTGTCACCCACGAAACATCTGGCATAGTTATACAGTCACCACTTACAAAAACGACTGTTACGAGGACCATCATTCATCACACAACACAAGTTTCCCATAGAATCCAGTTCAATCGGTGATTGATAAGTGCTTGGAAAGAGGAATTGATTACACAAGTTCTCTCCATTGTCGAAATATAGAACTTGATCCAGTCTTCGAATATCCCAAACTGCTCGAAAGTTGTTACAAGCAGCAACAACGCCAAAATCACAAAACATCACTTTATGTAAGCTTGTGTTTCCCAACATCATGTATCTATCATCTTTGACAGGATAGATTTGTGATAGTTGATCACGAATATCATACATCGCTAAATAATTATGATATCCAGGCGGACCAAACTTCAATCCAACAATGAGATTCTGGCATGCATCAAACATCCGAAAGTCAGGGATTTCAATAAACGATTCATTTTTCATTTCCCATGGATCCATGATGAAACTCTCTTTGATACCATTGAATGCACAAAATTTTGTATCGCTCATAGTTTGCAAATCGACAGGGATTGATTTTCTCGATATTGCTTCCTGACTGATAAAATGTAAAGGATCGCCTTGACGCAAACGTGTTGCTGCCAAACCACTATCTGTACACATAAAAGCAATATTTTGCAGTGCACAGACTTTTCTGAAATTCATTTGTTCGACATGTTTCTTATAAATTCTGGAGCTGATCTTGGTTTCGTATTGAGCTGTTGGGACTGTAGCACAGAAATCTGATCCATCATGAACATAATACAACGATTCCAAACCAAATGCATACGACCATAACAATACACCGTTGTTCAGTGATGCAGGATATAATGCCTGTACAATTTCACGCGAATACTTGCATGGGATATTCATGTAAGATAATTGATGTTTCCTTTTCTGATGCGGCTTTCCGTGTTGATCTACAAATGAAATACAATACTGTTTGAACTGTTCCGCCATTCTTGAATCAAATTCTCCCAATCGAGTAAATGATGGTTTCCATAAAAATGCAAAGCAATTATCATTAGCAATATGCATCAATTGATGTACTTCCATAAATGTTGGAGGATACGCTGATATAGGAGTCAGCGATTTTGGATACCATTGCAAATTGGCGACAAATGTCCTGTTATTGCCAGCAGCAAACGATCTGGATGCGTTCGCTATATATTGACACATTATTTTTGGTTGTTTCTCATCTAGCTGTTGTCCTCTTGGTTGATAGCTATGAAAGTGATGTTGCCAAATGTACAGAGAACAGACACTATCTACTTTGGCATGCAAACTCCTGGAAACTAACTGTAATGAACCGATGGAACAGAGTGGAAGATATCCAATCACCAGCGAAAAAATGTGATCTGGCAGATCAGACAGTTCATTACTGTAATTGGAAGTTGTGCCACCAAATATGTTAGCGAATCCAAACGGTTTTGAGAATTCCACCAGATATTCCATCACAATAGATACAGCACAGTTTTGTATCAAGAGATCTATTAAGTCACCTTTTTACTATACGCGGTAGGAAATAAATCCAGAATGGACGAGTCACTTTATGTTGATGTATATGGAGGAAACAAACGTCGTCAACCAAAGACAAAGGTTGGAGCAAAGAAACAAAGGTTTCAATTATCAAATATGACTGATGAGCAGAAACGCGACTATCGACGCAGAGTTGCAGCAACAAAACCACGGTCAGAACGTGGCAAAGCAACACGCCATCAATTGCTTGAGATGATTGATGAAGAAACTGTTTTACACAATCAGATGTGTTGTTCTGGACGACGTGAAGGATGGTCCAGCGAGCGTGTGCGTCAACTATACAAAGTACAATGGGATCAACGATTTGAAGACGATCCATTTGCTTGGTTGGATGAAAAGCAGAAGCAACGGTTAATGAAAGATTGTTCGTGGGCTCTTTTACAAGGATGGATATGTACAGTGATGAACAAATCAACACAATGTCCGCGAATGCCAAGCATCGCTGGTTTGGAAATGCATCCCATACAAACTGAATACTTGGAAGGCGATATGGAAGTTAAGCATGAAGTTTATCGTTTGACTGAATCAAACATGTTTTTAGTGTTTGCATCATGTAATGACAAACGTCTTGGATATTATTTTAGAGAAACATAAACATCCGTTTACGAAGCAAATAATCAACACCTTCAAAACAACATGGCTCTCACTTGGAGAGCTTTACAACACGATGATGATGATCTGAATGAAAGTGGACATGAAGAAGCACCACGTGGTTTCATCGGTAAAGTACTTACAATATTTCGCGATCTGCTATGGGATTCAATAGACACACTAGGATGTGGAGTGTCTTCATGGGAATATGCACATTCAGGTCGAACTGTTGCATTGGCCGACAAAGCTGCAGGACACATGAGTAAAGCAGCGGAAAAAAGTCGTGAAGAAATCGAAACTATTGATCATATTGCACAAATACATTTGGAGAAAGCTAAGCAACTGAAACGGAAAGGAATGAAAACACAAGCCACGACAGAGTTTCGATTGTACAAAATGAAGTCTGCTCAAGTAGAACAACGAATGCAACAATATTTGGCTATGGAAGCAATTGCAACTCAAACTGTTGGAATGGCAGCGACAGTGCAGTCTCATGATGAACTAGAGAAAGGCACTGCGATGATGAAAGAAGTCGCCAGCAGAATCCCTACTGATCGAATTCAAAAGATTCATGATGAATTGGAAAGTGCAATGGGACAAGTTCAAGATATTAATGAAGCCACCAACTCTCCAATGGTATTGGATGTGACGCCAGATAGTGATTATGATCTAGAAGCGGAATTGGATGAACTATTGGAAGTAGATGACGAAAAACAACAACAACAACAACAATTCCAAGTTTCTACAACAACGCCAATGCCTGTAGCATTGTCATTATCGAGTGTAGGTCCTTCATCACAATCTGCAAAAGATTGGTTGAGAGATGATAATGGTCGTCATATCCAACAACTTCTTCAAAGCGACAGACAAACTCAGAATAATCACAGGACAACACCAGTTTTTCTGAGCGGGAAAACTCTGTGGAATCAGACTGAAAAACAGGTGGCCACAGTGGCCACCTAGTGAACAGAAGCAGTGCTGAGCAGACTTAAATGTATGATTTTTGTAAATAACATAACTTTTTTCAGAAATCACTACTCACTGTACATCATGCCAGAGCAAAGAAAAATGACTTACATTGGGATTTTGCGCCATCAATTGCGCACTCCAGAGGAGTTGAAGCAGCGATGGGAAATCGAAGTGCGTAAAGGTGGTTGGTTTCAACCTGCGATTCCAGAATCTCAGTACATTCCAGAAATCATCCGACTCTTTGGAAACCCTCCATACGAATTTTTGGATAATTCATCAACTGCACCAAAGAAATTACTTGGTTTTCATCGCAACGTTATTCTCGACGACAAGTATCAGGCACAGCGTGGACGCTGTCCAAACTACAGTTCGTTCAAACCGCAGTATGTCGATGAGTATGGACGAGAATACAGAATAGCCGACTACAATAAGCAGGATTTCCTAAATGCACACTACCGTCGCCCAATAGATCTTAACGAAACTGTAGATCACCCACAACCTTTCGAAGATTTAGTGTTAATAGCAAAAGCAGATGGATCCAGATGGTTGGCGAAAGTCACAAGCACATTTATCAAAGAAAACGCAGCCACAGGTACATTGCAATTCACTGGTAAACCAAAACAAATCGGTTTCACAACAAGCATTCTAAAACAACCGCCTCCACTCATGAAACAACCTCTAAAACCACGACCTCGAAAAGGAAAATTGTCTATAATCCCTCGAGAGTTTCCGGGGGTTGTGAAAAAACAAACAATTCAATCGAAATTGTAGTAATGATATTTTATTGATAATAATGATAATAATAACAACAAAACTATTCAAGAAATTCCATAATACTTCCTTATTTGTTTGCGTCGTTCAATCGGATCCATCTCAGTAAAATTCACAAGATTCTCATCACTTTTTTTTGCACGATTTTCTCGCTTCTTGAAACGTTTCACTTCAGGACCATCTTTTTCAGTCTTGTTTGGTGTGCCAGAAGTATTGGGACCAAAGTTATGGCAGACTTGAAGGCTTGAAGCAGCTATGTGACGAACCATGGCGCCACTCTGGGGATACGGAAGAAATTCATGTTCCATATAATCATCATTAATGCGACGAAGCAATTTTGGGCAATACCATCCTTTGCATGAAGCAAGTGGGCATTGTGCAATACAACCACGTCTGACAAAATGATCTTTTGGGTAGTCAGAAATTGACAATTGAAGAATCCATTCGGCATAGTAAAGACAGGAACACTCAAGACAAAGCGGTATTGAAGTGCATTTGCAACGATTGGATGATTTCACCTGATTCAAGTGTGAGCAACAATCTTCACTCTCTGAATCTGGTTGCAATAAACCGATATCTGTTGCAGGCTTTGAACACTTAATGCATTTGCTTTTATTCCACCACATGACAGTCACTTCCTTCGCTACGATATCACTCGTGTTGACAAAACCTTTGGAAAAGATGTGTGCCATTAGAAACCCGTAGATCTGCATTCGTTCAGATTTCTTCGAATCCTTGTCATACACATCAATTGCAGAGCTATCTTGGGAGCATCTTTTGTTATTCTTGTTAAACTCCAGCGTGAACAAAGAAGTTTCTCTTGCAGCAACAATACTTTTTGATGAACGATCACGAAACATGTTCCCAAGAATCTGTGCGACATAACGATTCGCATTACGGATCTCCGGATTGGGATTATTGTCTTGCAAACATCCATCGAGGGACAGAGAGTTTACTTTGACAGGTTCTTCTGATGGTTTCACAACATCGACAGATTTCCATATTCCTGAAAAGAGATCATCTTTATTTTGGACGGCGAGGGCCATATTTGGTTGTGCAATTAATGAATGTCAGAGAGAGAAATAAAGTTGCTTTGTCTTGAGTGGCGATGTGGTTTTATCAAAAAAAGCTATTCCCAAATTTGGGAAGATGTTTGAACTAGATACCAAAAACAGAAATCGTGTTTATATGGACACTTAACAAATATAGTAAGCATGTTTTTATGTGCGAATTTAACAAACATACATTATGGGTTTCGCATTCATTCAGATAGAAACCGATTTTCTCGCTGGTAACATTGACGACAAGCTGCTTTGTAATGAGTTTTTTCCTTTTCAACATAGCCATCTTGTGGTAATGGTGCAACACGTACAGTGAATGGGGCATTTGCTTCACGTTCTCGGTTTGGATCACAGAAATCACAATGTGCCACCTTCTGGATAATACGATCCGCTCTAGCCAACAATTGCATTACGTTTGGAAACATTCCGCCGCAGAAATTCCTGTTCAAAACGGTGACATAAACATTTGCCCCTCGATTCGCCATCCGATCACAAAAATCAGTGACATCAGGAAAGAATTGTCCTTCATCAATAAAGATATTCTTCCAAGTCTCATATCCCCATGCCTGGGACATATAAAATTCACTCAACAGTTCATATTTTAAACTATTAACGCTATCTCCTTGACGAGTTTCGATATTCAAAGAAACTACTTCTGATCTGTTATTGTCGCGTACACATTTACTAATCACATGCACAAAACCTTTTGCGTTTCTAATGAAATCGATCAACAGTGCAGTTTTTCCTGAAAACATGGGACCAAAAATAACTGTAAGCGAACCCATGCTTTGATGTTTGTTTGTGAATATGATAGGGATTGTTAGTTATTAATTTAATGTGAATACCATTTCAAGAAACAACAGAGACAATCAGATTGGACCGCAATGCAAATGATGCACAACAGTTGGGCTTACCACATCGCTATCAAAAGGTAGTTTAGTCGTCTTCCACGGAGGCAACACAATCCTATCATCAGTAAATGGATTGTATGCCATAATCGCATGATTTGATCGGACAAGTCGTCCATAATAACGCCGGTCACGTTCTTTTTCATCTTCAATCGCCAACTCCTCCGCAGTGTAATCTCCACCTCCATTCAATCGCATATAAGCTTGATACGCTTCTTCCCAGAGTTCCTCAGGACAACTGTCTGGACGTTCGAAATGCATTACGAAATCAGCTTTACGGATCACTTGAAGATCGTTCAGAATCGATTGCGAAACTTCGTTTCGTGGAGCTACAAAAGCATCACCATATTCACCCGCATAAGACCATATAATGAGGATCTTTGGAATCGATTTGGGTGTTTCTTCAGTTTCGGATGATGATGATGAAGAAGGTGAAGAAGTTCTGGGGCGTTTTGGAGATTCACTCTTTTTTTGAGTGGTGGCGGTTTTTCGTTGACGTTTCGCCATTCTCGATCTGAGGAAGATGACTGTTAAGCAAAGTTGTAGTTGTTTTGTTCAAAAATGCTACATCTATTTAAGTCTCTTCGCTATTCCCAATTATGGGCATGATATTACCAGAAGAAGCATCTGTTCCACTGATAAGTGAATTGGTAACTATCAAGTCCGACAATCTATCATAATCATGAAACGGAAATTCTCAGAGCTCCAAATTGATGAACGACAACAACATCTCTATGACACGTCTTTTGGTGTTTCTTTGAAACACAGCAAACATCGACCATCATATCATTTACATTGTGATGGCCAACTTTGTGGTCGTTTCCCATGTGCTGAACCAATCCTTGGTGGTTTTCGTTGTGTTGATCTCCAACGCATCGTTTATGATATTCAAGACAAAGAGCTTTCTCAGTTTATGTTACCACAAAGACCTTTTATTATTAGTATCGATGGAGTATGTGTAATTGCAAGACTTGGACTAATTAGATGTCCTGTGTACTACGAAATTCTATCTAACGATTATTGTACATGGCTAATGATTGAGGAGTATAAGAAGGATGTTGGTTTAAAATCAAGAGAGATGATGGATTTGGTCTATGTCGATCCAATCGTTGCAAAAGAAAAGATTGAACAGCAAATACAACAGATTTGTCAGAAACTTTTGCAAAGTTGTACCTAGTTGAAATACGTAGCATTTATTATCCTAATTTTGGTAATGTCACAAAATAATAAATAGAAGAAGATTTGCTTGTCTCAGAATTTACTAAACTCACTTTCTTTTGCAATAGATTGAATGTCCATTTCACAATGCAAGTAACAATTTTCTATCATAAGACTTTGCAAACGCTTCACTTTATTGAAATATGGGCGACGGAGTATCGAAATGCCCCCTTCCTGAAAGGATTCCACGTCCCAATACAGAACAGTTGGAAAAGTTGAGAGAAATGGGCGTGGATGTTGAGATGGGTAAAGGTAAAGGAAAATATGTGCCTTATTCACTTCCTACTGGATGGAGAATTGAAGATGATTCTCTTCGCATGGACCTGCCTCAGTTTCAAATTGTCGATGACAAGAATTTGGTCAGAGTCACGATAAGTGGATCATGGAAGGAAATTTATGATTGTATCCTAAATTTACGCATTCCATCGGAACTAGAGCCATTCAAAAGACGCACAGATAAGCATATAGCAAAAGATGTACTGGATAATCCCATGGAGTCGTTTGCTTTAGAGTGTGCAATTGATATGGATAAAGAAGAACGAAATAGACAACGCATCCGCAAAGGATTATTATAATGATTATATAAAAATGAGATTCCACTTTTGTTTTGTTATATAGCAAATGCTTTACGATATTCAAAATAAAATCGATTTATTGCTTACAAATACTTTCGTAAAACTCTAAAACACGCGGATGTGGCCGAATCATTTCTTCTGTCGGCACAGAACTCAATGTCAAATGTTCACGCGAACGCACACGACTCATTCCAACATAGATTTGTCCACGCTCAAAACTGCGGTTCAAATTAAAATGCACTGAATCCATAGTCCATCCTTGACTCTTGTGTGCAGTCAGCGACCATGCAAGTAGAAGCGGAACTTGAATACGATGTGCAACCACCTGTGAATCGATTTCGATTTGCCATGGTTCCGGATCGATTGACCATGAAAGTCCATTTTTGAACTGTACAAACGGATAGAGGGTTTTCTTATCAGAATCACCAACTGGTGTAAAATACTTGACAACACCACGCGAACCATTACAAATTCCCATTTGTGGATGATTTTTCAGAAACATTACTTGTGCACCAGGTTTCAATTGCAACACTTCACGCGCCTGACACTTTTGTTGGATTTGAACTAGATATTCTTCATAGCCTAGGCGTGCATCATCAACTGCTTTGTATGTTTGTGGTTCGCCTCGTAGTTCATCCAACATCTTTTGGTTATAACTGTCAGTTCCCACTCGATGAGTATGTAGGATTGTAGGCCGAATTCCATACTCATCGGGACCATCTGCTTCTTTGCGAACCATTTGTTGCATCATCGTACGTGATTCCTGAGAAAGCTTTCCAACACGTACCTCACGCAATAACTTTAGAAATTCCGGGTCCTGTTGTCGATGTGTTGTTGTCAACATAATGATCTTCTCTCCAATGAGATCTTTCCAAGCAGCTGACTCAAAACAGAATTGCTTTTGACTCATATTCGAAGTATTCCAAACCGGAGGCAATTGAAAAAAATCTCCACAAACAATCACTTGGATACCACCAAATGGACGATTGTTTCCACGCAACTTGCACGCAATATGATTCAATTTGTTGAACAGTTCCGCATCGATCATAGAAATCTCATCAATTATTAGAACAATAACACTTTTCCATCGTTTCTTTGCCTTATTGCGCATTTTCAAAAGCAATGTGTTAGCATCGTATTGACCAAGACCAATTCCAGCAAAGCTATGGAGAGTTGTACCATTCATGTCGGTAGCAGAAGTTCCGCTGCTGGATGTCACAAAGACATGCTGTGCACCATGTTTTTCCTTCAAGCGTTCGACAATGTAATCACGTAAAATGAAACTTTTCCCAGTTCCAGCCTCACCAGTCAGAAAAAACGAATTACCTTCCAATGCAAACTGTAAAGCTCGTTCCTGATCTGGGGAAATCACAATTGAATGCGACGCAATTGGTTTTTTCAATGATGAGATTGTTCGACGTTTCTTTGTTGGTTGTTGTTCTGATACTACTTCGTGTTCTGGAGAATGCTGACGTTTTTTGTTTGTTGTTGAAGATCCATTTTGTTTGCACGCGTAACAATGCTGATGATTTGAACTTCCAGCCAAGTACGTTTTCAGCTCCTCTTTTGTCAGCAACTTATCGCAAACGCTACACTTAACAGAGTCCCAGTACGGACTGGTTTTGGCGTTTCCAGCCATGACGGTGTTTGTAGTGAGATTGCCATCATGATCATCATTATGAATTAACTTATTTCCAGATTGGGCAAAAAGGTGTGGTTGAGATTTTTCAAAGTTCATATTAATTTTTTTTTCAAATATAAAAAAATAATCTGACCTGTGTCGTTTCGAGTTGCGAAGAACTTTCTACGACAGCGGTGGGTCTCACGGTGATTTACCGTGAGACCTACATCTACACTTACATTTTAATAGCTTACACGTTGATTCCTATTTATTTGATGGTAAAACGGAGTTGACCCTAATATTTTTGATAGAATTAGGGTTTTGAAATTCTTCGGAAAAACTAAAATTTCGAAACCCTACTACTAACAAACACATTAGGGTCAACTCCGTTTTACCATCAAATAAATAGGAAACAACGTCTAAGACGTTAAAATGTAAGTGTAGATGTTGGTCTCACGGTAAATCACCGTGAGACCCACCGCTGGCGTAGAA